>Ga0209297_1000098_pt1 | contig 58379 bp, 79 predicted proteins | sample S_130805_MF_Meta_FD_187322 | JGI IMG/M metagenome (GOLD analysis project Ga0209297, IMG submission 187322) | Freshwater microbial communities from Lake Simoncouche, Canada to study carbon cycling - S_130805_MF_MetaG (SPAdes) (version 2) | ecosystem: Environmental > Aquatic > Freshwater > Lake ...
TACATTGGTATTTTCCCATTTATCTACATGAACAAACGTAAACTTTCTATCGGGATGTGCTACTGTACAATATTCAATCAATGAATCCTTCTTATAACCCACGGCAACTACCAACTCGTAGTTCTTAGGAAATTTGTCGATTATATATGAAATGATAGCTTTGTTATTAATAGGCAACAATGCTTTATTTTTAGATTCGGTGTGATGTTTCAATCGACTACCTAATCCAGCAGCAAGGATCAATACAGAAGGAGTTTGATGTTCCGATTCAATCTTACCATCTTTTCTATTGGTATCATCTTCTAATCGAATTACATCGTCTACTTCGGGTGTAGATACTTCTTGCAGAATAATATCAGTTAAAGCTATTACTCTATGCTTTTTAGGTGGTGTTACGTTAAAATACTCACCGGCGCTCATTATTGTTTTTTCAACTACGCCGTTATTATTTTCCAACCAAATTTCTGCCTGGCCAGAAATAATATAATTGGTTTCACGTTTAAAATTGTGGTATTGATAACTCGTCTTGTATCCAGCGTTAATGTAAATACGTTTATAACAATATTTTTCATTTAATTCCAACCATTCTTCTCTTCCCCAAGGTTTATAAATTGTTTTCATAGATTATTTTTTAAAATGTGTTTTTTCGTAAATATCTCTCGCAATTGTTAAATGACTTTCATTCAAAGGTTTTAATGCCGCTTTATCGTGATAAAAATAAGGAAACTCTACTTTATTTCTTAATCCTAATTCTTTCAAATGATATGGTAACAAGAAATGACTAGAAATTCCATTCCAGTTACCACATCTATTTGGTAACATATAATCAGATATATTGTTGTATAAAGTCGAAACTAATTCTATATTTTTCTTATTGGAAGCGATAAATCTATCCGCTAATTCAATTGAATCTTTACTTCCATATATTCCATATGGCATAATGACTTGATCTAAATTAATTAGATTCGAATTCAATTCAGAAAGATTTACTTTTTGCAACCAATACAAATCTAATCTGGTTAGAACTATAAGATCGTATTTTATATTGTTTTCTTTTTCATATTCGTCTGTAAGTTTATATACTTCATTTGTACTATACCATCTACTAAAATGTGCCTGCGCACGAGGAGTATTATCAATGTGTTTTGGTATATTAAAAACTATCTGTTCTTCTATCTTTATTTTTTTAGGATTATATATCTTACAATACGATTCGTGTAAGTGTGTATCCCAAGAATGGATGAAAACGTCTATATTGTCCTTATAGACGTTGTTAAAAAAACTTTTGGATACGTTTTCTAAAACGAGTTCAGATCCTGATAGTTTTTGATGATTTTTACCTTGTAAACCACCTATGCAACCTACCATGCAGTATGCTATTTTTTTATTCGACATGATATTATTCATTTTTTAAAAAATTTGTTATAGATGTGGTCATATTGTCTGTGGATACTCGACTATTCGTATGACAGAAGTACATTAAATTTATATTTAATTCTACTAAAAGTGAGTTATAATAATCTATTCGATTACATAATTCGGAAACTTTATGTATGTCATGAGAAGGATGACCGCACAATATATGAAAACTATCTCTTAAATTATTTTTTTTAAAATCTTCCCACAGAAATAATTCCGCGCCTTCTATATTAACTTTTAGTATATTAATACTATTAGATAAATCTATTTCATTTTCTTTTAACCAATCAGAAAAAGGTGTAGTTTCTACTTCAACATAAGAGTTTATATTAACATTATTTTTTGTTTTAAATATTGAATTTCCCAAACCATTATTGATATCGGATATAAATAATTTAGATTTAGAAACATTATTTGAAATTGCTTTATTAAATATTTTTACATTAGGATTATTACGATACTTGTTTTTTATGTCATTCGCATACTCTGGATGCGCTTCAATTCCATATGCTGTATATGTAATATTTTTAAATTGTGGTAATATAACATCTACCATATAATGTAATTCATCTGCTCTTTTCCAAAGTCCCAAATCAAAATAGTTTATGTGTTTCATCTTACGTTATATCCTTTATTTTCGTCCTCACTGAAGAGTTTGTTATAGTTTAAGTTGGTTTGACGTTGCTTTTCAATAGTTTTCTCATGTACGATTGCATAATCCTTTTGTGGAGGAACAAATGTATACGATTTAAATCCCTCAACCTTTTCATGTAGTCTACGTTGATATCGAATATGTGAAAGATTTCTATAGATACGGGATTGGTAATCTGGATAGTTTATCATACCATCTTGATAATTCCAACCCCAAGTCTTTACATCTAACTCAGTAACACCTGTAAAGTAATTGAGTCTTGGCAACCAAAGTACTTCGTTATCAACATTAGATTCCAACACCACATCTATATTTTCCAAAAGAAGATCTGTTGGATATTCATCTCCATCAAGCTGAAATATCCAAGTACCTTTGCATTGTTCAATACCATAGTTTTTGTGTGCGCCATAGTTACGATCTAGTTTGTGTTGATGGAACGACGTTTTTTCTTTATATTTTTGTATAATCTCCAAAGACTCTGGATTATCCGAATAATCATCAAGAAGAACAATTTCATGGTTATCTTTTTTATTTTGTACTAACTTGGATAGTAGTTTATCTAAGCTAGAGGTTTCGTTATGACAAGTAACTAGATATGACAAAAACATATTATTGCATCTTTAACTTTGGTAATACTAATTTATCGGTTGCATTCGCAACTAAACTACCAACTGATTTTAATTTGGGTAGAACAAACTTATTCTCAGTGGCAAATACTGGAACATATTTATCCAATATAGACCACAACTTGGTATCCATTGCTTGTAAACTAAACTTCTCAGCATTTTCAGCACGTAGATATTCAGCTTTTTGAATAACTTTATCATTGTTTCTGTGCTGATAAATGTACTTCATCTTATCTTCAGCGAGTGAATAAGATACTCTAAACCACTTACTTTCCTTGATGATCCACTCATTAACTGATTTTTTATCAACATCAACCAAAGTACCAGGCAATAGATTTGCATTTGCTGGATTCAAATAGTCCAAATGACCACTCCAGTTTGGAGCAAGAAGTGGCTTACCGCTTAATGTTGATAACAACATAGGATGACCAAAACCTTCACCATGGGTAAATGATATGTGACTGATTACCTTTGGATGGTTGAACAAACTATTCATTTCAACATCATTCAATTCACCATGTAATAGATAAACACTTGGAGAATTTGGACTTACACTATCACGAATCTTATTGATTCTTTCTAGTGTATCAAATCGATCAACGGTTGAGTAACCAGCACCATTTGTCTTTAGAATCAAACAAGGTCTATTATTTACATCAAAGTTCTTGAACGTATTACAAAATGTTTTGATAAGGTTTCCAATATCTTTACGATCATTGTATAAACCTTGATGCGTCCATTGACCAACAAACAAAAATGCATATTTTTCTGAAATCTTGGACAAAGCACTATCAACGTTTGGTTCAATGATGTCAGTTTTCTTATAGATATCTGTGTTGGCTCCCCAAAAACAAACTTCCATTGGTTTGTTTACTTCGATGGGCTCTTCTTTACCATTTTCCGATTTCTTTTTGTATTTGGTATCTTGGAATGTTTTCTTAACATGATTTGATAGACCAATGGTTAGATCCATACGATTTACACCTTCAATCCACTCACCTGCACAAGCGGTAGTTTCAATACCGGCGGTCATACCAATGTTATACTTACCAACCTTTTGAAATTCATTTGGAATGGTAACTTGAATAAATAAGTCTGGTTGTTTATCCAATCCTTTTTGTAGGAACTTAGAGAATAGTACTTGATCATTTGGATCATTTAACTCTTCTACGAATCTCTTGGTTTGACAATTACCCCAACGTGTTGGTAGAATCTTTAAGTCGTATTTATCTTGACGAATTAGACTCTTGGCGATTGTAGTAGCCCAATCTCCATAACCACTACGATTAAAAACTGGTGCCTGAATTACACACAACGGTTTGTTCATATTATTGTAAGTTCCTTTCTTTCATTATTTCCACATACTTTTTTGGTACATAGTTAGTACCGCCTAATTTTGTATAAATTGCTTCCATTGTATTCATATGTTTACTAGCATCTTCGGCAGTTGGAGCTTTCTTTGTATCTGTGCTTCCAAAACCACCATCACCTCTCTTGGTAGAATCCAACTCGTTCACTAAAACAAATTCTACATTTTCTACTTTAGTTGCTTTGAGTTGACAAACTTTATCACCTTTTTTGTAGATTTTGTTGATATTGACGATACCTTCCAAAAGATTATCCTTTGTAATTTTATAATCTTCTGGTTGCCAGATATATTTGAAACGAAGTAATACTTCCCCACGATAATCTGCGTCAATTAATCCAATACAATTAGCCAGTACTAAATTGTACTTGCTAACACTACTACGTGGAAATGCTAATACATCATGATCAATATCTGTATAACCAAAGTTACTGAATTGACGATCTTTTTGTACAGATAGTTTAAGGTTAGTCTTATATTGAATATAATCTACTCTGGTATATGTGATATTATCTTTTGTTTCACCAACAATTTCTGGTTCACTTGTAGCAACTACATCATAACCCGTAGCTCTATCTGTACCTTTTTTGGGTAGATTATCTACACCTTGATAGTCTTCGTTTTTTAATACTTGAATTTTCATAGAGTAGCTATTTCCTTTTTAATTTCGTCGATATCAATTTTGTGTAAATCAAATCCCAAAGCATTATCTGGTAATGATTTGGTATTATATCCATCGAATGTAAACAAGTCAAACTTATTAACAGGCTTAAAGTTATTTAATGTGAAGTCCATTGCTTTGATAAATTGGTCGCACATATTCTTTGAATTAATACCACCTTCATTCATTGCCCAACGACGACCTTCTTTACCACATTCTTCACGCTTTTCTGGACCAACCAAGTACCAATACATGATCGCATCTGCAATATCACTATAATTGGTCATGTCATCCAAAATATATGGTGTAGGAGGACTGCCTTGCATATTGTGTACCTTGGTCCATACTGGCTTAGCCCACTTGCCATGGTTCTTATATCTTCCTGTACAATTTGTACCAAAGTCACGTGTGAATTCAACTGGATTACCATTATCATCTGTAATACCCAATTGATCTTGTAGACCGCCAGTGACGGCAGCAATAACTGGAGTTTCACACATCAATGATTCTGCGATACTAAGACCAAATCCTTCATTGGAACTTACATTTGCTACAACATCACATATGTTATAGAAAGCAACCATTTCTTCGGGAGTCTTTCGACTATCATCAAAAATAACATTGCATTCTGGAGCAATAGCTTTTGTTGTGGTTGGTAGATCAGTACCAGCTTCACAAACTTCATCTGTGTGAAGTAACAATGCACATTTATCAGCTTCTTCTTTGGTCAATGTAGAACAAAACGATTTAAATGCTAGGATTAAATTCGCAGGATGTTTACGATGAGCATTTCTGCTATTGAAACCGATTACGAAACTATAGTCCTTATCTTTGAAATATTCTTTCTTCAAATTAACAATAGATTTATGCTTGTTATCAAGTGGTTTGAATTCGTCACTATTGATACCATGAGGTACTAAATGTAATAGATGTTTTCCGTTAACTGGCATATTATAGGTTCTCCTTCTTTATAATGTTTCCGTTGTTATCAAAATCACCATAGATACTGGTACAATTTTCTGGTCCTAGTACCCACTTATTGATATTATCTGTTTGTTTACTAATTGCAAACAATGCGTCACAACACTTGTAAAATGGCTTGTTCCACATTGGATATGGTAGATCATCCCAAATGTCTAGATATGTCAGTGGAATCTTGGCACGAATCTGATGTTCGATATTATACAACCAACTCCAGAAACGAGGATCGGTGAAGTGCATAATAGCATCTGGTTTTTCATGAGCAATTATTTGAAATAACAATTCTTCGTTACCATATCCATCGGCTGGATACAATCTCAAATAGTTGTCGTTTCTGCCATTTAGTTTATCACATGCTTCTTTCATGTCGATAACCTTACCTTGTTCTGGGTGTTTAATTGCTCCTGCGACTTGTACCCAATCATAGTGATGTAGAGAACCTAATACCAACTCTCTACTCATGGTTGCAACACCACTATGCATTCTTAAATCGTCACTTAATAATAGTATCTTTTTTTTCATTATTTTTCTTCAGGGTTTGAAAGTTGAAATGGTCGATTGAAACTCAACTTTTGCACAACACTTTCGCTGATTGCGTTTCTAAAGTTATCATCGTCAATATATCTCTCCAGACACTTATTTACAAAGTCTTGAAAAGATATTTTGCTTCTGACGTTGATTTCTTTGAATTGTGAGTACAACTCATTATCTAGTTTTACTGTTGTAACAAATTGGTCCATAACATATTTACATATATACATATGTAAATATTCACAAATGTGATATTTTTATTTGCTGGCTTTGCCATCACATAGTTTTTTGTGATGAGTACAATACTTACAATTCTTTTTTGCGTTGCCTGGAATCTTAATATATTGATTTTCTAAGTTATAGGTACCATCTTCTTTGAAGCTATGATTTAAGAATTCAATGAAGCTATTGATGGATTCCTTGATTGATGCAGGACCGGATGCAGGTTTGAATATTTGAATTCTGCTTTGTGGGTAGCTTACATTTTCATAGAGTTTACGTTTAACAATAAAGAATTCTACTTCAATACTATTGAGTGGAACATTAAACTTCTTGCTATAGACTGATTTGTATAGATGAAGCTGAGCGATTTTGCTTTCATCTTCCTTCATGTAACTATTCCAACCACTACTGCTTGTTTTAAAGTCGATGATCTTGTAATACTCTTTGTTCTTTTCCTTGAGGATAATATCTACGAATCCAACGAAGTTTACATTATTTTTGATTGCGATTTCTAGAGGGATTTCAATACCTATTAGGTCATAATCATTGGTAGGAAAGTGTTTTAATCTATTTGCGGACTTACAGAAGGTATCAATGATATCATGACCATCAAATATAAACTCGGTAACATCGTCTTCTTTTAGATCTTTTACCTTTTTGATTTCTTCATTGAACTTGTCCAAGAATAATTTCTTTACATCCATAGAATCGGCAATACCTACTCCTTCATTGTATAGGGAAGTCAGATATGTTTGAAACGCATGATGAATTGCGGTACCAAAGGTGGTGTGGATACTATCATCTCTGGTGCGTAAGTTCTTCGCGTAGTCTAGATACCATTTATGTGGACATTTCAAATAAGTTGAATACTGACTAAAACTGACTCGATTCTTTTTTATTTCTTGTACTTCCATAGATTCATAGTATACCATAAGTAACGTTCGTCAATTTATAACAACTATTTATTAGCATATGAAAAAAGTATTATTAATTTTATTAAGTTCATTATCACTTCTCGCAAATAATATCATGTTGTATGACTTTGGTGGTAATGTGGGAGTATCAGAAGTTGTTGATAATAAACTAAATGATAAGGTTTGTGTTTCAGGCATAACATTTTCACTAACCAATGGTTTGAGCATAAAGACTGAAACAAATGGTGTGGTTAGTTATATGGTACCACATCGTATTGCTTTTACACAATCAGAAGGTAGTTCGGTTTATTTTAATGGTGACGTAGTTACATATGTTGAATCTAATGTACCACACGTGGTTAAAGTAAAAGATGCATCATTTAACTTTTCATTATTGGGACAATTGTATGTGGTATCTGAATCTGATAAAACAAGTATTATTGGTACAGGTGTAGGAAATATTGCGTATGATAAAGCCAAACTATTCATTAAGGCTGGTGAAAAGTATACCCATGTATATGTTGTAGAAGGTAAGGCTATTGTGTATGATAATAAGTCTAAAAAGAAGAAAGATTTGAAAGAGGGAGACTATTTAGTTATTACTCCACATGTAACATTAAGTCCTAGAGAAAGTACAGTTAGTACGTTTGGCAATTCATTTAGTGTTAAGGAAGTAGAAGATGAAGAAAAACAAGTACACGTCAAAGAGATTGAAAACCTCCAACGTAAATTAAAGGATACAATCTTTATTAATTATGGATCAAATATTTTTGGTGTTAAGTTAGGGTTGCCATAAACCAATACCACCATAGTGAACTTGCTGACCATACATTGAATATTTAGCGGTGGATCGTTGACAGAGTATTTCAGTTTTGCTACCATAATCAAGTTCTTGCCAAAATTTGTATACTTGACCGCCGGGGCCATCTCTGAACACATGGTTTGGATCTATATCATGAAATCCAATATAACCTCTTGGACTCAAAAACTTTTTGTATAATTCAAAGTCACGTTTAACTCCTTCGTAACTATGATCTCCATCGATGAATATAAAATCAAATTGATTACATATATTTTCAATTGAACGAACAGTTTCTTCAGTTTGTGAATTAGCTTTTATAAATGTAAAATCTTCACCATACATATAAAAATAGATGTTTTGTAGATATTGATCATCGATGTCCAGACCAATTTTTTTACCAGTGGAAAACTTGTTAAACATATAAAATGTTCCACCCTTACATCCTATTTCAAGAATGTTGTGGGGTTTAAACGAATTCAGGAAATATGCTAACAAAGTAAATTCTTCTTTTACTTGTTGGATGTAACATCTATCAATGATATAATTGTTTAAACAATAATCTACAACATTTTTAACTTCGTCATTTTTCATAAAACTATTTGTCATATATATAGAAGTTATGACGATAGATCAATTAAAATCTTTGACTGAAGACGAATTATCGATGTTGTGGTTTTGTATAAATAAAGTAAATCCGTCGATATTAAAAGAAATAGAATTAGAACCCATATTATTTACATCAATCAACCACAAAAAGTTAATGAATCGGTTGAATCAGTGTAAAGTTCACGTTAAAGACGAACATCAACAAGTTTATGATGGACTTATGGGCAAATTGAATGTAAGATAACTGGGTATGTATCAGAACATCTTTTTCGATAAAAAAACAAATACCTGTCATCTTTGGGATGATAAACAGGGTTATACCAACTTTGTGTTTAGACCATATGCTTATAGAAAGCGTGAGGGTGGTAAGTATAAGAGTATTTTTGGAGAGGAATTGGAAAAGATTTATTCCTTCAATCCAAGAGATCCATCACTATTTGAATCTGATGTTCCTATTGAAACTCGTATTCTTATAGATGCATATGAAGATACTGATGATCTATCTGTAGGTCATCGGGTTTTGTACCTTGATATCGAAACTAGTTCGGAAGGTGGCTTTCCGAATGTTGAAACGGCTGATAAAGAAATCACAGCAATTGCCATATATGATAGTGGCCTTGAAAGATACACAGCATTTATTTTAGATCGAGACAATAAACTTCAGGATTTTTCTCAAGACAATGTTGATGTTCGTAGTTTTACAGATGAAGAAAGTCTGTTGTCTCATTTCGTTACCAAGTGGGAAGAAATTCAACCAACTATTGTAACTGGTTGGAATAGTGATCAATTCGATATGCCTTATTTGTATCGTCGAATGAAGAGTGTAATTGGTCAATCACAAGCTAAACGTATGAGTCCAATTGGTGTGACTTATATCAACGATTGGAGTAAAAAACTTGTAATCGCTGGTGTAACACATATTGATTATATGGATCTATACAAGAAGCTAAATATTAAACAAGAGGCTAGTTATGCTTTAGGAGCTATTGGTAAGAAAGTCGTTGGTATGGAAAAGATTGCCTATCGTGGTAGTCTCGATGATTTGTATAAACAAGATATCAACAAGTATCTTGAATATAACTTGAACGACGTTAAGATTATTGTAGCATTGGAAAAGAAGAAACAATTTATTGAACTAGCGAGGGCTATTTGTCACAAAGGACACGTACCATATGATTGTTATCCAAAGAGTTCACGATTCATTGAGGGTGCTATTCTTATGTATCTACGCCGTAAAGGACAAGTAGCTAAGAATAAACCTGTAGATGGTAATGAAGAATATGAAAGTCAAAAAGAAGATGGAGAAGAGGGATTTGAGGGTGCGTATGTTAAATCTCCTGTTCCTGGCCGTTACGATTGGGTGTTTGACTTGGATCTTACATCAATGTATCCGAATATCATCATCAGTCTTAACATCAGTCCAGAGACTAAAGTAGCTGTTATTCATAAAATTGAATTTGATGAATCATTTCTAAAAGAAAGACGAGCTGACTTGGTTGAGGAATTTAACAATCTGAGTGATAGTACTCAGAAACAAACACCATTGGATAGTTATATCGAACAACGTTTGAATCAATATAATGCAAAGATGTTTACACAAAATCGTATTTCTAACTATCATATTGGTGGTGGTGTGTATAACAATGATGAATTCAAAAAGTTAGTAAACGAGTCTAGACTCAGTATTGCTAGTAATGGTGTATTATATCACAAGGATGTTGATGGAGTTATTCCAGAGATTCTTGTAAAGTGGTTCGATGAACGTAAAGAAATGCGTAAATTGGCCAAGAAACACGCGGATTTAAAAGAATGGGAAATGTATGAGTTTTATGAACAACGTCAAAAAGTACAAAAAGTTTTACTTAATTCAATCTATGGTGTATTGGGTTTACCGATATTTAGATTTTATGACAAGGATAATGCGAGCGCTGTTACCATAACTGGTCAGGATATTATTAAGACAGCCAATAAAGCTATTAATCAATACTACAAGCGTGTATTAGAAGAAAGTGAAAATAATGATTATGTTATTTATGTTGATACCGACTCTTGTTTTGCTAGCGCTTTGCCTATCATTCAAAAGACGATGCCAGATACTGATATTAACGATGAAAAGTCGATGACTGATGCTATCTTGAAGGTTTGTGGCGAGGTTCAATCTCATGTCAACAAAACTTTCGATATCATGGCGGATCGTATGTTTAATATTCAAAAACATCGATTTGACGCAAAACAAGAAGTTATTGCCAAAACTGGTTTTTGGTTGGCTAAAAAACGTTATGCTCAGCTTATTATCAACAAAGGTGGTATTGAATGTGATGAAATGGAAGTAAAGGGTATTGACGTAGTTCGTACTTCATTTCCAATTCAGTTTCGCAAATTCATGGAAAAGTTCTTGAGTGATATTTTGAGAAAAACTGAGAAGGGTACTATTGATAAAAACATATTAAATTTCTTGGAAAACAATTTGATTAATTCTATTGTTATTGAAATAGCTAAGAATACCAGTGTTAAGTTCAAGAGTGGTGGTGAATCAAAGATTGATTATAATCCAAAGACTCGTAACAAGTTCAAGTATATCAAGGGTACAACTGCACAAGCAAAAGCTGCTTTGTTTTACAATGACTTATTACATCATTGGGATCTTGATAAGGCTATTCCGCCAATTTATAATGGACAAAAGATTAAATGGGTTTATCTTAAACAAAATGAGTTTGGATGTGAATGTATTGCTATGAAGGCGGATGGTACAGATCCAGATCGTATTATGGAGTTTATCAATCTATATGTTGATAGAAATGCTATGTATGAACAAGAACTCAAGGGTAAATTACTAGACTTTTACAATATTTTGAATTGGTCTTATCCTAGTCAATCACACGTGACCTTAGATGAGTTTTTTAGTTTTTAAATTGTTATGAAAAAATACGAAGATTTACTGAACATCCCTATTGAGGGAAAAAGATTTGGTTTATATACCAAGAATTCAACACTAATTGCTGATAAATACCAACGTGTAGTAATTGGCCAACGTGGCCCATATGTAGAATTTAGCAAGGATGATATACATTTAAATCAATTGTATATACCAAAGAACCAATTATATAGATTATCAGATCCCAAAGTATATTACATTGAGTTTAGAACCAACGATGCATCAAACGTAAAGGTGTATTATCAAATGAGAAGTGTAGCATATGCTGAGTATAGAATTGAGTATTTCTATATTTCCCCAGATGATTTGTATACAATGTCTGATATCGGATTAAGTACATGTACCAAACAAAAATATGTAAGTGAAGTTCCATCAGAATTTTTTGAAACAATTTGACAAAAACAGATCGGTGTGGTAACCTAGATAAGTTATGAAAAAACAACTAATTAATTCATTCACAGACAAGTATTCCCTAAACGGGTTAATCGAAAGCGTAAAGTGGTCAGTAGTATCCGCTGACAATCAAATCAAAACATCATCAACGAGCGATGACAAGAATATCTTGGCATTTGTAACCTTGAAAGATGCTGCAAAACTATCAGATGTTGAGTTTGGTGTAAATGATACTGCCAAACTTAAGAAGATGTTGGGTGTATTGGGAGATGAAGTAGAAATTGTTCCAAATACAACCAATGATAAGATTACATCAATTACACTAACCAGTGAAGGTACTGAGGTACAATATGTTACCGCAGATCTAAGTGTTATTCCTCCAGTTCCAACATTGAAGAAGATGCCTGTTTTTAATTTGGAAATTCCATTGACCAAGGAGTTTGTTTCTACATTCGTAAAGGCTAAGAGTGCTTTGACTGATGTAGATATTTTGACATTGACTAAGGACAAGAATGGTAAGATCAAGATGATACTTGGATTTAGTAATACCAACAGCAATCGTATTAACCTGGATATCAAGACTATAGAAGGTAAGGATAGTCTTGGTAAGATTCTACATTATAATGCTAAGTATCTAAAAGAGATTTTGACAAGTAATTCAGATTGTGAGAATGCTGTATTGAAGGTAAGTGATTCTGGTATTGCACATGTTGAGTTTGATAACGAATCATTCAATAGCAATTATTATCTGTTGGAAATTAAGAACGTATCTTAATAAATTATGAGTTTTTTTCAAGAAGAAGTTGTAGAAAAGAAAGATCATTCACTTTGGGTTGAAAAGTATCGTCCAGATACAATCGACAATTATATTTGTGGTGATCAGTTACGTGACATTGTAAGAGATTTCATTTCACGTAAGGACATACCACATCTATTATTTCATGGTAGTGCTGGTACTGGTAAGACTACTCTTGCTAAGATTCTGACAAAGAATATTCCATGTGATGTCATGTATGTTAACGCATCTGACAATACTGGTGTAGACTTCGTTCGTGATAAGATTAAGCCATTTGCTTGTTCTATGGGTTTTCATGAACTCAAAGTGGTTATTTTGGATGAGGCTGATTATATGTCAACCAATTCTCAAGCATCACTTCGTAATTTGATGGAAACCTATAGTAAGAGTACCCGATTCATTCTTACTTGTAATTATGTAGAAAAGATCATTGCTCCTCTTATCAGTCGTAGTCAAGTATTTAGACTAGAACCACCCGCAATGAAAGATGTAGCGGTTTATGTCAAAACTATTTTGGATAATGAAAGTGTCACGTATACTATGCCTGATATTGCTAGTGTTACCAAGGCCTTGTATCCAGATATACGTAAGATTGTCAATTTCTTACAACAAAGTAGTACCAGTGATACTTTGAAATTGGTAGATACTCAGAGTGCTAATATTGATCTTAAGAATAAATTAATTATTTCTCTTAAGAATTGTAAAAATAATCCGAAAGCATTTAATGAGATTCGTCAGATGGTAAACGATTCGGGTATTAAGATGTTTGAAGAACTATACACCGAGTTGTATGATCGTGCTGAAGATTTTGCTTCGGATAAACAAATAAATGTTATTATAGAAGTATCTGAGAGTATTTATCAGAGTGCGATGGTTGTAGACAAAGAAATTACGTTTATGGCTTGTATCGCAAAACTGATAAAAGTTATAAGTAAATGATAGTAACAAAACATTCATCTGACAATGTCCAAAGAATTCTCGCCAAAAGTGGGAATTCTTTTGTTATATTAGCGGAACAACGATTCTCTGTAGAAACCGAAGAGTATAATCAAGAAAACATATTTGTGGTTGATGACTTGGATCATTTATCACACATGACACTACGATTGATATTTGAGTCTTATAAAAGTGGATTGTTGATGTTTATAAACTCAACGTATGATAAAAAGAAGTTCAATACACTGATGATCAATAAGTTGTTGAGTTATTATGATACTTATGGATGTTTTTATAATGCTATAGTTTATTTTGATAATAATTTTCCATTTAAAAGTTTTTACACGACAACTTCAGATGTTTTGAAAGTTACAAACTCTACCTTTAACGTTAAAGACAAAGGATTGCTTTATATTGGTCAATATGGTACATGTGGATATGCATCCGCAGCAAAAGGTTATATTGCAGACTATGTTTTGAAGGGGGTTAACATATCATGGAAACCACTCAAATTTGACAATAGTAAGAACGATAATAATTACTACGTGGATGTTTTGGCTGAATCTGTTGTTGACAAAAAGTTAGATAATATTGATTTGACTATTGTACATAGCACACCCGATATATGGGATAGATATATTAAGAATGATAGTAGATATGTTGGATATTGTACTTGGGAAACAAATAAACTACCAACTGATTGGGTAGATAAGATTAATCTGGCATCAGAGGTGTGGGTACCTTCTTATTTTAATAAAGAGTGTTTTATTAATAGTGGGGTTAAATCTGATATTAAAGTTGTGCCTCATATATGGCATCCACAACCAAGATTTAATAAGAGTGATATAAATATCAAGGATTGTTTTGGTAAGATTATTCCTTCAGACAAATATACCTTTTATAGTATTGGAGAACTTAATTTCAGAAAGGGTATAGAAGATTTGGTAAAGGTATTTGATAAATTAAATGATTCACATCCAGATACCCAACTTGTTTTGAAACTACATTATAAAACATATGATGATACTAGTTTAGTATATTGTATTGATACTATAAGAAAATTAACTAGTAAACTATCTGAAAATATCTTCTTGATATTAAACAACTTAAGTAACAGAGAGATATTATCATTACACAGTTTCTGCGACTGTTATGTGAGTTTGAATAAGGGTGAGGGATTTGGTTTAACTATATTTGATGCATATCATCATGGAAATATGGTGGTAACAACTGGTTATAGTGCTCCTGTTGAATTTCTTGGCAAAGATTACAAAGGATTGGTCAACTATAAACTAAATAAAGTAAGTGGAATGGAGTCGTTTAGTAATAATTATTCTAGTGACCAAGAGTGGGCATATCCTGATTTAGATCATGCTTATGAATTAATGAAAAAATGTTATGACGATAAATTATAATACAATAAATAATACACAGAAACAATTTAAGTTGATTAATGGAGTTTATTTAATTGAAAATGATCGACTTACTAAGTGGATGTGGACCGCACAAGAATTTAGTGGAGTTGTCAATAATATTGAGTACATTACACTTAGTATAATGTCAAACATCAAAAACAAGTTGATATATGAAGATAAGTCTATTGACTTGAATACTGAGTGTTTAAATGTGGTAAAAATTAAAATGTCTGACAAAACTGACTTTAAGTTTAAATTAGAACGGCCATATGAAGTTAATAATGATTCACGCTCACTTGGTGTTATGTTGGTTGGTATAAAAGTAGAAGAGGATGTGATTTTTTAATTAAATATGAAATAAATATTAATACATTACCAACAAAACAATTTAGAGAATTATATGAGTAGTATAGATATAAATAAATTAGATTTAATTAAAACAGAAATAACAAATGAATATAAGGATTATGTTACAAATATATCTAGCCCTGATATGGCAACTTCATTTGAACAATGTGCTTTATTAATATATTTTTTAAGAAATGTGGAAATTAATTCCATACTAGATACCGGATCTGGTATTTCTTCTTATTTTATAAGACGAGAATTAAAAAATAAAACTTTTAATGTTACAACATTTGAAACAAATAAATTTTGGTTGGAAAAAACTAAAAATTATTTAATAGAAAATAATTTAAATTGTGATAATTTATTTTATTGGGATGATATAAAAAACAATTTTGCATTGACCAATTACGATTTTATATATCATGATTTAGGATGTATTGAAGAAAGAATTGAGTATTTGCCAAATATAGTATCAAGATTGTCTAGTAAAGGAACAATTATGTTAGATGACCTACATTTTAATGTAGAACCATCTTGTAATTTGCGAGATACAATTTATAATTTTTTTAAAGGGGATAATTGGCAAGAACAAGATATTAAAAAAGAATCAATCGATTGTTATGGACGATATGCTACAATTTTTAAAAAATAATATGAATATTCAAGAATTTTTAATTAATAAAATTTATAAAAAATTAGAGTATGCGTGTTTCCTAGAATTAGGGAAATCATCCAATGAAATAACAGATTTATTAAAATTTAGAAATTGGGAAATTATACAATATGATAATTCACCATCAGATTTGTCAACGACGTTTGATAATAAATTTCCAACTATTTTTCATTATTCATGGGTAACGATAGAATATACAAATTCTATTATAGACTATATTGACCATGCTACAAATAAACCAGGCTGGCAAAAAAGATTTATTCTAATTGGATTCGAAGATATTACTCTAGACCTTGACATAAAATTAAAATCTTTATATTATTCTAAGATTGAAAGTGTAAGTGGAAACTTTTATATACACGATTTATACAAACATTACTTGAACAGAAAATGAAAATACATTTAAGAATTTTACTTGGACCTGATAGACGATACAATTTAATTAATAATACCATTTCAGTATGTAAAGGACACTTCGATACAATTGGAGTTTTAAATGCTGGACCAGAATTATTTTATCATGAAATGCGTGCGATATTACCGGATGATGTTAATGTAATACACCATCCTGATTTTTTTGATATTGAGTGTGCTAGAAGACATCTTATTGCCGATGTACCCGAAAATGATTGGGTTTTATGGTTGGATGGAGACGAAACTCCAACACAAATGTTTCTAGACAACATGAAACGTATAGTCACTGAGTGTGAGTTTAATAATAAAAATGTTGTTCTACTACCTTGGTATTTACATATGAATGGTACTCCTGAACACGCATATGATATATTTTATGAAACATTAGCATCTAGAGATTTGTATGAATTTTTAACAACAAAAAAACACTATTTTTCTCCTAAGAGATTCATAAAAAATGTAAAAGACAAATATATTCAATCTAACTGGGGAGCGCATGAGTTATATAAATTGATGGATGAAAAATATACTTATTATGGATATGCAATTAATCATTTCAAATCATTTCATGACTGGGCACAGAGTCCTGTATGGCATTTGTTCATGAATCCATTAGTACATAATTTAATAACATGTGATCAAATAAAAGATGTAATGGAGTTAGATATATACAAAAAAGTATTGGATGTTAAAATTAAACATAATGTATATACGAGTGCTGAATTTATCGAACGTGTTATTAACAATGACGAAACCTTTTTAAAAGAATTCAAAGAAGTTTTTAGTACAATTGATAATTTGGATTTAAATTTGCACGACCAGACAGATTTAAAAAATATATTCAGAATGTATCAATTTGTTAAAAATTTCATAGATAAGTATAATTTTGATTTTAAATTAAATCCTGTATACAATGTGTGTAATTCTATTTGTTGTAAATATTAACTATGAAAATATTATTTAGTTTTGAATCATCCAGAATACCTCTAAGATCCGTTACATTAATTAATTGGTTGATATCTAGAGGGCATACAATTCATGTTTTATATGATGAGAAAATAGCACATGAACAAATAGAAGGAGAACATTATTTAAAAAATGTTAAAGTTTTTAAGACTCTAAATGATAATGAACCAAAACTTAGTTCAGTGCCACATGATAAAATTATTTCAAATATAAATGATTATGATATTTGGTTTGCAGATGTATTGAATTATAAAAATTATTCTCTAAAAAGCGAGTATAATTCTTATATTAGAAAATTCAAAAACATATTTTCTGTCGTATCATATGACGATGGTTCAGATTTTTTCAATCATAGAATAGATGATGATTTACATGATAGAGTAAATTGTTGGATGAATAATTTGATTGAAAAAGACAAATCAATATATCATCCAGTAATACGAGAAAAATGTATGTTGTTACCGACATATATAGAAGCTAGCAATGAAAATTATGAAGAGTTTGTTAATATCTTAAAAGAAAAAATAAAACCATTTGATGAAAAAGATTCTTTCTTTTATTTTTCAGGTGCTATAACAGGATGCATACCTGCGATTGATTGTAGATTTAATTCAATATTACATTTAACACGTAGTGGAGTTCCGTATAATGTCAGAGTTACTGGAACAGATCCAGCTCCATTTTTAAAGTATTTTTATGATTGTTTTTTAGATAACGACTTAAAAAAACCACATATAGATCGGGTTTCATTTTTAAATGAAATAAATAACCATAAGTTTATATTATCACCTAAAGGTAATTGTCAACCACTTCGTCGTCAATACGAATCATTCGCTTTTAATAACCTAGTATTTATTAATGAAAATAATGTGGTTGATTATTTGTTTGAAGGTACACCCAATGTACACTTTGTACAATATAAGTTGGATTGTAGTGACTTGAAAGAAAAACTTAATTATTACTACAATAACTTGGACGAAGCTAAGAAGATTGCAGATGCAGGCACAAAGTTTTGGGAAGAAAATTGTAGAATTTATCCAGATGGCAGTTTATCAGAATCAGTTTCTAGTTATTTAATAGATAACTTTAAGACAATTACTGGTATTTCTTTATGATATTTGACCTAAAAAATTTAGAAGTTCAAATTTTAAAACAATTTGATGACAACTATAATTACTTCAATCCAAGTCATTATAGAGGTAAAACAATATGTCGTAGACAATCGAAGATAGAAAATAAGTTATTAGTTAGTGATATAATAGATATATCAACGAATCGTATAATACTAAGTCACTATATAGATGATAACTATATTTGGTCTTATGAGGATGCTAGATTAATTAACCACTATGAATTTGGTGTATGTGTTTGTAAATTGGATAAGACTGATCTTACTAAAGTAATAAATGTACATTATAAAAAATATAATATTAATTCAAAAACATTTATTGACTATAAAACTCAAAACGCACACTTTGAGAAACACTGGCAATTTATAAATGATAGTATTATTTATCATCTGAACCCATATACATTAATGGATAGTAATGAAAATATTATATTTAAAAAACAATTAAATTGGAAACCTTGGATAGAAAAATATGGTAATCCTGGATTAAGTACAAATGTATTTGAAATATTTGGAAAAAAGTATTTGTTATTTCACAGCTATATTACTACAGGAGAATTACAATATAAGTATTTTATAGGATTACTTTTATTAAATCACGATTATGAACCGATAGGTTATTATTATGAACCGATATTTGAATCAAATAAAGAATATACTGATCAAACTTTATTGCATAAGTTATGGGAATGGAGAAAGACTGATTTACAAGATGCTGTAAAATATGAAGTTATATTTCCAATGTCGGTATCAGTAGAGAATCAACATATTAACATATATAGTGGACTGAACGATTGCAGTTGTGTTAATATAAAGTTACCTGTTACAAATTTTATAGAATCGATTAAAAATGTACCAGTAATCATGTCATGAATATTATTACTCCTTTATGTTATTCTTCTAAAGAACGAGTAGAATACTTTAAACAATATATACAACATGTTAATAAACTAAATCACTTAGATAAAATTAACTTTTTGTTTTTTGTTGAACCAAATTCTGAAAATATGGTTGATATGATTCCTGATCATTGGAACAAAACTATATTTAGAAATTATTATAGATTTAAACCAGCATTAAATCATTATGTAGCATTCAATTATTGTTTTGAAGTACTTAAACTTGATTATGCATTTTTATTAGAAGACGATATTATATGTTCTCCAGATTTATATGAGTTATCAATGTATTGTTTGCAAAATAATTTATTGAATGATAGTTTATTGTGTACACTAAATAAACACTTTATATTTGAAAAAGATCATGGTATATATAATATTCCGACCGACGATGTTATATTAAAATTAAATGGATGTCGTTATTTATCAGGATGGGGATTGGGTGTTACACGAAATTTTTGGGAAGATATATTTTTAAAACTTTGGAGAATGGATATAACATTTGATGCAGTTATAGATACATATTATAAAGAATGTGAAGTTATCTCTCCTCTTATATCTAGAACCAATCAGATAGGTAAGGTTGGATTTAATTATACGAATGATATCTGGAATATGCATGGGTTTTCTTCAATAAGAATGTCGAATAACAAAAATATAAAAGCTTACAATTTAATTAATGTATGAGTAAATTTAAATCACATCAAGAACAATCTAATATAATTGATTCTGATTTTTGTTTAGCAACTACAATTAAAGAGAAAAATATGATCTCATCCAATTGTGATAGAAAATATGATGTAATTGAACTCAAAAGTGTAACAAATATTCTTCAAGAATTAAACATAAAATATTGGTTAGATTATGGTACTTTATTAGGTGCATATCGTAATAAAAAAATAATAAATCATGATTGTGATTTAGATATAAGTATATTATTTGAAAAAGAAAAATTTAATAGTGAGATGTTATGTGAACGATTATCACAAGACTATTATATTATACATCATTCGACTAACGAATATATTTGTATATATCCAAAAAACAACCCTCAATTTACAATGACACATGTGGATATATACTTTTGGTATATCGATTCTAAATTTGTAAAGAGTATTACATGGTCAAACATTTATACTCCAAAACACTTTTATGATGAATTAGAATCAGTTGAACTTAATACGTTAGATTTTAAATGCCCTAGACATTTAGATCAATATCTGCAATTTAGATATGGTGTAGATTTTATGGAAGAAAAACCGAATTATAGTCCTGATAAAAATGTTGTTGTACCAAAAGACGAATACACCGCATATACGTATGGAGTATTTGATATGTTTCATATAGGACATTTAAATTTGTTCAAACGAATCAAAGATAATTTTGGTAAGTTAATAGTTGGCATTCATAATGATGAAGATGTAATGACTTATAAAAATAAACCTACTATACCATATAAAGATCGACTTGAAATAGTAAAATCGTGTAAATACGTAGATGATGTATATGAAAATGCCGACTTAGTTGTGACAGACAATCTTCTTAATAAGATTAGTGCGGATTATGTTGTGGCGGGTAGAGAAAATGAAGATTATATTAACAAGTATTATCAAGTACACATCGATAAATTACATTTAATAGAAAGAACCAAAAATATATCTTCTACTTTTATTAAAAATAAATTAAATATGTAGTCTATTTGTAACTAAAATAATTCCAATCGTTTAAACATATCATATGTTTTTTAAAAAATTAACTAATCGTTTAGAGTTAGTATCCACAATATGTTTGAATAAAAATCTTCTTTTTTGAGATGATCCCTTCTTATTCAAATAATTTATTGTATTATACACGTCTACATCCACATAAAAACTTTTTCTAGTAGGAAAAATTTTATTAATATTATCTACATCGTATTGGTAATTTAAATCAATACTTTCTGTAGTAGGAATAAAATGTACGAGATCTGGATCTAATTGTTCTCTGAATACTGGTATGTCACTACAAATTATTTCAGCACCTGTAGATAGTCCTTCATATAAATAATGACCCCAACTTTCGTACAAACTACAGCATATATGTGTATTGTGTGAATTAAGTAAATTAACAAGTTGATTGGTAGATTGATACACATTAATGTGATTTACATTTTCACATACTTTGTATCTATTATATGGATCTATAAGAGTTAGGTTTTTTGATGTAGATAATACTAATTCTGTGTTTTTTTGTATTGATCTACCAGCAAAATGTAAGTACGAATTATATCGTGCAATATTTGGGTCATAGTAATCTTTAGATATAAAAGGAAGATGTATGACATTATGATATGGAGATAGCAAATCTTTAGCGTATTTAGATTTACATATCACATAGTCAAATAAATGTAAATTTGATAATTCATTTATTCCAGCCCACTCCTCATTTATAAAAAATATGTTTTTCTTAAAATTATTCAACAGATTTGTATTATAATTTTGAATCCATATGCCGACATCCGCAGTTTCTATACTATGTTCTCCAACAAATTTAACATCTACTTGTTCTGATATGTTGTTATAAATTAAATCTTTTAATAGAATCGCATCAGTTACTATGCCCACTCCATTATTGTATGTTAGTATTTTAAATTTCACAACTATGTATAGATATGAATGTTTTGAACAAATACTTTGATAAAATATGTGTAATTACCGCATCTGAACACAAAAATAGAATTGAATATATCAAAAAGTATTTTACTCAAGAAAATATTAAATTTGATTTTTTACACGCAGTAAATGCAAAGTTTTTACACGAATCGCTGTTAGATCATTATTATAATTATATAAATGCACATAATATTAAAGATCCCATGAATACATCTTTATATAGAATTAGTGCAACTATTTCTCATTTGCAGGCGTTACGTCAATTAGAATATTCAGATTATGATAACATGTTGATATTTGAAGATGATGTTATTTTTGAAGAAAATTATCAAAATAATCTGGAATCGTTTATGAATAACATTCCAACCGATTGGGACGTTTTAAATTTAGGTAGAAATTACACATATAGTCAGACACAAGTTGAACCATATAATGAGTTTTCTAATAAAATAAAAGATTTATATGGAGCACACGCATATGCTGTATCTAAACGTAATGTAAAAGATTTTTGTGATTATATGGAATCACCTGATATGTTATTTTGGGGCCCGGATCCTATATTAATAATGAAGTATTATAGAGTAAGCGATAAATGTTTTGCTCCTACTAAATCAATCGTTGGTGCATTGAGTGAACATTACAATGACAAAAATTTTAATAAAACAAATGAATGTTTCAAAAGTTTTATAAGTTAATATGATACATAATCATTTTAATAAGGTTTTCATAATCACGACATCCGTGAAAAGTGATCGATATGATTATATTAAAAAAACTATTAAAGAGAAAAATATAGATTGTGAAATTGTATTCTCTACAAATAAAAAATATTGTGCTCATTATGAAACTATAAATTTCTGGGGAGGTAAATTAATTAATACTCAACCTTATATAAGTCTAACATCAGCATATTATTCTATATTTGCAAATTGTTTATTTCACGATTACAATAATGTATTGATTTTTGAAGATGATATTTGTTTTGAAGAAAATTTTGATAAAAAATTAAAATTGTTTATGGATAATATCCCTGATGATTGGGGTTATATAAATTTAGGTTATTGTGGTTCGAAACTTTTACCACACGGATGGAGAACAAATTATATAAATGAATATGTTTCTGAAATAAGTATATCTTGGTCTACACACGCGACTGCTTATAAAAACAAAGATATTTTTCAGAAATTAATAAACAGAATGGATGATATAAATGATTCTATAGAATTTATCATAAATTATTATACACATATAGATAAATCGTTCAAATCATACACACCAAACGATATTATATTTACTCAACTTTCTTATCGTGATGGTAATATCCCACTAAAGAGGTTTAAAAGTTTGATTGAATAAATTTGTTATAATTTTCATCATAAACTTTTTTTGTATCTACTATATAAGGAAGACATTTATTTGTTATGTGACTTGTTAATGATGGCATTGGACTAAAACATTTGTTGAATACATACAATAAATTAATTCCGTGTTCTAACCATACATCATCTTTTATTATTTTAAAAGTGTTATAATGTAGATTATATAGTGTTTTTGTAAATGCAAACGTATATGTAGTAGATTTTATAGATCTCCAGTGATGTGTATCAGTTAACACTATTTGTGATTCGTAAACAAATCGATTATCCGATTCATAAAGATTTGGGTAATCTATTGGATGACAAAAATAATTTGGATATTTTTTTAAAAATTCTTTAATTTTAACTAATGATCCATCAAAATGTAAATAATCATCTTCACATACATAAATATGCTCTTGAGTTTCGTTTAAATTTAAGTATGTTGTCGATTCATAATGAATTTTAGACGCACTTTTATAGTTAAATGTCAAAAGTTTATATTTTATGTTGTATCGTTTACACAATATTTTTAAATTATCCACACAATCATCACCATCACAAAAGAAAATTATTTCATCTTCCGTAGTCATTTGTGTTAAAAGTGAAGTTAGACATGTGAAAGTTAATTCAGAAATGGAATTTGCTATAGGACACGTCCCATGTTTTTCCAATCTATCCTCGTATAAACATATTTTGTATAGTATTGTCATTCTAATATATTTATAAGTATATGTCTAAACTACGAGAATTAGGAGATCTAGGCGACAGAATGATGCAAGGTTTACCTTATGGTCAAGGTGGTGCCATTGCCGGCGCTGTAGAACCAGGCGTTTTGGATACATTCAGTAGTCCGGATGTAGCTCAAGATCCAAATAAATTTGGTACTATGGTTGATAAATCTAACCTTACAGCCAAACAAACACAAGCAAATATTTCTCCATTTGCTCCATATGGTGGTAAAGATCCATGGGATTACGTAAAAGACGTAGAACAAATCAAGTATAAGGTTACCCCAGACGAAATTATCATGGGTATTGATTACGAAATGAAGAAGCTTGTACTAAAAGATAAACAAGTTGCCAAACAAAAGGTTGTTACCAATCTAAAGAAAGATGCTAAATACTATAGTAAGCTCCATATGATGGGTGTATACCCCGATGACAAAGATGAATCATTGATGGAGATTATGACCATTTTGAAGGCTAGAAAATACGCACAACGAAGAAGAGAGTATTAATATGGGTAACTTTGCTAATGATAAACCAACATATCGTAAACCAGAACCATTAAAAGGTGGTTGGAATTATATAGGTGATGGTAAGCTCCACGATCCAAGTGTTGGTAGTCCATCTATGAGAGGTCGCAGATGGATAATTGATTATGGATATGGTGGTGGTAAAGGATTTGAAAAATTTCAACAAGGATTAAAGAAAAATGATTGACAATTTAATTAAAAAGATTCCAGGTGGTGTTGGTGATAACACACCAACCTATAAAGTGGATCCAACACAACTTAGTATTGGTGTACAAGTGGAAATGGAACACACCAATGATCCAGAAATTGCTAAAGAAATTTCTATGGATCATTTAACCAAAGATCCTGTGTATTATACAAAATTAGTTAATGCAGGATTGGCTAAGGAATTTCAAGCAGGTACTGGTTCTGGTGTTGGCGATCCAACTACTAGTTTAAATGATCCTGCTAGAATTGGTATGGGTGGATTAAAAAAAGGAAATATGTACGGATCGATGGACGGAACTTCTGATGGTCAAGTTGATGGTAGACGAAGTGAACCGGTTTTAAACAAAACAATTGACATCGAATTAGAAGGCCAAACTTTTAATAGCTTAGAGGAAGCTATGTTAGACGAAAAGAAAAGAAGAAAATCTGGTAAAGGTAAAAGAAAACCAAAACCAACAAATCCTGCTTTATGGGCTAGAGCCAAATCCGCAGCCAGATCTAAATTTGATATTTATCCCAGCGCTTATGCTAATGGTTGGGCTGCTAAATGGTACAAAAGTAAAGGCGGCGGATGGCGAATGAGTGAAGCTTATACAGATCAAGTTACGGAAAGTCCATTACCAGTAGACGGAACGATGATAGGATCCGGCACATATGGTAGTGGATATGATTTTGTCGGATATGCAGAAAGTAAAAAACCTATGAAAAAAGAACAATTAAGAAACATTATCAAAAATTTAATCAAGGAATCAATTCACGAAATTGAACAAGAAAATGATATGACCGATATGGAAACCGAAGTTCCAGGTGATTCAACTGATGGTGGAGAAACAAAGACTCAAGATATCAAGTTGACTTTGGATCGTGAAACCGCACAAAAACTTCATGATTTATTGATGGCTCAATTGGCCACATCAAACGACACTGAGGGTGGTGATGAACAACCAGTTGCTCAAGATATGGATGACGATCAATTGCCACCTGGTGTTGAAGGTCCATCAGTTCAAGGTGATATTGGTGAAATTTCTTTCGAACAATCAAAAGAAATCGATGAAACCAAGAAGAAGTGGATTCAAAATGCGATTAAACCAGCTAAAAAAGGCGCACTTCACAAGCAATTATCAGTACCACAGAGTCAAAAGATTCCTATGGGTAAATTAGCAGCTGCCGCAAAGAAGGGTGGTAAGGTTGGTCAACGTGCAAGATTAGCAATGACTCTTAAGAAATTAAAGAAGAAATAATACATCTATATGCCTCTTTTCAAGATCAGACGTACAGGACAATTAGGGTTTTTCTCCGATAAAGCAAGACCCTCGGCCGACATGTACAATGATAAATTCTATTATTTCTTAAAAATAGTAGATCCTATCAAAACGGATTGGGAGATTGCTACATTACCACGTTACTATGTGTTTACTGGTGATCAATCTAGATATTCTGCTTCTGAGTTATTACCAATACAAACCAAGGACTTGAAAAAGGCACAAAAGAATAATACGTTAGATAAGTTAATGGCTTCTGATACAATGAATGAAAATGCAGAAATGTCTCAAAGTGATATCACCAAAATAATTGATTATAGTGAAAAACTACAATCGATGTTTAGTGTAAATGATAACTTGGAAGACTGGGTTAAAGCTAAGTTAAATCACGCATGTGACTATGTAGCTACAGTACGTGACTATTTGAAGTTTTATCATGATGAAAAAGAAGCTGGTACTTCTGATGATCAGATAAATGAAAAGTGGTCGATGAACTATAAGAAACGTATTAATTGTAGTAATCCGAAGGGTTTTAGTCAAAAAGCACATTGTAGGGCCAGAAAGTTAAGACAATCTGGACACTCTACAAAAAGCAAACCAGTAAAAGAAATATATAAAGAAGTTACATACCAACTATTGAAGGAATTTGATAGTAACATGGCTATGGGTGCTTTAAAGCAAATTAATAGTGATGCAAAAGAATTAGAAGGGATGTTGCAACCAGACTCTGAGTTGGAAGATTGGGTAAAATCTAAGTTGAACTTGGCCGGTGAATATTTGGATGATGTTTATCATCATCTAGACCATTTTGGTCCACAAGGTAGAAAGTTTGACGAAGTTAAAATTGCACACGATCTTGAAGAGGGTTGGAAAGATTGGGTTGCTGCTGGAGCAATTGGTCTTGGTGCAATGTCTGGTAAAGTAGACGCGTCAAAGATAAATCCAACAAATCAACCTGCTGTTACGCAAACAGCACAAAGATCTGCCGGTTCATTTATTGATTATATCAAGAAGGTAGAGAATCAAGGCAAAGTTGGATATAATGTTGAAAAGAAGCTTTGGTTTCCCCATAAAAGTTTTGAGGGTGGCAGTGATACAATTGGATATGGTCATAAAATACAAAAAGGCGAAGACTTTAGTAAAGGTATAACAGATGCACAAGCTGAATCTCTATTAAAGATAGATTTGGCGAAAGCAAAACAACAAGTTTATAAAGAGGTCGGTGGTGTTAAATTAACTCCCCAACAAGAAGAAATGTTTATTGATTTTGTATTCAATATGGGTACACTAAATAAATTTCCTAAATTTACCGAATTTGCATTGAAAAATGACTTGGATGGAATGAAGTCTCAATATAAGAGATATGCTAGTGGTAAAGAATTAAAAGGTAGAAACTCAGAGTTCTTGAAAAGATTTTTATCTGAGTACTTTGGTTTTACAACTTATTTTTAAGTTATGAATGAATGGCCGAATGTGCCTATGGGCAACTTACAAGCTATGATGGTAATGCGTCAACAGAGTGCGCCTACGCCATCTATTAATGGCTTTGATCCGTATCAAGCTATGTTGAGACGTAAACAATCAAATGTATCTGATGAGAGCGGTTATATTAATACGGAAGTACAACAATATGATCCAAGAGACGTTCAAGAACTAGAAGAGTTTTGTCAGCAATATGGAATTATGGGATTTAACTTTGGTAAAATGAATCCCAAAGCAGCACTAAGCATGTTGAAGAAAAAAGTTGGAGTAGTATCAGAACACAAGTCTAATAAAATAATATTACATGATTGATATTATATAGTTATAAGTGTTATAATTGTTATGATAATATTCGCCGATAAAAATATAGATCCAGTGGGTATAAATATTGATGTACAGGGAGATGTTAGTAACCTAGATGTATTGTTTTTGTGGGAAGATTCATTTACGAATACAATATTACATTCGGATTTAATAAGCATAAATTCCGGGTTTATATTTTATTCCGGACTTAATAAACCTTTAAGTTTTTTTAAAAACAATATAAAATTTAAAGTTGTTTCTTTGACGAACCATATTGTTTTATTCGAATATGAGTTCAAAAATACCTCGTTTTTACAAGGTAAAAAAATACTATATATATCTCAAAACAATCATAGTGGATATAGCTATGCTGCTAGAAATTATATATATCAATTGTTAGAAAATGGATTTGATGTTACGTGGGATACTTCCAGATTTGGTGTACAATCATATAGTCCATGTAACAAATATGAACAACGGGTATTTGATTGTTTAAATAAAAAGATAGACTATGATTGTGTCATTATACACCACGTTCCAGACGCGTGGCCAGCTATAGTAAAAACTATACAAAGAGGTAAAAGAGTATATGGTTTAACGGTGTGGGAAACTACAAAACTACATGGTGATTGGGTAAGTTATATTAATAATTCAGTTGACGAAGTTATAGTTCCATCTTATTTCAACGAGGATGTGTTTTTAAATAGTGGTATCAATAAAAAAATAAATGTTTGGTACCATGATATATTTCCTATAAATTCGAATGTTATTGATAATATAAATAACATTACACATAAGTTCCTGTTGTATAAAAATCAGTCGTATATAAAAGATACTGATTATATAGAACAATGTATTCGTGGTAAGACTGTATACTACAATATTAGTCAATATAATGAACGTAAAAATATAGACCAGTTAATAAAAGTTTTCTGTGATAAATTTACTAAGAATGATAATGTTTGTTTATTAATCAAAACATTCTATAAAGAATTTGATCGTTCACAGACCGAAGCTCTGAAGTATAAAATATCATTGTTGATCAAAAATTACACAAATCCACCTAGTATATTTTTCTGTTTTGATAATTTAAATGACATTCAGATACAAACCATACATTATTTTTCAGATGTGTATTTCACATTGAATAGAGGTGAGGGTTTTGGATTGTGTACATATACTGCCAAGAAATTTGGAAACAAGGTAATATGTGGAAAGTTTGGAGCGGAAATTGAGTACTTAGATCATAATGATGTAAAATTAGATTATACACTATCTAATACCTTCAATATGGATGTATATCACAACTGGTATGTTGATAAAAATCAATTTTGGGCTACATACGACGATAATTATGTTATATCAAAGTTAGATCATTTTCCCAAGAGAATTAAATGAAAAATAAGATTAAAACATCAGATGTATTATTGTTTAGACTCAACGACGGAAAACTTCAAGTACTTTTAACATTAAGAACTCCGAATAGTTTTGAGGGAAACAAGTGGTGTATACCAGGCGGTCATATAAATGATGGAGAAATACCTTTGGATGGTGGTATCAGAGAGTTAAAGGAAGAAACTAATGTAGATGTGTCTTTGATTAAAAACCAACTCAAATTGATTGGTATGCATCCTATTAGTAATATCAGACGGGGTTTTGGAGTTACATACGGATGTATATTACCAATAAATTACCCACATACATTAAAACCACAAGTTGGAGAAATCGCCGAAGTAAAGTGGCACAATGCAAACGAAATACCCCATGATCAAATGGCGTTCGATCATGGAGATATTGTACAACAACTAATTAATAGATTTAAACAAGACTGATTTTGTTTGAATTGTTACTTTTTAATTCGTCTGGTAACAAATCTTCTAGAACAGATAAACAATTGACACAATATGGTATAGTTACTGGAACAAGTGCATCCTTATCAGTACCTGCTAGTATTTTACTAACTTTTCTGAGTATGATACCATTTGCAAATACTTGACCCTTACAATCATGACATGCAACTGGTTGAGTATCTTTGATGCTAAAATTTAGCTTTGGTGTTTGTGTTTCGAATTTATTCATAACTTAATTTATTTATTTTTATTTTTGTAATTTTCTAACGCGGCATTAAGTGCCTCGGTGGCCAAAACTGAACAATGGATTTTTACTGGTGGAAGGCCGCCCAACGCAGTAACAATATCATCATTGTTAAAATTTTTCTGAAGTTCTTCTATAGTACGACCTTTTATTAATTCAGTAGCCATACTGGAAGCAGCTATCGCACTGCCACACCCAAATGTCTTAAATCTAGCATCAGTTACTGTTTGTGTAGCATCATCAATTTTAAGAGTGATCTTCATAATATCACCACAATTTTTTACAACAATACCTTCTTCAACATTATGTGTTATACGAGATAAAACAACATAATTGTTATTATCCTCAACTTGTAGTGTATAAGTTTCAATTTCTCCGATATACTGTCGTTTTATTATATTGTGATTATAACCTTTACATTCACCAATAAAATAATTCCACGATGAAAATCTGGTTGATAAACTTTGTGGAATTTTATTTTGTTTAGCATTATTTCGCCAAATATCTGCTGTTAATTTCCCATGTTTTTTATATAAAGTATTTCCAATTTTAAATAGATCTTCATCTGAATATCCTAACCATTTAGGGTTTTTTTCTTTTGGTTTGGAAGCAAAGTTTTGTTTCCATTCATCTGACATTTTATGATAACAATTATTCTTACCACTTTGTCTTTGAGATATTAATTTTCTTTGTTCTTCAGTGGTTAGTTTTTTGAATCTTTTATCAATATCATAATATCCAATTATATACATTAAATGATCTGTATATATTCCAAAATGATTTGCCAACTCACTTTTATCATCAAATTTATCTATATTTTCTAATAAAACATCTTTTTTAATGCATACATCAAATGTCTTTGGTTTATCCCAATTTGGATTAGTTAATTTAATATGTTCTGACTTTAATAATCCCTGAAAATTACTTATACGATTATTTCTTTTATTTTCATCTATATGATGTATATCATAACCATCTGTATTATGATTTGGATTATGAAATTTATAAATTTCAATATGTTCTTTTCTATGTTTAGATTTTCTAATTTCCCAATATCCATTTTTAATTATTTTTCGTTTAAACGGATAAATTGAATCATCTATTGTTAATACTTTGTTTTCAACATATTGTTTTTTTGGCCGAGTTAAAAACTTATGATCTTCAGTACATATTACTTCACCACCATCATTCAAAGTCAATTTATATACTTTTTTAACACCAGAAACAACTCCAATAGCATTTTTTATTTCAAATAAATTTGTTTTTATATTAAAACTCCAAACAGGCATTATTTTATTAACCAGATTTTTAATAGGAGTATGTAAGTTACCATCCGCCGTGGCTATTAGAGTGTCTCCCGAAAAACACGCTGCGGCGCCTACTTCACCAGTAGCATCTGCGTCTTTTATATCGCCCATATTTCTTGGGTTCATGAAATGATCCATTACCGTTTCATTATATAATGTATAAGTGTCGCTCATATTGTATAATTATAGTCCGACCTGTTTTAAATCGTTAATAACCATCTTTTTTATTAGTCCTTCAAAGTCAGTTTCTGGTTTCCATCCCAATTCTTTTCTGGCTTTGGTGCTATCACCCAGTAATAAGTCCACTTCAGCAGGTCTATAAAACTTAGGATTGATTTTAACCAATACAGAAGACACTGGTTCATATTTGATTGCATCTTTTGTACTAATACTAAATTCAGCGGATTCAGCTTGTCCGTGCCATGCACCTTCAATATCAGCCGCTTTAAATGCATGCCATACAAATTCTGCAATGGTATGTGTTTCATTACTAGATAACACATATTCTTCAATTTTCATATTACTATCCATATCAACTCTACATTTTTCTTGATTTAACATTAACCAAATACCTTTAACAAAATCTTCCGCATCACTCCAATCTCTTTTGGCTTTTACATTACCCAATTCGATTGAATCAAATGATTTACCTTCAACTATAGCTTTTTTGATTCTAGCTACTCCCTTTGTAATTTTACGTGTAACAAACTCTTCACCTCTTCTAGTGCCTTCATGATTGAACAATAATCCTTGAATTGCATATAGATTATAACTTTCTCTGTATACTTTAACTAATTGTCTCGCGGCGGATTTACTAGCACCATACGGACTACGTGGTTTAGATGGATGTTTTTCATCTTGCGGAATATATTCAACATCACCAAATTCTTCACTGCTGCCAGCGTTATAAAATCTACAAGTTGGTTTATGTTGTCTGATAGCTTCAAGAATATGAATAATAGCAGTAGTATTACATTCCCATGTTTGTGCTGGAAAATCCCATGATGAACCAACAAAGGTTTGTGCTGCCAAATTGACAAAGTAATCTGGTTTAAGATCTTGTACAATTTTGTTTATGCTATGTACATCACTCAGATCAAAGTTAACTAGTTTGAATCTGTCATTTTTTATATGACTGATGTTTTCGTGATTCTTTGTACTTAGTCTTCTGGCCCCACCAATTATGAAATAGTCGGTGGTTTCTAATAGATAATCAACCAAGTGACTACCATCTTGGCCTGTTACTCCGGTAATAAATACAACTTTGCGATTGTTAATAAAACTCTGTGCGTCTTTGATGTTTAAAACTTCCATACAATTAATCTTTATAGATACGTATTTTTTCTATGTAATACAACATTATTTTAATTGAAATAAAATTATAAATCATACTTTAAAATTCATACATATATCATATGTGGAAGCTAAATACAAATCACTTTACGTTTTGGGATAGACTTAAGATATGTGGATTCTTTTTAAATACTAACAATTTCTGGACATATGGAAAACAAGTTCAAAAGTTTGAGCAAAAGATGGCTAAATACGTTGGTAGTAAATATGCCTTATTTGTATCAAGTGGATCAACAGCAAATACTTTACTTGCTTATTATCTTGATCAAGTAGAAACTAAACGAAAGATCATTTTTCCGGCCGTAACTTGGGCTACATCTATCACTCCGTTTATTAAGTGTGGATTTGAACCAGTTTTTGTAGATGTTAAATTGAACAATCTATCAATCGATCTGGATCAAGTAGAAAATATTCTCAAGAAAGACCCGGAGGTTGGAACAATCTTTATTACTGCATTGTTAGGTATTTCACCTGACATTGATAAATTGAACTATCTTAAAACCAAGTATAAGGTTAGAATCATGTTGGATAGTTGTGAAAGTACCTTTACAAAGTTTAGGGGTAGAAATATTGCTTCATTTTTTACATCAACCACAAGCACTTATTTTGGTCATATGTTACAAAGTGTTGAGGGTGGGTTTGTATTTACCAATGATGAAAAAGAATATGAACTATTCAACATGATTCGTAATCATGGTATGTATCGTCATTTACCACCAGAGAATCAAGAAAAATATAAAAATCCAGATGTAGATCCATTATTTGATTTTTATTGTATAGGGAATAATTTTAGAAATAGTGATATACATGCGTATATTGGTTTATTAGATTTTAAACGTGTTCCTTTATATACAAGTCATAGAAAATTCTGTGGCGAGATATTTACATCATTATTGGATCAAAACTCTTTCTATAATGTTCAAGTCAAGAATGAAGACAATTTATTTAGTTTGCCAATTATTGCAAAAAATAAAGAAACTATTGATAAGATTAAAAACTTCTGTAAACGTAAAGGTATAGAATATCGTCCTATTATTGGTGGTAACTTATTAAAACAAACTGCATTTAAGAAATATGCTAATGGGGATTATCCTCACGCAGACATTATTAACGAAAATGGTTTGTATGTTGGATTACATTATAGTGTTACACCAGAACAAATTAGTTGGTTTGTTAATACAATAAATAATATTTAAAATTCATCGTCTTCACCATCATCATCGTCCTCTTCATCATCAATATTATCTTGTGGGGGAAGATTATTAAACATTCTATTAAAGTCACGTAGGTCTTGGGATTCGATGCCTAACTGATTAAATATCAGTTGAATTGCCACCAATATTTCTGGTGTATTTAATTTCTTTTCAATAGACTTTGCAGCAAATTGATTTGATATTTGTACCAGAATTTTTTTTACATGAGTCGGAAGTCCGTCGAAGTATATCATCATGTCTGATTTTTCTACATCTATTATCAATCCAGGTATGTCATCCATAAATCGACTTTCTTGTTTTAATAATATCAATTTGTTAAGAATATCTGGTTTTGAATCGGATTTGTCAATAATGTTATTCTTAATTTTATTGATATCACTGGTTTTTATTTTCCTAGCGATATTAAAACTAGACATCACTCCGTGTTTTGATAATAAATGAGAAAAGTTAGACATTTAAAATTAAATATTAAAAAATAATCAAAATACTTATTTTTATTATGAAGAAACCTGCAATTTTTATAGATGCGTTTATTAGTAGTGAAGAAAAGAAAAAGTGGTTTGATTATAATGTAACTAATTTCATTAAACAAGGATTCGATGTTTTTGTCATTTCAAACAAAATGATTAGCTTTGATAAGTTTGAAAACATAAAGTATTTCGAATATGATTCAAAAAACAGACTACTCACTGATAAATCTAAATATAGTTTGTGTAGTACTATAAATTGGAGGTTTCAACTATACGATGAATTTGGTGAAATTAATTTAAGTGGTAAAAGCTATATTCACGGATTTACAAATTGGACCATATTATATAATATTAAAAAGATTTGTAAGGTTCTTAAAAGTTATGGTTATGAACACATGATACGATCTGAATATGATATAGTATTCAAGAATTATGATCTTATGAATACCATATTCAAGTCTTTTGGATCTACTGAAAAAAGTAAAACGTGTATGATACTCAAAGATGACTTTGGTTGTACAACCAATTTTTTTCTAATTGATGTGAACTACATTGACTCGATTATACCAGAGATGGAAACCGAAGAAGATTATATAAAATTCATACATAGTTTATACGGCCGTAATTTATCTCCGGTATTTGAAGAATTGTTTTATAACATAATCAAAAACGATTGTGAATATTTAGATAAACCATCCACATATGATCATATTGAAAATATCGGTGTTTGTGAATCAGGTGGCGATATTGGTTTTCGTAACGATGTAGTTTATGGTAGTATATTAATGACACCCGTCAACAATAATACCGAATTTTTTATGCATAATGGATCTGATGATACATCTGTATATATACAATACACTACTATAGATTCTTCAGGTAATACTATTACTACACTACATGAAGTTTTGCCTAAAAATTGGAACAAATTTAATTGTTCAAAGTTTGTAGAAATTAAAACATCACAGATGAAATGTGACAAATCTGTACGATTTGATTTATCAAAACCTTGTATGTTTACTATTACAAGAAACTAAAACCTTTGTTTAAGAATCTTTTTACTATCTTGTAGTATATCTGGGTCAAATATCTTTGGCCCTCTACTTATGTATCCTTTACCACTGGTGAATGTACAATTATAACACAACAATTTTAGATTGGCCAATGCATGATTGTGTTTATTACCATCTTCAAAGTTTACCAATAGTGGTAGTTTACCATCTGTAATTCTACGTTCATGAAAACCACATTGTTCACATTCTGCTTTTTTGATATTGGATCTAACCAGTTTATCTTTTAATCGATGTACTGGAAAGTTTGGATATTTGCCATCCAACACATCTTGAATTGGATACTTACCTTTATTGGGGTCAACCAATACTCTGTTCACAAAGTTTTTCTTGGTTGGTGGCCATCCTGGTGTTTTATGTACACCATACTTCTTTGCGTATGTTTTAAATGTTTGATAACTAACACCCAATCGTTTTGCTGCTTTTCTGGCTGATGTAGACTTTTCTAATGCTTCTTTAATTTCCGACTCAACAATTGGTTTATTCTTTTTACTTCTGCCACCTCTACTTGGATATATCTGATCAGCAAACTCTTTTTCTAGATGTGGAATGTTTACACCTTTTTCACGAAGGACTTTGTATTCATCTAGTTCTCGTCTAACATCATCACCAATCTCACTTAAACTATATAACTTTTCTATTTTTTCCTTTAAGGCATCAAGTTCTGCTAATTTTTTGTTAATTAATTCAAAATTGTAAGATGGATTTTCGTTAGTCATTTTTTAAAGATGCTGATAGTGGTTCTTTTGCTAAGTCTACATTAGTTGTACTTTCAAATATTTTCCTAAGAATTTCGGCTCGTACAAACATACTGGCATTTAATAAAACTTTGTATGTATTGATATACTTGGATTTACCATCAGACAATTTTATTGGTTTGCACATTATAACTGGATTAACCAGAAAATCTTCTTCGGTCATATGAATTGAACTTGATTTCATCTCAACAGCTCTGGTACATGCTTCTACATATGCATCATCAAAAATGTCTGGGTCTATATCAACATTCATTTTCCAATTAGCGGAACTTACATTAAACTTTATTGTTTTAGTTTTTGCCATAATTCAAATCTCCATCATTTAATAGATCTAGGTTGCTTAGTTTCTGATTTACACTATTACAGACTTGTTCTTCGACCGTATTTGCCACGAATACAATCTTTTGTATACTCTTTGTTTTAGCACTATCACGCCATACTCTTCCTGTGGATTGTCGCATCAATACAGCCGAGTACGAAGGACATATTAACGACAATCTTGGAAAATTACCATTTAAATCGTGTAAATTTAATCCTGCACCGCCGGCTGCGATATTGACAAGTATTATTCTACTTTTATCCGATTGAAAATCATCAACAGCTTGTTGTCTATCTTTATCTGATACAACACCATTGACAATACATTTGGTCTTGAGTCTATCTGATAATGCATTGATAGTTTCGGTAAAATTACAGAATATAACCACACTCATACCATTCTCAATACCTTCTTCGGCCATTTCTATAATGAGAGGTACTTTAAACATTTCAACTTTTTGTCTAGCACGAAGCATTGCAACCATTTGGGTTTGACCCTTGTCTTTTTTGAGTTGTTTTTCAATTTTTAACAACTCCAATTGCATTTCTCCATATGCTTTATTAATTTTGTCTTGATCCTCTTTTTCCATTTCATAACATTCCGCTGTAATTTGACTTTCTGGAAAGTTAGGTATGGTATCACGATTAAGACGAACACCTCTATTTATAAAAATGTCACTGCTTAGTTTGGCTAACGATTTTTTATCGCCTGTAAATTCCATGCCAAATCTACCTCTTACAACTCCATGTGCATAGGCCCATTCATAATATTGCTTGCTGTTCTTAAACAACTGAATACATTGTCCCACTGTTCTTAACTCCAGTGGATTGGTTGCCATAGTAGCACTGCAAAACAACATCTTGTATCCAGCTTTGAGTGCGGCCATACAAGTTTCACTATTCTTGGTCTTGGCGTTTTTTAGTTTTTGTGCTTCATCCCAAACAATAAGAGTATTTTTTGGTATTTTCCAAACAAATTCTTTACGTCTGGTATCTCTTCTTTTGACATATGATGCAATTACATTGTCAGATTTACCCATACGTAATGCTTCATAGTTAACAATACCCACACATTTACCCCACATCTTGAAGTGATTTTTGATTACACGTTTCCAACTTTCTTTTACTGCTTTTGGACATACAACCAATATATCCATGTTTAATTCACGTGCAACACCACAGGCTGTATATGTTTTGCCAATGCCTACGTCACTACCATCAACGGCTGCACCCCATTTGTTAAGTGAGGATACGACTTTACCAACAGCACCTACTTGCCATGGACGCAAACCATCTTGTTTAACTACTTCATAGAGTGGAAGTGGTTCATCCGACTTTTGTTTCTTAACGGCTTTTTCTTTAAAGAGTGTTGGATTATCGTTAGTTTCGGTCAGAACCCAATCGTTTTCTTTTTTGGTAACACTATAACCTTTGTCTTTGAGGCTTAACTTATTTACTTTCCAATAAACAAAGAATTGGTTTAAGTATTGAGAAGGTATTTTCCATTCACGAATAAATGTTACTTCTCCATTTTTTTCTATTTGAATTGGATCTGACCACTTGATATCCAAATTTATCATAATTAGTCACCCATTTCGTTTCTGTATTTAACGTTACGAGCATGTTCATGAATATTGGATCTAACATGACGACCATCTTTACGACGTAAACCCACATCAAATTTTTCTATCATTAGTTCAGTGAAGTAAATGCCTTGAGGATCATCATAACCATAACCTAAGTTAGCCATATCATCCATAAATGACTTTCTGGTTTTCTTATGAACTTTTTTGCAAAGTTCTTCTAAGTAGTTAACTACTTCATTTACGTTGTTTTTATATACAATCTGATTGATTGTAGTGTCTTTAATGTAATAATTCATATATAGTATGTATCCTTATATACCATATAAATATAACTAATTCAACTACTTTCAATATTATATTGTTAATTACTGACTATAGGAACTGTGGAATAAATATTACGTTCAGTTTGACTACGTATAGTTTCAAAGTACTGAATCATATGATTGATTGCATGATCCGCAATACTTTCTAACCAATCATCTGGCTTAAACTCTGTGGCACTTATACCACCATGAACTGCTTTTAAATTACCATTTTGAAACTCTTGTCTTAAAAAATCGATTAAATCTTTTTTAAGACCTTGTTTTTGAGCAATTACAAATATTTCGCTTAATTCTTCTTTGTAACTTACTCTTACTGGTGATTGACCTTTACTACCACTACCTTTTTCACCTCTACCTGCGGATCTTTGAGCTGACTTTTTTTTCTTTACCCAATTGGCAATTGCTTTTTTACCACCTTTGGCTCTTATTCTTGCAACGTACTTTTTGCCTAAACATGCACTATAACTACTACCTTGTTTAGCATCACCACATTTACCAGCCTTTTTGCCAGTACTATCATATCTATCCCAACCTCCTCCACTAGTGCTTCCTACTGATCCTTTACCAAACCAAGCACGTAATCCGCCGGTATAGGCTTCATTAATCTGGCTTTCATATTTTTGGTAAATCGTCATATTATATATAAATATAGATGATGTAGTTAACCTTGTATAAAAATCTTAGATAGATTTACGTAAAACTTTTCCAAAGACTTTTTGGTTGCAAACTTTCTTCGGGTTTCTTTTAAAAAAAATGAAATACTTTCACCGCTTAATTCGATGATTTGACCATCAATGTTTATGTTAAAGGTCTTGTTTTTAAGGACAGGCATAAAAGTATCTTATATTAACTATTTTATGCCTGTCCAAATATTACATTTTTTTAATTTTTGATCAAAAAATGTTGCCAATCAACGTGTCGAGCATCTTTGATCAAAGCATACACTGGAACTGGTTGTGGTGCAGTTGGGTTTTTTAACAACTTCAAACCAACTTCGTTGTTGTAACGATTACCTTTTTTTGAGTTAATGTCTTTTGAACACAACACAAGATTTTCCCAAGTATCACCACCACCTTTGCTACGAGGAATAACGTGGTCTACCGTTGCAATGTTACGATCTAGTTTTTTACCAGTGTATTGGTCAATACCACCATCACGTACATAGATCGCATCCTTGCTTGGCTTGTTTTTGAATTGCTTTACAGGCATCTTGCTGAAATTAACAGCAATGATAACTGTTGGAACACGAACCTTCATATGTGCGCTATTGATGCTTAGATCCCAAGGACGTACTGGCAATGACAACCATTCAGTCCAAGAAACAGGGTTCATGGTCTTTGGTTCGGTGAGAATTGGATCGCCAAAATCGTCAATGTTATAATCAATGTCCAATGCGAGTGTAGCTGGTTTTCCACCAACATCACATCCACATAGATCTACGATTGCGTCTTTAACGGTCTTAAAGCCAATTGGTTGCCAGTTAGCATTAAGATTCAGACAGATCAGTTTGTTTTCGATTCCAGTCATAACTTCTCTATATTACCTCACTTTTTGTACAAATCAAATAAAATATTTTCTTCTTTGTCCAAACTTTCGTCTAGTCGTCCTTTAACGATTTCCAAGTCACATTTAAACCATTCATTTTTTATTTCAGTAGCAAAGTAACGAAGTTTTTTAGATATCTGTTTTTCTGCTTCGTAACAATCCGAGTGATTAATATAATATTCAATTTTATAGTTACGAAGTGGAGACGCGGTTTGATATGTACGTAACCTTGACTTTATATCGCTAGTAACGCCAACTTTATAATAACCTGGAAAGTTATTATTACTTATGATATATAAATATCCTTCTTTATTTCTAGTATTTGTCATTTAATCTACTAATAAGTAGTTAAATGATTTCGTCAACCAATCCGTATTTTAAGCAGTCATTTGATGATAGATAAATATCATGTTTTAACATTTCTTCCAAATCAGCGCTTGTAAACTTGGTATGTTCCAAGTAGATTTTCTTTACTTTTTCTGACAACAATTCAAGGTTTTTGAATTCATCCTTGAATGTTTCATGTGTACCACCACACCAACTTCTTAACTGATGAACTAACATAACACCGTTTTGTCCTATAAATCTTCTTTTGCCACACACACTAATCAGTGTTGCGGCTGAAGCACTTATGCCTTCTACATATGTGTATATAGGTACTCTTGATGCTTTAATACGATCAACGGTTGTAAAGGCTGAGAATATTTCTCCACCATCACTATTAATAAACAATTTTACGGGTGGGGGTGTATCTAATCCGAGGTTGATTTGGGTGATTAACATTTGTTTTTCCAAATCACTAAGACTTCTATTAAGATTGTATACGCTTTCTAAGTCTACTTGACTATAAAAATAAATTTCATTACCATTTATTTGTTGTGGGATTTTTGATTTGGTAGTAACGATTTCTTCTTCATCATAAACCGGTGATTCATTTTTATAGCGAGAATAAAGCATATTACTTATAAGTAGTCTGACCAAAATATTCCATTGTATTTAATTGTATTATAATCGGTATCTAATTCACGTTCGAATTTATCCAATATTTTTACCCTTACTTTCTTAACATCATTACTTATGGAATTATAAAACGCAACACATGGTGGTATTATTTCTTTTGATACAATCACATCATCAAAATATATTTCCACATGAAATGTTTCTCTCAATTCTTCTGGAATGCAATATGATAAATTGTGGATAATAATATATTTAAGTCCATTTTCTTTTACAAGTATTTTAATAAGACTATCATACACCCACTCTCTTGTAGTATTTCGTTGAGACTTATTACATTCAGCGTAGTTTTGAGATATTAAATTATTTAATTCAACGTCTATACTTCTAATTTCATGAATATTATCTTGTAATATATGATAAAAACTAACCTCAAGTGGTTTATTGAGACGATATTTGATTATATTATTAACATCATAATATCCCTCTTTGGTATCTGGTATTGTAAATTTTTCCAATAAAAAATCAATATTTGTTGCAAAAAACGTAGTATAAATACATTTAGTATCAGATAGATCGCCTATTACACTAATTAATTTATATTCATTATTGTTTAATTGAGAAAAAAATTCACGAATTAAATCAAAAGATCCTGGTTTGAATATGTTATCATCTTCTGTGTAAAATGCGTTTTTATATCCCAACATTTGTGCCATTTTAAATGATAATTTTATGTTTTTACAAATGGTTACATTCATATGACTGCCAAATGTGCCGTATGCACAATTATGGAACACCGTGTGCAAGTATGCCGTATCTTTCATTTTCAATTCAACCATACACTTATATGTGTGATCTTTATCAATTCTGATATTGTCCGTGTTTATTACAAGATAATCTATGCTTGATCGTAGTTTTTCCGGAACATCACATCCAGATACAACCATTATTTTAATCCCCAATTGTTTGAAGTTAAAAAGTTGTTGTTCCAACAGTGATATTTTAAAATCATTGTTTGGATAAGCATTGATTATGATAATATCTTTCATAGTTTGAATTTTAATTGGTTCGGATCTTCTTTTAATAGTGATCTAAGTTCTGGATCATCTACATAATTAAGACTATCCCCCTTCTTAGCAAAACTAATGTGTTGAGTTTTGTTCCATCCTTTTGAATTAACTACTATATCATCAGTTCTACCGGAACGTTCACATATATATCCAGACATATACTCTACAAATGAAACTATAGACTGAGTTCTTTCATTACCACCATCAACGTAAAATCTAAGTGTTGCAAACTTTTCTTTAACTTGCGCAACTTTGATTTGTTTTACCGGAAGATATTGGTCTGGATATTTTTCTGACCATTGGTTTTGTTGGTCAATATAGTCTTGAAGATATCGACTTAACCAAAGAATAAGTCTGAACCAGCCATCGTCACACTCAAATCCAAATTGGGTAAATGGTTTTTGATCTCCACAATCAGTATAAAGTTTTGGAAACTTTTTTAATAAATAGTTTTGTAATTCAGGTCTCATATGTTGTATTCTTTTCCATCAAAATAAGCTTTACATCCCAATTCTGTGTCTACTGCAAAGATTTTTACATCAGCTTCATTGAGCATAGTAAATGTAACATTGTCATGACCCTTCCAGTGTTCTCTTTGAGCAACGTCACATAAATCATTGAATTGTTTATGTATGTATACTTCCTTGATACCACTTTGAATTATACCTCTAGCACAATCAGCGCATGGTAAAGCGTTGGTATATAATGTGGATCCTTCTGTGTTGATACCATATCTAGCAGCCGCATAGATAGCATTGCGTTCACCATGTTCATACCACTTGTATTTTTCCGGTCGTTGATGACGCTCATTTATAGAATCGTCTACTTCCATTGGAATACCATTATATCCAGTAGATATAATCCTGCGATCTTTTACAAGGATTGCACCAATCTTGGTTTTGGGATCTTTAGATTTACTAGCGACCCAATACACACCTTGTAAAAACCAATTATTAAAACTACTATTATCTTTCATATGTAAATCATAACTTGACTTTGTTTTTTTACAAGTTAAAATAACTATCGTGGTTGAACATCACTATTTATACTATATGAAAAATTATACTGGAAAAATCCACGGGATTAAATTTCTCGTCAAAGATTCCAAGACCATACGTATATGGAAACCAAGTGATTTGGATATGATGGAATTTAGACCACAATGTGATTTTGTAGTCAAATATTTAATCGATGAAGGATTTTTTAATAAAAAGCAATGCAAAGTTGAAGTTGTAAATTAACCGATGTTGAAATTGTTATGATAACACTGATTATACCACCATCCCCATTTTTGTTAGATGAAAGAGTGTTTCCAAGTTTGGGTTTACTCAAAATTGCAGCTGTACTACAATCCAAATATGAATTGAACGTATTAGATTTAAGTGGTATAAAAAACTACTTGGATGTGATGGATTCTTATTTAAAGCAAAAAGATTCTAACATCTTTTGCATTACAGCAACTACACCACAACTTCCACACTCAATTAAGATTAAAGATTTAATCAAGAAACATAAACCAAATAGTAGAGTTGTATTGGGTGGTCCACATGTTACTTTGGTGTATGCGGCTTATAAGAACAATCCAAACAAACGTTCTACAATGAACAAAAATGTATTGGAAGAACATTTTGATTGTTTAGTAAGTGGTGATGGTGAGAAGGCTATTTTTCCAGCAATAGAAACAACACAAAGATTTATTGATGGTGATGATCCAAAACAACAATATTTCTTAACCAACGAGGATTATGAAATATTACCATATCCTGCTAGAGAACTGATTGATCTTGAGTCATATCATTATACTATTGATGGTAAGAAGGCAACGAGTATTATAGCACAATTGGGATGTCCATTTAATTGTGGATTTTGTGGTGGTAGACTAAGTAATTCGTTGAGAAGAATTCGTACTCGTAGTGGTCATAATATTTTACATGAAATTGAGTTCTTACATAAAGAGTATGGGTTAGAAGGGTTCATGTTTTATGATGATGAACTCAATGTAAATAAACAATTTGAATCTTTGTTGACTGACTTGATTAAGTTACAACAAAAATTGGGTGTGGAGTTTAGATTGAGAGGGTTTGTTAAAAGTGAATTGTTTACTGATACACAAGCCAAGTTGATGTATGAAGCCGGATTTAGATGGTTGCTTTGTGGATTTGAGGCTGGCAATGATCGTATCTTACAGAACATCAATAAAAAAGCTACTTACGATGATAATGTAAAAGTTATCGAGAAATGTAAGAAGTATGGACTCAAGATTAAGTCACTGATGAGTGTGGGCCATCCAGGTGAAAGTGAACAAACTATCAATGATGTTGCGGACTTCTTGATTAAGAATGGAACTGATGATTTTGATTGTACCGTAATCACACCATATCCAGGTACTCCTTATTATGATAAGTCTATAGAGATTGGAGAGAATATTTACAAGTACACTGTTGAGAAGACAGGAGATAATCTCTATAGCAAAACTTTGGACTATACAACAACCAGTAACTTTTATAAAGGTGTACCAGGACAAAATTATGTAAGTTATGTATATACTGATTTTTTGAAGTCTGATGAAATTGTTAAAATGAGAGATGATTTGGAAACCCGAGTTAGAAATACTTTAAATATTCCATTTAATCAATCTACTGCTGCAATACTATATGAACATAGTATGGGACAAGGTTTACCCTCTTTGGCCCTCAAAGAGGTATAATTATTTTGAGTTGGTTAATATTTTGCAGTTTTTGAATAAGTCAATCAAGTTCTTGTAAAAGAATTTGTTATTCTTTTTCATAATTTTTTCAAAGTCTTTTAATTCCAATAACATATCTGGAAGTGAAGCATTTTCTAACAATGATCTTGTTAATACAAAGTAATGTTTAGATTCATTGTCTTCGTCTTTTAGACTATATGCTTTGGTTAATAATGCAAATGATGGATCTGGAATTCTTTGCATTTTTAAATCCTTGAAGTAATCTACACCAGTTGAGTTTTTTAATTCAAACACCATCACCTGATCTGAATTATAAGTGTTTGCGAATATGTTTTCAAATGCTAATGTACAGACTTCGAATATTTTATCTGTCGTAGATTCGAAACTACTTGTATTGGTAAAGTCCACCTTGGCTTTCCAATTTGCACACTCCACTATGTATGTTTCTGGAGTCATATTCTTTTATATAAATATCTATAAATCGTCCCACGATCCATTTTTTGATACATTATCTTTGGTTAACTCTTTAAATTCTTTTACAACATCCGAATTAAATACAATTTTAACATTTGGTTTATTGTCTAGGTTTAGATTCAAATCTATTACATTCAATGATTCTTTTAATTTAAGAGATACACCAACTAGTAGTTCATCATTTACATAAACCTTGACGTAAATAAAATCATCTGAGATTTCAAACTTTTTAAAGTTCAATATTAATTTATATAAATTTGGCTGTTTATATGGAATTATGTTTATCCTAGAATCATCTGATATGTTAAAGTGTGAGAATATTTGATTAATTATTGTATCAGATCCAAATAAAGATTTAAATCCCTCTTCTTTTATTGATTCAAGAATCACATTTGTTTTATTATGTATATTCGTATATGTGATGTTATATAAACATGTTTCATAATCGCATGTATATGGAAATTGAGATTCCAATTCATCATAGTTTTCTGGAAACTTGTGAAGTACTGATTCATTGAAATATGCACTATTACCAAACCAAAAGTGTGGGTGTGTGACTTTTGTTGTAGACAATCCCTCCCACACATTTGTAAAATATATTGCGTTTATAGCATTGTGTTCAATTCTTAAGAAATATTCATTTAATTTAGCCAATCCAGTATCAGAAAAGTAATGATCATCTTCAACATAAAAGAAGTTTTTGTAATTTAACGCGTATGCTAATTTGATTAAATTCTTGGTGTTTCTAAATACACTTAAAAAGTGAGTATCTGTATATACAAGATATTTTGGATCTGAGAATGAGTAATAATAGGCTCCATATGGCTTTAAATATGGTATGGAGTATGTGTTGGCTTTTTTGTAAAAAAACTTACTTATCTTGCCTTGGAAAAAATCAAAGGTTACCAATTTGGCTAATCTATAATATTCTTCGTTTATATTAGGAATGGTAGATAATACAATAATATCTTTTCCTAATTTAGCGAGTTGTCTTAAATTTATCAATGACAACAATTCACGTTCTGGCGTTCGTGGAGATGTTAGAAATAGTATTACATCATTCATATTTTCAACTTATATAACCATTAAACAAAATATTATCATGATTAAGGTTAAATGTTTTTATTATATAACCATCAACTTCTACTTTGATTTCACCATCTATAGATATAGGTTCTATAATCAACTCGTCGTTATCTATTTTTAATAATCTCTCAAGGACTACCACGCCGTCTTTATATACAATAACACTCATATTGGTTTTCTTTGACGACCTATTAACAAAAAAGAAAGTGGGTTTGTTGTTTTTCAAATTATAAAGTATATTACATGATATGTCTGAATTTTGATGATTATCTTTATTATGTTTGTTTAGTTGTGAATCACTACCAAATAGTTTATTAAATGGATTGTTATCCAACGATTCAAATACTATATTACTTTTATTATGCACATCGATATACATTTGAGTATAAAGAAACATTTCATAAAAAGAAAAATATGGATGGTTATAATCAACATCATCTATAGATTCTGGAAACTTATTTAATATGGATTCTTGAAAATACTTACAATTACCAAACCAAAAATGACTTCTTATGATTTCATGTTGCCATTTATTTGTAAAGTATATAGCGTTTAATGATTTAATGTCTTGGAAGTATTTGTTTATACGATCAACGCCTGTATCTGAGAAATAATGATCGTCTTCAACAAATAAGAAGTTTTCATATTTTAATGCAATTGCAAAACTTATGATATTTTTTGTGTTTTTATATACATTGAGATAATTGGTATCTTGGTATACAATTATATTTAATCCACAATTGTTGTTTATTGAATAATGAAAAACTGCTTTAGCACTACGATATGGTGTTGGATATCCCACCAACTTATGATATGTTTTTTTGGATATTACATTCTTATTTTCGTCAATTATTATATATTTTGCAATGTTATGAAATTCTAGATCAGTTATATGATTAGTTGATAGTATTATTATATCCTTATTTAACTTCTTCAATTGACGAAGATTTGTTAATGCCGATTGTTTTTTCTCTTCAGTTGAAGGACTAGTTAAAAATAATATCACATCTTTCATATATAATCCTCTAAGTTTCGACTATGCTTATATGGACTACTCAAAAACAATTCTCTATAGAATTTGCAGTCTCTATTGTTTGTTCTTTTTTTGAACGATTCAATATCACAATCAAAATATTCTAAATTTGATATTAAATAACCAATTCTTGCTAGTACTAATTTATCCGTTATTTCTCCATTTTTAATAAAAATAACAAAATCTGATTCTTCTATTGATCTTACACATTCAAGTAATGATGTTAGTGGAATCGACTTGTATTCGTGTAATTTTAAATTACTTGAAATTATAAATGTGTTTTTAAATTTTTTAATATTTAAGTAATTTAATATATCTGCTAATACCTTGAAGAATTGTAGGGTTTGATCAATTGATGTATCAAATTTACTTTCCTTACAAAATGTTTGATCAAATTTACAAGTAGTAGAAAAATCTCTTATAAAGGTTATTAAAAAATGGTGGTTTATAGTTTTTGATAATATTTTGTAGTTATGTTCTATATTACATAAATCGTTTTTATTATATAAAACGTGTATAGCGCATTTCATATAAACTCATCCAAGTTTTTGGTTAAACTGAATGGACTATTTATATATACTTCATATCCATTATATACAGTTCTGTTAAGATAGTCTTCATATTTACAATTTGCGTAATCCAGATTATTATCAAGAACACTTATTCTAAATATGTACATATCTTCATAGCTTTTTCCATTTAGTTCGAATTTAATTAGATCTGGACCAAATGCGTTTATATTATTTATTAAATCTGGTAGTTGATCAGTAGATTTCAACTTGGTTTTTGATGATATAAACAAAATTCTTCTGTGATTTTTAGATTGTGCATATCTGTTAATTTGATACAACATAAAATATTTTGAATATTCCTTGTGTATATCATCTAAAAAGTCTATTTTTTTGTAAAATAATTGTTCGAATTGTCTATTGGGAATTGCATTTGGTATGAATGACATTACATATTGCTTATCAAATACTGGACAAAGCAAGTCGTAGTTATTTTCCAACATGGGTATGTCGTTTACATCTTCTAAATAGTGTAATACACAATTCATTTGTTTTTAAATATTAATGTATTTGGTTCATTTACAACATCTCGGTCAATGAAATCAAAACTATGACTATATCGTCCATCACCTGTCCAAGGTATACCACATAATCTTTTCGGTTTTTTAGAGAATAACATAACATAACATAATATAAATACCCAACGATATAATGTTTTGGTTTATTTTAATTTTTGTCATATATTTATAACATATATGATAGTAACCAATCTTTTAACTCTACAAAACCAATTAAAAATCCATCACTGGCAAACAAGAAAGTATTCTGAACATCAAGCGTTGGGTGGTGCATATGACGCATTTGCCGAATCGATTGATGAGTTCATCGAAGTATTGATGGGTAAATATGGTCGTATTCAAAGTAAAAGTGGATTTACAATCGAATTGAAAAACTATCAAGATTTATCTACAGAAACCTTTGTGGATAAATATATTGACTATTTAGTTAACGAACTTCCTAAAGGATTGGAATCATCTGATACCGACTTGTTGAATATCAGAGACGAAATGTTGGCTGAATTGAATAAACTAAAATATCTATTGACGTTAGAATAAAAAATTATTGAAGTTATGAATAAAAATCAAATTGATACAACACCGGTTACAAATGAACCATCAGAACATGAGAAGATTGCAAAGTATAAATTAGCCGGATTAATTCTGGCAGTTACTATTTTTGGTTTTCTATCATACTATGTTCTCACTTTGAGTTCTAAAGTCGAGAAGTATGGTACTGAGGTAACGTCTTTAACTCAACAAAACGAATCTTTATCCAAGAATCTTAATACAACCGAGACAAAAAAGAAAGAACTTGAAGGATTTATTACAGAATACAATCTAAAATTTCAGGTTATTCAAACCAATCTTATTACTTTAAATGGATTGACTGACAATCTCAAAAAGTCAATTGATGAAAAGGATGTAAAGATTAACTCATTGGTTAATGAAAAAACCGCATTGGAAAATGATGCAAAAGCTCTTCGTAATACTATCATCAAGATGACAGCTGAGTTGGCGGAATTGGGTGGTGAGTTATCCAAGGCCAAGAGTGAAAATGACGAGAATAAGTTGCTTTCTAGAATCAACGAGTTAACTCAAGAAAGAAATACGTTGGCAGCTGAACTTAAAAAGTATCAACTCGCTATTGAACTTCTAAAGAAAGAAAATCTAGACTTGGCAACAAAAATGCGTAGTAGTGTTAATGAAAAGGGATATACCTTTACCACCAAGGTTGAAGAACCACGTAAATTTGGAGAAGTTTTAGTTAAGTTGAATATCCGTGATGGAGGTACAACTATTGAATTGATAAACGAATCGAAGGATTCTAAGTCAAAGACTGAAGAATTAAAATCTGAAAAGAAGTCCGACTTGAAAGTTTCAAAAACGGGATTTTGGAGTAAAATACTTGCACCACAAACAAAATAATATGCCATACGAATATCATGCTAAAGTAATTGACGTTGTTGATGGAGACACAGTTGTTGTAGACATCGACTTGGGTTTTGACGTAAAACTAACAGATCAAAAGGTAAGACTTCTTGGTGTTGATACCCCAGAAAGCAGAACGTCAGACAAAATTGAAAAGGTGTTTGGTTTGGTTAGTAAAGACTTTGCAAAAAAGTTTATTGATGGATGTAAGGACAAATATGTAATTCTACGTACCCATATCAGTGATGATGTAGATAGTAGTGGTAGAGAAAAGTTTGGAAGATTGCTTGGCGAGATTGTACATCCAGAAACCAAGAAAGTTTTGAACGATGAACTAATAAGTAGTGGTTATGCAGTTCGTTATATGGGTGAAAACAAAGATAAGGTGCAAGGTCAACATAAAATCAATCGTAAACGTCTTATCGATGAAGGTATTGTGAAATTATCATATAAAGAAGCTGGTATTTAATATATTTATTAACGTGGATAAATTAGCTAAATACATAATTGTTAAATTTTTAAAGTTCGTTAGCAACGAGCTAAACTTGAATAAACCATTCAAAGTCAAGTTAGCTCAAAATCGTGACGAAGATTTAAAGACTTATGCTTATTACAATGCAACAAACGGTGATATAAAGGTATATTGTAAAAACAGAGGTGTAGCAGATGTGTTAAGAAGTATCGCACATGAATTGATTCATCATCAACAAAATCAAAATGGAAAGATTCAAGGTCCAACTCAAGATGTTGGTGGTGAAATTGAAGATGAAGCAAATAGTGTTGCTGGTCAACTTGTAAAGAAGTTTGGATATGCAAATCCAAAGTTGGCTGTGTACGAAAAGACTCTATAAATTAGTTCTTACCTTGTCAAAAAATAAAGAGTTATAATTGGTTGTTGAAAAAACCTTTATTTGTGCATCGGTTAATTCAAAGTACTTTTTGCTACGTTTATATAGTTTGGTACCCAAACCAATTCGTCTATATTTACGTTTAATATAAATCATGAATTGAAATGTACGTTTTCCTGACGTTTTTTTAAGTTGTTGTATAATACTCCACCCTACAACAACTCCGTTATCTTTTATTAAAAATACTCTGTTTTTACGAGTACTATCTGGTGTGCAACATTCCACATACAGCGAGTATATGGAACCACTAGTGATTAATTTAGAACAAGCCTTTTCTTCAGAAAGTTTTAGACTTTTGGCGTTTTTAGAATAAATTCTAATCGGCACATTTTATAAATATGATCGAATAGTCTCATTAATAGCAGTTTCAAACGAAGTTAACTTAAAGTTTGGAAATTCCATGCTGAAATCCCGATTATCTATACTATATCTAAAGTCGTGGCCGGGCCGATCATCTACATATTCAAACCAGTCCCAATCAACTTTTTGATTTGTGATAGTTTCATATACAGCAACAATCGTGTGTAATAGTTCTACATTAGACACTTCGTTGTTACCCCCAATCAAGTATTGTTTTCCAGCAACACCATCTAGTGTAACACTAATTAGAGCGTTAACATGGTCTTTAACATAGATCCAATCTCTGATATTCTCTCCGTTACCATACACAGGTATACGTTCTTTGTTCTTTAACTTATTTATAGTTAGTGGAATCAACTTTTCTGGGAATTGTCTTGGACCAAAGTTGTTGCTACAATTGGTTATAATCGTAGGAGTACCATATGTTTTGTTGTAACTTCTGACCAATAGATCACTGGCTGCTTTGGTGGCAGAATATGGACTATTGGGTCTGTATGGACTATCTACATCAAATGATGATTGTTTGAACCCTAAGCTACCATATACTTCGTCGGTCGATACGTGTATAAATTTATTAAGATTATAAGATTTGAATATTTCCAGTAAATTGAATGTACCAATAATATTGGTTTCTACAAATCGTTTGGGACCAGATATAGACTTGTCTACGTGAGATTCAGCTGCAAAGTGAACCACATGAGATGGTGTCAATGAGTGAAGATAGTTTTTTTGATCTGGAAAGTATGGTGCTGCAATATCCAGAGTTAGTTTATGATATTTTGGATGTTTATCAAAAGAAAGATTTTTGTTTGCAGCATAAGTACCACAATCAATATTGTATACATTCTTTACATCATCACGATTGATGATTTCTTCAATAAAGTGGCTTCCAATAAATCCACTACCACCAGTTACTATTATATTCATATAGTCCAATTATTTAAACAATAGTCAACCGCTTCATCAGCGGTTCTCATTTTAATTCCAGTTGACAACAACTTTTCATTGCTCATCACGCAATTTGAACGTGGGGTTTTAACCACATTTTTGTAAAACTCTACTTCGTCAACAAACGTGAAGATTTTGTTTTTAGCAATCGTCTGTTTGAACTTCTCAGTGATTCCTTTGGTTGTGATATACCCACTATTGGTAACATTATAAATACCATATGGTACTTTTTTATTTAGTGTTTGAATACAAGCGCTTACAAACTCTTGTTTATTACTTACACTATTTTCTGCATCTAGAAGTAGTTGATATTTTAAAATCTTACTGATATAGTTTCTGGAGTTATCAAATTCTTCAAACGGAATACGAAGTCTCCAAATATAACTCTTTTCCCACTTACCAACGATGGTTTCAGCGATTGCTTTGGTACCACTATAGAAGCTACTATTGTTATATTTAAAATTAAAGTTTGGCTCATCATCCTCTGTGAATGGTTGATCATCGGCTCTTTTACCCTCGTAGATACAACCGCTGGATACGTGACCCAGAGGAATATCATTTAAAATACACCAATCGGTTAAGATGGTTGGCCAGATTACATTACCATGAATAGTATCATCCTTGTGTAATTCACAGGCATCTACGTTGGGCTTGCCGGTATAGCCTGCTGCGTTTATAACGTATTCAATTAGTGGATAACCCTTTTCTGCATACCAATTTTCTAAGTCTTGAAAAGTGGTTACTCTAGTATTTGACCATAAAAATACAGGAACTTTAAGTTCTTCTAGTTGCTTTTTAAATTCGCTACCAATGTAGCCTGTTGCGCCGAATAATATAATCATAATAATTTGCTCAGGTATTGTTTGTATTCGCAATTTGGTAATTTGTCAATGAGGTTTTTAAGTTGCGCTTTATTTATTAATTTGCGCTTTAAGCACTCTTCTTCTATACATCCTATTTTTATACCCTGTCTAGATTGAATTGATTGTATATAAGCACTACTTTGAAATAATGTTTCAGCACTTCCAGCATCAAGCCACGCTGTGCCTCTTGCAAATTTTATAGCAGTAAGTTCGCCCCTGTCAAGATATATTAAATTTAAATCAGTTATTTCAAGTTCACCTCTTGATGAAGGTTTGAGTATTTTAGCATATTCAATTACCTTATTATCATAAAAGTATAAGCCAGGCACCGCAAATTTGCTTTTGGGTTGGCTTGGTTTTTCTTCTATGCTTAAAACCTTATTATCTTCTCCAAACTCAATAACTCCATAAGCGGTTGGATCAGTAACTTCATAACCAAAAATAATTGCGCCTTCAAGTAAAGGCTTGACTCTGGGCATTCCGTGGAATATATTGTCACCAAGTATTAAAGCAACATTATCTTTACCAATAAAATCCTCAGCGATTATAAAACTTTCAGCAATTCCTCTTGGTTTGTACTGAACTTTGTAGGTAATTTTCAAACCTAATTGATTTCCGTCACCAAATAACTTTTCGTAAAGTGGCAAATAGTCCGGGGAAGAAATGATACAAATTTCAGTAATCCCACATGTAATAAGAGTATTAAATGGATAATAAATCATTGGCTTGTCATATACAGGCATCAATTGTTTATTTATTGTACTGGTTAATGGATATAATCTACTACCAGTCCCCCCCGCTAGAATAATTCCTTTCATCCCTTATATCTATTTTTATTTTGCAGAATTAATTTTTTATATTGACAAAATCCACGATTCGGTATAGACTCTTATTATATGGAAGTAGAACTAACAATTAAAGATAAAACGATCCACCCCATCATTATTCAACACGATGATTTGACGTTTGATGGTAAAACAATTACCATTCCAGGCTATTATGTTAATACCATCTTAGATTATATTAAAAATTGGAAAGTTGCCGGTGAAAAACAAGTAGACGTTGAAGATTACGTTTTATTTCGTAATTTTCTTTACGATATTCAAGAACACAAAAATCGAGGAAACTAATTTATGGGAATGTATGATGACATAGTATGTAAGTATCCACTTCCGTTTCCGGAAGATACTAAGGGATATATCGCTGAATCTTTTCAAACCAAAGATTTAGATTGCGGATTGGATTCTTATGAAATCCGTGAAGATGGTACACTATGGTTGCGTGAATGTGAGCGAGAACACATTGATGGCGATCCAAATGGTAAAACATTTTCTGAAAAGTTTGGTATTATAAAAGAAATCAAACATTGGTGGACTCATGTAAAAACAACCAAAACCATTCGTATGTATGATTATCAAAATAATGATGGTGGTGTATATGACTATTGGGTTGAATTTGAAATTGTATTTATTGACGGAGTTATTGACAAGATTAAATTAATTAAGTTTGAAATAAACGATAACACCAAAAGAAAAGAACTCCATAAACAACATATGGAAGAACTCAAAAAACAAAAAGTGGTTGAATCCACTATGTTTTATAGATTAATCATCAAACCATACAATAAAATTATTAGATTTATCTGTAGATTGATATATAAATTTGGTTCCTTTTTGATTGCTAAAGTTTGGAAATTGGAACGTATACTAAGTATATGAAAGATCAAGATTCAATATTTCTAATTTGTGATTGTTTTGAACACGGACTTCTTGTAGAAAAATTCAAAGATGAAGAAGAAGTATCTTTGAGTTTATTTGAACGAGGACTCAATGGCAGAACACTATGTTGGTCAGAAAGACTAAGATGGTGTTGGCAAATTCTAAGATATGGCAAACCTTGGTCTGATTTTATTATCTTAAATACTGAAAACCAAAAACAATTAAAGGATTTTCTAAATGAAGTTCAAAAACTTTGAAGGCATTGAATATATGGTAAATTATAACAAACCGTCTGGTAAATATAATGCTTCTGGTTTGTGTGACAATCCAGACATTAAAAACCCCGCAATACTTGTAGATCCAACATTACAAAAACGTAGACAACTCAATGTGTTAATTGAAGAAGTATTTCACGCACACTTATATCATTTACCAGAAAAGAAAGCTAGAAAATTTGCGGCTAATCTAGGCAAGTTAATTTACAATAGATTTTTGAAAAATGAATAAATTATCTAAAGTTATAGACTTGATTATTGGATTAATCTTTGGTACTATATTAGCAATCGGACTAATAATAGTATTATCAATATTTTTTGCGGTACTAATTCCATGTCTGTTTTACTTCACAGTAAAAGAAGTAATTAAGTTTTTAACAAAATAATATGAACTCAACACCTAAAAACACAAGCAAAAACATCGTTATAACATACGCACAGAAAATCCGTAATGTTCAATCAGAACAAATTGACCCATATATTGAGTTAATCGAACAAGAATTAATTAAAATCTATCCAGAACTAAAAGATCGTGAAGATAATGCATTAAACTGGACATATGACATTATCAATGAAACATCCAATAACGATGTAGTAGAAACACTAAACCGAATAGATGACATTATTACGAAAGAAAGAAAAGCACAATGGATATGTGATCATTGTGGTAAAAATACGTACAATGATGATTGTGAGTATCTATTTGGCAAAAATCATATTGGATGTGTGTTATCGGAAGATATTAAGAATCGAGAACATTCAGATCCAGACTACATTTTAGATTCAAACCTCAGAAAAATCACTGAACTTGAAAACGAACTACGACATACTAAACGACAGCTTGTTAATCTGGAGCTAAAATTTGAACACCTGCGAGTGGATTATCATCACGAACCAACTAACTAAAACATCAAGCGTACCGAGTGGTACGTTTTTTAATTGACAACCACCAAATCGGCGTGTATACTTTTTATATATGAAAGCAATAATTGCAATGTCAAAAAATAGGGCTATTGGCAAGTCAGGAGGCTTGCCATGGCCCTCCATAAAAGAAGACTTTAAACACTTTAAAGAATTTACGATGGGTAAAACGTTAATTGTAGGAAAAAATACATTTGATACATTACCAATGTTAAAAAATCGCAAATGTCTTGTATTAACCAAACCAGTAGAAGCCATTGATGCTTATATTACAAATCAATATCTAGTAAATAATAACGCTATGACGGGTCAAATGATTACTATGGAAGATGTTGAATCATATAGTCAATTTAGAAAAGACTATTTGATTGTTGCTGGTGGTGCTAAAACGTATGTTAAGTTATTACCATACATTACAGAATTTTATGTAACGCATGTAAATGGTACTTATGATGGTGATACATTTATGCCACCATTTGAAGATTTATTTACCCAACAAGAAGTTGTAAAAGAATTTGACGGGCACAAAGTTGTGAAGTATAGTAAGTGATATGAACACAATTTGGAAATCAATGGTGGATGGAAAATATGAAGTTTATGTGGAACAAGGTGAACCATATAAAGGTGAACTTGTAATCAAAGAAGGTGATAAAGAACTTACACGCAAGTTTGTTACAATATCATATGATGCTAAGTTTGGACCTGATATAAGTGATGTAACTGAATGGGAAAGATTGTGCATTGATTTCATTGACAATACATTAAATAAATAAATATGAACAAAGTAGACACAGAATATTTCAGAATTGTCAATGATATTTTGACAAACGGAAAACTTAAAAAGAACAGAACTGGTGTAGATACAATTGGTATTTTTGGTGCTCAAGCCAAATACAATGTGGATCTAAATGCATTTCCTCTATTAACCACCAAGAAAGTTCATTGGCCAGCTATTGTTCACGAACTATTGTGGTTTATCAGTGGCAGCACTAATATCAAGTATCTGGTTGATAATAATGTTCGTATTTGGAATGAATGGGCATACAAACGTTATATTGATAAATGTGGTGTGGAAGTAATTAATACTCAAGACGAATTCATCCAAAAAATCAAAAATGATGCTGAATTTGCTAAGAAATGGGGTGAATTGGGTGAAGGAACTTATGGTGGAATGTGGAGAGCATTTCCATTTTACACTATGGATGACGAATTTGTTGGATCATCCACAGTTACAGGTGATCTAGCAGAACAATGGGCATTTGGACAAGTTGATCAACTACAAAAAGTAATTAACAAGCTAAAAACCAATCCAGATGATCGTCGTATGATTGTGAGTGCATGGCATCCATATTGGGTAGATCAATGTGCATTACCACCCTGTCATTGTCTATTTCAGTTTCATACAGAAGAATTGACTCAAGATGAACGATTTGATTTATACAGAGAATCTGGAGGAAATAAAGGATGGGTATCTGTGCCTGAAATGAATGAAAAAGTATTAAATGATGCTAATATTCCAACCCGTCGTTTGAATTGTTTGTTATATCAACGTAGCAATGATTTTTTCTTGGGCGTTCCATTTAACATTGCGTCATATAGTTTGTTGACCGCAATGATTGCTCACGTTACTAATATGGTGGCGGGAACATTCACTCATAGTCACGGTGATGCACACCTGTACATTAATCATTTGGATCAAATCAAACTACAAATGAGCCGTGAACCAAAATCATTGCCTAGTTTGTGGTTGAATCCAGAAGTTAAATCATTATTTGACTTTAAGTATGATGATATCAAGTTGTTGAACTATGATCCACATCCAACAATTAAAGCAGAGGTAGCAGTATGAAGAAGCTTACAAAGAAAGAACAAGAAGAAATCAAGATGAAGTTGGCTTACTTTGATAAAATCGTCAAAGATACCCGTGAGCTAATTAAACAAGGTTATACAATGCCAAACTTAAGTTGTTTGGTAGTTCCAATACAATGAAATACAAATATACTATAAAAATACATACAGTCATTGATTATGCCGAACTTGAAAGTGTGATGAATGATTATGGAACAAAAGGATATCGTGTCACCAAAGCAGAATTTATCGGCGACACCTTTGAAAGTGGTAGACCAATGAAAAAGTTTGTGGTATACTTGGAACAGAAGGTTAAATAATGAAAACAAATTACTACGTTCTAATTTTAGATGAAAATGATAACTTATGTGTTGATTCTTTAGGAGAATGTCTCAGTGAAGACGCATCACTAACTGAAGCAAATAAGTATCGTAAAAAACACAAAGCAGATGTAATCTGGACTTGTACAGAAAC
>Ga0209297_1000099_pt1 | contig 57955 bp, 80 predicted proteins | sample S_130805_MF_Meta_FD_187322 | JGI IMG/M metagenome (GOLD analysis project Ga0209297, IMG submission 187322) | Freshwater microbial communities from Lake Simoncouche, Canada to study carbon cycling - S_130805_MF_MetaG (SPAdes) (version 2) | ecosystem: Environmental > Aquatic > Freshwater > Lake ...
ACAGAAAGCTTCATTGGCATTGCCCAAAGGGGAGCGTTACCGATTCTGCTGAACTACTGGGGAGCGCACACTGGTAGAGCAAGCGGTGGAGACAAGATGAATCTCCAGAACTTACCAAGAGGCGGCGCACTTCGTAGATCAATCATTGCACCCAAGGGACATGTGTTGGTGGCGTGTGACTCAGCGCAGATTGAAGCACGTGTTGTCGCATGGCTTGCGGGGGAAGCTACTCTTCTAGAAGACTTTCGCAAGGGTGAAGACATCTACTCTAAGTTTGCCAGTAGTGTGTACAACAAGACCGTGACCAAGGCTGACAAGATTGAACGATTCGTCGGTAAGACTTGTATTCTTGGCCTAGGTTACGGCATGGGGGCTGAGAAGTTTCAGAACACCTTGAAGATCGGCATGGGTGGTGTGTCGGCTGACATAAGTATTGAGGACGCCAAGCGAGTGGTCACGCTGTACAGAAACACCTATCATAGAATTTCTCAGCTATGGAATGAATGCACCAAGGCGCTGGACAGAATGGCAAGGGGGAATGAGTACTTCTTGGATGTAGGACTTCAGCTACGCTGTGACAGCAGTGGCGTTCTATTACCCAACGGCACCATGATCAGATACCCCAACCTACGCAAGACTACCGATGGATATGAGTACGATGGTCGCTACGGCCCTGTCAAGCTGTACGGTGGTAAGTTGGTTGAGAACATAGTTCAAGCTCTGGCCCGTATCGTCGTGTTTGATCAGATGGCAAAGATCGATCAACAGATGCGTCAGCGTGACCGTACCGACGGACGATACAGAACTGTCCTGACAGTACACGATGAGGTTGTTTGTATAGTCCCAGAGGCTCAGGAGCAGTGGTGCAAAGACCTGATGGTGCATGAGATGTCTATACCACCACGGTGGTGTGCTGACTTGCCTGTGTCGTGTGAATGTGAATCAGGAAATAATTATGCAGACGCCAAATAAACCCCTTGACTTTCTGTACAGGGAGCCTAACATACACACCTACTCCAACGAATTGTGTGTTGGGGATGGAGACCTATGACTGTTCCTGCTTGGACGTATTCTCAGCTTGAGAAATTTGAAACCTGCCCTCGGCAGTTCTACCACGTGCGTGTCAAAAAAGACTGGGTGGAAGCACCCACAGACGCGACAAAGTGGGGCGAGAAAGTTCACACTGCGATGGAGCATCGTGTTCTCAATGGCACGGCATTGCCTGAGGGTATGGGTCAATGGGAAGGTATTGCTACCAAGATTGCATCCATGAAGGGGGAGATCAAATGCGAACAGAAGATGGCAGTCGACAGTGGCTTCCAACCCGCTGATTGGGGTTCTGCTTGGTCACGTGGTATCGCTGACGTGGTCATTACACACAAGGGCACTGCGTTAATTCTGGACTACAAGACGGGAAAGCGTAAGCCTACTGAACAGTTGATGTTGTACGCTGGTTATGCGTTTGCTCACTACCCCCAAGTGCAGACAGTGACAACAGGGTTTGTCTGGCTCAAAGAAAAGAAGATCGACAAGACACCATTTCACAGGTCAGATGTGTCCACGATATGGCTTGAGTTTTTACCCAGAGTGCGTAAACTTGAGGTGGCATACGAGAAAGACAAATGGTTGGCTAGGCCAAGTGGTTTGTGTAATGGTTGGTGTCCTGTTAAGTCTTGTGAGTTTTACAAGGATAAGAAATGACAACACAGTTTATGGGTCGGCACCAATTGGTTGACCGCTTAGCGGCGCAGGTTGGCAATCGTGAAGAAGCAATTAAGATTCTGATTGCACGTGGTCATATGAAAGAAGATGGCAAGACACTTACTGCTGAAGGCAAACGACGAGACTCAATGACTGCGGAAGAACGCGCCAAAGATCGTGCGATGAAAGCCAGTGGCAACAAGAACCCAAACGCATACACATACGATGCGCAAACGAATAGGGCAAAACTGAAATGACACCCGAAGGTAAAGTTAAGGACGCTGTAAAGAAAGTGTTGAAGAAACACGGCATCTGGTATTTCATGCCAATGCAGAATGGCTTTGGTGTGGTTGGTGTCCCTGACTTTATCTGTTGCTTTCATGGAATGTTTCTTGGTGTAGAGACCAAGGCCCCCGGAAAGCGTGAGCAAACAACTCCGAATCAAGATCGCGTGTTGCGTGAGATTGTGGAACACGGCGGGTACACCCTTGTGGTGGATGATGCCAAACAACTTGAAGACTACATAATTTTTTTAAGGAGTGAGTGATGAATAAAGGTGGCCCTACCAAAGCAGCGTATGACAAAAAATACGAATCATCCCCTGAGCAAGTCAAGAAGCGTGAGATGCGTAACCAAGCACGTGCGGAGTTGACAAAGGCTGGCAAAGTATCCAAGGGTGACGGCAAAGATGTCGATCACAAGAACATGCTCGATGGCAACGGAACAAACGCCAAGAGTAATCTACGTGCAATTCCAAAAGAACAAAACAGAGGCTGGAGAAAAACGAATGGCGATAAATACGGTTCCTAATGTTGTTATCCAAAACAGCCCAAGAATAATTTCTTTTTTTGGGCGAGAAGTTCCAAAGGGAGTTATCCATATTGATGTGATTAACAACTTCGTAAACGACAGCAAGCTCGCTTGTTGGACGACAAAAACAGGCAACCACACAATGCCTATTGACCTAGATAATTTAGATGACAGTTTAACAGCTGTGATCGTAACTATGAGGATGACATGTTAGTTAGGACTGACAAACGAGCACTGATACTAAAACTTCGTAATCCCTCTAGGGTTACTGTTCCCATACCAACTTCCAAGCTGGTAACTCACAATGGGAATACGTATGTAGCTGTCCCTCACCGGCCAGACGAAGTCAAGGTACTACGTAACCTAGGGTTTAACGCACCAGACCCTATGAAGTATTACTACAAATTTCCGGGGAGGTTTGCGCCGTTCGATGCACAAATTGAAACTGCAAATTTTCTTTCGATGCACGATAGAGCGTTCTGCTTAAACAGTATGGGTTTAGGTAAAACGGTAACCGCCCTATGGACGTACGACTACATGCGAGATGCAAAGATGGTCAACAAAGTCTTGGTGGTCTGTCCTCTATCCACGATGGAAAGAACATGGGCTGACGAAGTGTTCAAGACATTTCCACACCTTGATGCAGTTGTGTTGTATGGCTCACGTGAACGAAGAAAGAAACTTCTAAATCAAGACGCACACATCTACATAATTAACACGGATGGTTTGAAAACTATTCATGAAGATTTGAAGAACAGACCAGACATAAACCTCATCATCGTGGATGAGATCGCCATGTTTAGAAACTCAAGCACTGATCGTTGGAAGACGCTCAATGAGATTTGTAACAAGCAGTCGCAACGACGTATCTGGGCATTGACTGGTGCGCCAACTCCGCATGAACCAACAGACGCATGGGCACAGTGCCGCATCGTGTGTCCAACGAACCCTGACGTACCCAAGTACTTCGGTAAGTTCAGAGACATGGTGATGAAGCAGATCACATCGTTCAAGTGGGTGCCAAGACCAAACGCAGTAGACATCGTCAAGCAAGTGATGCAACCCGCTGTTAGGTTTGCGTTGGATGACTGTGTTGATCTGCCCGAACAAATAATGATGTCGCACGATGTGGAGATGACACCTGAGCAGAAGAAGGCATACAAAGCCATGCTGGAAAAACTCATGATGGAGTATGAAGGCGGCGAAGTATTGGCAGTCAACGAAGCAGTCAAGGCCAACAAGCTTGTTCAGATCGCCTGTGGCGTTGCATATGGCAAAGACGGCGAGTACATAAACATTCCAAGCAAGCCGCGTATAGATGTACTCAAGGAAATTATTGAGTCATCTGAAGGCAAGGTACTGGTGTTTGTCCCGCTGACTGGAGTGCTTGAACACGTGGTCAGAGAACTTGAAAACGATTGGGTAGTGGCATCAATCCATGGCGGCACACCCAAGGCTGAGCGTGATGAAATCTTTGGCAAGTTCCAGTCGACAAAAGAGCCACATGTAATTGTGGCAAACCCTGCCACGATGAGCCACGGTTTAACTTTAACTGCGGCTACTACTATTGTTTGGTACGCACCCATCCACTCAAACGATGTGTACGAACAAGCATGCGCTCGGGTTAGAAGGCCGGGGCAGACTCGCACGACAGTGATTGCTCACATTGCCGCAAGCGAGATCGAAAGACGTATTTATTTAAGACTACAAAAGAAACAGAAGCTGCAAGGCTCACTACTGGAATTGATGAAAGGATACGACCCCGACCAGTAAAAACCCCTATGCAGACAGTATTGACATCTGGTAACCTCACACCCCCACGGAGATAGTATGAAACTCTCAGAACTCATTGACAAGTACATAGAAATAAGAGACAAGAAGGCGCAACTCAAAGCTGAGTATGACGTCAAGAAGAACAAGATGGATGACGCTTTGGATAAAATCGAAGCTGTAATCCTCAAGACCTTTGATGCCAGCGGTATGGACTCAGCAAAGACTGAGAATGGCACTGCATACACTTCTAGGTTGATCACTGCAACAGTGGCTGACCCAGATATATTTATGCAGCATGTCATCGCAACCGAAGCATGGCATATGATCGAAAAGCGTTGCTCAAAAGTTGGCGTAGAACAATATAGAGCAGAGCATGACGAAGTCCCCCCCGGCGTTAACTGGCGTGAAGAGCGCGTAGTTAATGTTCGCCGTTCATCTTAACCACTGGAGAAAATTGATGTCAAACATCATCCCATTCGACTCGGGCAATCTGCCCTCCCACTTTAAATCTGGCGGTGCTGTGTCAGTTAACTCTGACTTGACTGCACACGCTGGAGGTGGGTTCCCTGTCATCAGCATCAAAGGTAAAGTATTCGCTATCGTCCGCGATGGTGACCGCACAGTCCTGACCAACCCAAAAGACCCTGAAAGTCCTGCCACAAGCATTGAGGTAGTGATCATCAAGGCCAACAAGGGTCTGTCCAAGGTGTATTACATCAAGGGCTACCAAGAAGGTGCAGAGGCTACCAAGCCTGACTGCTTTAGTAATGAAGGCGTTAAGCCTGACCCAAGCGTGGAAGAACCCCAGTCCCGCACCTGTGCCGTCTGCCCACATAACCAATGGGGTAGCAAGATTGGTGAACATGGTGGTAAGGGTAAAGCCTGTCAAGACTCCAAGCGTCTGGCTATTGCACAGCCTGACATGCTGAATGACCCCTACCTGATTCGTGTTCCTCCTGCGTCTATCAAGCCGCTGAGCGAGTACGCTGTGGCGTTGGGCAAGCGTGGTGCAGAGTACAACCAAGTACTTACCAAGATTTCCTTTGACATGGAAGCTCCAACCTCCAAATTGGTCTTTAAACCCATTGGTCTTTTGTCTGACGCTACGTACAATGAAGTCAAGGACGCAATCGACAGTGAAGTTGTTCAGAACATTCTGGGTGCTAAGCCGACTGAGCTTCCTATGCTTGAGAATCTGGAGCCAAAGGCTGAGTCAAAACCTGCACCTGTTGCAGAAAAACCTGCGGTGAAAGCAAAAGCGAAAGTTGAGCCAAAGGCTGAACCAAAGCCAGAGCCTATTGTTGAAGCAGGTGATTTGAATCTCGATGACTTGAACTTCGACGATTAAATTTTGGGGGGAAAGCGGATGTTGGCGGCATAGCAGTTGCGTGTCGAAAGTCACTTCCAAACGCAGCGAGTACCCCACCCAGCCCTTCGGGGCTTTTTGTTTCTGGAGAATACAAATGTCATATGAAATTGATCAGCGCAAAGTTGTCGGAGTTGTCTTAGAAGCCAATGGTGCTTTGGGCGACAAAGGTTTTAATCATGGTGAAATCATTCTTGGTCTCTCTGAATTGATAGGACGTGTAATTGTCGAAGCATCAGACACTTCAGTCCAAGCTGGAGAGTTGATGAAAGTTGCTATCGCACATATGGAGAAGACCATACGTGTGGGCGCTGAAGCTACAGGGAAACAACAAATCACAGCGGGTTGAGCATGGACACACTAACATTTCTTAAAACTATTCTCCCTGAGGATGGCTTCAAGTTTGTTGGTTTAAGTAGGGCTGGGTCTAAGGGTATCGCTCACAAGGCGTACGACTCATTGGAGTTGATGGCGAAAGCTATTGAGTCTTATGATCGGCAACCGAACCTGACTATTTACCATGCTTGCTGTGCATACAAAGAACCCAGCTATGAAGTTACCATAGATGGCGAGGTAAAGACCAAGTACCGTGGCGAACCGAATTGGCTGAAGGTCAAATCGTTCTGGGCTGACATCGACTGTGGCGAACAAAAAGCTGCTGAGGGGAAAGGCTATGCAACGAAAAATGATGCAGCTAAAGCGATTATTGGATTTTGCCGTGACAATCAATTTCCTGACCCTATGCTTATTGATAGTGGTGGTGGTCTCCATTGCTACTGGCCACTTACCCGAACAGTGGGGCCTAAATCATGGCGCACCATGGCCAATGGTTTCAAAGCTGCTCTTGCTGGCGCTGGTCTCATTGTTGACCCTACTAGAACTGCTGATCTGTCTTCGGTGCTACGCCCTGTCGGGAGCCACAATAGAAAGCCCGGACGAGACCCAAGAGACGTCAAAGTAAAAACACAACCAAACCCAGTCAGTCCAGAAGATTTCAACAAAGCAGTAGAAGCTGCCGTAGCCAAGTATCAAGTTACGCCACAGAGAACAATATCAACCAGCTTAAATGATGACTTGATCTCCGAGTACACAGGGCCGAAGTTTGAATCCTCTGCTCACATCATTGCAGAGAACTGCCAGCAGATGGCGGTGATGCGGGACACTCAAGGGGATATAGGCTACGAACCATGGCGTGGGTTGGTTGGCATCATCAAGCATTGTGTTGAGGGGCGAGAGATTGCCCATGCGTGGAGTGAGAGACGAGCAGAAACAGGCCATAGCAATACAGATACTGATGTACGTTATGACTCTTGGAGTACCGGCCCGACGTCCTGTGAGTTCTTTGAGAAGTCCAACCCTACCGGCTGCGATGGTTGCGTACACAGAGGAAACATCAAGACCCCCATAGTCCTTGGTCGTATTGAACCAACTCCCGAAGAAGCTATTATTGAAGTCGTTGCAGACGACGAGCTTGTTGAAACAGTTGTTCCAGCTTTCCCAGAGTCCTATGTCTACGATGCTGGACGGATGATTAGGTTTATTAAGGACAAGGACGGTATCCTTCAACCATATTCATTCTGCCAATCCCTGTTCTACCCAATCCAACGTATTAAAAAGGCAGACCAGACCTTTGCTTCCACGATCAGGATGCACTTACCCGACAAGCGGATTCGGGATTTTGAGATGGATACCGCAGTACTGGCGTCATCATCTGATCTGCTTAAAGCGTTGGCAAAGTACGAGTTGATGCCCACGAACAATAAGGATGCAACCATGCACATGACCGCATACATCAAGGACTCTATCCATAAGCTCATGGCTGAGCAACGTGAAACCGATACCCTGACTTCATTTGGCTGGCGTGACAACATGAACGGCTTCCTACTGGGAGACAGGCTGTATCACACCGATGGCTCAGTCCGTAAGGTGTTCATTGGTGGCTACGCCGCTGAGCAGAAGAAAGCTTATCCTGTTCCACGTGGAACATTGAGTGCATACTCTGAAGCCGTCAACTTCGTCTACAACCGCCCAAGCAGTGAGGCCGCACAGTATGCGTTCTGTAATGGATATGGGTCGCTGTTATCTCCATTTGCAGAGGACAGTTTTAACGGCGCACTTGTATCGCTTGTAAGTAATCAGTCAGGTAAAGGTAAAACCACGGTCTGCCGTGCTGCCCTTTATGGTTTGGGAGACGCCAACAACTTGATTTTTGCTGGCAAGCAAGGCGCAACTCGTAACGCTCGGTGGGCGCTGGTCGGAGTACACAAGAACATCCCCATCGTGTTTGATGAGATGACGGACACAGACCCCGGCGAGATGAGCGACATGTCCTACACGATCTCCCAAGGTACGGACAGAGCAAGGCTTACATCCAGTGGCGGCAAGGTCGGGTTTGCAGAACAGCACACTTGGAAGATGAGTCCATGGCTGACGGCCAACGAGGATATGTACACGAAGCTGGCGTCTCACAACGCCAACACTCAGGCCGAAGCTGTACGGATGATGCAGATTAACTTCGTCAAATACAACGTACCCATCATCAGCCCAACCACCGATGTATCAGACGCTGTCGACCGCATGCGTGAGAACTGGGGCAACGCTGGCGATATGTTTATCAGGTATATCGTCGCACACCAGAAGGAAGTAGCTGACTTGTTTTCCAAAGTTGAGAACAAGCTATCTGCATTATTGCCTGAGAGTGAGTACCGTTTCTTTCGCAGTCACGCAGCTTGTACATTGACCGCCGCACGAATCCTGATTGATCTGAACATCGTGGCTTTTGATTACGACGAACTGGTCAAGTTCACTGTAACCATGATCACAGACTTGGTGGACAACGTAGTGCTGAACAACACTACAACCCCCGGAGATGGCTTGAACCGCATGATTCGGGAACTGTCCAGCCGTATCTTGGTCACCAACGAGTATCGTGATCTGCGCACTGACAGTCGTGGCCCTGAGGACTCAATGTCCAGAATTCAAGGCACAGTGGCTGGTCGTAGGATACTGGGTAGCCAGACATACAAGGACGTCAAGTACGTTGGCAAGATGTTCTTGGCCAAGAAAGAAGTGTCGGACTGGTGTTCTAAGAATCGCCTTGAACCCAAGGACTTGATTGATCATGCAGCACTCAGCGGATGGCTTACGATTTGGCCAGACAAGTTCAACATGGGTAGGGGAACAATCCACTCAACAGGTAGCTGTGGATGCTACGTGTTCGATTACTCAGCGATGGAGGGGGCTGTAGAAAAAACCAGTGGCCCTGCTCTGGTCAAGACATCTGATTCTGCGGTAGCATCTCAGAGTTAGCAGTTGCCCTAGCTAACGTCTCCAGTGAGTCTTTCCCCCCAGCCTAAACAACTGGGGGGTTTTTTATTTACCGGATACGTAATGAGCCAACTGAGTAAGGGCTGCACCTACTGTGCCACTGGCACCGCCGATCAACATCAGCATACGCCATCCACCCTTGGCTTCAGACAGCGTAGTTTGTATAGCTTGGAGCGTGGCTTTGATGTCGTTCATATCAGAAATTAACTTGTCCATGTCGTCTTGCAGATGTTTAATGTCTGCGGCATGGGTAGCCAATTCACGTGCGGTTTGTATATCTGGTTCGGCCATGATTAACACTTCCAAGCTCTAAGGCTTTTGTTGATACGAGAGTCAGGATCTTTGGCTGTCTTTTCAGAAGTCAGTTTCTTCTTCATACCTTCCATTCTTGCGCAGAATGAATCTTTACGTGAGCCGCCCTCAGGCTGGGGGGCTTTAAGTCCGGGTTTGCCGGGGTTTGCTTTGTTGTAGGAAGCACGACCCTTGGCGTTCAAACCGCCCTCTGGATTCTTCCCCTCTGCTCTTTGCCATGCAGGTGTTTTAGCCATGATTATTTTCCGTAAAAAACTGTAATTTTTGCCGATGTAGACAAAGTTACATGCAAGTCAGTTTCAAACAAAATACCAGCGCCGGGAATATTAACACCAGCAGAATTGTTTGTATTTGCAGGCACGTTAAATTGGCAAACCACAGCACCTGATGCCCCGCCGTCTCTGAGAATAATGTCACCAGCTGTACCACCAGACAAAAAGATTAGACCTTTAAGGTAGTAACTACCAGTGACAAGAGTGCCAGTGGTTTCAAGATGGGCTGATTTAACTCCTACGGGATCACTCATGATTCACTCCTTAAATTTGACTTGCAAGTTGTACAAAACCTTTGTTTTGTTTGGTAGTTTCTACTCCGCCAATTACACCACGTTCCCGCTTCATTGCGGCCATTGGTGCTTTTAAAAGTTCGGACATAGGCAAACGTTTGTATCCATTTGACACACGGGATTCTTCCATACGTTGGAATTCTTCACGTGCTTTAGCCATACCTTGGGCATCTCCTGCCCTGTACGCATTGACGTACTCACCCTTAATATCTGTCGACTTCTGGTGATAGAACTTGTCGTACTCAGCTTTTACGTTCTGAGTAAATTGACGATCAGTCACAGTATTCGTTGGCAAACCCACAGCTTGGAAGGCGGCATCCACCATGCCAAAGTCTTCTGGCTTAAGAACGAGGTCACCATTACGCATGGTGATACCCTCAGTAGCAAAACGACCAGCCTTCATCACATTGGCAACCCCATTGGGCATCGCCATCTCTAGGCCTTTGTAATAGTCGCCATGCAACAACATCCCAAACGCATCAGCAAACTTCATCCCCATACTTGCACTTGGCCCCATTGCTGCCACAATAATCTTCTCTGCACCAGAACGACTGGTCAAGTCACCTTGAGCAAATGGCAGGATAGAAGCCACACGACCCATACCCAGCTTGTCACTCACATCCACACCCAATGCAGCAGGCACACCTCTGAGCAGTAAGTCAGATACCACCTTGTTGTTTATCATGCGGCGCAGTTTGAACTCAAAGTCATCTGGCTCATCAGGGTCGCCAAGAATCTTGGACATCATCCAAGCAATCTGACTCATGAATGGAACAGCCATTGCTCCACCAAGCACGGACATCTGAGCAACAATAAATCCAAGGGCTTTACGAGCCACCATCTTTTCTTCAGTCGATGCCCCCTTGAACGAGTTGTGCATTAGTCTTGCCAGCATGGACAACTGAATGATCTGGAAACGGCGGAACTGACCAACCACACGGCCTATACCGTTAGACAACGCACGTGGGGTGTTGAAGCCATCGTATGAACCATGAGTATCGGACACCACCTGAGCAGCGTATTGAGTGGCTGCTTCGGTATTGTTGTTGCCGTACTTCTCAAGGTATCCACGATACGCAGCAATGGCAGCTACAGAACGGTTGACCGATTCGATGCGGTTGTTCACGCCCTGCATCTTGTACATCACCTTGGCAAAGACTCCCTTTTCATCAGCCGTGGCTCGTTCAGCAGAATCCATACTGATATCAATCTTGCCCATACCAACCAGCTTGTTGAGCATGTCACGCACATCAGCTGGGGCCTTGCTGAAGTCAATGTGTTCGTTGATACCCAGACCCTTAATCAACCCAGCGATCTCTTTGTACCCACGATTGACTTGGGATACAGCGTTGCCATACCCAATACGACCAGCCAAATATGGCACGGATATCACCGCAGTCTGAGTAATCTGTTGCAAGTAGAACGCAGGGCTGAACGTCAAGCTCCACAGTGTGTTCATACGTGTGAGTGCAACTGACAACGGGCCGGGAGACTTGTACTCCATGCTGTTGGCTTGACGCTTTATCAACTCGTTGTAGATCGGCATGGCTTCACGGCGATGATTTCTAGCCTCATTCCGCATACGTTCCATCGAATCTGTAATGGCGTCGTTGTGTTCCAGCGAAGACAGGAAGTGAGCATCAGCCCGACCACTTGTGGCCAAGTTACGCATCATGTTGTCATCAGCACCAGACACATTTTTACGCTGCATTTCTGATTTACGGGCGCTGGCTTCAGCCACGGTCATCAAGTACAAGTCCCCAACCATCTTGTTCATGGAGTGGAAGTTCACAGATGACATGTCGCCATCACTGACTTGACGCTGTAGCAGATTACGCAGACGACCAACAGCCAGATGGATATCTCCGCCACCAGTGTAGGATTCTTCAGCTTCTTTCACACCAGCATCTTCTGGCATGATGTCGTACTTGCCTGTGGCGTGCAGCTTCTCAGCAATGTTGTCAGCTTCGGCTTGTGTTTCAGCGAACTGAACCACGTAGTGATCAGAGTTGGAAACATTGTCTTGCAGCCATTGCTTGGCTTGTTCTACATCCCAGTCACCCAGCTTGGCACGTTCTTCATAGTGCTTGAACTCGGCAGACTTGGCCACAACCACATGGTCACCATAGCGGCCAAGGTAGGCATAGGGGGACGAAACATCCACACCACGTACTTTGGCTTCACGGGCAAGTAACAGTTTCTTTTCCGCAGCCAGTTCTTTCATTTGCTCTGCGTCGCCCATAACGGCTTTTTCACGGTCAGCAAACTCACGGTCAATTGCAGCTTCCACAGCTTTCTTCTTGAGCATCAGGGCTTCATAGCCATGCTCAAACACTGCCTTGATTACTTTCTGGGCTGACTCATCAAAGGCATCAAACCGCAGTTTCATGTCTGGGTCGACAGTAAACAAATCAGTGCCAACACGATGTTCGCCGGGGTAGTAGCCCCACTTGCCACTAACTGTGGAGTCCTTGATGAACTTGTTGACTGAGTTGGCTCCAGTGCCTTTGTACTCGCCAGACAGCTTGTCAAAGTCAGACAGAATTTTATTGATGCGCTGTTCAAACTGGATGCGTGTAGCTTGCCGTGCGTACTGTGCATTCAGATAGTCATTGGCAGACTTCATGTATTTGGAAGCCATCTTCACCACATCTTCTGTGATGGCAGATGCGTAGATACCGTTCTTGGCTTGATGCAACAGGTTGGTTACCAGACTGCGCGTAGGAGTACGCACAAATGGCGGCAGTCGATTTATTGTTTCATCGACTGTAGCGGCAGGGTTGATACCAAACTTAACCTTTTCTTTTGATGCACTGACATTGGTTTGTAGGGTAACAATATTTTTGTCATTGAAAACTACGTAGTTAAAACTACCATCGTTTGCAACCGCATCAGCGTATTGAACACCCTTTATTCCGGCTTTATCGAGCATAGCCGCAAATTTTTTAGGGCCGTATGCTTTCTCTTGTTCTTTAAACCACTTAATGGATATATTTCCATTTTGGTCATACAACCCTAAACTTTCAAGCCCTTTGCGCACTACATCGCTTTGCGCATTCATGGGTTGTTTTGCCTTCAGCCACTCGTCAGATGCAACACCAAGACTGGTGCGATAAAGAACAGCTTTAGCCCCCACTGGGGAATCCCCGTCAATAGCAGCATACCCTTCAGCAGTTGGCTTAGCTTGGGCAAAATACGATCCCTGACCCCACAGCTGCCCTCCAACGCCAGTGCCTATTTTTGTAGTTGAAAATTGTCTAAACAATACGTTTGAACCATGCCATGTACCAGCAATTTCTAAACGGGCAGCACCGTAAGCCATGTTGACCACGTCTTGTGCAGTCAAAGATTCTGGTTTAAAGCCAAGTTTACGGACGGCGTTCTTAAAGCCAGCCCACAATGTACGGAACCAGCTACCAAAAGCTCCAGTCATCTTGGCAGCAGCATTTGGATCAACACCCGCCAACATAGCTTCTTCAACAAAATATGCAATCAACTCAGACATCACGTCTTCATCAGCTACATTGGCGTTGCCAACACGTTCAACGGCTTTACGTGCTAGCGTAGATTCTTTGGAATTGTCATTGAGGTCAGCCCACTTACTAATTTGGCCAGCCAAAGAAACAATATCTTTTTCTGCAAGCATCCGGTCAAGTCCAAGGTGGCCACCTACTTCGTGCATAAACTTGGCACGTCCCTGACCTTCTTGGATACGGCTTGCAACTAGAATAGCTTTGCCACTTCGTGTCCAACCAAAGGCTTTATCGTTTGACCATCCAATAGCTTGGTCACGCATATCTTCAAGCTCAGCTACATCATCAACGATGATCACATTGCGGCCAAGAGTGTCAACACGCATGAATGCTTTGAGTTCAGCAATCAAGGACTTGGCAGTGTATGGTTTTGCAGGTGCGGTGCTTTTGCCAAACTGCGCTGATTCCAACCCCACAGGCATAGTTACACCCTTCATCATAGAAGAAGGGGCATACTTCAAAAGATTTGATGCTTGTTTTGTATTACCGTTTCGGTTTGCTACTGCATCTGTTAATACGTAAGAAGGAAAAGATCCTTCTGGGTCTATCGTGGCTTGAATAACTATTTGAAAGATAGACTGTCGAAGTGAAGTGCTTCTTTCATATAGACGCAACGTGTCCATATCTTTATCAGCAACAGCTTGAAGCGCAAGTTTTTCATTTCTTGTGAGTGGGGCATATTCTGTATGTAGTAAACGTGCTTTTGTCAATTCCTGCTGCGCTTGCTGCCTTACTTCTTTGGGTTCTTTGTTCCGCAATAGGTTTTCTTGACCTTCTGGACGTCCTTTAAAAGCATCCCACAAACCTTGGCTTACCAACTCAAAAGTTTTGGTTACTTTACCATTTACGATCAAGTCCAATGTTCTACCGTTTTCTTTTAGGTATGGTTCCTCATTGTGTGTTTCATTGTCTATGTTCTTACCAAACTTAACATCTTCTTCCCGACCAACCACTGATACCTTAGAAGTTGTGGCTTGTCCGCCTTTTTGAGCAGGGGTGGTTGTTGTGACTGTCTCTGTCTTTGGCGTGAACGGTGTACGAGTCAACTCGTCTTTGTTGGCCTTGTTCTGGGCAGTCGCTCCAGTCAGAAACTCACCGACCAGTTCTTGTTTGTCAGGAACGATGAACAGCGCAGCGCCGTCCATCTGTTGGAGGTTGTTGGCTACCAGCGAACCGTACGTGGCTTTGTCGACGTTGATACAACCGAACGAGTAGCGGGAATCTGCTGCGCCTTCTTTCTGCAATGCAGCCAGCCGTTGCTGGGCATCTTTCTCTTTTGTCCACACAGAGTGGAACAGGGTTACGCTGTACTCGCCGTCAATCGCCTTGTCCAGAACGAACACCTTACCAAAATCATACCCACCAGCTGTATGAGCTTCACCGCCACCACGCTTAGCATCTCGCAAGCCCATAGTGAACAGGCCAGCAGGTGTGATGCGATTCTGAACTTTGTCAGTGTTGCCCTTGTAGTAATCCCCAACGGTCTTACCAATCAGGACTTTCTTTTGCAAGAACAAAGAACCATCAGGGTTAAATATAAATACCCGTGCGTTTGGCTTGTCAGTCAGTACAAAGAACTTGTTCTCTGCTTTGAGCTTGGCAGCGATGCTTGGGTAGATCGTGCTGTAGGCTTCTTGCGCAGCCTTGGACATGTTGGCCTTAGCCACTGCTGGAACTTCTGCTTTGACTTCCCTCACTTGGGAAACAGTACGTGGAGCGATAACCACAACTTCACTGTTCTTCGTCATGAGCGATGGGTTAAAGACCATAGCCGTGGCCAACACGCCAGCGTGAATTGCCTTAATGATGTCGCGGATGGCGGCAGCAACTGCCTGAGCGCCCTTGGTAGCGTAAGCTGTTACATCTTCTTGCAGCTTGGTAAAGAACTCTGACGTTCCACGTGTTTCACCATAGTGGTTTTCCAGTCGCGCAATCTGTGCTTCTGGTAACGCAGCAATAGGTTCTTCCAGAATTGTCTGTTGCTCAGGGTTTATTTCAGCAGCCTCTGGGCTTTCCTCAATGATTTCTTCAGCGGTCAGTTCTTCTTCAGCTACTGGTTCAGTCTGTTCTTCAACTACAGGCTCAGTCTGTTCTTCAGCAACAACATCACTTATTGTTTGTCGCTTTTCGGTGGCGATTTCGGTGGCAGGAGCCGTGACAATTTGGTTGACAACAGCTGCAAGGTTGGCTTTACCACGGTTTGCCAAGTCGTCAAAACGAATCCTTTGATCTTTGTTAAGGTCTGCGTAAGCAGGAAGTTCAGGCGCGAGAGTACGTAGTTCATTCCATTGCTCCTCTGGGGTTTTTACTTCTTCTGGGACGACTTCTGTTTTGGCTTGCTTAGTTTGTTTGGCAGGCTTTTCGGGTTTGGCGTTTCCTTCGCCCACCGTTTTGCCACTTCTGGCTGGTTTGCGAACATTTCCCTCATCTGCGCTTTCGACTTGAACGGCATTTGTTTTCTCCAATTTTGCTGATGCTACAGATAAAGTTTTTGTAAGTCCATTTTGGAATTTCACAGTAACAGTAGTTTCTGCGCCATCACCAGAAAAACTTTCAATAACACCAGTTCCCAGTTTGGGATTGACTACAGTGTTTCCAACCTCTAATCCTTTGCGGTCGGCCTTGCGTTTTGTACGAGTTTCGGCAACCAGCTTATCTCGCTTTGTTTGCTCAGCGACGTCAACTTCTGGTTTTGCTTCTGCTTCTACTTTTGTAGTTTCACCTGTTAAATCAACTTCTTCCTCTTCTTCATAGGCAACACTCTTTTCACCTTTGGCGGCTCTTTCTTTTTGCAACGCAGAATAAGTATTCCAAGCCTTGGCTAAGTCTGCCGCAGCTTTTGCGTCAGCTGGATTAGCATTTACTTTGGCTTGTAGTTTGTCAATACGGTTTAGTATGACTTTACCTTCAGAGTCAACAGCCCCTTGGCTTCCGCCCGCTTTTGCAATGGTGCCCATAGTGCGGTCTTCGCCGCCTTCACCACGGTTCATCTCCTCGGCCAATAATTTGCTACGGTCGCCTTCTTGCTCACCAGCTTCAAGTTCTTCAGCCAATGTTTGAGATTTGTTGGTCTCATACTCTGAACGAGTGGCGTACAACCCAGCTAACTCACCCTCACCAATACCGTCAGGGAATTCCGCAGAACGGAAGTTGGCAGCTTCTGTCACCATCTGCAAAGCAATTGCAGGATCAGTCACAACATATTGACCAATTTTTCTGTCCATCTTGACGCCCATACGCTCAAGTTGTTTTTGAACAGCAGCTTCTGACATGCCCACCAAATCAGCAATGTCTTTTTCCTTGAACTGTTCCAACAAAGACAACCGCAAAATTTCAGTGCGGGTCTCAGCATTAGCACCCTTTACGGAAGCCAGTATCTTTCCAAACAACTCACGAATGATCTCTATGCGGCGTTCGCTTGAGATGTGGGAGAGGTCTGAGGCGTAGTATCCGATGGTTGGGCTGTAGACTCTTGGGCCGTTTTGAACAGCTTGCTCACCCACAGCGCCTGTGGCGGTTTGTTGAGGTTGATTGGGTACTTGCCCTTCACCCAACCCACTTGTGGCTTGTTCATTTACTTGCCCCGGCTGCTGACTACCAGAAAGGTCGGTGGCGACACCGGTGCCAGTCCGTATTCCTTCTCCTGATGGCTGTCCAGTTTGCTGGCCAGTCTGTCCTTGAGGCTCACTTCCTGTAAGGAGGGATTGAACTCCGCTGGGTTGTACATCCCCAGTGTTTGCCCCGCTACCTTCTCCTGTTCCGCTTTGGATTGGTACTGTTCCCAGCCCGGAAGTTGTTTGCAATGTTTGTCCATTTTTAGCTCCTTTGGTTTGTTGCGATGCGGTGTAGCCGCTGGTATCCTTGCCTGTCAAGGCTTGGTGGATGGCGTTAAGCTGCTCAAGCTGCGCACCCTTAGTGCTTTGAGACAACTGTTCTAAGATTTGTGCGGCTTCTTCCACAGAACCCACGTGGGCAATTTGGAATTTGGCAGCGACTTCAGCTACCTTTTCAAAAGTCTTACGGACAGAGTCCGTGGCTTTCAGTGGATTAAAATTTACGTTGACCAGCTTGCCGCCGGTCTGTTCATTGGCTACGTTTATAGCGCGGGTAATTTGGTTCTGAAAACCTTTTAACGACCCAACTAGATCAGCAGTGGCTTTGGCGGCTTCTTGAATTGCTGGGCCAAATACAGGCTTACCAAAGAAGTCCCAACGTTGCCCCTCAGGTTTTGGCAAACCTACTCGGTCTGCCATGTAGCTTACACGTTCAGTTTCTTTTTGTTGTTGCTGTGTTGCAAAATCTGCTTGTGTTTGTTGTTGGTTTTGTTGTTGAGTAGCAGCTTGCGATTGAGCAATATCTGTAGTTCCGCCTGTTACAGCTGGAGCCGTGATAGGTGCAGCGGTTTGATCGACCAGTGAAGAACGACCAGCCAGTGGGTTAACTCTGTCAGCAGTGCCGCTCATCTGAGCAGCCATGTCAAACTCAGGAGTTGTACCTGCCTGAGTACCAACCAAAGAAGAACGGCCTGTCAGCGGATCAACCCTACCAGCAGTACCACTCATCTGAGCGGCCATGTCAAATCCGGGGGTTGTACCCACTGGGGTGATTGTTGGGTTCTGCTGGAACGCTTGTTCAACCTCATTGGTAGCTGTTTGGCCAGTCTGTGGATTGGCAGCTGTATTCGCTCCGGGAACAAAACTTTCACTACGTCTCCAACCACCTGCACCACCACCGATAAGCCCGCCAAGTGTGGCTCCACCGATAAACGATTCTTTGAACCGCTCGTTGGATTTCTCGTTGAAGAACTGTTCTGTGGGGTCGACCGCCATGCGGCCCGCTTGGTTTACAAATTCTTGTGATGTCTCTTGAGCGCCTTCTTTGACAGCCGCTGTTGTTCCAGTAGCAGCAGTTCGCGCCAATGCACCTTTGGCTCCTGATACGTTGTCAAGCAAGTTCAGTGGGTTACGGAAAAGCTGCCCACGGCCTAAAGCACCTTCAAGGCCCACCACATTCAAGGCAGCGTAGGGAACACCTAACGCAAACGCAGAAGCTGCATCAGTCGTGCCTGATTGTTCACGTTGGTTGGACAGCACATCGCCCACAGAGGATGGATAAGACGCAGCGACTACACCAGCATCAGAACCAAGGGACAACGATTTTTGAGCAACCTCAGCTGCTTTTTTGGCTTTTGCTGCTGCAACTACATCACCTGAAGCTTGTGCTGCCCTATATGCAGTAGTGGCTTCTTCTAAAGCAAGGCGAGTACCGCCCATAGCCAATCGACCACCAATACCGCCAACCAAGGCTTCAGCAAGATATGGGGCAGACTGAATGGCTAAACCTTTTGCGTAGCTACCAAAATCCCCTACACCTTGAACATCCGCAAATGTATCAATAGCGCCCAGTTTTCTGGCTTTTTGCGCAGATATATCAGCACGTAGTTCATTCTCAGATCGCTGTTTAGCAAGCCAACTGCTTGTATCTTTTGCGCCAACCGCACCTGCAACTTCTTCGGCTACGCCATACAACCCAGCTTGATAGCGATCAACAGACGCAGATGCTTGTTGTCCTGTAATACCGCTATTGGAAGCACCAAACCGCAGTTTGGCAGCAACTTCTTTTTCGTCCCAACCCAAAGTCTTTGAGACTTCTTGGACAATGTCGTAATCAGACATCTTGTCCCCACCGGGGATCAGGGCGCGGAACTGATTAATCGTTGGCATTACTTATCCTTATTAATTTCTACCAGCTTTTCTATACATCCTGTCTTGTTCTTCATGAAGCTTTTTAGCATAGGCATCAGCAGCTTCAGTTGTTTTAAACTTACCAAGATGCTCACCAGTTTTTTTGTAATGAGCAATAGCTTCGTTGTCACTAACAATTTTTCCATTAACCACTGTTGGAATAAGAACTTCAACATTCTCGTTCATAGGTTTAAAAGATATAGAACGAACAGTGCTTATAGAACCATCTTTGTTTGTAACAACAGGACGTTTTGTAAGATTAATGTTACCTGATTCTACAAGGCCAGCAGACTTAGCCCCACTAGAATCTGCGCTGGCAGGTATCGCACTTTTATTTTGTTTGGCTGCGCGGTCTGCTTTAATTCTTGCTGTTTCCGCATCCATATCAGCTTTGAATTTTGCTTCTTTTGCCACGGCTTCTTTGTCTGGATTACCTTTGTACGTTCCGCCGCCGCCAACCGCTGCTGCATCTGTATTATCTGTAGTAGATATAGGAAGGGCTGACTTATTTTTTCCTGCATCAGTTTTATCAGTCTTGTCGTTGCCTTTAGCTTTCTTAAAAGCTGTGACCATGGGGTCTTCCCCAAACACGTTTGGCCATTTTTCTTTGACGGCTTCAATTTGTTCTGGAGTAACTGCATTTTCAAGATCGCGGTATGCAGCAGTCCGTTCTTCCGAGCTTACTACGGAGCGATCAGGTTTTTTCAGGGCATTGATAAGTCCGGTGATGTCTCCACTTTTCTTAGCGGCAGCAGTAGCTGCTTTTAATAACACGGCTTGACCTTCTGGGCCGTTTTGCTGTTCTGGTGTGAGTTTGGAGAATTCTTCCATATAAGGTTTCATCAAGGCCCCAGCTTCAGCATTTACTGTTGCCACTTTAGCTAACGCGTTATGCAAATTAGCATTGGCGTTAGAAGCCTTAGCCGCAGCGTTTGCTTGGTTAGCCGTTGCTGCAAAAGTACCTGCATCTTCTTTTGCTTTAAGTTCTTTAGCAGATGTGGCGGCATTAGCTGTGGCAGCAGCAGCTTGCGCAGTTTGAGCAGTTGCAGAAATTCCATGGGTTTTCAATTCTTGTTCTTTTTGCAAGAACGTAACCAGTTCTTTTTCGTCCCTGAACAAACCTTCTTTCATCAGTTTGCTTTTTAAATTGTTCGCATATTCTGTCTGCGCCAATTCTTGCAACGCACCCTTGGCTTGGTCTAAATTTGTAATTGGTTGGCCAATAGGTTTACCTTGATCGTCCAAAACAACAATAGCGCCGTTTTTAAATTGAACATCATGACCAAGAGCTTTTTTTAGTTCAGGGCCAAAAGTAGATACCAAGCCTTCCATGCCCTTACTTTTTGCAACTTCTGAAATTTGATCCAAGCGGGCTGCTGATGTTCTACGAACATCCTCCATGGCGGCATTGAACTTCTGGTCAAATTTTTCTGTTGTATCTGCTTGCCGAATTTTGTAACTATTCAGAGTCATAGTCTGATCGCCAACTTTTATTGTCTGTTGGTTGGCAAGCGTCTGTGTATATTTGGACTCCATGTCCATGGCTTTATCAAGGGCGTACGAATTCCCTGACTTCATCGCCAAGTCTTTCAACTTTTGAATTTTAAGAAGGTGCGGGTCGTTCGACAATGCGGCTGTTGCTGAAGTTTCCGCTGGTGTAGGTGCAGATGCAGGTGCTGCTTTATTCGTTGCTATTGCTTGTGCAGGTGCTGCCGCTGCCGCTGGTGCTGTTTTTTCAAAAAGAGCAGTTGTTCTAGCCAAACTTTCTCTACTGAGAGGCTCTACCTCAGAATCAGGTGTTGGCGCAGCAGGTGTATTTTTTTGATTAACCCAATCTGTAAAATCTAACTTAGTTGTTTTGTCAGCTATCCAAGCATTGTAATTTTCATTACTGCGGTCAAAAACAGGCGTACTACCTGAAGATTTAATTACTGACCCATCGGCGGGCGGCATAGCGGCTGTTTGCGCTGTTGTTGGTATCGCCGTAGGTGCCTTTGCAGCTGCCGCCGCAGAAGCAGCACTCATTTCATCACCACCGGCAAATCTTGCAGTAACATTACCCACTTTGTCAGGCGCATCCATGCCAAAGGCTTGCTTTAGCAGGTCGTTGAATTCTACTTTTTGCTTTTGTTCAGTTTCTTCCCAACCAAACTTTTTCTTTTGCATGCCAAGAGCTTCTTCACGCATCGCCATTTCTTTTTCACGAAACGCTTGTTCTTGATACGCAGATATGCCTTTGGCGACACCGCCAGCAAAATTACCTAAAGCAGCAATATTAAGCCCCATGATTCAGTACCTTTCCATAATCAACCATTTTGTAGCCATTGCTACCAATAAGAACGGCGTCAGGAATAACTTTTTCAACATCATGAGCCATAACACCAATTTGAAAACCATGCCCAGCTTCACCACGAAACTCTGGTTTGTATTGGAATGAATACAGCAAAAGCCCATTCCCCAACTGACCAATCTTGGTGATATCTTGTTTGATGCGGATGTCTGAATATTTTGTAATAGCTGCTGATCCAGCTTGGCCAATCAGCGAACCAAACCCACTCATACCAGCGCCTTCAGCTTGTTGTTGTGCTTGATACGCGCCAACGTCGGCTTGGTATTTTTGAACACCCAGAGTACCAACTTGACCCCAGCCGCCCATAGCAGTCTGTGTAGCGGCGTTACTTACGCCACTTATAGCAGCGGCATTACCCACCATGTTTTGACCAGCAGCAGCACCTTGGCTATTAGCACCCAGACCAACATTGGTCTGATTCAAAGACTGAGCAGGTAAGCCCGCGTACATGTTGTACACGTTAGCTTGTTTCTGAAGACCAACTTGTTTGGCGGCTTCCCGTGTCTGATTCATCGCAGCAGCAGTTGCCGCAGCTTGGGCAACTTGATTTGAGTTAGCTTGTCCTTGTGCTACACCAGATGTCGGGTCAATACCATAAGACCGTTGGCGCATGGCCGTCTGTTCACGTTGAACTTGTGCTGCTGTTCCAATATCGCCTGCGGCTTGTGAGGCCAGTTGTTCTTGATATGCCTCTTCGTTATATTTATTTGCGTCGTCCCGCAATTTCTCCATGGCAGGAATACCTGATTCCTTGTACATGGCATAAGACTCATCCGCCCGTGTTAAATTTTTCTTGGCAGCTTCTTGGGTAACATCATAAGTACCTTGAAGGCGTGCGTTTTGAGCTTCGGTCTGCTTTAGTAAGTCAGGATAAATTTTGGTTTTAAATTCAGCCCACTGCTCAGTAGCCAACTTGGATAACTCGCGTTGAGCAATACCAATATTAGGGTCTGCATCTGGAGCAGAACTACCGCCTTTACCCCACAGAGTTGAAAGACGACCTTTGGCGGTTGGCTTAAACGCCAACTCAGGCAACATCTCAAAATCGTGCATCTTCATACGTACCCCTTAATCCATCTGCATTCTTCACGCAGCATCCCATAGATAAACATATCGGAGCCATCAACATGGGCACGGCGCAAAAGACCTTCACGTTTGTACCCGATATCTTCTACAAATTTGTTTGACACGTTGTTGTCCACTTTCACAAGAGCCGTGACTCGGTAACATCTCAGTTGAAGGAACGGATACGCAAACGAGCGAAACAAGAACTCACGGTTCAACCAGTTTTTTCCGGGAGCTGCAACAACATTCATACTGATTGAAGCACCAGTGTACATATTGAACACAACCCCCGCAATCAATTCTCCGTCTCGTTCAAGACCAATTGCTTCACCGCCGCTATCTTCTTCCCCCAGCTGTTCCCAGACCCATTTTGATATCTTTTCTTTCTGTCCATAAACAACTGTCTTCATGGGGCTGTATCTTACCCACTTTGGTTGATTCTGGAAAGTATTTGGTTGACTTTTGTGATGACGTCTGATAACACAGCGTCTGACCCTAGAGGAGCCAGAGAAGTAGACCCCGGTCGTGCGCCAGTGATTAACTCCACATTGGTCTTCAGTGGTTCAAGAATTTGCGACAGTTCACGAGGTAGGCTCCCCGTTGCTGGGATCGCTGGCTTCTTCATATCTGTTTCAACTCACCAATGGTGGAAGCCATACGGAACTGGCGAATTGGAGCATTGCCAGTCAACTTGACCTCATACACGTAGTTCTTGTTGGCCGCTGGCATACGCACAGGTTCTTGATCTGTAATACCAGCAGAAAATATCTGAGCATCATCAGCATTTATAACAACTTGTACGTTTCGTACGTCAGCAGCATTAGGAATAGGAGTCAAAATACTTCCATTAATCGCAAAAATATTAACAGCCGCACCATCTACTCGTCCCCCCAACGGGGTTCCCGCTGCCCAAATTACTTGGTTTGCCGCAATAATTGCCGCCACATACGTGTTGTATGAAGACGTGTCTGCTATGTAAATCCAGTCAGCTTGCAGCTTCAGCGCCCCAAAATTAGTAGGGGATGGCATGACAAACTTCTTTGACTTCCATTCAAAAAACAAGTTGTTGATGGGGTCTGCGTCCAGCTGATAAATTTTGTTATCTGAAGAATCGACGGTGTATACGTTGGCTGTTGTGCGCTCAAGGAATATGGCATATCCCGGAACAGCTAAGGTAACCAGAGGGGGTGTGTCCCCGCGAGTAATGACAAGTGCAGCCTTGGTGTTTCCCGATTCATAGAACGCCAAGTACATGTTCTGGTAAATCGCCCCCACTATAGAAGTCGGCAGGTATGCACTCCACTCATTTCGGGTAAACAACGCACGGGTAACAACATCTGTGCTGCCCGGAGCGATGGCTACGATACCGTTGGGGCTGGCGTACAACACGCCATACTGGTCGCTGGCAATAGATTTCTTGGACACGCATGGCTCAAAAATACTGAGCTTTTCCTGAGTCATTGATCCGGGAGTAGAACCAGAGATCAGATATGTAGAGTACGTTGTACATACAACAAGGGTCTGGCCAAACACACCCATACCTATGATTGGAAATCCAACCGTCATCATGTAGCTTGTTGGCCACGCATGCGGAAGGTACGGCTCACAGAACCAGACTTGGTTATCTACAAAACCCGCCACAATGCCGTTGGGCATAGGTATTAACCCTTTAAGGGTCGCAGGAGGAGGTGCGTAGTACAAGGACGGAAGTGCTGTTCCAAGGTCGGCTGCAAGAATATTGTCAGCAAAAGAACCGCTGGCCACGCCAGTTGCGGGAGTAACCGATACAGTACCCACATACAAATAAGACACTGAGGTTGCGCCCGTCACGGCTCGGTAAATCCGAATGGCTGTAATGTTGTATCCAGCTGCTGTGGTTGGCGCAGTGGCAAAAGCACTGACTGTTACAGTAGCCCCAGTCGCCCATGTTGCAATAGAAGCCGCAGGGCTTGGGCCAGATTCTTCAAGCACAGAACCAAACGTGCTGATGTACGTATACACATACGCCCTGTTTTCAGCAGTCGTACCAGCCGTTGTAGCAAGTGTGGGGGCAGCTGTAGGGTTTGGTACGCCCATCTGGTAGTAGGCATCTGGGAACGGCTTTGTGCCTGACCCACTTGTCGTGGCCAAGTTCCAGTTGGTTTTTTTGGGGCCAACACCATCGGTGTAGTAAACACGAAAATCAGTGGTATCTACCACAGGGCTTGGAACAACGTCTACATCACTCGTCCACTCAAGCCACGCTTTATCGCCTGTTGTTAGCTTTTCCAGCTGGTATATGGTTTTTACACCAGACTGACCAAGCGTGTACACAGCAACTGGTTTGCGCCACGGTCGGATTTCACCCGACTGCAACTTTAAATTTGACGCAGTTTGTGCCTGCGTAGGCCCAAGCTCAGTTGGGCCAATACGGGGGGCGATCCCTGAGAACTGTTCTAACTTAATTACAGACATGACCGCCCCTTAGATTTACTCAGCTGCGGTGACAGCCACAGTATCAGTTACATCAACACTAGAGTCAGTCTTCTTACGGGTTTTCTTGACAGGGTTGTTCTGAATTTCTTCAGCCATTGTCTTGCCTTCATCCGTCAAACTGAACACACCATCTGTACCAAGCTCACCAACTTTACGTCGGTCGCTCATAACACCAATGATGATATTGCCAGCGCAAATTTCTGCGCCTGTGGCTTCCATGAACTGCTCAAAACTGATTGCCATAAATTCTCCTTATGCGTAGGCACGAGTGCCTGCTTTATCAATGATCAAAGCCATATTCCGTGGATCATGACCTTCTTCATTCGGAATTGAGACATGTGTCCAGCGGTCAAATTCCCGAATAACCTGATCATAGGGCAAACCGGATGCCATGATTGCAGAAACAACTTCATCAGGGGTCATGCCGGGAACACGAATGTCCGCTGCGCAACCACGCCGATGCTGTGATTTGTCGGACGATCCTACTGCTTTATTGACTTCAGCGCAACGAAAAGCTGAGTTCACGATGATTGGTTTGCCACCAATAACTTCTTTGACTTGTTCCAAAAACTCGGCAAGACGAACCAAGTTGGCCATCTCTTCGTCGTTTGGTGTGTTGTCAAATTCGCGGTGGTCTGTGTGGGTCAGTTCGTCAAGGGTGAAGCTGGGGCTGAGGTTCATGGTTTACTCCTTAAGGTTTGGAAGGCTGAGTTGTAGGCGTCGATACAGGCGTTGAGTTGCCTGATGGCTTTGTCTCCGTCGTCGGTGATGGCGATAAGACGTCGAGCAACCTCTGGGTCAAGCTCGGCTGTTGCTTGAACGCTATTTCCGGCGGCAGGGGTGGAATCTCCGGCGGTTGATACGGGGCACTCGGGGGCTTTGATAGCGACCCGCAGCTTGAGATTGCCAGAGGCAATAGCAGCATCACGCTCTTTTGAAATAGACTTTGCTTTCTCATTTGACATCCTCAAGGAATTTGCGGTAGTGGTAACAGCAGCAGATAAAGCCTGTTCTTTCTGTCTGGCTTCGCCGTTCAGTCGGGCAATCTCCAACTGTTGTCGGGTTGTCTCGTCACGCTTGCCTTTGTAGTACCCACTTCCAAAACTACCAAGAATAGCCAGCAAGACACCCAATAAAACATATGGGTTAAATATGCTCATGGAACTTCCGTGTTGCTATTTGGCGGTAGATTGGCGCTCAAAGGTTTGACCATTGGTTTTGGCGGCTCATCATTGTCGGTGGCTTCTGCTTTGGCAACAGCCTTGGCAACCGCTTTGACCCCGGATCTACCGGCAACACCGCCCAGTACGCCTGAGACAAACACCATGATGGTGCTGATTTGCTGGGTGTATATCTTGTCGATAGGCGCAAGGCCACTCATTGGCTGGGTCACAAAGCTTACCGAATAGAGAAACATCGCCATTGACCCCAAAAGGATCAGCACCAAAGAAACAATCACAAAGGCCCATACACGGGCTTCAATCTCATCAGGGGTAAGACGGGTGTGGAACGCCATTATTTCTTCTCCTGTTCGGGTTTAACAAGCATTTCAGGGCAAGTGCTTGTAGCGGTGCAGATAGGGGGCTTGCACTCAGCATTTTGCCAGTTCTTAGGGTCTTGGCAAGGGTATCTAAAATGATCTTCGCAGCCTGTCAGCAGCACCAACAAGATTGACAGCCCCCAAATACAGTAGATGTTCATTTATCTTTCTCCCTTTCTTTTTGCTCAATCTTCTGCCGCATCTTCTCAACTTTTTCAACTTGAGACTTAACCTCATTCTTAGCGTCCAAGATGTCAAGATAAAGAAACCCCATCAGTGGCAACAACAAGGCAATCAGCAAGCAAGCAGCGATCCATCCCACTATGTCTTCCTCCACTGGCTTACGAATATCAGCCACATCCATATATACAGAAGGAATATTCCTGTTACGACTAGGTACGCCGACTTTGCTTGGAAGTTTCTTTGCCTTTCCTTGCGTAGCCATTCCTTGTACCTTTCCTTTGCTTCCTGCTTCAGTCTGGCTTGTTCTTGCTCCTCTTGTATGATTTCTCGCATCTCAAACACTTCAGAGTACAAAGCACCCATCTCTGGGGGACTCTGATACACCATACATTCACGAATCTGAACCACCAACTCAGCCATCTGCTGTTGAGCCATAACCCTGTTCAGGGCGGCTTCCATGTGATTCTGGTCAGGATCGTAAACGCTTCTAGACTTTTCTTCTTCTTCCCTTATGTGAGCGGCAAGTTGTTCTTGAATCTTGAAGAATTCAGTAAGTTGTTTGACAATATTGACTTTGACTTGAGTTTCATCAACAGCGACAAACTTTTCTTTCTTTTTCGCCAGAGGCTTGGGCGGGGTGGCGGCAACTGCTGCTGGCTTGTTCTTAGGCTTGAAGAAGTTACTAAAGTTACTCCAAAATCCAGTAACTTCCTTATATACCTTGGCGGCTTCGTCAACAGTAGACTTGACTTCCATAAAGGAAGTCTTGACCTGCTTGTAAAGCTCACAGCCTTCTTTGATTGCTGCAACACAAGCATTGGCGGCAAAGAGTAGACTGATCGGATCAATTTTTTAGCCTTGCGCTGGAGGCTGTGCTTCCAGTCGTGCTGCTTCTTCTGCTGCGGCTTGTTCTGCTGCTTGCTGTGCTACTGCCGCATCGTATGCGGCTTGTTCTTCAGCGGTGTACTCAACTTGAGTGGTTACGCCTGTTTCTACGTTTACTTCAATTCTGTGTGTCATGATGTTTACTCGTAAAGAATATTGATTGAACCTGCGTCAAAAGTGTCAGTGCCGTTGGTGGTGGTGATGCGTAATCGGTCAAGAGCGCCAGATGTTGTTTTAGTGCCGCTAAAAAAATTAATTGCGGGGGTTGTGCCACTACTTCTAAAAGTATTCCCTGTTAATGTCCAAATATTTGACCCTGCCAAGCTAAGAATTGCAGTGCCGCTTAAGGTATCAGTATTTACGTTAAGCCCACCTATTTGAAACATAGTCGTAAGAACACTATCCCATGCTGCTGCTGGCGTATTGGTAATTCGTGCAGAACTACCTACATAACCTGTTGCTTCTACTGAGCCAGAACCAATTTGTAAACTTACGTTGGGTACGTTAGTGCTGGTACTTACCCCAATAAGCATCACAGTAATACGCTTTACCCATGACGGTATAGATGTAAAGTCAATGCTTGTACCGCTGGTAGATGCAACAGCAGTGCCAGAGGTAATGCCAAGAATTGCGCCAGAGTTGATCGTGACGCTTGCTGAACCATCAATAGTAGTTGTCATGCCCATGTCCCCACGTTAGTTGCTGCGCCAGATGCGGAAAGCGGATTGATTCGGATGTAGCTACCAATGGCTGTTGAGTAAGCCCCGCCCGGTGCGGCTGACAGCGTGTATTGCGGAATGAATGTACCGCCAGCGTTTATTGATACTGTGCCTTTTACCATAAACACATACGATCTAAATGCTGAGGTTGATGCGTTAGTAATTACGCTGCTTGACGCTGTTTGTATAAAACTTGCTGTAACAGTTTGTCCCGTAGAAGAAAATACCGCGCCATCAGTATGGAAGGTGACGTCATGAGCAATGTTATTAACTGTTGCCGTTCCACCAAACCCTAGCGCGGTTGTGTGCGATGTTGTGCCAGCGGTTTTGCTTATTGCGACTACCAATTCAAACTCGTATACAGTGCTTGCTGATAGCGTTACACCAACACCAAACAAACTTTGTGCGCCTGTAGCGTTTGACCCTACATAAGCAGAATCCAATCTGTAATACTGTTGAGTCGGAACAATGCCTCGCTGTGTGCCGATAGGTGTAGCCGCAAAGATAGGGCTTGTGTATTCAATCTGCCCAGCGGCGGCTGGACTTGATAGCGTGTCAGAAGTTAAAACAAGTATTGACATGATTAAGCCTTTGGATATTTATCTTTGACTGCTTGAATTGCGGCTTTCCATGCGTCCATGCCGCCGTGATAAAGCAAATCAAACTGGTCTGTAATTGATGGGTATTCATCGGCACGTTTCTGTGTGTAAGGCCGTGCCGCTTGTTGTTCGGCACGAATGTCTTCAGCTTCAGCATCAGTGATTGATATTTTGTCGCCAATCAAATCGTCCTGTGAGCCATCAAGCTCATAAGCAAAAATGTTGTTGCTAGCATCTTTAAATAATTTCATGATTTATCCTTATCTCAACTCAAGCCAGAATACACCACTGTTTACGCTTGCAATTCTGTATGTGTCACCGTTTGGAACTATAAAAGTTACAGGGACAAATGCCGCAAATGTTTGCGTAGTTAACCCGCCGATAATTACGCTATTACTTGCAGAACTACCACCCATAATAAACACAGTAATCGGCCTGCCTGAACTATTTGTGTACGTTGTTGCAGCGGCTCTACTTGCGCTTAAGTTTTGCCATGTTTGACCAATGCCAATTACATCTGCTTGCAATGCCACCGTGCCTGTAACCGCTTGCAAAGTCAGCGTGTTTGTACCCGCAACGGCTGGCGCGGCAACAGTGATCGTGCCGCTGGTGTCGCCTGTTAAAACAAGTGAACTCATATTATTCCTTTACAAAACAACGTAACGGCTACCAGTGGGTACGGTCAACGTCACACCAGTTCCAAGAATTATAGGGCCAACAGAATGGGCATTTTTGTTGGTTGTAATGGCGTAACTTGCCGATATGGTGAGAAAGTTTTCAAAGATTACACCGCCAGCCACTGCGCCAGTACCAGTAGCAACACCACTGGTTAGTTGAAATTGAGTGCCATCATAGATAATCTGTACGGCAGCACCAATAAGTATGTCGTTAGATGCAAGAGCAGTGCTACCAAACTTGGTAATAGCTTTAGCACCTAGACCGTTTAGGTTAATTGTTACCGCCCCAATATTAGAAGCAGCAGCAACAAACCTAAATGTTTGACCAGTTGCGTAAGACGCAATTGAAGGAGTTACAGTACCTGTAATAGTACTAGTACCAGCAACACTTCCAATTAATATCTCAGTACCATTCTGACCAACAGCAGCTAAATTGGTACGAGCGCCGCTAGCTGTAGTAGAACCTGTACCACCACTTGCTACGGGCAAAGCGCCACCAGCAAAAGTAGGAACGTTTGTGAAAGATACAGCAGGCCCAGTAAAACTGTTTGTACCTGAAAATGTATTCGCCGCAGAAAATGTATTGGGGCCGTCTTGAGTAGCAAAGTTGGTAAGGGCCGCAGCGGTTACACGAAGTTCAAGTTTGTCAGCTGCTGCATATGCACGGGCTGTGGTGCCTTCTTGCGCACGAGTAGCAGTCAAAGTATCTCCCGAACGGGCTGTAATTTTGACAATCTCAATATTGTTACTGGAGTCCACCAATGTGGCGTAGAAATAATCTCCAGCACCCAAAGTTGGAAACAAAGCTCCTTGGCTAGTTGTTACAGTCAAGCTGGTCGACGAAGTTGTTATAGACGCTGCAAGCGTTGCTGTTGCGTTGTTTGTAAATTTGATACTCATTTAGCTACCTTTTATTTCAGGTTACGCAGCTTGTACAGCGTGCTCAAGTACAACGCCACAGCTTCGTCAATCAAGTTTTGAATGGCAGTTTCTGTGCGCTCAACAGCGGTGTACCGAAGTTTTTCAATGGCCGCAAGCTGCTGTTCCAGAACCACGTCAATTGAGCCAGTCATATCATTATCCAAAAGGGGTATTTTGTCAATGATTCCGTTCCGTCCTTGGTAGGCTTCAGCAATTGAGTCGGCAATCTCTACGACTTCATTGTAAAACGTGCTTAGCGCCATGTGTTGGGAAAAGCTTTTTGTACGCAGATGTTCCCGGTGGGCAATTTCCCGTCCTAGGAACAACATGGCAATAAGCTGCCCAATCTTGGTTGAGTCCATTATGTGTTTCCTTTATAAAATAACCCAACGGCTACCGCTGGAAACTGTAACTGACTGACCAGATGCAATTGTCATTTTTCCAACTGACATCGCTGAATTGCCCGTTGCAATCGTGTAACTTGTAGCTACAGTTTGGCTATTAACATGAATTCCGTTGGTTGCATTGACAATAGATGACTGCAATTCACCTGTGGATGGCTTGTAAAGGTATTTTGCATTGCTTGTGTAAACAGTTAATGCTGTACCAGTCGTAGCAGACGCAAATAATGGGTAGACATTGGTTGCCGTAGTGGTGTCGTTGCTGATTGCCGCGCCGCCTACTGATGCCCATGTAGTGCCGTTATGCCCTTCAAATTGCGTTGTAGTGGTGTTGAAACGCAAATAACCAGCAACTCCTGTTGGCTGCTGTGCTGTTGTTCCTTTAGGGATTAGTACGGCATCTGTTGCGCTGATAGCCAAGGTAACGGCTGGAGATGCTGTGCCAAGTCCGACTTTACCGGTTGCATCTTTGTAAATCTGATTTGTGCCGATAGCAATAATGCCCGTGCCGCCTGTCAGTGTGGTCGTGTAAGCAAGCGCAGTAAATGAACCTGCCGCAGATGCTGTTCCACCAATAGCTGGAGGACTGGCCAAATAAGTGCTGAAACCTGTACCGCTGACAGTACTGGACGCAGACAACGTAGTGAACGCGCCTGCCGCTGCCGCTGTACCGCCAATTGCTGGGGGTGACGCTAAGTATGTAGAGAATCCAGTGCCACTGACGGTACTTGATGCAGATAAGGTGGTAAACGCCCCGGCAGCTGCTGCGGTACCGCCAATAGCTGGAGGGCTGGCCAAATACGTAGAGAACCCAGTGCCGCTAACAGTACTGGACGCAGCCAACGTTGTGAATGCGCCTGTTGATGCTGTTGTTGCCCCAACCGTTCCGTTAATGTTGAAGTTGGTGGCAGTACCTGTAATGTTTGTACCAACCAATGCAGACGGTGTGCCAAGGGCCGGAGTCACTAATGTAGGCGATGTAGCAAGAACAACTACAGTTCCTGTACCTGTTGTCGAATAGGATGTACCCCAAGCTGAGCCTGTACTGTTAGCAATACCTGTTGCTGGATATGTAAATAAATATGGCGCAGCAAATTGAGTAAACGTAATAGCTGTAGTTCCAACAGTAATTGGGAGTGGTGTTTGCTGCACCCATGAGCTATTGGATAAGCTGCCACCAGACAATACAAGGATAAAGTCGCCAGCGTCAATTTCGTTTGTACCAGACCCGCTGGTATCGTAATCAGTTGCACGGGTCAGGATATAAGGCAGTACCGCTGTACCCGCTTGAGTCAGCGTGTATACCCCATTGTTAGCGCCAGCTACTTCATTCTTTATTAAAAGCCGTTTACCAACATCGCCAATAACCAATGTATAGCCATCAATGGTTAGCGTACCAACTGCTACAGCAGTTAAGGTAGCCCCCACCCCGCTTGAACCGTTGTTATAGGTGTTTGCTGCTAGGGCTGCTATTGTTGCGTAGTTACAAGCCGAGTGAAAATTAAGGCCAGAAGCAATTCCATCAACATATAACTTATTTGCAATATCAGTATTTGCAGATGGCGCTGTAGAGATTGTTCCTGTCGTCAAAGCAACGGAAGTAATATCCGTGTTTGCGCCTACCGCTGCTTTACCGGTGTTTAAGTTGGTAAAGTTGGCATCAACTTCCGTATTGGTTAACGGAGAACCTTTACCGGCCCGAGTGACAATCGTTACCATCTACTCTCCAATCAGGAGACTGTAATAGTCCAAGTGATGCTCATTGCATCAGCAGCACCTTTATTGACAACAGAAAATACTGTGCGGCAAAGCATTGTTCCTGCGGAAGCCGCATTAAAAATACCTGCTTCAGTAACTGCACCAGTACCAGTTCCGGCCGGAAAACTTGCTATGTATTCAATAGCATTTGTAGTCACAGTAGTCGAGGTCAGAGTTACCCGAGAACCAGAAATTACGGTTTGTAAAGTTGTATCGCCTACTGCGGCTGCTGTAGTTCCAGTGCCTAACTCCATGTGTGTCATGGCAGTAGCAGTCGCATCTTTCATACGTGACGCTATGTAGTTTTTGCCTACAGTGACTACCAAATTTTTAATTTCGCGGGTGTCTTTAACCATGCCGCTTTCATCAAAAAGGTCAATTCGGACATCACCGGTAATTTTGATACTGTCGTTAATCATGGTTGCTCCTGCTTAGAAAGTTCTGGACTCGCCAACATAATCCGCAGCAAAGTATGTAATGTCGCAATAATTCTGCGCAACTACCAGCCCGCTGTCTGATGTAGACATTGTCTCTGAAAAAAGTTTACTTGTCGCTAATCTTGTAACATCTGGTGAAGAAACAGTATCACTGTATGCCGGTGAATAAACAACAGCTGTAAAGTCGCTTAACGAAAAAGAATCTGCTTTTGTGATACCAACCGCAATTACTTTTGTGTCTGATGTAGAAACTGTTTCAACGTAAGCTGGGCTAATTAACTTAGCTGCACTATCAACTAAAGAAATTGTTTCTGCAAAGTCCCGAATAAATATCAAAACAGTAACAACGTTATCTGACATAGCCACGCTGTCTGAAGTTGCTTGATCAAAAGCAATAGTAGTTGCGTCGTCAAGATAAAAAGAATCTGCATCAGCAATTTTTGAAACAACAAATGCTGTGTTTTCAACAACAGTGACTAAGTCTGTAGTGTATTTAAACAAGCCTGTTGTATCTAAGTAAGCAGCAGATGCGAGAAGAATATATGAAATATCCGATACTGGGTACACATGAGCAACAGTGGCTGCGGCAATTTGCGCAGAGGTAGCAACTACAGGGTACTGATTACTTTCAGAAACTACCGGCGAGACAACTACAACACCTGCTCTCAGTTTGACTGATGTGACGCTAGATGTTGGGTTGGCAAGGGTAATTTTTGCGGGCATTAGAAATCAGCCCTTACTTTAAATTTCAACACGTCATACACTGTTTGAATAGTACCGTCGGCAAATGTAATTTCTATCTCACCTTCATAGTCTCCTGCGTCTCCTGTCAACATGGCAGGATTAGACGATGGATAGAAAGTAACTTCTCCATTGGGGCCATTAGTAATTGAGCCAGTCACTGTAGCTTGTAAAGTAGACGAACCAAGTGCACGAAATTTTAATAGAACTGTTGCACCAGTAATAGGAATTACAGCACCAGTTGTGTCGTCTGTGATATTACACACCAACGCAGGGCGGGTATCATCTTTAACCAGTTTAATTTTGTCAGTCATACAAGCCTCTGAAATTCAATTTGAACTGACGCACGAGTCAAGCCCTTATTCACTTGGGTACGAACATCAGCCATAACATCATTGAAACGCTTCAGGTATTCCATTGATGTTTTGAGATCGTAGTATGGTTGGTTTGGTGTGTTGTACAACCTTGCTCGTGCACCATACGCAATGTCTTCAAGAAACCGTTCAAAGATTTCTTCTTGTATGGTTGTAGATGCACGACTTGGCTTCAACGCAGCCAACACACGAATTTTGTTTGCCTCAGTTACTTTAGGGTAAGGCACTAAACGAATCTCTTGTGAAGACGGGCGGTAGTAGTAATAGGGATTTCCATCTAACGTATTCCAGTTAGTTGTGCGGTAAATCTGTGTCAACTGCTCAATTGACTTTGGCACAAGAAACTGTTCGCCGTACCAGCACTCAATAATGTCAGCAATTTTGTATGTGCCTTCATTAGCTTCAAGGTCATATGTGCCAATTGTTGCAACACCAGCCATTGGGTCAAGGTGCTGTTGAATGTACCGAGTCTCTTGGCAGAATTCTACGCAAGCATTCCGAATTGCGTTAAACGCAACAACCTCAGGCACGTCCTTAACAAACTGCATAACTTCTGGCAAAAACAAGTCGTATGCAACTTCGCTCATGATATTGATCCGGGCATAGTGGGGTTACGAGGCAACAAGCCCAATTCAGGTGAACCTGTTGTTTCAGACTGACCTTTAACGCTTGTAGAGGCTGAAAATGTAGTCAGATACATCTGACCCAAAGTGACACCTGCTGCGTACTCAGCATCTTTGGTACAGGCACGGAACATGATGTAGTCCAGCAAAGGGCCTTGGTACACATCAAAGATTGGAATAACTTGAGCCTCAGAAGTTAAATCAACAGGCTGCAATGAATAGTTGATCTCAATATAGTTTGTGCCCGTGCTTGGCGGATATACGTAATACGCCGTCTGGTCTTGCAAGTCGTAAATATAATTTTTAGTAATCGCACTAGCAGTGGTTGTGTGCCAGTCTGGATTAAACGCATCCAACAACTCTCGAGAAATGATGCGAACAGCACGACCCGGAGTTGTGCCTGTAGTACCCATATTCCGGTAAATGCCTAAAAGCATCCACCCGCCCGTAGGCAAAGTTTGTCTTGTTCCCGCTACAAGCTGCACCGCAACGGGTGTATTTGTAGCATTTGGCTGCATGAGCACAATTTGACGTAAGCCGTCATTGAGCCATTTTAATAGCTCCGCCCTTGTCCAGCGAACGCCAGAAATGTCGATAAGCTGTATTACAGCTTTATCAATAATAGCCCCAGCGGTAACTGTACCCATGCAACTTCCTTCAATTAATAGGGGCCGAAGCCCCTATTTTATCAAGCACCTTTAATGGCGATCCAAGTTGCAGCTGTGTCATCCACTTTAATAAATTGAGCAACTGTAACAGTTGATAGCGAATAGGCTGCACCTGCCGTGCCTCCATTTATAACGCCTGTCGATGCTGTTGCAGAACCATAAACTTTTAAAGTAGCAGCTGAAGTGTTTGCCACCACAACTGTATCACCAGCTACACGGTTTGTAGGAAGAGTTACCCCATCTGTTGTACTAGCGACAACTGTCGATACCACGTTTATATCAGCAGTCAAAGCCGTACCAGTTGTAATGGTAGTACCAGCAGCAGCAATACCAGTTGCCACAGTACCAACAACACCGAGGGCTTGAGTGCCGTATAAACCGCTAATTATCAAGTCATTTTTCGTAGTCATGTTTTTTCCTTTAGGTAAGAAAAGCGGGGCCAAAGCCCCGCCTTATTCTTTAGCCTGCGACTTGCAACAGGGCCAAACCGTTTGTCTGAGCGACTTGGGTGCCGTACACATTCAAACCGCGAACCAATGTACCGAAGTCATTGGGGTTTTGCAGTGACTCAACCTTGGCGATTTGAGATGCAAAAGTGATTGCTGACTTGTGGCCTGCGATCACAGCATGACGCTTCAATGCGCTGGTCAGAGTTGCGTCTGTACCAGTGTTAGGGTTCATGTAAGTCTTACCAACAGCGCCACGTGGAACGAGGTTAGAGACATACACTGTGAAGCGGTCGATCATACCGATCTTGCCGTTGCGCAAAACGCTGGCAGAGTCACCCATAAACTGGGCTTGTGCCAAGTTTGATTGCATCAGGATTTGACGCTCTGTAGGGGTGATGATCAACCAACGGTCAGTCTCAGGGACGTTGTTCTCATCCAGCACGCTTGACAAAGCAGTGATGCTTGACAAGATGTTGGAAGCGGTCAAAGTCACAGGAGCCAGATCGGTGCCCAGATTGAAAGAACCAGAGATTGCACCAGCGGTAGCGCCTTGGTTGGCAGCTGCGCCTTGGTTGAAGTTGGTATACAGAACGTCTTTGTCGATCTGAATCTTCATCTGCATAGCAGCATCATTGGTGAACATGTCCATCAATTTAGGCTTAGCTTGCAACTCCAACACGTTGTTCACGTTGACGCCGAAGTATTTACCCTTGTTGATGACCAGAGTGATGGTGCTGGGAGCAGGCACTTCATAAGCCAGATTCTGGCCAACAGAGTAGCTGTTGATGGTGATGGTAGGGATTGTATTGATGATCACGGTGTCGCCCATACCAGTAATGTCACCTTGCCAGTCAGTGTTGGCAATCTCACCGAAAACGGTGGCGGCATAGAATTTCTGTGCCAGTTTGCCAGACCAAAGGGCTGGGATGAAAGAACCAGAGTAGGCGGTGCCGGAATAGGCAACTTGACCTCCGGGGGTATTAAAACCGCCGGAGTTAATGGGATAGGCTGCTGCTGCGGTGATCGTGGACATGGTATTTCCTTTTTATGAAACGGTTTTGGTTTTCACCGCCATGTCCGGGGAATCTTTATCGGATTCGGCCTTCGGCATAGGCGGCATTGATATCTTTTTCAATTCGCTCCGCTTCTGCTTGGTCTAAATGCCCCTTGATCCACTCGTTATAGAAATTAGCAATTTGATCTTGTGACCAAACTGTTTTATCCCCAGCAGAAGTAGCAGGCGCAGGCGACGCACGTGAGCGGGTCGGTGCAACTTGACTCTGTAGCTGTTGGCTCGGCTTCTGTTGCATGGGGGCTACCTTACCTTGATACTGATTGAAAATGATTGCGGTGCGGTTTGCGTCAAGCGACTCATATGCGTTTGTCAACGCAACTTGTCTAGGCAATCCATACACAGGATCAACTTCAGCCAGCCAAGCTAGAAATCCTTGATCTATGTTCAAAGTTTCCCAGTTCGGTACTTGAGCGGACAGGTTGGCCAAGAATTTGTCTTTATCAGACACAACTTGACGTTCAGTCACATTCCCAAGTTTGCCCTGTAGCTCCTCAATCCTCGACACCAAATGAGCGTTTTGACTACGAAACTCCGCAACCTTTTGCTCAGATGCACGGTCAATAAGATCAAGCAGATCAGAACCAAATGCTTCTTTGTCTTGTTCAGTGATAAGAGTCTTCGCCGTAGACGGTTGGGTCACAGTTTGCTGTACTCGGGCTGTTGCGTTTTCCGCAATGAGTTGCTGGACTTGTCCATTCATCTCACGCATCTGCGCGTGCAACCTTGGTACTTCTGCGTCATACATTCCTTTAAGCGTCAGGTACTTGCGTTCCCACGTCTCTTCTGGAATTGTCGGCTTCGGTTCTGGCTCTTGCGAGATCGGTAGCTGTGGGGGTTCAGGGGCTGAGGCCGGGTTTGGTGCTAGGTTTGGGTCAGTCTCCGTGTTATCGGTCTGTCCTGTCATCTGGGCTACAAACGCATCTGCGTCATCAACTTGTTTCTGAATCGCCTTTGGCAATGCCATATCTCTATCTCCTTCGCTCCGACTACGCTTGGGACTCCGACTTTACGGTCAGTCCGGGTACGCTTACGGTCTGCTACTTGGTTTAAAAATTTAACTGTAAGCTCCGACTTAACGGTCTGCCTACTGTCTTCGGGTTTTGGCAATCAAGGCAGAACCTTGATCCACCAACTCAAGAATTTCCTTGAGTTCGACAGCACGCCCTTGCAGGCGAACCATCTGATCTGTACTTTGCGCGTCTACAAGTCTATCGAGAGTCTCTTGTTGCCGCGCTTGCAAAAATTCTAACAGCGGTTTGAATTCGGCGGATTGCAACTGCAATAAGCAGCGGGCAACCCTTTCATCGACTCTAACCAATTACTTGCACATGCCGTCAGTTTTGGCAGTCATAGCAGTGTATTCAGCACCGCCACGTTTGCCCAAATTGATGATGTCGCCATCAGAACCACCAGCGCCTTGCGTTGCGGGGCCTTTAGACATGCCGTCAGTTTTGGCTGATTCTTGTTTGTACTCAGCTGAACGCTTTTCCACTGGATTTACTGCTTGCATAAGAAACTCCTTTTGCGATGTTGCGTATTATCACTTGTTGCTGACACTTGTCAACTACTTACACCAACCATTGGTGCAAAATTGTTTGTAACGGGTGCTCCGTCTTGCAATTGTGCTCCCGGCTGAGGGGCTGGAGGAGAACCTCCGGCTTGGGCTTGACCATTCTGCTGCTGAGCCATGGCTTGTTGCTGCATCATAGCTTGCTGTTGTTGCATGGCCATACGCTGCTTGATGATCTCAATCGGTGGCACGATGTGGTCAGGGTTGAGATCAAGTGTCTTGGCCGACTGGCGCAGGAGTTCTGCGATGCCTTCCATGCCGATGACTTGCTGAACAACGGGACTCTGCAAGGCAATCTGAAGGAACTGGTTCTGACGAACCTGAGCTTGTTCTTTGACCACCAACGACGTGGCACCACGGGCAATGATATTGATGTCACCCTTCAAGTCGGGGTCGTCACCATAGCGCATGTTGTAGTAGTACAACCGCTCAATGATCGGAGCAATGACGCTCTCGTCGATATTGGCAATCACCTGCTTGATAGACTTGCCAGCGTTGCTCATCAGCATAGACATACCGGACGCTGTACGGCCAGCGCCACCTGCTGGGCTGTCACCCGACATATATCGGGGAATACCCGTGTATTCATCGGCCAACGTAGCAAACTTCTCATACACCGCCATAAGCTCAGCAGCAAGCGAATTAGGCTGGTAGAACTGCATTGGAGGGGCAGAGCCTGCAAGTGGGTCAGAAGTGACCTGCCAGACCTTCCAAGGGTACATTTGAGTGATATTTTCGCCTTGTGGAAGCCTGTCAATGTTGTAAACCACCTGTGGGCCAGATGAAATTGACATGTTATTGACCAAAGAACGGGCTGCTGCGTTGCAAATATCCTGCGTATCGCGGCACAAATCAGAGACAGAATTGCCCCAAAATGCCCCCGGAACCTCTTCATATGAGGCTTTAAAGTACGGTTTACGCCCCAATGGGTCGGGATTTACCACTGCTTTGATGACCCAATGGCCTACAACCCACCCCTCAATGGGGTAATCTATCAACGGATCGGGTACATCTTCCTCAGACATACCCCAGTCTCGCAGTAATTGACCCTGTACGCTGCCCCAATACTGGAGTGCATCGATCAATTGAGACGGGTTTTGCTGCACGCCCATGGTAGATTTACCCTCGGCAGCAGCTTTATTCATGTCAACGTAGATCCAATCGCGCAAACCGCCCTTGCCATACTCCTCAAGCACCGCACGGATCGCGCCATCGCTGTAACCTTCAACGCCCATCATGGCCTGTAAGTCAGACCGATGCAATTTATGGCGTTCAATCATGTAGCCATCGTCAATATTCGTGGCATCCGCTGCGGGATAGATGTTAAACGGGTCGACTCGCTCCCACTCGAGAACCAGTGCGTCCTGCACATCCATGTTGTAGTGCCCATTCTGCCCCGGAACCCATTTCATTTTGGGTCGTTTACGGACAACTGGGCCTTTCATGATGGCCGAAGGGAATGTAGTGATGTCGTCGAGGAAGTCAGCAAAGGCGTGTGTCCACTTACCTTCTTTCAGCTGGTCATCCATCTTCAATTCCATACGCTCAGCCGTGCGCTTGGCCATATCCTTCAGATGCGACATGGCAATGTCTTTCATCTCAAGTAAGCGCTCACGTACCTGCTGATCCGTTGGTGGCGTACCTGCCGCCCACAGCTGCTGCACTTCCTGCTGTGCCTGCTGCATGATTGACTCAACTTGATCGGGGGGTACTTCTGGCATCGGGCTTGGCTCAATAGTCCAAGGCTTATCTTCGGTAGCTGTTACAAGTGTGTCTTTTAACCAACTGGACGCTGCACGGCACTTGTTGCTGGTGAGCATCATATAAATCGTTGCACTGCCCTGTTCTCTCAGCTGCGCTAGCTTGTCGGGGTCATATTCGCCCCTGCGCGCGCGAACAGATTTCAACATTTTTATCTCTGAAGTCTGCTGCTTGGCCATCATTGCAGACATCCACTGTTTACGGATATACCCTGCAAGGGCTTGAACTACGGGCTGGGAATTGGCTTCCTGCGCTTTAGCTCTTGCCTCTTCCTGCATCGCCTTGAGGGATTTAATAGTGACAAGGCCGCCGCCCGCCGAGATTGTCCCCGGCGCATTGCTATTCGTAATGTTTAATCCAAGTTGCATATGCGTCACACTTTAAACATGTTTGGGGGTGTAACAGATCGCAATGACTGTGTCAAGACCAGACGTAGTCTATCTTCTTGACTTCCACTGCTTTCCTCTGCCACGTGTCTCCGGTCACATTACCGTCTGCATGCAGGCACGCATATTGATGCGCATCAGCAATGTGGGAGTGGGAATTCTTCTCCGGCTTATCGTCCTTCTCGCCGTTTTGTCGGATTTTATACCTATATCCGCCGCGAAGGGAAGTAATTAAATTTGTACAGCACGGATCAATTAGATGGGCAGGTTTCCCATCCACAACTCTAGTGAGCATCTTGTCAACTGCATTGATACGTGCCACGACACTGTTTGACTTGGCCGAGATGACTCTAAACCCCTCGGCACGCAGGATATCAAACACTGACCGCTCGTCTGTCTGCGCGCGCTGCTGCCCCGCTGGGTCTCCGATGATCAACACATTCATACCCGGAAATCTGTTGGCCAGTAGAGGTTTCAACTTCTCTCGGCAGAACCGCAATGTGCCCATGCCGTCAGACACAAGGTCAGCAAAAGTCAACAACCGCCCCTGCATGTCGATCTGGTTTATAGTGCATGCCGGTGTAAGCCCGAAGTCCATCCCGATGATGAGCGGGTGTGTGGACAGCTTGATGTAGTTCAGTGTCTGCTTGGACACGTGGGTGTCTCGATCAAACGCTCTAAACACTGGCTGGCCAGACAGCGACTTACCAAAGTCCCCGTGCACATACACATCGACCCAGTCCTCAGACTTACCCTCACACAAGTTCTCATAGTACCCATCGGGTAGGAACTGCACCCAGTCCGCTTCTTGGCTCAGACCACTGGGCTGTATGGTGACGTGCGTGTTCTTTGGAGGTTCGGTAAGTATCTTCTCCCAAAACGTATCCATGTCCGGCGGGTTAGTTGCCCCCCAAACTTTGTGTATCTGTCTGCCGTGGTCATCACACGCACCAACCCCGTTCATCGTCCTGTCTGGGTAGCGCCCCAGTCGACCAGTCAGCGCGTTGTAAATGTCTGGGTTAATCTCGCGGAACTCATCCATAACGCCAAATGTCAACTGCAACGAGAGTAGACGACGTACGTCATTGGCATCATCCAGTCCACGAAACAGTACTTCACACTCGACGTCATCAAACTTCAACTGAAACTTACTGTTCGTCTTCTCCAGTATCCCCGCTTCCCCATCTGGGTACCACTTGATGAAGTCCGGTATGGTCGTGTCCCACAGCATCTGGCGGGTGTTACGAATGACGGCCACCCTGCTACGACGTATGCCGTCCGGTGACGGTGCAATACGCTGAGCCTCATAACCAATCTTGATGAGCGCCGCCGTGGTCTTTGTCGAACCCACTGGCCCCACAATGAAATTGGCAAACTTGTCTGCGGTAAGGAATGGAACTACCGACGCTGGCGGTGTGTAGACTAGGTTAGCCATCTATTGTCATCGGTTGTGTGGTCTGCGGAAGGTTAATCGTAATGCTGAACTTCGGTGCCGTGTTCACATTGCTTGTGTCATTCTTTGGCGCTTTAAGCCCAGCGACGTCTGTCAGTGCTTGAAACACCGAGAGCTTCTGGAGAATGGTGCTGTCGTTACTTACTGCCTGCTTGAACATCATGGCCATCATCTCCTCAGCCATAAGACCGGCCTTGAGTCTGAAAGTCATCCCGTTTCGTTCAAACTCCGCACGCTGAGTCTGTACTGCACTGATGAACGGTGGCCACTGCGCCAGTCGTTCCCACTTGTCACCTTCAAACCCAAACCGCTGGGCTATGGCCGCAGGGTCTTCCAAGCCAGCCGCACACTCCCATATCAACTGGGGCGGAATATCCAACGTGACATGCGCTTCTGACGCAGTCGGTGACAACGCAAATTCTGTGTGGTCGTCTATCAGGTCTTCATTCATGCTATGCGGTATCCATGCTGCGCCAAAATAGCAACCACTCTTCTACCTTGCCGCTCAGCAAGGGCTATAGCTTTGAGGTCATGCCCAGATACGCCGCCCAATGCTTCCCACTCACGGCTAACTCTAGCGGAGTCTTTTTCAAGTTTTGCGTCTAAGGTTTCCATAGCTGCCACTCGTTTTTCAAACTCATTCATGCTCAGCGACAGTCTGTTTTATAAAGTCCGACAAGGCCCGGCGGATTAATTCCGACACAGTCAGCCCCGTCGCTTCCGACATATCGCGCAGTTCATCCATGATCTGCTCTGGCAGATGGAAGTTATACCGCTTCAATATTTACCCTTAGTAACAGGCTTACCAGCTTTTTTCATTGCGGCTTCTTCTTTCTTCTCGCCTTTTTTATACATGGCGGCTGGCATTTTTTTCTCAGTCTTTTCTTCTTTGGTGGATTCATTGCCTTTAAATGCGGCAAAAGGGTTGGGTTTTTTGGTGGCCATGAAAGTACTCCGTTGGGTTGCTGACGTGTGTATGGTAGCTATATGGGCGCTGTTGTCAAGTGGGTGAGGTGTGGCAAACGTGTGTATATTGGGGATTTTTGGCCTTGTTAAGTGAGCAACAGGTAAACAGACGCACCCCCTCGCCGTGTCCGTGTCCCTCCCCCCTACCCCCCTAAGGGTTTACCCTATGGTTGTCGGGTCAAAACCATTAGTGTAGGGCATCGTATCCCTCGGCTTTCGTGATCTTTAACAATCGACATTGTCCATCTTATGCTGTGCTTCGCAGTTCAAGGCGTAATGCTTTCGGATTCAAGCATGGGTAAACATAAGTTGTACTTTGTGAAAGCAGTTCATTAAAAATTTAATAGCGTTTTGCGTGTTTGGGTGAAGTAACACGCCGGTGATGTCCGACTCTATTGCCTAACCCGTAAGGCATGGCATAAACACGCATGGCAAGCGTGGGAGTCGGTTTCAAGATGTACATTGCATGGTGTAGTGTGCATCTTCCAAACCTAACTTACTTAAGGATTTCATCATGAATCTCGTAAACATCATCGACAATGGCACTTCTATCGTTTTGTCTTCTAAGACCGGCAAAACTGGTTCGTTTGCACGGGCTGTGGCTTTCGCTGATCGCCAAACCCGCATGGACATGGGTCACGCCATGTACGCCAAATGGCTTGCAAATGGTCAGTATCGCCCCTTGGTGAATGACATTCTCGATACGCTTGTGCCAAAGTCAGCCGCGCCTTTTATCGGTGGTTTAGTTCCACAGTATGGTTCCGTGTCAAAAGAGCAACTGATCGGCTTGTGCTTGGCTGTCAATAATGCAGTCGTGACCAAGGGCAAAGAACTCAAGGGTCAAAAGGGTTTCGTGTACGGCATCGTTCAGCGTATCGCCGAGCAGGGTGCGCCAGAAATTGTCGAAGCCTAAGCAGTCTCACTTCTGAAGCCCACAACATTGTGGGTTTTGGTAGGTAGATTCAAATGCTAAAGCGTTGGGTGTTGGGGTGAGAATCCCCATTGGATGCCCAAGTGTGTAGGCGGAGACCTTGTCACACCATATTGAATGACCACAACAATTCCTGAGCATGAATCAAACTGCTCACCCTCATTCACTTAATCACGGAGTAACTCATGCGTATTCATTCTGTCCCACGCGGTTCGATGTATCCCATGCCATCGCTTGCAACAGGCGATAAAGATAAAGTATTACCCGGCGGTCTGCCACCAGTACCTAACCGGAATATATATTCCAAGCTGACTGGTCACCACAAAACCACGCACAAACACACACAACAATGGCGTGACAATCGTAGTCACGGAAACGTGGCGACATACGTGGGTGCATGGGCGCAAGCCAAGCTGTCTTGAATATTCTCAGGGTTTGCCACAAGAATATTCACCGGAATATTCAGTACTACAAAAAATATAGTTGGCTTATCAACGACTTACGTTAAAACTAATACTTTGAATATTCCAATATTCCAATATTCCATATAAATATAGGCTGCTACACGTAGCCATGTTTCCGAACAGTCACGCGCTGATGCGACCACATAATCCGCATCATTCACAAACCCGCCTGACCCTTTCCAAAACACGGAATATTGGAATATTCACGTTAGTGCCCACTAACTACGCTCGTAAGTCGTTGATAAGCTAACTGTTTTTTTGTTAGTACTCACTCACGTAAATATTCTCTTATCAATCCTATCGCGGAATATTCACCCGCAAAAGTGCGCCAGCACCTATCACGCCCCGAAATCCCCAGCCAAGCAGTCAGGCATCGTTGACTGCATTTCACCCACCAACTTACCTTTAACTCACTTACTTGGACAACCTATGAAAACCCAACTGATGTACTTGACCATCCCAACCGACTTGGACCACCTCATTGTCGACCCCAACTTCGCCAGTAATGACCACGAGTTCGTGTTTGAGTGCGACATGAACGACAACCCTATGGATGCCGATGACCCTGAGTTCTATCTGCGCCAGTACTACAAATCTGTGGGGGTATGATGAATCCTATTTACTACATTGGCGGGACAATCATGTCCTGCGGCTTTATCTTCGTTGGATGGGGTAGCGAAGGCTATCTGTCCAACCTTTGTCTTATTCTCGGTGGCTTGTATTTCGGTCACCTTGTCACTGATGCACTCAACAGTCCAACCAAGGAATCCTTATGAAAGTTGTAATCAATGATTGTCATGGTGGTTTCGGTTTGACCGATGCCGCATTGGAAGAATACAAAAACCGTAAAAACATCACAAGCCCTAATTTCTACTGTTTCGACATTCCTCGGGAGTGCCCAGTGTTGGTTGCAATGGTTGAAGAACAAGGAACCGCAATCAATGCCGACTATTCTGATTTGAAAGTTGTGGAAATACCCGATGATGTAAATTGGTATATCAAAGACTACGACGGCCTTGAACACGTGGCCGAACGTCACAGGACTTGGGGTTAAAAATGACAATCAAATCCATCACAGTCGAAGTCCGTAATGTATACGGCAACACGCTGGTCTATCCGATCTGCGACACAGCCAAACTCTTTGCACGCATCGCCAACAAGACCACACTGAACGCATCTATCCTCAACGATGTAGTACAGCTTGGATTCCAAGTCAACACAACCAGCAGCGTGCTGCCCTTCAAACTCGATACACCCAAGGAGTAACCATGTTTCGTGTATTTATCCCCAACCTCAATCGCTGGATTGAAAACGTCCCTGCCACCGAAGCCCTTGTCTACAAGGAAGAAGGCTATCAAGTAGAACGCATGGAGGCAACATGAGGACATACAAAGTTCGAGAATTTCACGCAGGACTCCATTGGTATCACGTGGTGGAGTTGTTTGTCGATGGTGAATGTATTGGCGAAATGAATCTCACCAATGTATCTGAACGCGATGCTTTCATCAAAGAATGGATTGCCTCATGAGCGAAGACTACCACCTACCTATATGCACTCACTGTTATGCAGTGCGTGTCGAGCCACAACGTAAACACCTATCACGCCCGACCTGTGCGTCATGTGGTGACAAGATCGCCAAAGAACGTAAGTTCACTGTGGTGTGTAACAACAAGCAGGGGTATGAACTTATCACGAACCCTGACTACCTTAAACAACTCAACCCCAAGAGGACAACATGATTAGCGACGAAGAATGGGAAAGGCGCAAGCCTGAGTTTGCCCAGTGGTATGCCAAGCACATGATCGAGGTATTCGGCCCTTGCATGGCTAGAGGTATTGCCAACCGAGAAGTGCTTGTCGACAAAATAATAAAGCTTGACCCGAACAGCTTTTGGGAACTGGTACTCGAAATCATAAACAAGGAGACAACATGATGGGCAAAAGATTCAAAGAACTTGCTGAGCAAGCGGGACTGTACGACTTTGTATTTGAAGCAATGGGTGTCGACGAGGAGTTAACAAACTTTGCCGAGTCAATTGTGCGGGAATGTGCCACGGTTGCTGGTAGAGATGTTGCGCATTTTGTATTAAAACACTTTGAACTGGAGAATTGATATGACAATCAAAACGATATACACAGAAGTCGAGGTAGACGTGGACTTGAGCGACTTCGACACTGCTGACTTGGTCGAGGAACTGAATGATCGTGGCTCACATGGCTTGAGCTTTGACGACACTGAGACGCTGACCAAAGCGTGGCAACACGACCGAGAGGGGCGCAGAGATGAGGCATACGCCATCCTGCGTGAGTACATGTTATGGAAACTGGGGAGAGTTATATGAGTGCATTTCCAAGCCCAGAACACAAAATCATTCTGCTGACCCAACTGAGAACCCTTGGAGTCAAGACGGTCGAGGTCACCTTCTCTGGTGGGGGCGACTCAGGCAGTATCGACGACGTTAACGTCTACGATAACGACAATGATGACGTCAACCTGACGATACACCACCTCGACTGGCCTGAGGAAAGTTCTATACATGACCCTGATACCAACGCATGGATAACTGAGGTCAAGGTGGTAACCATACCCTTGGACGAAGTACTTAAACGTGTAACCATTGATGCGCTGGCGGAATCAGGGCTTGACTGGTACAACAACGATGGCGGTCAAGGTAGCTTGCTCATCGACTTCAACAAGTCGCCGCCTGAAATCAGCCTAGATGTAGGCATCAACTACACAACTACCGAAGACCATACGATTGACCTAAACGAGGAGGACGAAGATGCACCCATGTCACCATAGTATGACCAGCGTGAAGGTGTGGGGAGGTAAGTTAGAAGACTACCAAGCCATACACGACTGGTTTGATGCGACCAAAGAACTGTGGGCAGATGCCAGACATCGTGCCCTGCGACACCATAGCCAAGGGATATTTGAGGCTGAGCGTGTGTTTGGACATGCCATAACAAACAGTGACGGCAGACTTGTGCCTGTACGTTACATCGGCGAGCAGCATGTCAAAGAGGACTGCGGTGGACGTATCCCGACCATCGTGGATTGGCTAGGCAAGATACCCATGGAAGTATGGATGAACCGAAGTTATAAGGTGGAATGACATGATGCACCGCAAATTCTATGCACGAAAGAACCCATGGGCGGCACATGGTGGACGCATGACCATACAGAAAGCATTCAGACATTGGGTGCAACCACATAAAGCTGAGAAAGCATCCAGTATGTCGGCATGGCGGTATGAGCGTGAGCTTGCTTCATTCGATATGAACAAAGATCGCAATCGTTCAGCAGTTGGATTGGTGCGAGCATTCGGCTCACCAACATTCTTTAATGGTGCATACCGCAACGCAGAGAACGACTAGCGCAGCAGGTGAGCTACCAGACTACACAATCAAATCAAACACAAGCGTAGAACTTGTGACAACAGCAGTGGGCTAGGAAAAACACCTATCACAACTGCATATCACACGGCGATCCAAACGGCGTCGACTTCAAATCAAACTGTAACTTACTGAGGGACTTATGAAATACTCCGACATCAAAAGCTCTGTACTGAGCAACTTCTCCATTGGCAACAAGCTTGTGCCCTTCATCAAGGGTAGGCCCGGCGGCGGTAAGAGTGCACTTGCACGTGATATCGTCAACTCTCTAGGTATTAACCCTGAGCGTGTGACCGAGTTCAACCCAAGTCTGCGTGACCCTGTGGACATCATGGGTGTGCCACGCACGGACAACGACGTAGCCAAGTGGATACCAATGCCTGAGTTCTGGCGTATTCGTGACGACGGCACTGACCAACCATGTGCCTTGATCGTGGAGGAATTGAGCGATGCGCCTGTCCCCATGCAGAACCCAATGTGCCGAGTCATCCTTGACCGGTACGCGGGCGAACTTGGACTTCACAAAAAGCTGGTCATTATCGCCACAGGTAACCGAACCGAGGACAAGTCAGGTGCGAACCGCATGACTACCAAGCTGAGCAATCGTATGCAGAACTTGGACTACGACGAGAACCTTGATGACTGGGTTAACTGGGCGCTAGATAAGGGGATACGCCTTGACCTGATTCAGTTTCTACGCTTCCGGCCCAACCTGTTGTCTGACTTCCAACCCAACCGAGAACTTAACCCGACTCCCCGTACATGGGAATTCGTGAATGAGGTCAACGCTAGCTTGCCAAGTGATCTGTACTTCGGCAACATCGCTGGTCTCGTCGGTGAGGGTGCGGCGGCTGAGTACACAGGCTTCAAGCGTATCTTTGAGAACTTGCCCAACATCGACGGCATCATCATGAACCCTGCCAAGGCTGAAGTCCCCAAGGACATGGCTGTGCTGTATGCCTTAACTGGTGCGCTAGCACACCGAGTGTCAGTGGACAACATCGACCGAGTAGCTGAGTACATCAATCGTATGCCGCAGGACTTCCAAGTCATGTGCATGCTGGATGCTCAGACACTTGCCCCCAAGATTCGCAATACCAAGGCATATGTGCAGTGGACTGTGAAGAACGCCAACGTCTTAATGTAAGGAGAACTTAATGAAACTGACGACACTTGCTGAGAAAGCCGTACTGGTCAAGCTGACCACACGCCGAGCCAACCTGACCAAGCGAGACACTATCGCAGAGGAATTTGTGCAGGAGGAACTGGGCGACACGTCGCTCATCGTTAACAAGAAGTTGTTTAGGGACGCAATGAACCCTGTCAACATACTGGTTAGCAAGATGAGTGAACCATACACCTATCACAAAACGCACACACTGCCATACGTTGACAAGGGGCCAAGGCTTCTACCAACTACACAGTATCTTGATTACACAGCGAACATGAGGCGTATCAATCAAGAGGTGGACACGATGAAGGCCAACGTCATGCCCAAGTATGACCAGTATGTACAGCTTGACATCCAATCTCGCATCGCACGGGATGCAGGCAAAGCTAAGCCGCCAAAGTACATCGCCCCAAGCTTGGAAGACTACCCAACGTCTGAACAGTTTGAGCAAGCGATAAGCACGACACTGGTGTTCTCACCATTGCCTGATGCACGACACTTCCTGTTTGATATCAGTGAAGAAGACATGGGACAGTTCAACGATCAGATGGACGCAGTCTCACAACGCGCAAGGTCGGAGGTCATTAAACGCATGATGGAGCCGCTGAAGCACTTGGTGGACAAGCTCAACAAGCCTATCGGTACTGAGGGACATATCTTCCGTGACTCTGCGGTTGAGAATGTGATCGAGGGTATCGACATGGCGAAGAAGCTCAACGTCAATGATGACCCTGACATCGTGGACATGGCGAACACCATCGGTGAGGCCATATCTAAGTACTCCACTAACGTGGACGTGTTGCGTGAGTCTCCTATTGTCCGGGAGCAGGCTGCGGCGAAGCTGGACTATATTGCACGACAGATGGGAGGTTTGTATCAATGATCACATTCACGGAACTTGAGGTAGTACTCATCATCGGATGGGTGGTAACAGTCTTTGCGTTCATGAACTTGAGCAAGAGGTTGACTATCAGCCGCAACAGAATGGGTGCAATGGACAGGCTTCTCCAAGAGATAGCCGACAAGAAGGTGCATATCGAGCGAGATAGCGACAACAACATCAACATAATAACACTGGAGTGACACATGGCAACTAAACTGGAGAAAGCCAAGGCGCAGATCATTCTCGATCATGCGTTCTTTGCATCAATACTACTCAAGCGTAAGCTGGTAGAGACACGCAAGATACCAACGCTAGCGGTAGATCAGAAGTCAACGATCTACTACAACCCTGACTTCATTGAAGGGCTACCTGTGCCACAGATAGTGTGGGGCTTGTGTCATGAGGTCGGTCACGTTATCGGTCAGCATGCTAGCCGCAAGGGTACACGACAACACAAGAAGTGGAACTATGCTGGTGACGCATGGATTAACGACATGCTTGACTCATGCAAGATCGGTCAGCGTATTCCCAACTGTGTGGACATGGCAGGGTCTAAGGACTTGACTGTCGAGACTATCTACGACAACTTGCCTGATAACGGGGGCGGCGGTGGAGGTGGAGGTGGAGGTGGAGGTGGTCAGGGCGGAGGAGGTGACTTCGATATGGGTGACATCGGTGAAGACATCATCCAAGGTGATGGCGGTAAGCCTATGACTCAGGACGAGATCAACGAACACAACGCTGAGATCAAGGTGCAGATCGCTGAAGCTGCGCAGGCAGCCAAGACACGTGGTGCATTAAGCGGTACGCTAGCTGGTATTGTGGCTGAGATTCTGGACGTCAAGACGCCTTGGTATGAAATCCTTGAGAAGCATTGTGTCAGTCGTGTCAATCAGGGTCAGACATGGCGCAGACCGAATCGTCGCTTTGAGGATGTGTACTTGCCAAGCGTAGACAAGCTGCCACAGATGGGAGAACTTGTCGTGCAGATCGACGTATCTGGATCGATCTCTAAGCAGGAGTTAGATCACTACTCAGGTCACCTATCACGCATTGCTGAGCAGTGCAGACCGGAGAAAGTTCATGTCTTGTACACAGACACAGACGTCGTCAAGCACGTTGAGTTTGAATGTGGTGAGGAAGTCACCCTTGAGTTCTACTCAGGCGGTGGTACAGACATGCCAGCAGGATTTACCTACTGTGATGAGCATGGCATCAACCCCGACGTGTTCGTGTGTCTTACCGATGGTTATACAGACTTCGGTGAAGCGCAGAACTACCCAATCGTGTGGTGTATCAGCAGTGACATTGAAGCCCCTCACGGCGAGAATGTTCACTTCGAAATGGTGTGATTACCTTTAAAGAAAGCGTGGCATGGGGCTGGATTATGAAAGACTCGACCAGACCCCATACCGTCGCCAGAATATACGCGTACTGGGAAAAAGGTAAACCACAGAAGCTATATCGTGCTGAAGTACTCGATTGCGAAATCATGGTGTTCGACACACTTGAAGAAGCAAAAGCGTGGGCGGCGATGGCGCTCAGAATTTAATCAGGAGGAGGTATGAGACTTACTAAATACGCCATCATGATAATACGTGAGCGAACCAAAGAAATTGAAGCGTTAACCAAAGGCATGGCTCGCATGGGGGCGTTTGATGATCTTGTAAAACACAGGATGAAATATAAAACACCACCCCAACCTAAGTTCTCTGATATCAATTTAGATGATCTTAAAGGCGACGATGCCCGTATGGTTGTCATTGCTGGACTTCACAACGTGCCAACGCCGAACATGAGTTACTTCAAAGACGGCACATGGGAACAACGTACCGCAGAACAACAACGTAAAGTGTTGCTCAACACAGCAGTAGAGAAGGGATTGGATTTATTCAGAAAAGAATTACGTAAAAACATGGAGAATGGTTATGTCAAGATGCCAGCTAAACCACGAAACACTTGAGAAGTATCGCTACGTTAACGTAGAGGATGTTGAATGGTGGGAATATATTTTTTCTGACTTTGAAGAAGACATGCGTAAGCATGGAGTCAAGGTTGACCAAATATACTTCAGCGGTTTTTGGAGCCAAGGTGATGGTGCATGTTTCGATGGGAGTGTCCAAGATTGGGGTTTGTATCTATTGCACCTAGGGTACGACGACCAGATACTCACATCCCTTGCGAACCAAACATGGTGGGGTAACTGGGAACGTAGAGGGCGCTACTCTCATGAGAACAGTGTATTGATCGACAGTGATTTGCACATGGGTGAGAACCCATATTGTTCGACTTCAGATGGGCTTAGGCATGATGCGTGGCAACACAAGATTCACACCTATGACTTCCTTGCGATACATGAGGAGATTGAGAAGAACTTGAGGGGGCACATGAATGATTTGTACGACAAACTTAGAAAGGAGTATGACCACTTAATAACGGATGAAGCAGTAATTGAATGGCTTGAATTTAACAACAAATTAACTGAACTGGAGATTTAACATGGCATACGTAGCAATCAGCGGAAACTTAGTAGCATCAGTCAAGAACCACATGGACATGATGCACGACAAAGACAAGAGATCGATTCCTGAGGTAGACGGCACACTTGATATCAATACAGTCCCGAACGATATCATGGACAAAGTGTGGGGGGAGCATATGCACCTTGCAAATCAAATGCCGCAAGAGTGGAAGAAATACAAAGACGAGGTAGAACTCAGAGTTGATATACCACGTGGAGATGGTACGTCTTACAAGATAGACCGCACTATGAGACTTGTTGGTGGCATCCATATGATGTGCCCACCGGATACGCCTAACTATGGGTTTCGTATCCAAGTACCCGCCGACCATGAATTGATGGCAGAGTATGTTGCGTATCAAATTCAAGTCGACGAAGTCAAACAGCGATGGAACAAAGTTTCAACAGAGATAGTCAAGTTCTTAAAGAACTGCAAGTCACTCAATGAAGCGTTGAAGCTCTGGCCAGATGTTCGCATCTACATACCCAAAGAGTTCATTGATCGTGTGGAGCATAAGGCTGAACGTAGTGCGGCTACATCCACAGCGTTAGATGTACTGAAGTCCATAGACACAGACGGTGCAGTTGCGGCGGCAGTTGGTGCACGTTTGGCAGCAGCACGGAGTCAATCATGAATGAAGGCATCTTGGAATCTATTGAGAAACGCCTGATTCGTATTGAGTCACGACTTGTTCAGTTGATGCTCCACATGGGGCTTGACCCCTATGCGCAATCGTACGAAACAGAACAACCCACCTATCACAAACGGAGTAGCTAATGGCAATTTCAAATTCTATATTTAATTCGGCACAACAATCCTCTGGATTTACTAATATACCTATTGGCAACGGCGGTATTGGTTCATCGATTGGCAACGGCGCTATTTCAAGTACTGCGATGCACCAAACCGCACATTATCAATCTGAAATGACGGTCGACCATAACAAACAAACAAACATCCGAATCACCCACGTGGAGAACGGGTTCATTGTTGAGGTTGGTAGTGAAGCATTACTCATTAGGAAGTACGTCGCCAAAGACATGGATGAGGTACGTGACCTAATCACAAGTGACATGGTCACACAACGTATGGAAGGAAAGTAATCATGCCAGACTTAAAGACTGAACTTATGAAACTCGACAACCTAGTATTTGATGACGATGCACAGCCACAAGCTCAGGAAGTTATCGTGCATACAACAGACGACAAACCAACAAGCATGATGGAAGTTATTTGGAAACACATCAAGGCAAACCCTGCGGCTAACTATAGAGAAATCTGTAAAGCCCTTGGAAAGTCACAGTCCGATGTATCGACCCGTCTGACTCAGATGTACCACAGTGGCAAGCTCACACGTAACGCCAAGGATGGGATATATCAATGGTACGTTACTGGGGACAACTACAACAAGCATGTGCGTGGGTTAAAAACAGATACTCGTAAGAGCAAGGTAGCAAAGAAAGTTAAGGCTGTAGTTAAGGCTGCGGCCCCCCGGGTAGAGACTAAGTACCCAACTAAGTACGACGTTAACGAGTTGCTTAGTACGATGTCTATCGTTGAGGCCCGTGCTCTATACGACAAGCTCAAAGCCTTGTTCGGAGGTTGACCATGTGGGACGTACTGGTAACCTTACTGCTCATGTTCTTTGGCGCACTGGTTGTAGTTGTCGGCGGTGCAGTGTTTGTGTGGACAATCTTTCATTTGCAAAACGGAGGTGAGGATGATTAAAGACCCAAGAATTCCTGATCAACAAGGGTTTATGGCAGTTTCGCCAAGTGACCCTAACCCCCGAGGTATGTTGTATTTCACAGAGGCGTCAGCACTTAACCAGAAGGTAGCCATGGATGCCTTGCGGGAGAAGTATCCAGAAGGCTGGAACACTGAGTATTGGAAAGAAAAGCCTGAACCTTGGCAAGTTTTTAAATTAACAATCAGCGAAAGAATTGCATGACTGAATTTAATAAACCAACAGAGCCGAAGACACAGCAACAGGTCTACGATGAGTTGCGCAATGGTGTGATTGAAGAAGTGGCAATGGCAATGGAGCGTATGAAAGGCTTTGGCACTGACACGATTGATTCGTTGACTGTTTACATCAGGGAGATGAAGAAATGAAAATGAGGGTGAGGCGTATCAAGCAAACACGCCATTGTTTACAAGGCTGGTTTGAAGCAGGTTTTTTGGCTAGAGAAAAACGCAACAAAGAAAATCGTAGGTTACTGCGTGAGAGATACATGCGTGGTGACTATGTGGTTATCGACGGCGAAGCTTGGATGAAAGATTTAAAATTATGAACATTGAAGACCAAAAATTCTTATCCGAGGTAGCGCATCGTTCCAAAGACCCAGTGATGATGCAAAGCATTGTCTTGTCTGCAATCAATGGTATGAAACGTGGCGCTGAAGAAGTTCGCTCTCATGCTGTTGACATGGAAACAGTGGCAAGCATGGCATTAAACACACGCTTGTTCAAAGGCAATGAGACATTCATAGCTGACAAGCTGGAGAAGTGGAAACACATGAACAGCAATCGTTGGGATGCTCAAATAGAAAGACTGCGGGAGAAAGCAAAATGAATAACCCACCACTAGTTCCAGTGGAGCGACCTGACTTTGAGTTTCGCTGGCTGCTCAATGAGAAAGACTACGAACATACAAGACATGTGTTTGAGGAATACGTGAAGACACAGCTTGGTACGCCACCAGTGCGGGATGGGGACAAGTACCTATTTGAAAAGCATGAAGTCTATTGGCGTGTGTGGCAAGCCGCTTATCGTTCAAAGGGGTTCTACGCATGAACAAGAGATGTAAGCACATTGGGAAAGATGGATTCCACAGATGCGGAAGCTATGCTTTTAATTTAGAAAAAGATGACATTGACCAAGGTGACTTGTGCGATGTTCACTATTGGCAAAAGAGAGCGTTGGAAGCAGTGAACATTGAGCGTGAAGCCTGTGCTGTTGCTTGTGAACAAGAGCAAGAATATTGGGGTTGGGACAAGGTTTTTGATGCCGCAAAACTTATCAGAGCCAGAGGAGAACAAGCATGACACAAGATGAAATCATTGATTTGGCTACTGAGGCTGGATTGGCTTACAACCATGATGACTATCCAGACATTTGGGATACCTACATGAATGTTGGGCGTGAAGAAATTATGGTTTTTGCCAAACTGGTAGTCGCTAAAGAACGTGAAGCCTGTGCAAAGCTAGCTGGAGAATTTGCTCAAAAGTGGTGGTCGATTCACTGTGACAGCAATAAGCACATGGAAACAACCCGCAAGGCGCATGATGATTTTTGTGCTTTACAAGTCGCCATCAGAGCCAGAGGTGAAGCATGATTGAAGCAGAACAAATCATGAAACGGTGTCAGGCTGGCACACGCAATTACGAAGAAGCAAACAATCTTCATGCGGCATGTTATGGAATGATTGGAAAGCTGTTGGCACAGCGCACGTGGGTTGACTTAACCCAACAAGAACTTGACGAATTAGATGAACAAAGCCCATCACTACATGATTTTGTTCAAAATTTAATGTCCAAACTCAAGGAGAAGAACACATGACAACAGCCTACAACCGTATTGACCGCTTTTTGCGGAAAAACCTCAATGACGATGACTATCCAGCATATAAAGAAGAACTAGATGCGTTATGCCAAGCAAAGTTACAGCGCACATGGGTTGATCTGACACCACAGGACTACGCCGAGATATTTAGAACCGCCCGAAGCGTTGACTACGCCGCTCGACTTGCCGCCACCAAACTCAAGGAGAAGAACAATGCTTGAAATGATTAGAACATTCTGGGGTAAGGTGCGTGGACTACATGGTGAACGTAGAACAATCGTAGAGCAGGGGCTGGTGTACAGATGCACCAAGTGCCATTTAATTTTCATAACCAAAATAGCGGGGGAGCAACATGAGTGCCGTGAACGCATTTAACTGGAAAGAATACACAGATGAGGAACATGCAAAGAAGGGCGGGGCAAGACTGGGGTCTGGTAGGAAGATACCCAACGTAGATATGCGTAGAGCCATGGCTATGCTGAATGAAGGACTGACCAAAAAAGAAATTGCCAACAGGTTTGACATCCCGTACAAATCAATGCTGACGCTATTCAAGAACGTGGGTGCGCAAGAATCACGTGGCCCATACGAATGGACAGGTAAATACAAAGGAACAAAGAAATGACTGACTTAGTAAATCACCCCGACCACTACAAAGTTGGCGGCATTGAAACCATTGACTTCATTGAGGCCAAGAAGCTTAACTACAACATGGGCAACGCTGTGAAGTACATCAGTCGAGCCGAATATAAAGGCAACAAGCGGCAGGACTTGGAAAAAGCCATTTGGTATATCAACAGAGAACTGGGCAAACTTAATGAAAACAATAACGCTTGACTTTGAGACGTACTACTCCAAGGAGTTCAGCCTATCCAAGATGACAACTGAGGAATACATACGGGACTTGCAGTTCCAAGTCATCGGGTTTGGTTACAAGATAGATGATGGTGAAGTCCACTGGGTTACCGGGGAAACTGAAGATATCAAACAAGCCCTACACGACCTTGACATCCCTAATGCGTACCTTATATGCCACCACTCAGCCTTTGATGGAGCCATACTTGCATGGAGGTTTGGCATCATAGCGAAGTACTATATAGATACGTTGTCAATGGCAAGACCTATCACCGGTCAAACTGTTGGGGGTAGTCTGGCTAAGCTAGCCAAGAAGTTCATGCTTGGTGAGAAAGGTACTGAGGTTGTCAACGCGATGGGTAAACGTAGAGATGACTTCACCCCACAAGAGTTGGCGGCATACGGCGAGTACTGCAAGAACGACGTGCAGCTTACGTACGACCTGTACCATGTACTGCGTCAGTGGAATCCCCCAAAGGAATTGTTCATACAAGACTTGATGGTGCGGATGTTCGTTGACCCCATACTTGAGTTGGACAGTGACGTGTTGCATGCACACTTGAAGTCAGTGCAGACTAAGAAGGCTGAGTTGATGCGCCGTATCGACGCTACTATCGGCAGAGATGAATTGATGTCCAACCCCAAGTTTGCTGCGGTGTTGCAGAAGTTAGGTGTCACCCCTCCGACCAAGATAAGTTTGAGAACAAAAAAGGAAACATATGCGTTCGGTAAAACTGATGCGGGGTTCAAAGCCCTACTTGAACACCCAAACCCAGCCGTCCAAGCTGTCGTTACCGCACGTCTCGGCATCAAGTCAACGCTTGAAGAAACCAGAACAGAAAGCTTCATTGGCATTGCCCAAAGGGGAGCGTTACCGATTCTGCTGAACTACTGGGGAGCGCACACTGGTAGAGCAAGCGGTGGAGACAAGATGAATCTCCAGAACTTACCAAGAGGCGGCG
>Ga0209297_1000100_pt1 | contig 57699 bp, 25 predicted proteins | sample S_130805_MF_Meta_FD_187322 | JGI IMG/M metagenome (GOLD analysis project Ga0209297, IMG submission 187322) | Freshwater microbial communities from Lake Simoncouche, Canada to study carbon cycling - S_130805_MF_MetaG (SPAdes) (version 2) | ecosystem: Environmental > Aquatic > Freshwater > Lake ...
TCTTCATCCTAAATTTAAATTACTTTCTAATGCAGCTGTATTAATATCTGCATTAGTTGGTATTGGAGAAGCTATAATAAGTTTAATTGGTAAGAGAGTATACAATCAACCAGGAGGTTCCTTTACTAATCAATCAGGTGTTAATTTTGTTTTTGCAGCTGGAGCTGGTGCGCCCCTTCCGCCACCTGCATCAGGAGTTCAAACTAATAGTCCAAGTGTTCCTTTTTTTAATACAAATAAAGGTATTTATAATGGAGCTTATACTAGTTATTTTAATATTGGAGGTGCTTTATCAGATGCCTTTTTAGGAACAGATCTTTTAAGTACAGCTTTACAAAAATTTGATGATGTTAGTGCAAGTATTGGAACTTATACAGCACCAAATTTAGATAAAGAACTTACTTGGAGTGATTATATTCCAGGTCCTGTAGGAACAGCTTTTGATATACTAGGTGGTATTTCAAAGTTTCTATATTATTTTTCAGAAGGCTTTGATCTTGCTCTAAGAGTTATATATGCTTCTATAAGATATGATCAATATGCATTACAACAAATTGGTCATGGCTTCTATGATGATATGATAAAACCAAATGTATTTGGTACTATACAAAGATATAAGATAGAAGATAGTTTTTATATTAGAGATAACATTCAAGAAGTTCAACAATATAATGCAATTATTCCAAATCCTGCAGGACTTCCTACAACAGTTTCTAGAGCTTACAGTATAAATAATCTTAAAAGATCTGACACAGTTGTTGTAAGAACAAAAACAGGAGATTACTTTAGTCCACTCTTTCCTAATGGAATAAACATTGGTCCTGATTATATAAGAAATGCTGCTGGTCAATTAGTTGATCAGTCATTAGTTACATTAAGTTATTTTGAAAATAATCAAGCTGTTAATAATGGATGGGGTTGGGGAAGTGCTGGTTCTCCTAATTTTGAAAATATTAGTGTTCCTTTTGGATTATCAATTGCAAGTTACTATGCTGCATTAAAAATTAGATTAAGAAATCAGTATGGTCAATTACAATCTATAAAACAAATTGCAATAACTCCTTGTGAGCAAAAATTATCAAATTATACTGTAACTCCTGTAGGTCCTTATAATTGTGCTACAGATCCTGGTGTACCATATTTTGTAAATTATATTCAATTCACACCAACCTTTTTTGGTGGTGATACTTTTGTAAATAGATATACAGAAAAAAATTCTATGTTCTTTTTCTATGATTGGTTATATGGTCAACCAGATGGATTTGAATATAATTATCTTTTGCATCAGATGGTTCCTGAGCCAAGATTTTGGGTAAATTCAAAAGCATATGACTCAACTGATTTTGCTCCAAACTTTAGTACCTTTACTCCAGGTACAGGAAATGTTCCTACAGATTTTTATAATTTAGATAACAAAAGATATCAGTATGCTGATGACAGTTTATCAGCATTAGGATATCCAGGAGTATTTAGAGTTAAAGATTCATTCTTTTATCTTGCAGTATCTTCTGTAAGAGATTTCTTTGTAGAGTCAGATGTTCTTGTAGATTTTAGAATAGCAGGAATAACAGAAGCAGAAAAGTTTTATGATCCATATAGGTATACTAACTTAAATGCAATGTTTGATATAAATCCTGAAATAATTGCAAGAGGTAATGAATATAGATATGATTATTCATTAAGTATATCAAAAGCTTTTAGTCAATATTTTTCTGCAGGTAATTTACAAAGTAGAAACTATGATCCTTTTGTTGCACAATTATGTTATACATATTATCCAGATAGATTATATTATTCACTGCCTCAACAAAATGAATCTTTTAAAGATTCTTGGTTTGTATACTTACCTAATAATTATAATGAATTTAAATCACAAATTAGTGGAGTAAAGTCTATTAATAAAAGTGGTTTATTTATTACATTTAAAAATGCAAGTCCATTAATGTATCAAGGTGTAGATGTTCTTCAGACAGATCTTGCTACAAAAATTACTATTGGAGATGGTGGTTTATTTTCTCAACCAGGACAATCAGTAACTAATGCAGATGTACCATATGAATATGGTTCTTCTCAAAATAGATTATCTGTATTGTCTACACCTGGAGGTTTATTTTATGTTTCACAAAATCAAGGAAAAATATTTTCTTATTCTGGAGGATTAAAAGAAATTTCTCAATCTGGTTTAAAGTGGTGGTTTAATTTATTCTTACCATATAATCTTACAATAGACTTTCCTACATATCCTTATTTAGATAATCCTGTAGCAGGTATTGGATGTCAAACATTATATGATAATGAAAACTCAATCATATTCTTTTCTAAAAAAGATTATAAATTATTAGATAAATGGAAAGTATATGGAGGACAGACTGTTATATATGTACCTTTAAATAGAAAAGGTACTGGTGACTATTTTCAAATACAAAATCCAACACAACCTAATGGTAATCCTGGAGCTATTTTACCTGGTAGATATTTATTAGGAGATTCTTTATTATTTGAAGATGCATCATGGACATTAAGTTTTGACCCTAAAAATGATTTCTGGATTTCTTTTCATGATTGGCATCCAGATTTAATTATTCCAAATAAAGGAAAATTTATAACAACTAAAGCTAATACAATTTGGAAACATAATGATACATGTAATAGTTTTTGTAATTTTTATAATCAGAATTATCCTTTTGAAATAGAGTTTCCAATAATAACAGGACAAACTGTTACTACAATAAAAAGCATTGAATATATTTTAGAGTGTTATAGAATATCTAAAATTAATTGTGTAGATCAACATCATGTTTTAGATTTTAATTTTGATACTGCTATTATAGTTAATTCAGAACAAGCATCTGGATATTTAAATCTTAATTTATTTCCAAAAAATAATGTTACTTTAAGTTTAGACTATCCTAAATTAAATATTAACCAGAATTCTTTTGATATATTATTCTCTAAAGAAGAAAACAAATATAGATTTAATCAATTCTGGGACATTACTAAAGATAGAGGAGAGTTTCCAATAGGATCAGATTATCCTCCAACAGGTCCAGTTATTCCTGGATCAACTATTTTAAATGGAAACTATGATTCTCAAAATATATGGATAACTTCATCTAATGGTTATACTAAAATTTTAAATCCTCTTAATCTTGATTATAATAAATCACAGACACAAAGAAAAAAGTTTAGACATTATTTAAATTTCTTAACTCTTAGAAGAGATATTTCTGGAGATATAAACATGGTAGTAAAAATTGTTAATAGTAAGAATCAAATATCTCAACGATGATGAAAAAGTATATAACAAAACAGTCTAACATAAAAGGGGCTGGTAAAGGTTTATTTACTAATGCTTCTTTTAAAAAAGGTGAGGTAATTGGATTAGCACATGTTGATGGACAACCTACAAAAGAAATTGGTAAAAATCATAATCATAATGAAAAAACTCCAACAGCAAATAATGTAAAGAATGGTAATAAAAGATATTTAGTAGCTTCTAGAAATTTACAACCAGGTGAAGAAATTACTACTAACTATAGATTACAACCTGAGTTAGAACAACCTGAAGATTTTGAAAAAAAGAAAGGTGGAAATATGACACCACAAAAAGATGGTTATAGAACATATTCACCCTTTAAAAAATTACCATACATAGATGTAGAATCAGATACTATTGATTCAAATAATATTGTTTATGATTTAAATCTACAAGCAGATAATGGCTTAACTAAATTTGTAGGAAAAAATACAGGTTTACATACTCTTCCTGGAGCAAAAGTAATTAGAGAAATTCCTGTAAAACGTAAAGGTGGATTAAGTTCTCTACCTACTGACAAACCTGAAAAATCTAAAAAGTTTTCTAGAAGTTTAGATGCTACTAATAGATTGTTTACAAAAAATTATTTATTTGAAAAACCTAAATCTAGAAAAAATAAAATCTTTGATCCACATGCTAAATATTATGCAGAAGGTGGAACATATGAAGAAGCTGAATTAACTCCCGAAGAGATAGAAGCTTATAGAGCAGAAGGATATACTGTAGATGATAATGAATATCAAGATGGTGGTGTTACAAAAACAAAACTTTCTGATAAAGAAGAAAAAACTTTTCAAAAATTTTATAATACTCTTCCTGATAATCTTCAATCAGATGATGATACATATGATATAAGAGGATATTGGGATTCAGAAGGAAGACCAGAAGAATTTAATTATGATCAACCTAAACAAGATGATGGTTACTACCATGCCTATAGTATTAATGGTAACACAGGAGAGTATTTAAAATCTCCTGCTCATGAGACATTTCAACATGCTATAGATGAAGATAGAAAAATGGGATACAGACCTGTTACTAATGTACAGGGTAGAAACATTGCTACAGAAAATGAATCTCTTATAGAACCAGAAGCTCAGTCATTTTTAAGAAATATGACAGGTCCTGTAACTTATGCAGAAGGAGGTTCTTCTGATTGTCCCAAAGATCATGTATGGGATTCAAACACAAAAAAATGTGTTAAAGTTTATACTTTAGCTAATGATCAAAAATTTATAGATGGTGTTGGAAATTGGGCAATGCATTCCAGTAATCCTGATAAAATAAGTTCTGAGTATAATGATCAAATAAAACACTATTTATATAGTGGAAATTATGGTTATGATCCTGTAAGTGGATCATTGTATCCATTAAAAAAAGAACAAAAAACTGTAGCTGATGCTGAGACTAAAAAAATTCTTGCAAAACAAGAAGATAAAGCAGCCTATACACAATCAATAATTGATGCAGGTTTTAATCCTGATACATTTGGAAAATCAAAAGGTACAAATGTTATTACAGGAGAAGAGATTTATGGTGATAAGTCTCAAGAAGATGTAGATAAAATAAATAAAGAAGCTGTTAATGATTTTGTTACAGAAGGACATAAACAAGCTATTTTAGAATCACCATTTAATTTAGCAGCATATGTTCATCCTGCAGGAATGGCAGCTGGAGTAATACAAGGAGGAGCTGCTTTATTACCAGATATTTATAATTTTGGTAAAGATCCTTCTTGGAGTGGTGCAGGTGCTATTGGTATGGATGCTCTTATGATGTCACCAGCAGCTAAAGGTATAGGTAAATTTTTAGGATATAAAGGAATTCCAAAAGAATTACCAGGTTCTCCTAATGCAGTTTCTTCTGCAGATGATGTAGTAACAGAATTAAGAAATGAATTATCTAAAGAAGGAATTATCTCACAACAAAAAACCTTAAACTTACCTTGGAAAGAACCAATAAGAAAAGCTATAAAACCTTGGAATTATAAAGTAAAAGAAAAAATAGCAGATATAAAAAGTTTATTTAAAGATTCTAAAAATCCAGAATACTTTGATATAGATAAAGCGTATGAAGATTATGTTACATATCAGAAGAGTCAAGGAGCACAAAACTTTAGTACTAAAGAAGCATATACAGAAAAAATTAAGAAGGCTTTAGATAAAACTAGATTTATGGAAAGTCAAAGAGACGTGGTAAATCATAGATTTGATAATAGATTTAAAGAAAAAAAGGTTTCTGCATATTCTGAACCTAGTGGTGATGTAGATGCAAATGTAGATTTAGTAAAAAATAGATGGGCTACATGGGATATGTATTTAGGGAAGCCACAAACCCAACATCCTATGTATGATATAAGTGAATTAACAAAATCTAAAAAAGATGTTATATATACTATTAAAGAAGATTTTATAGGAAAAGAAGAAGTAGGGCATAGACTTAAGGATTATGTAAGTGAAATAGAAAATTTAGAGAATGGAGTATCAAGCGGGTCTGGAGAAGCTACACAAATTACTAAGAAAGGTGATTCATGGATTGTTCCAGATAATGATGATGGAATGTTTGGTACTATGGGTGGCTTTCATTGGAAAGTAGAAAAAATGGCTGATGGAAATTATAAAGCAATAGCTAATGATGTATGGGATTTACAACCATTAAAGAATCAGAAAATAGGAAATTCTAAAACTTTATCAGGAAAAATATTAAATAAAATCATTAAACCTATAAAAAATATAGAGGTAGGTAAAGCATTAGGAATTGGAAAACCACTTAATGTTAAGGTAGGATTTATAATAGATGGAAAAACAAAAAAAATAATAAATACATTTGGATTAGCCCCATTAATAGGAGCAGGGGTAGCTTTAGGTGCAAAACAAAATAAATATGGTGGACTACATAAGTTTATAGAAGGAGGTCCAAATAATTGTCCTAAAGATATGATATGGGATGCAGAATTACAAGACTGTATAATAAATGCACCAATAAATCCTGATTCAGAACCTATAACTACTTATGAATTTGAGTCCTTAACTCCTGAACAGATAGTAGCAAAAGATGCAGAAAATCTAGAAAAAGAACAAAATACTTGGACTGATGCACAATGGGATGCCTATGAAAAAGCTGAAGAAATTAAAGCTAAAGTTAAAGCGACTGAGGATTACAATAAGGCTTTAGTAGATGAACCTAAATATGCTGATGAAGCATTAGACTTTGTTAAAGGTTGGCATGATTCACCCATGTATAAGGAGATGGTTCTTAAAAGTTATAAGGGAAATCAGAAAAATGCAGACTATCTTACAAAACTTAGAAAACAAAATCTTGCTACTATACCCGCAATAAATGTTGTGGATAATCAAGAAGCTGCTGATAATGAAAATATTCAAGGCCAATCAAATAGTGGTACAGGACAAATAGATGTATTTCCAGCAGGTTATGGAATGGGAACTTCTTTGTATACTCATGAAGATTTACACTCATCTGATAGACCAAGAGAATTATATGACTTTTATCATCCATCTTATGTTGATGGTAAATCTCCAGATTGGATGTTTTATAATGACCCAAGATTTCCTGATGATGGTTTAGTAATGCATGATAGAGTAATGCCTAAATCTGATCAAATGTATATTACTACAAATAGAGGTTCTAATTGGAAAGATAATGAAAGATATAAATTAAATATAGATGAAGGAATATATTTGCCCAAAACAGATGAACAACTTAAACAAGAAATAATAGATGCTGGAGTTAGTCTTGATGATCCTTTATTTACAGAAAATTTTAATAAGGCTAAAAAAGAAGATCTTGAATATAAAAAATATTCTAAAGATTTTGACAAAAAAAACTGGAAAACATTTGGACATGAGTATGTGTCAAAACCCACTGAAGTAAGAGCAAGGCTTGGAGAAATTAGATCTTTTGCAAAAGATGAAGGTTTATATGACCCATTTACAGAAAAAATAACTCCAGAGATATTTCAAAACTATATATATAAACAAAGAGAACCTGGTAATTTACAAATGGGACCAATTAATGATCTAAGAATAGAATTTACAGATGAGGAAATTCTTAACATGCTTCAAAATATTTCTAAAAATTCAAATCCACAAAAAGAAGAAGAGGGTGCAGAAGGTGTAATGAAATATGGTGGACTACATAAATTTGCAGGAGGATCTGAAGTAGAAAGTCCTTGTCCAAAAGGTTATATCTTTGATACTAAATTTAAAAAGTGTGTACCAGAAATGCAATATAGAATGGTTAATCGTTCTGTTAATAAGGAAAAAGCTATAATAGAAAATGAAAAATATAGAAAGGCTAATGATTATTTAACTGCCTATTACGCATCTCCTAAGTATAAAGAAATGTTAAAGAGATCTTCTAGTAGTCCTGAAAATTATAACTATATTTTTAAGGGAAGAAATAAACAATTAGCAAATACACCTCCTTTATTACTTTTACCACAACCAGAAGATCAACCAAATGTAGGAGGTCAATCAATGCCTGATACTGGACAAATTACAGTATTTCCACAAGGTTATGAAACAGCAGGTACTGCTGTACATGAATTATCTCATTCTTCAGATAGAGCTTTACCTGGTGGTACTAACTTAATACCTGAATCAGATAAAAAATATATAAATTTACATAAAGCAAAAGTTTTAGGAGATAGTAGAGATTATCATAATGATAATGAATATTATAATTATGGAGATGCTCAAAAAGACTTTCAAGACTTTTATACAAATTATGTAGGAAAGGATACTGAAACAAGAGCAAGACTTAATGCAATAAGACAAGGTGCTAAAGAAAATGGTCTTTATGATCCTTTTACACAAGGAGTATCTCGTGATTTATATTATAAGAAACTTAAAAACTTTAAATTTGAAAAAGGAAATAAATCAGCTTTTGACCCAATGAAACAATTAAAAGGTGCTTATAGTGATGAAGAAATTATTTGGATGTTAAACAACATATCTAAAAATGAAAATAAACAAGAAGAAGAAATTGTAGAAGGTACAGCAAAAAAAGGTGGATTTATAGAAACAGAACTCACTCCAGAAGAAATAGAAGAATATAGAAGAGGTGGCTTTACAGTAGAAGAAATTTATTAAATTTATAAAGTTTAAATATTAAACTAATTTTTATTATATTATATTATAACTAATGATATGAAAAAGAAAGTAAGAATTTATAAACAAGGTGGTGAAGGAAAATTTATAAATAAAACAGCTCAGTTTTTATATAAAGCCCAAGAAGGGGGAACTTATGATCCTAATGCTATGGGCTACCCTGGTTCAAATCAACAAGCTCAACAACAAGCTCCATTAACTGATAACCAATTAGCCGCTATTGTAGTTCAGGATATTTCAAACAATGCTCCTAAAGAAGCTATTGTAATGAAATTAGTAAATGCTCATGGTAAAGATCCATTACAAGCAAATCAATTAGTTGATCAGATGTATCTTTATTTAGAACAGGAAAGTGAAAAAGAAAAAGCAAATGCAGAACCTGATGATGAATATACAAATACAGATGTTGCACCTACAGTAGAATCAGAAGTAAAACCTGATAGACTTAATTATGATGATATTAATGATCCAGGATTAGAAACTGCTATGAATGATGAAGGAGACTTTAATGTAGCAGATGATGATACAGGAGATTTTGAATCACAAATTATAATGAGATATGGTGGTTTACATAAATCTCAAGATGGTGATGCAGTTAATACAGAATTATGGAATACTGAAAACAATAAAGTTGAATTTCCAGGAATAGAAAGTTATATGCCACAATCTTATGTTGACATGTATGGAAATACTAATGAAAGTATTGCAGCAAGAGCTTGGCAAGAACCTACTGAAGAAGAACAAGTTGTTGAAGATACAAGTTATACTGAACCTGTTGTAGATCCTTCTACATTAAAAAAAGGTGGTACTTATAAAACTAATAAAAGAAATTTTGTTAAATCTATTCTTGGTTTAGTTAAAAAACAAATAGGAGGAGAAGAAGAAACAGCATCTAGTTCACCTGATCCAACAGGTCAAGATGTAAGAACTAATAATCTTAATTCTTTCTTAGGTATATTAAAAAATCAAAGTAAACTTGCTATAGCAGAAGAAGAAGCTAATCAATATTTTGATGAGCAACAACAAACTCCTATGGCACAAGAAGGTGGTGATATGGAAAATCCAATGCATCATTTACAACTTTATTCAGATGCAACAAAATCTATTTTTTCTAACCCTCAGAATATGGATGTTAGAGCTCAAAATGGTATTGAAGTAGGAACTAATTTTCAAAACTTATCTAATAGACAACAAAGACAATTAGGTAGGCTTTATAGAAATATTGGAGCTAATATGCCAGGAATGCCACCTATATATAATAATAGAGCAGGTGTTCAACTTCCACAATTAGGAGGCTATGGTGTTGGTCCAATAACTAAATTTGAGGTAACAAGATCTGGTATATTAGGTAATCCAAGAAGATACTCTATGAACTTTGGTCCTAGTACTGGACAAGGTATTGGTATGGGTGTAGGTATGGGAGTAGGCACTGGTGCTGGTGCAAGTGTTGGTTCTATTAAAGCAAAAGTAATTAAATCAAATAAAGTAATTGCTGCTAATATTATAAACAGTGTTGCTATAAAAGAAGTAGCAACTACTACACCAACTACTGCAACAACTACTGCAGCTGCACAAACTTCTAATTTTGATTTAGAAAAAGGAAAACAAGCAGATTTAAATCCTAATGGTGTACCTTCAGGTACTAATACAACTACAAATCCGGTTTCTACACAATGGCAATCAGATTTAGAAAAAGCTAAAGTAAGTGCTGCCTATGCAGCAAAAGTACAAGCTGATGCATTAATTCCAGATTATATAAAATCTGGTAATGTAGATGATCCAAATACACCAATAGATGAATCTCTTATTTGGAGTAGTACAACATCTCAAGATGATTATAATGCTGCAAATGAAGCATATAAACTTGCTAATTATGATTTAAATGCACTTACTCCTGAACAACAAAATATTTTAAATCAAGCTTATTATAAAACTAAAAATAGTAAAGGTGAAGAATTTTCTTCAGCTGCAGGATTTGGTTCTCCTGAACATGAAGATAAACTTAATGCTATAAATAATGATTTTGATAAACAAGAAGCTTTATATTATGCAGGACAAAAAGCTGCTGGATTATTTGATCCAAATAATCCAGATCATATTATTGAATGGAGTACTGAATATTTAAATAACTTAAAAGAATATGGTGGTATAGTTAATCAAGTACAACCAGATGAATATGGTAATCTTCAAAGATTTGTATATGGTGGAGATGATGAAGAACAAATAGATTATAATAATTCTATAGATACTACAGATCCTTATTTTCAAAGAGGAGGTAGAGTACGTGCTGGACTTGGTAATGCTATGAGATCTTTAGGTCAATTACTTCCTGTAAACTTACCATCTTATGCTGGTTCTTATAATGATGTAAGTCAAGCATATGATCCAAGTACAGGACAGTTAGTAAATCCTCGTATATTAGGAAATGAATTAACTAGTTATAAAGTAACAAAATCTGGATTAATAAGTGGTAGACCAAAAAAGTATACAATGTATTTTAACGGTGCTGAGAAACCAGTTCTTCCTGGATCAGGATTAAATTCTAATACTAATTTAAATAAAGCATTAACAGTAAAAGAAATTAAAGATTTAACTTTAAAAGAAAGAAATGAATTAGCAAGAAATCCTAATATTAGTCAAGGTAAGGATAAATGGTCAAGGAAAGATAGAAATGCTGAAAATAAAACAATTAGAGTAGCAAATAGAAGAGGTATTGAACTAAATCCTTTTGAGGATAATGATCTAACTAAATTTACTGATGATAAAGATAAAGCAATAGCACCTGTTGTAGAATATATAGAAGATTCAGAACGTAAACCAGATGAAGTAAATGCAATACCTATTCCTCAAACTAGTCTTAATGAAGAAGACTACATGGATCAAATGCTTAGAGATGAAGGACTTGAACCAAATATGTCATCAGTTATTAAGAATGTGGTTGATCTTAAAACATCTGTAAAACCAGAAGAAGTTAATGCAATATTAGATAACATAGATAAAGAAGATATTGAAGAAGAAGTTGTTAATGATGAAGTTACTGAAGAAGTTGCTAAAGAAGATGTTGCTGAAGAAGATATTAATAACTTTATAACTAATAATAACTTGTCTGCCAATGATCAAACTACAATGTTAGATAATCCAATGTATAATCAACCTATAGAAGAACCTACAGAAGATATTACAATGAATGCTAATGCTGCAGACTATTATCAAAATTCACTTAATTTAGATGCAAATAGTCCTGCACCAGGTTCTACACCAGGTTCTATATCTACAGTTGAAAATAAACCAATTGTAACATATGCACAATTAGAAGAACAAGCTTTTCAAGATTCTTTAGATGATTATACAAATGAATATAATCCATTAAGAGAAGATTTTGATGAACAAAGAGCACAAAAGATAAGTGATAGAGAAATGGAGAATATTCCTATGGAAACAATTTCACCTATTGATGCATTTTCTAGTTATTATAATCCTTATTTAGAAACATTAAATGATCAAAAAATTCAAGGAAAACCAAAACCAAAACCTAAAGCAAAACCTAAAGCTCCAGGTATAAACATTAATAAAAATCCATATACTAAAGGTACAGAAATGTATTATGTTTGGAATGATTTAAGTCCTAAAGAGAAAATTAATTTAGTAAAACAAAATAGTGTTTATAACAAAATAGAAAATAAAAAAAATAAAACTATTTCTAATTATAAAACTTTTGATGTAGACTTTACAAAAGACAGACAAAGAGGAGATTATTCAAGATCAGATGCAAAGTCTGCTAAAGATTATTATAGAAAATATGTTGAACCAGAAATTCAAGCAATAATAGATAGATATGCTGTTTCACTTGACAAGTTACTAAAAAATAAGACAGAAGAAAATAAAAAAACAATTGCAAAACTTGTAGCAAATAGAGAGCAAGATATAAAAAGAAAAAATCGTGAATTTTATGAACAAGCAGGTTATGCTACTGTTGGTAGTGATCTTATAAGAAATAAACCTAGTAATGCTCAAGCAACTAATTTTAGAGAATGGTTAAATAAATATCATAAAAATGAAGCTAAACGTTTTGACTTAAGTCCAAAAGGTTCTGCAGATAGTGCATCTTTTCAAAACGCTTGGAATGATTGGGGAACAACTTTTTTATATAAATATCAACTAGGAGGATCTTTAAATAACTTTTTACCAAAAGCAAAAGATGGAGATGAATCTCCTATAGCTTATCCTAAACCAGGTCCTGATGAAGAAAAAGAATTTGATAATATGTTAAAAACATTTGGTCCTCCAATAGATGATGTTCCAATAGTACCAAACCCACCAGAAAAAAGAGATTATGAAAAACAAGATCTACCTTTTACTGGACCAGTAGCAGCTTTTGATCCACGTGTTGAAGATATTGAAACTTATAATAAAAGAGTAGATAAGAATGATCCTTTTGCATTAGATGTAAAAGTAAAAAATCAAACTGAAATAGACAATGAAGCTTTATTACAACTAGGTAATGCTGGTGTTGAAGGTGTTCTTGGTGCAATAGATAAGAGACAAAATTTAAAAAGAGAAAGACCAATGTATGATAATCTTTCTGCTGATAATCTTTATGCTGCTAAAACAACTAAAGATAGAGGAGATTATGTTGCATCTGGAAGTGGCTCAGGTTTATTTAGACCTGATGAACAAGGACAAAATTGGAATAGTAGATCTGCTCAATATGGTGGAGAAAGTTATCAACCAGACTATTCATCTATAGAAAATAACATATATGAATCAACATTTGAAAATGGAGGTTTTTATGAGGATGATGAAACATACATGACACAAGAACAAATTGATCAGTACTTAGCAGCTGGTGGAGAAATAGAATACATATAAATTTTATACTATGTTTTATAAAGTAAAAATTAAGAAAATACCTACAGCAAGAGTTGGCATGCAAGTGCAAGGTGCTTTAAGTAATGATACAATGCCATTTAATGGAAAAGGAACTAGACAAATGAATAGTGTTCCTGCTCCTTCTGTTAAAAAAACTTTACAGCCTGTTGCTAGAAAAGATGCAAACTTAGAGGCAGAAAAAGGTGAAACAGTAATAGGTAACATTGATGGCTCTAACATGCCTTCATTATTTAATATAGGTGGTAAAAGACATGTTAATGGTGGGACACCTTTAAATCTTCCAGATGATAGTTTCATTTTTAGTGATACTAAATCTATGATGGTTAAAGATCCTCAGATTTTAAAGATGTTTGGTAAAGCTCCTAGAAAAGGTGGTTATACACCAGCTGATTTATCAAAATCCTATGACATGAATAAGTATAGGAAAATTCTTCAAGACAAAAATTCTGATGCTATAGATAAAAGAACAGCAGAGATGATGATTAAGAATTATGTTATTAAATTAGGAGCTCTAGCTTTAGCACAAGAATCTCAAAAAGGATTTCCACAAGGAATTCCAGCTCTTGCTCAACCTTATATGGAAGCTAATGGTATAAAGGAAGAAGATTTAATACCACCACCACCTCAACCTGCTCCAGATCCTCAACAACAAATGGCACAACAACAAATGCCAACACCACAAACTATGCCTGATGGTTCTCCTATAGCACAACCACAAACAATGGAACAGGATATGGCACAAATGCAACAACCTACACCAAATCAAATGATGCAATGGGGTGGAGTAAGAATGTTAAAAAGAGCACAAGAAGGAATGCAACAACCATCTGAAGAAGAAATGGCAATGCAACAACAAGGTCAACAGCAACAACCTCAACAACAAGAAGATCCAATGCAACAAATGATGCAACAAGTTGGACAAGCTCTTCAACAAGGTGCTGCTCCTGAAGAAGTAGCTACTCAATTAATTCAGAATCAAGTTCCACCAGATCAAGTAGCACAAATATTTGTTCAATTAGGAATGGCTGAAGAACAAGTACAAGAATTAGTTTCTAGTGTTATGCAACAGATGCAAGGTGGTCAAGAACAGCAAATGGATCCAAGACAGCAACAACAAGATCCACAACAGATGCAACAAGATCCTATGATGCAATATGGTGGTTATATGGAATTAGGTGGTTATGATATGCCTTTCTATAATTATCCTGAAGAAATGGCACGGGGAGGAAATGTAAGATCTAGACCAATTAAAAAATATCAAGGAGGAGGAGTTGTTAAAGATGAATCAGATCTTACTGATGAGGATAAAAAAACTATTAAGGATAAATGGGCTGGTAAAACAGATGCATATCTTGATTATATAAATACTGTATCTGGTATTACTGGTAATACAGCTCTCATGGATAAAATGTATGAGCAGTATAAAAAAGATATTACTAAAAAAGAAAACTATACAAATAGTAGTTCAAAATTACAATCAGGATATCAACCTGAACTTACTAAAATGTCTAGGGAGCAAATGATTCAGGCATTACTAGATCAGGAACAAAGAAATGCTAGACTTGCTGCTTATGGTTTAGATCCTAAAACTACTGAACAAAACATTTCTAAAAGTAATGCAGGAAGTAGGACTAATCAAAAGACATTAGATTTTATTAAAGCAAATCCTGGATTAGCAGATTTAGATTTTACTGGAGGATATAAAGGACAAGCAGCCTATCAGTCTTATAGAAACACTCTTGCTTTACCTGAATTTTCACAACATGGTGATTTTCAAGTAGGTGTAGGTGATGAAATGTTAGGAGGTAAAAAAGGTCAAATTACAGGTATTGATGATTATAATACTAATACAACATTAGGTCAGCGTGTAAAATATAATTATGGAAAAAAACCACCAAAAGAAACTCAATGTCCTTGTGTAGATGATAAAGGTGTTGCAATGAAAAATGCAGATGGTACTCCAATGTTTTCTAAGAAAGATCCTGTAACTGGAAAATGTTTACCATGTACAGAAGCCACTACAACATGTGAATGTGAAAAAGAAGATGGTACTAAATTTGATCCAGGTAAAAATACTGATGGAACGTGTAAGGATTGTGGTCCTGTAACAGTACCACCTACTCCTCCTGCTACACCAGCTAAATGGTGGTTACAAGATACTGTAAATACTATGGGTGCATTTGGAGATTTAGCTAGAGTAAAAAAACAAATGCCTTGGGAAGCAAGAGTAGATCTTGAAGAACCAAGACCTGTTTTCTTAGATCCTACAAGAGAGTTAGCTAATCAAAATGAACAAGCTAATATAGCATCACAAGCTACTGGACAATTTGCTGGAGCTCAAGCTCAAGGTGCAAGGTTATCTGCAATACAAGGACAAGGAGCTCAAGATGCTGCTAATACTTTATCTAGAATTAATAATGCTAATGTTGGTATAGCAAATCAGTTTGAAGGACAACAAGTTGGTATTAGAAATCAAGAGCAAATGGCAAATCAGCAAATGGCTAACAGAGTATTTGATAAAAATGTTATTGCTAATCAACAATTTGCTAATGCTAAAACAGCTGGTAGAAATGCTTTAAGACAAAGTTATAATACTGGAGTAACAAATAAATGGAAAACAGATGCTCTTAATCAGATGTATCCTAATTATCAAACAGATACAGCTTCAGGAGGAAGAGTAACTTATAAACCAACTGATAAAACTCTTGATAAAAGTGCTGAAGATCAAACAGCACAAGAATTTGCAGATTCAATTTCTGGATATTCTCCTGAAATGCAAAAGCTTCTTTTTCAACAGAAGTATGGAAAACAGTTAGGTGGACAACAGTTTGAGCATGGTGGTTATGTGTATAGTGTTTTCCCTTCAATAACTTTATAAACTTTTAAGATTTAGTAAACTTAAAAAATTTTAATATATTTACAATATAGATAATATCAAATTATGGCAACGTATTTACAAGGTGTCACAGATTATATTCCTCAGTTTCAGCCTTTTCAGCCTGACCTGAACTTTTATTCCAATATTATGCAGACTAAACAAAGTCAGTATGATACTAATTGGAAGGCATTAAATAAAATGTATAGTGCATATTACAATGCAGATCTTACAAGAGAACCTAATGTTGCAAAAAAAGATCAACATATAAAAGACATTGAATTTAATCTAAAAAGAGTCTCTCAACTAGATCTATCTTTAGAGCAAAATCTTACACAAGCAGCTCAAGTATTTACTGGGTTCTATGAAGATAAAGATCTAATGAAGGATATGGCTTGGACTAAAAATTATAATAGAGAAGTAGGAAGAGCTGAATCATTACAAGGTGCTTATGATGATAAGATGAGTGGTCAGTATTGGGCAGATGGTGTGTCAGCATTAAGATATAAAAAAGAAGAATTTAAAGAAGCTACTGATGAGGATGCATTAAGTTTTCAAAATGTAGCCTATACTCCATATGTTAATACTATTGAACTAGCTCAGAAGGTAGCAAAAGAAGCAGGTTTATCTATAGAATCAGTAAAGTTTAGTGAAGATGCTCAACATAGATGGATAATAAAAACTAAAAATGGTCAACAATTAGTTGAGCCATTAAGTAATTTACTTGAATCTAGATTAGGAAATGATGCCAAAGTACAAGCTGTATATCAAACTCAAGCATATGTAAATAGAAAAGACTATGCTCAATCAAATGCTGCTCAGTTTAATGGTGATAAGAATCTTGCTGAAATGAAATATCTTGAAAATAGTTTCAATACTTTAAAGCAAAGTAATATTAAAAGAAATACAAAGTTAAGACAATCTTCAATAGGTTATAGTGACAAGATGAAAGATCTTGAAAAACAAATAAAAGATGGTGATGCAAGTCCTGAAGCTAAAGAAGCATTAGAAGGATATAAAGAAAATAAAGATATTGTTGATAAAATCTTAGAAAGATCTGATGCAGAAATAAAATTATTAAATGGTGGACAATCTAGCACAAGTACTACTAGTACAGGTTTTGTTAATCCTTATGGTGATCTTAAATCCTTAAGATATAAGGTTGATAATGGTGTGGCATCTTCATTAATGAAAAAAGATTTAGATGAAGCTGCAAACATCTTTGCTTATAAAGATATGAAAACAGATATAGATGCTAATCCATATGCTGTTAATGAACAAAAACATATGTTTAGTATGCAACAAGTAGCTGCAAGAAATGCAGGTCTTGCTAATGCAGCTAGAATAAGAAATGAAGGAGAAGCAAAAAATACTTTAAATGCTGCAAGAATAGCTGCAGGAACACATTATTTAGATGAACAAACAGGTGAAGTAAAACCGCATGAAGCATACACACAAATGTTTACAGAAACAACTGATGATGCATCAACTCCTAGATCTAATGTTAAAGTTCTAAATGGTCAGATAATTGCAATGAATACAAAGAATGTTGCAGTACCTTATTTAGATAATACTCTTAAGTTAATGGAAAAACTTGTAGCTACAAAAGGAATGACAGAACAAGAAGCTACAAATATTCTTGGTTTTGCTAAAAATCCTAGTATTACACGTAAACAATTTAGAGATCAACTTAATTCAGGAAATAGCAGATGGGTTTCTGATACATTAGGTTCTAAAAGTTTAGACAGCATAGAGAATAGAATGACTGCTTGGATGAAGGCTAATGCTCAACTTAAAGGTCTTACATCAGCAGAGTATATTAATTATACAAAATCAGCTATGAACTTTGATGATTATGCTTTAGGTTTAAAAGCTAATGTAGATTGGAATATTCAAGCTGGAAAAGAAACTGTTATGCAGTTACAAAAAAAATATAAAAATTTGCAACATAGTGATGTTTATGATGAAAAAGGAAATTGGAAATCACAACTAGAATTTGATAAAACATTAATAAAAAAAGCAAAACTTAATGTTACAAATAATGACCTTGCTAATTTTAAGGTTGCACAAGAGGAACAAAGAAAACAAAATGCAGCTGGTCACTTTGGTGGTTATCAAAATGCGGATTGGATTGGTCCTGATTTAAGTGCCAAAGGTCAAAAAGCAGTAGCAGCTTTAGGAGATAAATACGGACAAATAGCACGGACACTGGGTACTAGTAATTATAATCAAATATTAGCAGACGCAGCTGCTATTTATTCAAGTGGTAAAATTCAGTTAGCAATTCCAGGAATAGGAAAATTAGGTACAATGTCAGGAAGTGGTAAATTTGTACCAAAAATTAATAGTATTATAGTTAATCCAAAAGGTCATACACAAACTAATGTTTGGGCAGGACAAGTTATGAGAGATTTAGATAAAGTAGATTGGGAAGATAATACTAAAAATAGAGTTTCTTTTTCAGGATTTACACCAGATGCTTGGACTAAAGCTGGAGTAGAAGGTGGTAATAGAGCAGATATTGCTAAAACTATAATGAGAGCTCTGCAAATGGAAGAAAGAAAACCAAAATCTACAATGAGTCAATACCAAATAAGTGTATCTCCAATAGCTAATGGTTCTATGAGTACCTCAGCTGTAGTTATTAGACCTGATATGGAGTGGTTAAAAAGTCAAGTATATACTACTAATGCAGATGGTGTAAGATCTGGTGCTGGAATAATTAGTGCAGATCAATATGATTATATTGGAAAACATGGTATTAACTGGATGACCTCTGCTAATAATATGACTAATCAAATGTATACTTCTGCTTTCCAAAGTCCATTAGCTAGTTATGTTGATAGTAGACCAAATAATGAAGGATATACATATACAGATCCTGTAGATTCTAGATATCAATATAAGATTACAAAAAGTGAATCAGGAAATGATTACAATACCCTGATATCAGTTCCTGTATGGGACCCTAATGAGAAAGCTTATGTCATAAAAAATATTTTTGATAATACTACTATCCAAGGAGAAAATTTAGAAGAAAATAGATATCAAGCAGTAACAGAAGGTTTTGCTGATTGGAAACAGTTTAGTAAAGATGTTCACAATGGTGCATATGGAAGGTTTGATTAATCTAATAACAAAAATTAATAATGGCAAATACTGAAGATTTTAGTTCATTAGATCCACTTGGTCCTGAATATGGTAAATTAGATTTACCTACAATGGATAGTAAAGGATTATCTGCTTTTGAAGGAGATGAATTAAAAGATCCTATAATAAACTTTCCTGTTGTTCCTAAAATACAAAATTTAGAATTACCTCAACATGATGTACATAAATATATAGTAAATCATAAGCCTGCAGTTAAGGGTGCACCAGGTCCAAAAATGGATTTTAATACACTTTTTAATGCAAAAAGAAATCATACACTAGCCAGAATGGCTACTGGAGCAGATAAAAGCACCTATGGTAAAATTTATTCTTATAATGCAGGTCCTGATGGTAATGCTTTTTATGATAGATATGCTGCATATGGAACAGAAACTTTTGCTAAAGTTGGATTCTCTCCATTAAGAGATAATGAAGCTTTATTTAATTCAAGAACTACTATGTGGGATGACCATAAAAGAATGATGCAAAATTCTTTTTGGCCATTATTTGCAAATGGTTTTGTTGCAGGACCAAAAAGTCTAGGTAAAATGTTAACTGGAGATTTTACAGGAGTAGACCTTGAAGAATCACGAGCTTATACTGATGCTGCTGCTATTGGTCAATCAACAAAAGGTGGTGTTATGGGCTTTGCTAATAACCTATTAATGAACTTTGCCTATTCAGCTGGTATAATAACTGAAGCAATTGTTGAAGAAGCTGCTGGTATATTATTAGCACCTGAAACTATGGGTGGATCTTTATTTTTAACTTCAGCAAATGCTGCAAAAAATCTTTCAAAAATTGGAACAGGATTTAAATTAGCTAAAGGAGTAGAAGCTACTACATCTGTAACTAATGGTTTACGTGCAGTAAACAATACATTAAAAGCTGTTGATAATGTAAAGGATTCAAGAACTTTTTGGCAAATGGCAAAAGGTGCTTCTAAAGGAACTATGAGTCCTTTAAAAAATACATTTACTGCACTTGGAGATATAGGTGAAGTAGTTACAAAAGGTGGTAAATCATATAACTTAACAAATTTAGCTAAGATTTATAAGACTGCTGGAGGATTCTATAAAGATGTCCGTAACTTTAATATGGCATTATCTGAAGCTAGATTAGAAGCTGGTATAGTAGAGAATCAAATTTATGATAATGGTTATAACCAATATTATGATAAATTTGGAGAAGCTCCAAGTGATAAAGTACAAAAAGAATTAATTAGAAAATCTAAAGAAGGATCATTAGATACATTGTATTGGAATACTGCTTTAATATATGTTTCCAATTCTATTACTTTTAATAATCTATTAGGACCTAAAGGTGGTGCAGCAGGTTTTATGAGAAACACTATGAAAGAAGTTACTAGTATAGGTGGTGGTAAATTTGGTAAATTTGGAGATGTAGTTTATAATCAAGGTAAAAAGATTTTTCAATTTCAAGCAAATACTGCTAAAGGTTTAGTTAAAAGTTGGGCTAGCCAACCTATATATAAATCTACAATAGCAACATTAGGATATTTTAAAAAAAATTTTACAGAAGGTATACAAGAAAATTTACAAGAAGTAATTTCTGGAGCTAATGAAAAATATTATTCTGATAGTTTTGAACAGTCTGCTATAAGAAGTCATGAATATCATAAAGGACTTAGTAGATATAATCTAAAGTCTCAAAATCAATATCTTAAAGAAGAATTTAAAGGTCAATTTAGTGCACGTGGTGCAGAAACTTTTGCATCAGGATTTTTTATGGGAATGCTTGCAGCTCCATTAAATGCTGCAGTTCCAAATATGATGGTTGGTTATAATAGAATGTTTAATAAAGCAGGTTATCAAAAATTTAAAACAGATAAATTAGAAATTAGTAAAGGTATAGTTGCAAATTTAAACTCTATTGGAATTAAAGAATTTTTAGATAATAAAATTTTTAATGTAGCTACACAAGAAGCTGTTGCAACTATAAAAAGAACAGGTACAAAAAAAGAAGCTCATGATGCTGATATGGAAGGCTTTGTAAAACAAATGTCTCATGTATTAAGAAATGGGGTAATGGATGTTTACTTAGAAAAATTACAAGCAGAAAAACAATTTTCACCTGAAGAATTTGAAGAAAGAGTTCCAAATATTCCTAAAGGAGAAGGAGCAAAATATCTAGCTAAAATTGATGATGTAATTGCAAGAGCAAAAAAATTAGAAAAAAGATATAAGTATTATACTGATAAACATCCTAATCCAGTTACTGATGCTAACTTACCTCCTGCAAATACTCCTGAGTATGAAGATGCAATAGCTCTACATACTGCTTGGGAAGATGGTATTGAAAAAGCTATATACTTTAATGAAGCTTTTGAAAATACAATGAAAAGAAAAGTAGATATTGAAAGTACATATGTAGCTGAAGCACCTTTACAAAATATGTCTTCAAAAGATTCATCTGTTCTATTTAATGACAAAGAATTACAAAATGAAATAGGTTTACTTAAAAATGAAGTTGACACATTAAAAGAGTTAACTGATCCTAAATCACAAGAACAATATGAAGCTAAAGTAAGGAAACTTGCTGTAATGGAAAAATTATATGCTACTAGTACTGGATTTAAAAATTTTTTTAATAGATATGACAATGCAGAACAAGTAAGAGCAGCATTACAAAAAGATAAAGGAACTGAACCCGTTACAGATGAAGAAGTAGAAGCAGCATTAAGTAGTGTATTAGGAGAATTTACTGAAGATAATAAAGAAAAAATTAAAAGAGACTATGAAGGAGCCTATAAAGAATACTTACAAGAAATTGCTTCAGTAAATGGTGATTATATTTTTGATGAAAAAATTGATAAGTCTTTTGGATTATTAGTAGACCATTTTGCATTAGATCATGAATCAGGAAGACTAATAAAGTATGTTAATCTTCTACATAATCCACAAGGTTTCTTAGACATGGTTGACAGGAACCGTCAATGGATGAAAGATCTTTATAAAAAAAGAGGGCAGATCTATGAGAAGATGGTTACTGAAGAAATAAATATGGTTATCAGTAATTCTTTATTAAATGCATTAGCTAATCAAGGAGTATATGTAAGTGTTGAAGCATTTGAAGAGTGGGAAGAAAATGGAGTTCCACCAGAAGAATTTTTTGATAATACTAGAAAATTAATTATTCCTAAAGGAACTGATGATTATGAAATATTCTATCAATTATTTCAACAAGCTTCTGAATTAAAAAATGAAAAGACTAATCCATTAAAAGAATCTTTAGATACAGAACTTAAAAAAACATTAGATAGATTAGATGAACAATTAGAAAAAGAATTAGAATCAGTTCCTATAATAGATAGTAAAGTTAATGTAGCTACTATTGAAATGGAAAATGGCATAGCTATTACTGTAAATAAAATTAATTCAGAATTAGATATTAATCAATATGCTGAAGCTTTAATTACTACAGAAGAAGGTGGAACAGAAAAAACTTTATTTTTTAAAGATGCAGATGGAATATTAAGATATAATAATGAAACAGGTGCTGAAGTTAATGGAGAAACATTAAAAGAAACTTTTGAAAAAGTTGATATATTTTCAATGGAATCTATTGCAGATCCTGTATATGCTCAACCAATTATTAATAGATATACTGATCTTAAAGTAGAGGCAGTACAAGACTATGCTTTAAATAAAGAAAAGTTAGAAGAAGAAGATACCGAACCTACAGAAGAATTTGTTCCTATAACAACAGATACGGAACCAACTGATATGCCTGCTACATTATATAATGACTTATATAAATTATTTCAAGAACAGTATATTAAAAAATTAAGCAGTGAAGAGTTTGTTAATATGACTGATGAAGAAGAAAGAAATGTATTTAGAACATTTATTCAAGGAAGCAAAGAAGCCAAAAAAATAATTGAAGACTTTAATACAAAAGTTCAACTTAAAGCAGATGAAAAAGTAGCAGAAAAAACAACAGAAAAAAAAGACTTTGATTTTCTATATCAAGGAAAAACTGTTAATACAGCTAGTATTAAAACTATTGCTGAATTAAGAACATATCAAGAAAGATTTAAAAAGTTACTTAAAACTTTAGAAGAAGTAAAAAGTCCTACAGCAGAAGATATAGCTCAAAGACAATCTTATCAAATTTTAATTGCAGATTTTGAAAAACTAATCACAACAAGATCTAAAGTAGGAAGAACACCAGCAATGCAAAAGAGTATTGATTTAGTTACTAAACTACAATCAATGCAAGAAGGTATTGAACAGTCTACTCTTGGCTATATGATTAATGAGCAATTACATGAAAGGGTAAGTAATGTAATAGCTAAATTAGAAAGTAAAAAGTATGGTTATAAAAATCAAGGTTCTGTTAATACAGCTTTTTATTTAACTATTGGTTTAGAAACTTCTAATGGAAAAAATAAAAATAATCTTACAGAAGCTAATATTGACTCATTTATTGAAGAACTTAGAACAAGAAATTTAGCAGGATTTAGTGAATATACTTATAATAAACTTAAAGAAAATTTAGTAAATACATTAAGTGATGAAACTAATTTACCTAATGCAACAAATGAAGACATACTAAATTTAATAAGAGAAACTGTTTCTGAAGAGACTTATGAAGAATCAAGAATCTCTGGAAATTATGTAGACCTTCAAGTTAAAAATTTATTTGATGGACAACCTGTTGTTTTTAATGAAGATAATATTACTAAAGAAGCTTTTGATAATTTATTTGGACCAAAAGGTATGCTTACAGCTTTAAAAGCAAAAGTTGATGCAGGAGAATTATATATTGTATCACAAGGAATAAGAGTATATGACAGTGAATTAAATATTGCTGGAGAAATAGATTTACTAATGGTAGATAGTACAGGACAGATCACTATAGTAGATGTTAAATCTGGATTAGTAGATAAGTGGAATGGCTTTAGTGATGCTGATAATGCTAATTCTAAATTAGAAAATTATCAATTGCAGCAAACTGCTTATGCTAATTTACTACAGAGAATGCTTGGTGTTGAAGCTAAGATAGCTCTATTACCTATTCAAATGGATAGAGAAGATGAGACTGGTAAAATATTAAAAGCAGGGAAACCAACTAAAAAGAATTTACTTACATCTGATATATTTATAGACTTAGATAAGGGTCCTGTTCAGGAAAGAATTAATTCTATTATTCCTTTAAAAGAAGTTACTCCAGCTCCTATTGTTACTCCTACAAATACTACTACAGATACTACAGAAGATACTACAGAAGATGGAGAAATTATTCCATCAGAAACTGAAGAAACTACTGAAGTATTTGTAGCTGATTCTAACAGAGTTACTGTTGCAATGATTAAAGATCAATTAGATAAAGCTAATACTGCTCAAGAAGTACAAACTGTTGTTGATAATCTTAATGTTAGTGTAGCTTCAGAGTTTGTATTATCTGAAGATATAACAGAAATAGTAGAATTAATTAAAGCTAAAAAAGAAAGTTTAGTTGTTCCACAAGATATGCCAATTATTTCTGAAAGTTTAGAAAGAGGTACTGAACTTGTAGCAAAAAAGAATATCTTTACTGATACTAAAGCTATAAAAAATAAAGTATACGCAGAAGAAAATTCTATATTAATAGTAACTAATGTAGATACTGTAAATAAGATAGTTTCTGTTAAAGCACTTAATAATAGAAAAACTATTAAGATTAAATTTAGTGATATGAATGAAACTTTTGGATTAAAAACAAATCTTATGAATGGAACTGAAAAGGCAGATGAGCCTTTAACTTCTGAAGATAAAACATTTGTATCTGAATCAATAGATTTAACAACTACATTTATTGAAGATAAAACTAAAATAGATGCAATAGAGAAAGCTGCTTCAGCTAAAACTATTCAAGAATTAGAAGATGACTTACTAGAAGATATATTCTGTTAACTATGAAAATTACTTGTTCCTTACAACAGCCACAGATTGAAAAATTATATGCTCATTTATATGGCCATTTACTAGATAATCAAAAAAAATCTAAAGTATTTGATGCTGAAGCATATATGAAAAATCTTTTTGATAAGATTGCTTCTAAAACTGATCCAGATAATGCAGCTAAATTTTTACAACAAATACCTTCTCTACTTCGTAGAGCTGCAGCTAGTGCTTCTTTAGAAGTTTCAGAATTAAAAACAGATTATTTAATTCCTATAAATAAAAATTTTAAAAATGAAGACACTGGATTATCTTATATTGTTAAATATTTTAATCCAACTTTAGATCTTAATGTACAGAAGGAGTTAATAGAACAAAATGCTACCGAAGCTTTTAATGTAGAAGAAAAAGATCAAGAAGAAGTAGATGAAGAAGAATTACAAGATAATCCTGATTCAGCTTTTTCTACAACTTTTCAAGAACGTAAAAATAAAGCTTTTAAAAATCCATCAATACTTGATGAAGTAGAACCTTCAAGAGAATACATTTATACTACTATTAGAAAAATAAAAACAATACTTGATGGTACAGCAATTTTAAAAAATTTAAAATATCAAGGAGTATCTTTAAAATTAAAACCTGTTAGATTAAGCACAGCAGATTCAGATGAATTATCTAAACTATCAAAAAGATTAAAAGAAAGACAAGCTTATTTAAAAAGAACTGGTCAAGCTATTCCTAGTGTTACAACTGCAGATAAAATATTTTTAATGGTTATTACTGATGAGAATGGTAATAATGTTTATTTTGATTCTGAAGGAAATATAACAACAAAAGAAGAAGGAGGAAGATTAGTATTCCAATATTTAAGAGATGTAAGAATAGTAAATGGAAAATATGCAGTAACAGATATCTATGGTATTTCAAATCAAATGCCACCAGCAGAATTTTTAGCTAGGAGAGAAGTAAAAAAACAAAACTTAACTCTTACTGATGCTGAATTTAAAGAACTAGTTGCTGAAAAAGAAAAAGCTCAACAAAAAGATTTTAAAGAACTATATGATTTTAGACAATCTTTAATTGATGGAGAAGATGCTGTAGTAGATATTACTGCTATTACTGCTGGGGTACCTCAATTTGGATTTCAAAAAGTTACTTTACAAACTATTGCAGATATAACAACAGTTAATACTCTTTCTGTTTTTAAAACAATAAAAACTATAAAAACTGCAAGAGATTCTTTTGAAGAAGGAAGTGCTGTTATAACAATAGATGGTAAAGAATTTAGTTTAGATAGACCTAATATAACTGATGACTTAATTAATAAAATTGCAGCAATACTTGTAAATAAAAAATTTAGTCCTAAAGTAAGATATAATTTTGCATTACAATTTTTAGCAGAAAATGCTTCTAATAAAACAAGAAAACATAAATTAACTTATTTACCAAATACTGATTCTTTATTATTTCAGTATTCAAAAAATACTGCAGAAGAAGGTTATGATGAAAAGTTTACTACTGTTGATCTAAATAGTGAAACAGCTATTCAAGAAATAACTGATGCTCTAAAATTTGCATCAGGTACAAAAGAAAAATACTTTAGTGCTAAAATGACTTATGATAAAAAGTCTTTAGATAGAAATGGTTATCAAGATTATGATATAGCAACAGGAGAATTATCAAAAGATTATCTTTCATATATTGAACTATTAAAGACTTTACCAAATACTGAAATTTTTGGAGTAAATGATAAATTGTTCAATAGCTTTATAAGGTTTGCAGTACCAAGTACCTATGGTGAACAATCAGCTGAATCTCAAAAAGAAACTGAAGAGGTAGAAATTGATGACTTTTTTGATACATTACTTACTCCATCTGATAAGGGAGTATTGTCACCTAAAGCTAAAAAAGATATATTAGTTGATGGTCTTAAAAAAGGTATAGAAATAACAGGAACAATTTCTAAAGCTCCAGGTGCTAAAAAATCTGGATGGGAATTTAATTTACCTAATGGTTCTGTTGTTACTTTTTATGATCATGAAGATAGAATTGTTGCTGATGATTTTACAAAAACAGCTACACTATTTTTACTTGGTGATAAAGTAATTAATGGTAAAGAGTATACTGATATTGTACAAGTTAAGATTGGTGATAAAGTAATTGGCAATGTCAGAGAAACAAGTGATGCTACTTTTGAATTACTTAGAGAATCTGAAACAGAAGAAGAATCTAGAACTCAAGAAGAAATAGATGCTGAAATAGATGATGAAATAAATAATATTGATAGAAAACAACCTTCTGATGAGAGTCCATTCTTTACAAGATCTGGAGAATTATCTGGAGAAGTAACTGAAGAAGAAAGTAAAGGTGCTACTGAATGGTGGTCTACCACTGATTTAAATAAACATATTGCTTTTAGAGAAGCTGTAAATTTAGTCAACTCTAATGCTTATGCAAGATTCATGTCTTATGGTTCCACATTAAATGGAAAACTAGGAGTAATTGAAATTGCAAAGAAAGGATCAATGGTAGATGTCTATCATGAAGCATGGCATGGTTTCTCTCAATTGTATTTAACTAGAGAACAAAAAGTTAGATTATATAAAGAAGTACAAAGAAAATTAGGTAAAAATAAAAAGTTATCATTCTTTGAAATAGAAGAAATGATAGCTGAAGATTTTAGAGAATATGCAAAAAATCCTAAACCTAAAGCTGATTCACCAGTAAGAAATACTTTATTTAGAAAGATATTAAACTTTTTAAGAGAGCTTTTTGGAAAAGGTAGTGTTACAAATGTTAGAGATATTGATAATGTAAAAATATTATTTGAAAAGTTATATTTTAATAAAGACTTAAATAACTATTTGCCTACTATTGATAATGTAATGTTTGATGAGTTATTTAGAAACAATGGTGTTATAGCTCCAGGAAGTAAAACTAATCAAGTACTTAATAGACAAGACTCTAATACTCTTTCACAAAGTATGGATACTATCATTTCTAGAATAGTAGATAATGAAAGTAAAAGAACTGGTGATAAAGCAGGAACATTAGCTATTGTATTAGATAGTAGAAATAGAGAAGGAATTTACACTCGTATTAAAAAAGATTTTGAATATTCATTAGAGCAGTATGAAGCTAAATTAAAAGCATTATCTCCTGCAATAGAAGAACAAGGTACAAGAGATAGATTAGAAAATAGAATAAGAATTCTTAAGATAGCAATTGATAATTATGGTGATTCCAAAAATGGTCTTATAGCATATCATTTAAAGAACAGTAATTTTAGTTTATTAAAACAAAAATATACATCATTTGAATTAGATGAAGATGGTAATCTAGTAGAAATAGATACTGCAGAAACTAGTGAAAGATATGGAGATAAAAAAGTTGGAGATAAAGCATTAATTCAATTAGCAGGAAAAGAAACAATTTATATTCTTCAAAGTCTATTTAAAATGACTGATGGTAAAGTAGAGTATAATGAATTAGGTTATGAAAAACTTGTAGACTTTAGAAAAATATGGAATGATACTGTTAGAGCTATAAGTGGAATACAAGATCCTCAAGAAATGTATGATAAACTTTTAGAAGAAAGCAAAACTGTTCCTGAGTTTAAACAATTAATTGAATCTAAACTTCCTAATCCAAAAATTAATAATAATAAACCAAATGAATATAATGCAACAACTTCTTTTTGGCAAGACTTTAATAAACCAAGAGTTCATTATTATCAATTTACAATATTTGAAAATGGAGATGGTACTGTTACAGAAGCATCAATTGAAGTTAGAAATGTTATAAATCAATTTAAAGATAGATTTAAATCAGATGTAACAAATACATATGTTAGTAGAAAAAATAAAGCTAATATTCCAACACTTGATTTAGAAGCTATTGTTAATGAATTTAGTGATAAAAATGGATCACTAGATGTTAATAAGTCTTGGGCATTTGCAAGATCACTAGGTATTTATTTAGATAACTTAACTGTTATAAAAGATACTTTAAAGAAAAATGAAGATAATATTAATGAGTTTGGTTTACAGTATATTTTTAAAATAGTAAAAGCTGTATATCAAAAAGATATTTCAGAAAATGTAAGTGTAACAGCCCGTGAAGCAATACAAGAATTTAAAACAGATCCAATAAAAGTATTCATGGCTGGTAGTAAACCAGGTCTTTTAACTAAAGAAGGATTTAAACAAAAAAATAAAATTGAAGCTCTTGCTAAATTACAAGGAAGATATGGATATGACTCATCTAATTTTGGGGTATTAAATGCAGAGAAGCAATTAGTATTTGAACACATAGATAATAATACAGCAAGTAAAATAGTTTATGCTATAAACAATGCAGAAAAACTATCTGACTTATGGACATCTGATAAATTTGGATACATGAGTTATTTAGATCCAAAAATAAATTCTTTTACCTATAGATCTCATATAATCAAATCTTTATTTGATATGAGAGATCCTGAAATGTCTAGACTTACTAGTAGAGATCTTGAATTATTTATGGATTCTGGAACTCAAATTGAAGCTACAAAGAGTGGAGTAAATACAACATCTTTAGATGTAAGTAGTAAAAGATTTCAAGAAATTAATACTTTGCTTACCGGTGGTGTTCAAGAATTTATGAGGCATGCTGGTAAATCATCATCTTTTGGTGCCAAAATTAATGGAGGAATTATTGGAGCTCCAGGTAAAGAAGGTATAGATTCAAAACTATGGATTGATGTAGAGATGTTTGCTAAAAAGACTGCACATTCATATGCTTTTGAAGCACATATGCTACCTTATATACAAGCTGAAACAGAAAGAATATACAGATTTAAGCAAAATATTGATGAGTTTAAAATGTATAAAGGCTACAATAGAAAATTAAAAAATGGTAGAATGGCTGGTGAAGAATACACAGCCTTTGATGCAGTATTAAGTGGAGACACTAAAGAAAAAATTTATACAGCTATTACAGCTTCTATTAAAGCAAAGGAATCTTTTGATCTAATAGCTTTCTTAAATAAAGATAACGGAGCTTTATTAGGAACAGTAAAGAAAGAAGTTACAGGATATTTTGCTGGACAAACAAGTAAAAACTTAAAAGCTTTTGCTAAAGCAAATTATTTAAGTCCTACTATTAAAGAAAAAGTTACAGTCTTTAAATTAACTCCTGAACAAGAAACAGAACTTTTAGTAGATGCATATACTTATAACTCTTGGATACATAATTTTGAAATGGCATCTTTGTTTTATGGTGATATTGTACAATACAATCATGCTAAAGAAGAATTACATAAAAGAAATGCAGGATTAACATCTGGTGGTAGATCAATAAGAACAGATATTGCTGCTCAAAATTTCAGTAATGGATATTTAGCAAATACATCTTATGCTGCAACAAAGAATGGTTTTCCTACTATTAATTATGATGGAAAACTTAATACAGCTATTATACAAGAAGTAAAGAGAACATCATTATATCTTGAAGAAATAGAAAATGCTTTAACAAAAGATTATACTAAAAGATTTAATAAAGTTTTACCTAAAGGTGAAGTAGCTGCTGCTGTAAAAACTAGAGTAGATCAAGAAATTTCTAAGTATATAGATATGGAAGAAGGTGATGGTCAAGGATGGATCACACTAGATGGCTATAGGTTATTAAAAACAAATGAAAATAACTGGTCTAATGCTCAAGAAGTTTTATTTCAAAAAATAATAAAGGGTACTGAAGTATCTGTTGCAGATATAACAGAGTTCTTTCCAGCATATAAATTACAAAATTTTGGTCACTTATCTGGTACAGGATTACCTGTAAATGCAATGCATAAGTTTTCACTTATGCCTCTTATACCAAGTATGATTCAAAATTCTGATCTTCAATCTTTGCATGAGCAAATGATGAAAAAGAATATCCAATATGTTACTTTTCAATCTGGTTCTAAAGTAGGTAGTGTTACATCTGAAGTAAATGAAAAAGGTGAAGCAGTAGCAGATGAAATCTATGAAAAAGATACAGATAATAAAACTTTAAAAGCAGACATTAAATTTACACCTAATGTTATTTATGTAGAGTATTTAAAAAATGTTACAGCTGTCCCAACTAAATTTAAAAATAAAACAGTATTTCCTACTCAGTTAAGAAAGTTAATTCTTAACGGTATGTATGAAAATGGAAAAATAATTAATGAAAAAAATGCAGCTGCTATTAGAGCATATGAAACTGCTGTAGATCATCATAGTGCTGTACTTAAACTTGAATTACTTAATGAGATAGGCTACACATATGATTCTAAAACTAAAAAGTATACAGGTAACATTAATCAGTTTTTAAATGTTGTTCAAGATGAACTTGAAAAAAGAGAGTTACCAGAACATTTAATTCAAATGGTTGGTCTCAATAGAGACAAGTCACTTAAGACTGATTTATCATTACACTTAAAAGCAGATGAAATAGAAAAGATTCTTGTTTCTCTTGTAGAAAAAAGATTAATTAAACAAAAAATAAAAGGTGAAGCTTTTGTTCAAGTAGCAAGTTCTATGACTAATGGAATTTGGGATTCACAAACAAGATTCAGAAATGCTACTTTAGCAGATCAAAAAAAATACATTGGTACAAATAATTTACCTTCTTATCATCAAAATGCAGATGGTCTTACAAATGCTATGAAAATAGCAATTGCTTTACAAGGAGACTTTTTAAATCTTTTAAAATTAAAAGATACAAATGGAGAACCTATAGGAACAATAAAAAGACTTAATGAACTTATTAAAGATGAAGAATGGTTAAATAAAGATGACAATAGAAAAGCAATAACTCTATCTGCAGTTAGGATACCAGTACAAGGACTTAACTCTATGGAATTCATGGAAGTATATGAGTTCTTAGATCCTTCTGCTGGAGGTATTATTATTGTACCAACAGAGATAGTTGCTAAATCAGGAGCTGACTTTGATATTGATAAGTTAACTACATTCTTACCACATATTGATAAAGATGGTAATTTTGTTAAAGGAGGAATATCTACTGAAGCTTTAGAAGCTGAAGTAACTAGATTAAATAAAACAAAAGATGGAAAAAAAGATGTCTTTAATTTAATTAAATCACAAAAAGCTGCTTCTGAAAATAATTTAATTACTACAATAAGAGGTATTCTAGAATTAGAAGATAATTTTGTAAGTTTAATAAGACCTAATGATACATATTTATTAAAAGATATTGCTGATAATTTAAAGAAACAATTTACAGGAGCTACTAGTCAAGGTATTAGTCCAACAAATACTTTAGAAGTAGAATACAATATGGCCAAGCATGATGAAAACATGGTTGCTAAAAAAGTATTAGGTATTATAGCTCTAGAGAATGCATTAAATCCAATATTTAATTCAGTTGGTGCAACAATGCCATTAACTTATAAAGAATCAAGTTATAATAAAGCTGGAAAATTAATTGAAGGAGATATTGATTATGATGTAAGACTATTAGTTAATCATAATAAAACTAAAGATGGTAAAATATCTTTATCAAGTATTTACAGTGCAGATGGAATGGATGAGATTTCAGAATTATTTTCTCAAAGTTTAAATGGTGCCTTAGATGCTGAAAAAGATGCTTGGATATTTTTTATACAAGGAAATTTAGAACTTGTTCCAATGTTACTTTTCTTATTTAAAGCAGGTGTTCCTAGAATGGAAGCTATAATGATGGTATCACAACCATTAGTAAGAGAATATGCTGAACAACAAAGACTTATAAAAAGTGCTTATGCTCCTGTTACTGGATTAATTGATAAAGATTATAATATTGCATTTGCAAAATATACTGCAGCAAATAATGTATTAAGTTCTAGACCCCGTATTGAACAAAATTTAGAGAAGATTATGCCTGAAGCTAATCTTTTAAAACTTAGAGATGCTTTAAGTAAACAAACTCCTTATGGAGAAGATATTGAGATAAATATTATTAAAGGAACTAAACCAGGAACTGATAGAAATGGTTCTGCTATAGAAGTATTTGATTTAGAAAAAGTACCAACTACAAAGCAACAGCTACTTAATGATCTTAGTAATGGAACTATTGATATAAAACAACTTTATTCTGTAAATTATCCTAAACAAGGAAAACTACCAGCTACTGGAGTCTTTATACAAATTGGTGAATTTGCTGTATCTAATGCAAATTTTTATTATACAGCAAAAGCAGCTACTGAAGGTATAAAAGAATTTAGTTTAAAAGAATTAGAAGATATTGTTATGACTAATGATACAACTTCTCCTAAAGCTCTTGCAGTTTTCTTACATGTTCTAGAACTTGAAAAATCTTCTAAAGGATTTAGTACTCTTAAATCATTAAGTAATCCAGATACTAAAACTTCTAAAACTATTCAAGAAATAGTTAGAAGAAATGTATCACTAGAAGATGCTAAAGATCTTTCAAAATTAGATAATGGTTTAATTGAAGCTATGCAAGATTCTATATTAGGTAGCTTTTTTGATAATCAATTAATTAAAGATCTAGTAATTCCTTTATTTCAATTAAGAAATAATGATAGGGTGACTAATTATATTCTTCAAAGAATAGAAACACATCCTAATCTTATAACTGAAAGATTTGGAAAAGGACAAGATGGTATAAGCCAGTTTATTACACAATTTAAAAATGCAATTCCTAATTACATATTTCAGAACTATATGTCTCATTTTATAGATGAGAATGGTGAGTTAACAAATATGCCATCTGAGTTTAAAAATTTAAAAGTTAAACAAAAAGATAAAGTTATAAGAGGTGCTCAAGTAGTTGGTGATACTATATTTGTTGATGAAGCAAAATTAAAAAAAGATTATGCTGATAAAGTTTATTTAAATACTAATACAACAACAAGTGCCTATAATAATACAGGTTTAAAAGGATTTGATACTGAGGACAATATGTTCCCTAATGAATCTTCTTATGTAAGATATGTATTTGAAAGAGAATATCAGAGAAATGCATTCCCTATTGATTCTTTAAAAACTAATAAAGATTATTTAAAAATAAAAAGTATTTTAAGTAATGAAGGAGTTCCTGAAAATCAGGTATCTAAATTAGCATATGAGGAATATACAAATCAGCAAGCTCTTCTTAATGCATATAATAGTCAGGCTATAAGTGGTATTGAAAATAATTCATATACAGATATGGTTATGAATATCATACAAGAGTTTCCACAACTAAAAAATAAATATCCAATTATTTCTCAATTTAGTAAACCTTTAACAATAACAAAAGCTTTTAGACAAGTATATGGTGAGACTAAAATTGATATTGTTCAAAATTTTGTACTAACATTAAATGATGTTAAAATGCTTAAGGACGGGCAACTTGCAGAAATATATTATCAAAATTTACTTGATCTAGCAGATAGCACTATTAAGAAATCTTCAAATACTGAAGATAATGCAAGGATTAGTAAGTTATTTGCTCAACTACCTCTAATGATGATCTATCAACATGGTATAGGATACAGTGCTTTAGGATTTAATGAAGCCTTGCCTTATCAAGACTATGTTGATGTTATGCAAACAGCTTCTATAATATTTGAGGAAAAGGTACTAGATGTAAATACTTTAAATACAATTTTTAATTTACTTACAAATCCTCTTAATAAAAAAATTAAGAATTATGTAGCTCCTAAAGCAACAGAGTTTAAAAAGCCCCCAGTTGTTGAAACACCAGAAGTACCTGTAGTTAATGTTGAAGATCTTGATTCATCTACCTTAGCTTTATTAAAGAAAAATTTAGTTAATAAAGCTGCTCCAACTTCTACTAGTGTTGAAACAGAAGTAGTAATTCCAGGTGTTGAAATTAAAAGAAATGCTATAACTAAAGAAGAACAACTTGAGTTATTTAATATTCTTAAACCTTATATTGAAAAACAAGGAGCCACAACCAATAAAGCTACTAGTGCAAATGTAATGATTGGATTAGGTTTAAGATGGGATTATAAATCAAATAATCCTAATTATAAAGCTATTGAAATAAAAAATATTATTGTACCTGGAAGTAGTGCTAAGTATGGTTATTATGAAGTATCTATTAATGGTCAACCATTAGGTCCTATTAATCCTAGAATTAAAACATTAATGTCTAAAGCTACTGGTATAGATGCTACTGATTATGATGGAGCTATAATAAATCTTTATAAGGATGAAACTTTTATAAGTGCTCATAATGATGTAGATGAAGCTGCTGATGCTATTGGTTATCCTGTTCTTGTTCTTAATATAGGTGGTAGTGGTAATTTTAGTGTTCAACAAACTGGTAAATACGAACCTGCTCCTCTTAATGCTGGAGATTCATATATTTTTGGTTTAAATGGACAAAATAGAAAAGTAATGCATAGAACTTTTCCATCAAAGCAAGATGGATTTTTACCTGCAATAACTACAGAAATAGATGGAAAAAATTATGAAAAAGGAAGTTATAGAATATCTATTACTTTAAGAAGAGTTAAAAATTTAGAACCTGGAATGCCTAAAACACCAGCTAAAGTTGTTACTCAATTACCATCTAGTATTCAAGAAAATGTTATGTCTGGTAATAAGCCTGATGTAAACATAAGAGAAAAGTATTTTAAAGATTCAGAGATAGTAAAGGTATCAGCATTATTAAATGCTATAGGTGAATCAAATCATCCATTAAATACATTAGCTAAACATTTAAAATCATTTGCTAATATAAATGATGTAGATATTTTATTAAAAGAACAAGTTGGTTTTAATGTTAATCCTGACTTTTTAAGTACTGGTTTTTATGATAATTATAATAATAATATTTCTATTGCAGAATTTGGAAATGTAAGAAATGGTCAAAGTGAGACTTTATTACTTCATGAAATTTTACATGCTTTATCTTATAGCGCACTAAGAAAAGATAATGAATTTAATAAAGATTTTCAAAAATTATATAATCATAGTATTAATGAGTTAGGAAAATTTAATACAAAAGACTTAACTGGACCTTATGCTAATTATACAATTGATGAATTTTTTGTAGCTTTGTTTACAGATGCTAAATTTATTACTCAACTTAAAGAATTAGCACCTGCTGATGTTAAAAATTATAAAAACTTATTTGAAGAAATAATAGATGCTATATTAAATGCTCTTGGTTTAAATAAAGGTAGTTCAGCATATAATCAAGCATTTGCAATAGCTAGTAATATACTTCAGGAAGAAAGTGAACAACAAGAAAGCATAAGAGCTTATAATGAGTCAGCATCTTATGAAGATTTATCTGAATCAATGTTTGATAGAGAACAATTTGAAGCTGAAAATAATCTTAATTCTCCAGAAGGTTTACCAGGAATAGAAAGAACATCACTTGATTGTCAGTAAAAAATATTAAATTTATATAAAAATATACCATGCCTTGTCCAATTCAAATAAAAGCAAATTTAACTCAACAAGTTTATGATAAAGGTCAAGCAGGTCTTTTAATGAATTTGGCTAATGCTAATAAATTAGCTACTGAAATAAATTCTATATATGGTGTAAAAGTTATTTCTTTTACAAAATATACAGAAGATGAATTAGAAAGAAATGTAACTATACCACAGTCTTTAATAGATACATATTATGCTAGTGAACTTAAAAAAGAAATAGCTGAACTACAAGAAATAGAAAGACAAGCAGAAGAACTTCAACGCCAAGATTCTATTAGAGCAGGAATAATTGATAATGTTTTAGAAGATGAAGTTTTTAAAAAAGAAACAGATGAAAGTTCTAATCAAAGAACTATAGAAAATTACTTTACAGATAAAGTTTTAGAACATAGAGATTTAGAAATTGCTGAAAAATTAGGTGAGAAATATGCTAAAGCTTTTGGAATTGGTTATGATATAATAACTCCTACAGATGCTGCTATTTTACTTTCTGAAAGTCCAACACCATATACGAATGATGTATCTGCTTTTTATTATAATAACAGAGTATATTTTATAAAAGGAAAATTTAGTGCAAGTTCTGTTATACATGAGTTTGCACACCCTTTAATTAAAGGAATTGCTATACAAAATCCTAAATTATTTAATAGTTTATTTAATCAGTTAACTCAATCTTCAACAGGATTAGAAGCTATAAAGCATGTAAGAAACAAGTATCCTGAATTAGAAGAAGATACACCAAGATTTAAAGAAGAAGCTATTGTTACTGCTATGCAGTTTGATGCTGATAGAGAACTTGCAGGAATTGTTAATAATGATAGTGCCTTTGCTAAGTTTATACAAAATTTATTATTTGCTATTAAACAAGTATTAAAAGCTTTAGTTGGAAAAGTAAATTTAAAAAATCTATCTACATCAACTACAAGAGAAGAACTAGTAGACATGATGTTAAATAAAGATTTCTTTATTGAAGATTTAAATTTACAGTTATCTTTATTTGCAGAATTTCAAAAAGATACAGAAGATTTTTTAAATGAATTAAAAAAGGCTTCTCCTAAAAAACTTATAGATGTAATTAATCAATTCCATACTGAAATGGCCTTTCAACTTGGAGTTCTTAGAAATTCTCCACAAAAACTTAAAGAAGATCTAAAAGGAAAAGAAGGAATGGATGTTTTAAAAAACATAAGAGATTATGTTAAAGCATATAAAACAGTAGGAGAAGATATTACAGAAGAAGAACTTGAAGAATTATTTAAAACTTTAGAAATTGAACAAGATGATTTAAGAAAAAGATCTTTATCATTTATTAATAGTTTAACTGAACTAGAAGTTTTTGCAGATAAAATTAAAAGTATCATGGTAGAAATGAGGGATACTAATAAATTTATGACTTATGATGGTAATGCTAAAATACAATACTTTAAGCAATTTATGGAAAGAGAAATTACCTTTCTTGAAAATGTTAGACAATCATTAGGTTTAAATCCTTCAGATCAAATAATAAAAAAAGTATTAGCAATTAAAGCTAAAGTTCAAGATAATATTAATGAAGCAACAAACATGACATTTGATTTTGTTAAAGGATTTTTTATAGAAAACAGTTTACCAATGCAAAAAAATGTAAAGGAAAAGTTTGAAAAATTTATTGACAAAGCATTAGCTGTAGAAAAATTTACAGAAGAAGAAATACAAGCTTTTAAAGATGATTTATTTTATAAGCTTGATGTACAAAATATTAGATCAATTGCAACTAAAGATTTTTTATTACCAAGACCTTTAAAAAGTTCATCTTTATTATTAACAGAACTTTTTAATTATAATGCAAATAAAATTACAGAACTAAGTGTTGATAATTATTTAAGAGGACATGTAAGAGATGTTGGAATGGCGGGTAGCCTTACTCCTATGGCAAATATAAATGACATGTTAGGTTCTTTTGTAAGTTTTATGAAAGATAAATTATCAGAGCAAGAAATGAAAAGTCTTCAAGCTCAATATAAAATGGCAGAAGAATTACAACCTTATCTTGCTGCCACAGGTATTAGTCATAATGATACTAGTGCTATAGCAGATATTGTTTTATTTAAAGATATAGTTCCTGATAGAGATAAAGATGGAAATCTTATTGAAACAGAAATTTATGCATATCTTGATAAGTTTAAAACTTGGAGATTTGATAAAGCTAAATTAGAGGATGATATTGTAAAAGCAAAAGAAAAAGGTGACAAAGATGAAATAAAAGCTGCTTTAAATGCTAGATGGGAATGGGAAGAAAAGTATATGCAAAAGCAACATGTTGATGCTGTATATGCAGTAAAGAAAATGTGGAGACAAGACAATGTAGTTTTTAATCCAGCAACAAAAAAAGATATAGTAGTTTCTGCTCAAGTTTCTTTAGATGCCTATATGGAAAGAAGAGAGGCTCTTGAAGATATGAGTACATTTAATAATTCTGTATTTACAGAATTAGATGACCTTAATGAATTTACTCCATCTAAAGCTGCTAAGATTAAATATGATGAATTATATAACATGTTTAATCTTAATGGTCAATATAAACAAGGTATAGAATTAGAAAAAGTTTTAATAAGGAGAGCTTATAGAGAGCAATCAAGAAAATTTAGTGAAACAACACCTAATTTAGATAAAGTACAAAGAGATTTTGATCACTTTGTTACTGTTACACTTGGTGCAATTGGTGTTACAAAAGAATCAGACCCTGCTAGATATCAAGCAGAAATTATAAAGTTTAGAGATAAGAACTTTAAAGTTGCTTATAGTGATGCTTATTATCAAGAAAGAAGTAATACTCTTGAACGGATTAAAAAACTTAATGAAAAAAGTAAAGATACTGCAGTATCAAAACAACTTGCTAATTTATATGAACAAAGATATAATTTAGTAAATAGAGTAACTGATAAGGATGGAGAACCTAATGGTTTAAAATTAGCTCCTGATCAAATTAATAGACTTAAAGCTATTGAAGAAGAAATAGTTGAAGCACAAGAAAGCTTTGATAGAAAGTCTGGATTATCTAAAGATGATGCTGCTAAGTTTAGATATTATGAAGATCTTATTGGTCTTGGCTTAATGTCTGAAATGACTCCAGAAGAACAAGCTGAATATAAAAAATTAGCTTCTGAAAAAACTATATTTGGTTTGACATCTATAGAAACAACTCAACTAAGAAAAGAATATAAAAAATTAGCTGAGATAACTAATGTAGAGTGTACAGACCATTATATTACAGCATTTAATAATGCTTTAGGTAATTTAGATCTTTCCCCACTCACTGTAGATACTGCAGATAACTGGCTTAAATCTGCTGATGTAGCAGCTGCAAGAGCAGCTAGTCCTGAATTTGCTGAATGGTTTGATAAAAATCATTACACAAGAACAGGATATGATGTAGAAACAGGAGAATCTATTTTAAAATATTTTAGATTAAAAGCTTGGAATATTAGTAAACCTGCAGATGAAGGTTATTATAAACATACAATACTATTAGATCCTATAACAAAAGAACAAATACCTTTTGAAGGAGTTCCAATAGCTAAGTATTCAGTAACAAAAATTAAAGATGAATTTTTTACAGGATACAATCCTAAAACTAAAAAAGTTGAATTAAAAGTTGGAGTTCATGTAGATAATAGAAATAAACCATTGCCTATTGAATATGCAATAGGACATGCTAATGATAAGTATATGAATAAAGAGTATTATGAACTTAAACAAAAAAATAATGCTCAGTTTTTACTTTTAGAAAAACTAAAAGAAAATTATTTAAAAATGCAAGAGGATAAACAATATGCATCTAGAATGTATTTAGATTTTGCAAGATTTAGAATAAAAGATAATTTAGAATATTTTCAAAAAGGTAAATTAAAAGAAGATATAAAAGAAAAATCAAGTACTATTTATATAAATATAAGAGATTCAGTAAAAGCTGCTTCTGATGATCCAGAAAATAGATTTAATTTTGATAATGATCTATTATTAATCCCTACTGATTTACAAGGAAATCCAATCAGTAGAGTTCCTGTAAGAGGTTTATTTAAACTTGATATTAATGCAGTTTCTACAGATGTACTTAGATCTCAGTGGAACTATATGTATTCTTTAGATAAGCAAAATACATTAATAGAAAATGAATCATTAGCAAAAGCTATACAATCTGTTTATGCAGATCCTGATAATGCATTAGATAAGCTAGATAGAGGAAGTAAAACATTATCAAAAATTAATGATAAAGCTGCTGTGTTCTTAAAAAGATCTACTAATAAGAGACTTCAGATATTTAATGATTTTATGGATAGAACTTTCTATGGTCAAGTTACTTCTGAATTTCAATCTGATAATGTTAAAATTACAAAAGTTGCAAGAGGCTTAATGGGTCAAGCAAGTAGAGCTTTTTATGCTTTAAATCCTGTATCATCTCTTAAGAATAAATGGGGAATGAATTATCAGAGATTAGTTTTTGCAGCAGGAGGAAAGTATATTGATTTTCCATCTATGGCAAGAGGTCAAATTACAGCTACTAAAGCTATACTTGAATATGCTGGTCAAGGAGCCTATGCAAGAGGAATGAAAAGTTTAAATATGCAGATGGTTGAATTATTTGGTATGGATCCAGGTAAAACAGAAAAAGATTTTGGTAAATCAACTACAAGAACAGGAGTTAAAGATTTAATAGAAGGCAGTTGGATGTATTCAGATAGAAGACTGTTAGAAAAACAAGGTGCTTTTGAAATAGGCTTTAGTATTCTTGAAAAACAAATGGTTGATCAAATACAACCTGATGGTTCTGTTTTACAAATAAGATATGCAAATGCTTTTGAAACTGCTAAAGATGGTTCAATAAAATTAAAAGATGGAATAAATCCTGAATGGGGCACTGTTTCTGTAGATCATACTTTACTTAAAGGAGATACCCTAGATTCAATTGCTAAACAGTATAATATAACTGTAGATGAACTTAAACTTAAAAATAAGATAACTAGTCTTAATGGTATTGAAATAGGAGATAGCTTAGTAATTGCAAGAAGTACTGAATTAAATAAAATAAAAAGAGTAATGGCAGCCTCTAATAAAAGATTAAATGGTACTACAACTGATCTTGATTCACCTGCTGCTGAAAAGTATTTACTTTATAACTTATTTAGTTTTTCTAGAAAATATGCTACAGGTATGTTTTTAGAAAGATTTCAAATGGATACATCTAAAGAAAATTTTGGTGGAGATACATGGGATTGGGATTTAGATGAAAGTAAGAAAGGTAGTTATGTACAATTTCTTCAATCTTCTTGGAAATTAATAACAAAATACAATACATATGCTCCTTTAATGACAGATGAAGAAAAATCTGTTATGAAAAAAGTATTTACAGAAGGTATGTTACTAGTTTTATTAGGTGTAATAATAACTTATATGTTTGGATATAGTGTAGGTGATGAAGATAGATTTAAAAAAATAAAGGAAAGAGAAGAAAAATATGGTAGAGCAGGATGGATGGCTAATCATTTACTGTATCAATTAATGATGGTTAAAAAAGAAAATCAAAGTTTTATACCATTACCTTTTGTAGGATTAAATGAATGGACAAAGTTTACTGAAACAAGTACTATTGTAGTAAGTCCAACACTAGGAGTATATGGTAAAATTTTACAAGACTTAGGTTATATGGCAACAGGAAGTGATAAAGCACTTTATAAACAAGATGTTGGTCCATATTCTTGGCAAGAAGAAGGTAGTTATAAAGTATATAATCATCTTGGTGCCTTAATTGGTTTATCTGGTAAGAATGCTGCACCTTATTGGGCAATTAAGAAGAAAGAAATTTCTGAGGCGTTGATGTAAAAAAAAAAGGGAAAAAAGCATTGCTGCTAATTTCCCTTAATTGATATATTAAACCACCCTAAACTAGAGCTTCTTTAGAAAAAGTCTAGACCTAAGTCCTCTTTTTCAGTATCCTGACCATCACTATCAGTACTTTCTAATGTAAATTCATCAAATGCATGAGGGATTGGTTCAGCCCTTAGTGCATCTTCTAAATTTAATTCTTCTTCTTGTTTAATAATTATCATTTCTTTTTCAAATAATTCATGATCTTCTGGTGTTGGTTCTAATGACATAGTACTAGCATTTTCTCCTGTCCATTCTTGATTCTCATCAATTTCAAATGGTATATCATCTTTTTCAATAATATGTTGTTCTGTCCAGATATTAGTATCATCATCATCATCATCTCCTGGATCTGCAGTTACTGCATTATGGAAATCAATGGTTTCAAATGTATTTCCCATAGGATCTGTGTAAGCAATTAGTGTTTCTTCAGCAATTGCATATCTAATATCTTCATCTATCATGTCAGCTTCCATATCTGCAATCTGATCTAGCAAACTAAGTTGATTAGGATCAACTGGAGTTATGTCAGCTTCAGTGGTTATTACTTGTGGAATTACAACCTGTGCAGGTACATTGCACTGCTGAAAGTTATTAACACTTGATATAAAGTAATGCAAAACTCTTTGATCTTCCATCCATGTTTTAGGATGAGAATGTTGAAGAGCTATAGTAATATAATTATAGAAAGCCCATAAGCTATTAGAATCTGCAAAGACATGACTAGGTCTATCCATTTGATTTCTAACCAAGCTAGCTTGTTCAGTAGTAAGAATCTGATATTCTGCAAATAAGATACCTAACATTTGAGCTTGTCTTCTTTTATTAAGAATTACTGTCTTCATTATATCTTTATCTGCAGCTAACTGATTATAATACATATAAGCATTAGCTATTTGATCTTGTATGGTTTTAATAGTTTCTTCATCAGCTGTTCCCGTGTGTTTCCTGGCCCAGTTTCCCATATCACCACAAACCATTGTGGTTCCTGTAAGATTAATATAAGCTCCTACTCCACATTTAAACCTTACTTGTTTATTATAACTGTTTGTCCATACAAACATCATAGATAGTTCAGGATCAGAATTAAAACTTAGTTTATGAATTCCTTGAGCAATCTGCCCATCAGCAGTAGATCTAAATTCCTCATCTACAATACTAAAACCTGCTGTAGCAAGTTCAGCATATACATAATCTATTACAGATTGGTGGCTAATTACAGTGTAAGTAGCAGCATGATTTGGTAAAGCCACACTTGCTAAGTGGGCTTTGGTACATTCGGCAATTTTCTTTGGCATAATTAAAATAATTTTAGTTGTGTTATAATAGGTTCAAGATCTTTTATTTCTTTATTAATCTTGAACAGATAATAATCATAATTTATATCATATTTTTCAAAAGGTTTCCTTTCATAGTTTATCAGTAGTGTTTGTAGCCATCTGCCGGCCTCTATCTGAATCTCTCTATTGTCAGTATTATTCTTCTTAATTACTTTACTTCCTGTATTAGACATAAAATATCTAATAGTAGGTTGTAATTTATCTACAGTATATACTCCATCTTTTGTATAATGATTATTAAAACTCCAATCTCCTTTAATTTTAACTCCACCACAAAAATCAAATATATTTTTGTTAGTTTTAATAAAGTCTTCAGGCTGTATACCATTTACAAAATAATTATAAATAGCCATAGGAATAATTTTAAAACTTTTATTCTTATGTAAAGCTAAATTATCAAATTCAAATCTACCTTTACATTTACTTTTTCCTTCTTCTGTAATAGCAATATAATTATTTACATCACCTAGAATAATTTTAGAATACTTATCATGTTCCAGTTGTAGCTTAGTAAGTTCTTCCCATCTTGCACAAATCTCCATATACTTATTTACTTGATCTTTAGGTATCATAGTTTCAAGACCATCAGTATTCTGCATTAATGGAATAGCACCCGGGATCTCTTCACAAATCATCTCATACAACATAGTAAGACTTAACTGACCATTAATAGTAATCCTCATAGTAAACTCTGGATCATATAGGAAGCTATTAGCATCATTACTTAATCCATAGGTTGAGTTTAGTATAATCTTGTATACATAGTTTTTAGGATCTTTCTTAGGAATCTTTTTTCTTTCTTCAAAGAACCATTCATATAAGTCATAAAATGCTTTCTGTGGTAAGTGAGCAGGTGCCCATTTATTTCTGATAGCAAGATTAGGATAGAAACTAGTAACATCAGATGTCATAATAATCATATCTTCTTGAGGCTCATAAACTTTTGTAGGTCTAGCTCCATGAATACCACCAAGACCATAGTCAGTTTTAATACCTTTATACTGTACAGAATATTTAAAACCTCCTTTAGTTTCTCCTGGATATATAATTACTTCATTAAATTTATTAAGAAGATTCTGAAATGAAGCTGTCTTAAATTCTATATAAGGTAGTATGATATCTTTTACAACTATCTTAAGTCTTTTAGTTCTCATTTGCCTGAGATCATATTTCTTTATACCAGTTTTTTCACATAAGAAATGTAAAAACAATTCTTTAGAAATTCTTGGCTCAGAAGCAGAATATAAATCTATACCATATTCCTCTGTAAGTGTTCTTCTCAAATCAATATTGCTTTTACTAAGTATCATGATTTGTTTAGTAGACTTTACATCATTCCAACAGTATTTAATAATTTCTGGTATTTGATCTGCAGTAACTTCAGTAGTATGATGAATAGGCATATCCATTATGTTATGCCAATCCATAGTATACTGTATCCATTTTAATGAACTTCTCTTAGCTGGATTATCCCAGTGATTTAGTTTAAATACATCCAGTTGTCTAATATGCAAATCCCGTGGAGAAAATTCAGAGAACTCACCTTGGTTTTGTCTATTTATTATATCTTGTGATTTATTATACAGGAATCTAGCAATAGTATCACCATCTTGTTCTAAAAGTTGTTCCTTATTTCTTAATATGTGTTCAGTAATTTGGCTATCAAAACTTAGACCATTGAAACTTACATGCCATTCTTTTAAAGCAATGTTTTTTTCTAGAAAAGTTACCAGTTCTAAAATATCATTCTTACTTTCATGTATAACAAAAACTTCTTGGTCTTCAGATTTTATAGACTCAAAACAACCTATAAAACAATTGGAAAGGGTCTCCCAATCCATGACATAATGTGTCTTCATAAGATTTATTCAGTTAAGCTGTTTCCCCAATTAGTTAATAAAAAGGGCCCCTAGAGGCCCTTATAATTTAAACACCTGCTACAGTGACCTCTATTGGAGTTTCTTCTAAGAATTTTTTATACTTAAAAGTTTTTACATTGATAGCCATAAGATTAATTATATCTTCCATAGCTTTTTTATCTTCAATATAAAACTCTTGAAAAGTCTCTATTGTTTTTCTTTCTTCCCTAATATTTCTACCATTAGGTCTTACACCTTTTACCTGAAGTGGATCACCACTGTCATCTAATCTTGGAATCATATGCAAAGCTGTTTTATTAATCTTAGCAATGACTACAAATACTTTAGTTGTAGGATCTAAAATGCATTCTACATAAGGACATTCAAGAGTAACTGGAATCATTCTGAATGTTTGGCTGTCTTGCCAGGTTGACTGGACAAGAATCATTGAATTTTGGCTCATATTATATTGGTTTTTTTTATAAAGTTAATAAAATTAATCTAGAACTATTATATTTTCTAATGTAATACTTAGTTTTTCCTTTTCAAAATCAGGTTTATTGCATAACTCACCAACTTCTTCTATCACTTCAACAGGAACATCTAATAAGCTAGCATAAATTTTAAAATGAGGTTTTGGAAATAAATAACTTTCTACATAGACATAGTTTGCACTAACTCTATCAAAGTAATTTAAAATCTTATTTTTGGTAGCAGGACTCATTTTGCTATATTTTCCATCAATAAAATATTCCCAATCATTTTTTAAATCAGAAAAATCAAAAGTAAATACACTAGTTTTATTATCTACTTTAATATAATCATGTAGTCTTGTATGTTTTAATAATATGTTTTTTTCAAAAACTAAATACTCATTATCATCTTTTGTATGATAAGTGCAAATTAATTTCATATCCTCGGGACTATATCCAGTATTCCAACTAACATAAGTGTCAGTAGGAATAATATTAGTACCTCTTTTAATATCTAAGAGCGGGTATAAGAATATCTTAGACTTTTGGAAATATTTCCTATAAATGCTAACTATTGCCATAATTCTACAATTTTACATTACCAATTGCTAGTTCATATGGTAGAGTAAAGTCCTTGTTCTCATAATGATATTTTACAATATCTATTATTTTATCAAAGTCTTTCAGCCATACTTCTAGACTTTCTTGTGATACTTGGAAAGGGTAAATCTGATTATATTTATCAACCACAATAAATGTTATCACTATATTCCAATCTTTAGCATCTTGCATTGATTTAATATACTCTTCATAGACTAAGTGGTAGTACATGCAAGCTTGAATCCAATACTTGTAATACTTAACTGTGTCTGGAAAGTCTAATAAACCTTTTCCTGTTGTTTTTAAGTCACTAATAAATATAGTTTTTGAGTCTGTATCTATAACTACATTGTCTAAGATTCCTTTATATCCAAATGGTAAGTTGTTTATGTTATGTTTAAGTGGCAACTCATTAAACACTGTAATGTGATCATCTGAAATTTCTTTATCTAAATATAGTAAAGCTCTTACCTCCGAATTGCTCTTAAGCATTGCTACTGTTTCTATACAGTTAGCATAAATTATGGGATCAACTAAGGCTTTATTCTGTTTAGTTTTGAGAAACTCAAAATATTTTTTGTTTTGTTCAGTAAGAATTTTATCAAGTCTTTGCTGATCAGTCTTTAAAGTTTGGTATAAGTTGCTGTTTAAGAGATCTGAGAGTATTTCCTTTTGGAAGTCCTCCAAAATTAGTGTATTATTTTCAATTAACAAGTAATTTTTAAAAATATTATCAATTAATATTCTATTACTATCTGTAGGAAACTTATCAGGCATTAATATAAATTCCTTTTCAAAGTTCTCAGGCTCTAAAAGTAAACAGTGTAAGACCCTACCTCCTACAAGGTGAGGGTCTATACTGTCTTCTCTCTGATTTAAAACATAGTGTGAATAAAAACTTCTAGGTGAAAATAGTAGCTTATTAATGCTACTATAACTGAAGTAAAATTTATTCTTATAAAATTGGTTTAGTTCTTCAGAACCAATCAATGTCTGTATCATTTGTGTTTATTTGATGGTTATTTGATTCTTCTTGTTTATAAGCCGCCAAATCTTTTTCAGCTAATTCTTCTTCTTCTAGAGCTATTAACTCTGACTTGAGTTCTTTTCTCTCAATTCTAAGTAATGCAGCTTCTATGAGTTCATCTTCTAAAACTTCTTCTTCAATTTCTACAGGATCAGGTAAAGAAATAATTACTTCTGGAACATAATCTTCTTGTATTGTATAAGTATAATTAGATCCTAATAATTCAATATAATCAGGTTGAACAGTAATAGTTTTTACTGAAAAATATTTAGAATTACCACGGTCAGCAATAGTTTGACTTAAATGCTCCATAACTATTTCTAATTTATCTGGTGTAAATTGATCTTTAGCTCTTAAAGAACTTACAATATCATCAATATCAGTATTAAGATAGCCCTTATTTTTATCTAAATAACTAATTAAAGATTTAAAATTAACATGGTTCTTAGTATGTGAATTAGATATATTAAATGAATAATCATGAAATAATAACTCAAGATAAACTAAACTTTCTGTATATTTAGAATTAGCCATAATCTCCATTGCAAGAACATGATTATCTCTATCAGAACTATTTAGCATTTCAGAAAGATGTGTATATACTTCTTTGTCAATTATTGCTGCTTCTTCACCATTTAAAATATCAATTACACTAGACTCATCATAAATAGTTACTCCTTCACAATGAAGATACAAATCTTTATCTGAATCTTCTACATAAGTCAATCTATTACTCCATCCATTTGAACTTATATTTAAGGCATCATGTACACTATTTTTAATATTGTAATCTACAGCAATAGTTTCATTATCATAAAATTCACAAGCTGTTTTAATTTTATCTTTAGTATGATTATCTAATCTATGTGAGATAATTTCTATAAAGGCAAGAAACTCAGTGGTTTTTATTTCATATACCCACATTGTACTTGTCATTTCATGTATACTTTTAGAACTACCAAAAAATACATTAGCTTGATCAAATTGTCTTACAGTTTTAATTCCATATTCTACAGCTATATTTCTAAATTTTACTCTTGGAATATTTACTCCAGGTAAGAAATATATCTTATCACCTTTTTGTGGCACATATGGTGTTTTTACTATATTTAATAAATTAGAATCATTTTTATCAAAAGTTCCTACATAACTAGTAATACTAAAATTAACTTCATATGTATGTTCAGAATTATAGCTATTACCTAAATCTGAACTTGTAATGTGTAATATAGATTTATTCATTTTTAATAATTTAAAAAGGGAAGTACTACCTTCCCTTTATATGTGAATTAATTTGTTATAATTTTTATTTAGTGTGTAACTGCTTTATGTTTGTATTACTTTACAGCCATCTTCACCACGTTGTTATTCATCATCAATTTAGCAAACTTAACTTTGTTTCCATTGACAATTTCTTTAATCATAAAGTATCTTAAGTCATCAGTAAAGGCCTTACAGTCTGTAGTAAGCTTGACCAAGCGGCTTATCATAAGGTCAGTAACACCCTTTTTCTCTGCATAATTTAAAGAATAATTTATAACTCTTGTTGCAATTACACTAGAAATATCAGCACGGAAGTTATCATCTTGACCTACTGCATTAGTTAAAGCATTCATTACATATTGTTCATCTTTTGTCATAATATCTTCAGGAGATATAAGTCTATCTAACTTATTATTAATGAACATAGTAAACATAGAACTAAAATCTGTTCCTACTGAACCTTCACCAATCATTTGTATAATTGGCAAGCTATCTTCAAATTTAGGAATAGAACTAATTGCATTAAAGAATGTAGTTACAGATCTTGGATTAACACTTTGTGTTACAAGTTCTGGATTCATCAACATAAAATTAATACATCTACCATCTATACTGGTACTTTCTGCCCACTTAGCCCATACATTAGAATCATACTTTAACTCACAAGAAATAAATCTAGTCTTCTGAGCAACATCCAAACTAGTAACATTATAGTCTCCATTATCTGGATTAGTAGTTAAGAGTACATGCCAATTCTTAGGTAATTTCCAAGATACATATTCTTGTCTATCTAAAATCTCCATAGTAGCTTGCATAAATCTATGATCAGCCCTAGTGTAGTCATCTAATACTAAGAATCCACCCTCACCTTTACCTTGAATCCATTCAGGTGCAGCATGAGACATTCTTTTATTTGTTACTTTATAACCTTTGCTTGTAGCAGCAGTAATTTGAGATTCATTAATCCAGGTAGTCTTACCTTCAGCATTAGTTATTTCAAATTCTTTTACAGGAAAACCTACTAAGTCACCTAATTCTTCTAACTGAGATAAATTAAGCTTTACAACTTGCATTCCCATTTCTTTACCTAATTGTAAAATAGCAGAAGTCTTTCCAAGACCAGCATCACCTTCTATATTAATTGCTACTGGAACTTTTCCATCAGCTTGAATATGCTGGTTATTATTAACCATATGTTTAATAAAATCTTTTAATTCTTCTACATTTAATTGTACTTGACTCATAATTTTTGTTTTTATAGTTCCAACTTTATTACTTTACCCGGAAGGGAATCATTCATTTCTGATCTTTCTGACAAAACCCAAAGAACATGTCCTTTTGGTTTTACATTTGTATAGCATTCTCCATCAGTAAAATATACTAGGCTAGTATACTTTTTATTATTATCATTATAATAGTTTAAGACAGGATCAAACTCTGTTCCTCCTCTCCCTACTACAGTTATCTCAGGTTTGCCTTTATAAGGCTCAATAGATTTAATAGAAGTATCACATTGAATTATAGTAATATCTACTCCTGCTTTATAAATATGATGAATCTCATTCATAAACTCAAGTAGTTCATCATCATTTACAGATTGTGAAGTATCTATACCTAACAACATATGTTGTTTCATCTTAATTTTAAGACCAGGATTAGCATCAAATCTTTTATTCTCTTTTCTTCTTATCTTTTTAGTAAATACCTTTGTGCTAATTCCAGTAAATCTTCTCATATAACCACGCCAATCAAACTTAGGTGCAACTATCTCATCAATTACAATAACACCTTCTATTTCTCCAGGAATAGTTCCTCTTTTCTTAATTGTCTGTTCTTTTGCATCTGAGAGTATCTTTTGTACTTGTTTTTCAATAAGCTTTTGTTCAGCTTCACTAAGATTATCAAACTCATCCCATGTACTATGGTCAGGCAAACCATCACCATCACCAGAATCCATTTGATCACAAAGATCATCATAGTTTGGACAACCAGATGTACCATTTTTGTTTTTCTCATCTTTAGCTTCTTTAAGCATATCATAATAATATCTGGCACCAGCTTTTCTATCAAGATCAAGTTCATCATAGTCATCAATCATAATACCTCTAGAAGGAAGTTTCTTATTAATAGCAAGAAGCTCTTCTGTAGAAGCATTATTTTCTTTAGCTAACTCCATCTCAGCTTTAACTGCTTCTTTAAGTTGTTTGAATTCATCAGAACTTAAATCACCACCTGGAAGCCAAGAGCTTTCAATATACTGATTAATTTCCATGTCCATAGCAATATTAGCTAATTTTCTATCACTAAATTTAAATACACTTGTAAGATGTCCAAATGCAATATGCAAAAGTTCATGTTTAAGTAAACCTAATCTTGTTAAATCAGTTAGACTTTCCCAAAAAGTTTCATTAATTACTAATTGATAATTAATTCCATTTTTACTTACACCTGCTGTAGGAACTTTATTGTTCCATATTTTATTTAACATAATAAGAAAGAACCCATAATAGGGTTCTTTTAACATCAATTCTTTTGCTGTCTTACTAAGACTCTGTGCTTTGTCCATTACTCTTTTATTTTAATTTGTATATCAAATTTATCTGTTGGATATCCCATTGCATACAAATGATTAGAAAATTCATTAGTAAATAACTCTAGATATAGTTCTATTGATTGTTTACTACAGTTATTGTTTACTAACTCATTAAATACTTTAGAAGAAGGTAGTCTATAGTCTGAACTTTTAAAAGGTAAAACCTTTTTTATATGCTTGAAACCTTTTTTACAATTTTTTTCCCATATTTCTGCTGGTGTCATACCAAATTGATATAATACCAATAGCTCACCCAAATGTTCCTTCTTACTAAAGTTATCAAGACATGATAAAGCTATTATAGAATTTTCTTTATCAGATGACCTTAACATATTTAATAAGTTCTTTGTTTCTTCTTTGTTAAAATTCATTAGTCTTTTGTTTTTAATAAATGTAATCCCTGAACAATTTTGTCTAAAGATTTTTCAATACTAGGATGCATGCTTTTATTATCTAATACTAAACCATTTTTTCCATTCTCATCTTTAGTTGCAAATGCTACATATATTTGATGACCATTATATTTATCTTCAGTAAGTATATCACCTCTTTTGAATAATGAACTGTCAGGTATTTGATACTCTCCAGTTACTTTTATATAACTACCTTCTTCTATTACAGTGTCTACTGTAAATATGTTATTTACATCTTCCATTAGTCTTCAATTTTTAAGGTTTTTATCATCCATTCTGTGGGCTTGTTTATATTATCAACCCATTCTTTTGCACTTGGAATATATCCATTGCAGTCTTCCTTTACATGTTGTTCTCCAACATATCTTGTATACACTGTTTTACCATCTGAATTTATAAATGATTTACCAAACACTTTTTCACATTCAAATATACCTTCACTATGGTGTCTAAACATTCTATGCTTACTGTGTCCTATCCAAGCTTTGGTTTCATCAAACCAATCATGAATAGGTTGGTAATCAGATAACTGACCACCCCATTTTTTAACTGATGATTTGCAATGTTGCATTGGATGTGCCATTAGTTTAAGCTTTGATTAATTAAATTACCATTATGGGTAAACTCTTCAGTATTACTAATATAGATAGAATTATAAATTTTATAGTTACCAGAAGGAATAGCAATAAGTAGTGTTCCATAACCACCATCATTATTCCACCAATCCTCTATATCATTTAATATTTTTTCTTCTGCAAAGTTTTCTATATCTTGATTAAGAGCTGAGTCAAGATCTTTTAAATAAAAAACATCCATACCATAATTGTTTAAATAATTAATATCTTCAAAATTTGTTACTTTTCTTGTAGTATATACAATATCATCAATTGCACCTGAATCTCCTCCACCTGAGTAGAATACTTTAATTCCGGTCACACCAAGGTCAGCCAACTGTAATAGAAGGCCTGTCATATTATTTTCTGTCATAGTTATTTTGTTTTATAAAATCTGCCAAGGATATTGGCATTTAAATAATTTTCTTTTTCCAGCACGTCATATTTAAACTGGTGCTTTACTTCTTGATAAGTTAGTTCAGTTGCTGAATAACATATCATTAAGATCTCTCTTTTAATAATTAAACCTACTTTGTGAGCTTCTTTTAGCTGTTGATTACTACTATAGTAATTCATAAAACTAGGTTTAAGATCTCTAGTATATTTTTTTAATCTCTTATCAGTAACAAGAGCTAAAGCTTTTTTACCAAGTTTCTTTTTTACATTAGAAAAGAAATTCTTTTTGCCTATATAAGCATAAGTTTTTCCATTTAATATTACAGACATATGATAAATAAATCCAACACCTCCTTCAGGGATATCTATTTCTACAAACTCTTTACCCTGATATATCCAACTCATAGTAGTACATTTTTTAATAAAGGTAATAGTTCTTTTCTTACAGTTTCAATTCCATGAACTTTAATAGAATCAGATAAATCTTTTTCCATGGGCAGTATAATATAATTAAAACCATATTTAGCTTTATACTTTTCAGCAGCTTTAATCCCGGGCTCATCATTGTCAAAAAGTAAACAAATCTGTTTATATTTAGAACTTATAGAACTCATAATATTTTCTGGAATCATAGTATTCTCACTATCTGGTGCTATAGCTTCAGAATTAATAAACTTTAATTTATTATAAGCCATCAAATCTTTAAGAGATGAAGTAATAACAAGAAATGGTTTATCATATGTAAGCTGTTCAGAACCTTGAATATAATCTCTTACTTTAATAAATTTACTGTCCTTTACTTTAGGTTGATATATTTTATAAAGAGAACCATCTTCTTTAAAGTAACCATAGATGTAATTACCTTTGATAGTTATACTAGACAAAACTTCATTTTCATCTGTTTTTTGCATAATATAATACTCAATTGGATGAATATTATATTTTGCTAATAACTTAGATCCTATAGTATATGCCATCCAGTATTTTTGGTCAAGAGTATTCCAGTGTCTAATTTCAAAATCAGTAACTTTATATCTGCTTTGTTGCTTATAAGATTTTATAGGATTAAAACCATTATTTAAAACATATTGGTTATAATCTTCTATTATCTTAAAAGATGCATGACCTCTAGTAGGTAGATTAAAAAGATTTTGTACAAGACTTAAGGTATCACCTCCATTGCCAGAAGAAAAGTCTTTAAACTTATAGATATTATTTTTATCCATGTAGATACACATAGAAGGAGTTTTCTCACGTAAATTAAATACAGATTTTATTTTAAGGTCTTGACCTGTAAGTTTTTCTGTTAGATTAAGATAGTGTTCAAATACCCATTCTCTTGGCACATCTGCCAAATCATAAATTAAATTCTTTGTTGAAATCATAATAACTCATTTTAAAAATATAAGGGGAATTAGACAACTCCCCTTATATAAGAGTTGTTAGTCTAAGCTAAAGTCAGAAGAGCCTTTAGTTGGAGTTGTGAAATCATCTTCATCATCACCAAAGTTCTTTACTTCTTTTACTTCCATCTTTTTAAGATGTTTTCCTTCATTGTATTTCATAACATTTTCTCCATAAGCATATGTTTTATTTTCTGCTTTTGGTAACCACATGTCATAATTTATATAACCAGACTTATTCATATACTCTTTACCTGCAATACAGAATTCTATTTCTATACCTTTGTAAGGAGCATTAGCATTAAAATTCTTTACAAATTCTTCAATAGTATTGAACTTATTGTCTTGTTCTACAAACCATTCATAAAATTCTAATGTCTTAGACATATTACTTAAGAAGATCATAATAGATCTGTCTCTTTGAATTTTAATGCCAGATTTAGTTTCTCCATCTGCAAAAGCATATTGGCTAGCCTTAACTCTACCAATTTGACCTTTGTGATGACCTTTACTTTCATCATCTTTATCAATCATAAATCCTTCAAACCCTTCAATAGGCTCTGTTTCTACATTTAGTATTAGATGCTTTGCACCATCAATAAATTGAAAGTCTTCTAAATGTATACTATTAATAGTTAATGTGTGATTTCCTGGACTAATTGTTTTTGGTTGTCCTCCACCACCTGTTCCTAAATCTGTTGTACTTAATCCCATTTTGTTTTTTTTAATTATTATTTATACACTTTATCCCAGTGAATTACTAATTCACCTTTATCATTCATTTCAGAAATTACTATCTCTTCATTTCTTAAGTGCTCAGGTCTTGCTCCACAAGTCACTTCTTCAGTAGTTTTAAAACTTAGAATAGTTTGATTACCTTTTCTAAACATATAACCTATTGCATCAGCATTTGCACAAATCAAAGATTTTATTTTGCCTGTTAAATCTATATTAGCAGCCATTACCATTTCACCCTTATCATCTACCTGTTTGTCCTTAATATGACCAGATAAAATAATGTGGGGTGCTAAGGTATCAATAAAATCTAAAACTTGAAAGAAAGCTTGCCTTAAATATAAATATCCGGCACCATTTGGTAAAGACAATACATTATCTCCATCATAGTTTTTACCCATAGATGTTTGTTTGTATAGCTTAATAGCCAAAGGCATAACCATATCTTCTAATGCAGTTACTGTATCTATAGTAACATAAGTATACGGTTTACCTGCTTCTTTTATTGCTTTTCCTGCATCTAATAATTCTTGTAAAGAATTAATTTTTACTTTTAAAGCATCTACATAGTCAGCACCATTTTCTAAATCTAAAAGAAGATTATTTTCTAGTCCTGCAAATGCTGAAGTTTTACCAGTTTTAGGTTTAGAATAGATAATTAATCTTTTAGGATTAACTCTATCAGCCTTAATCTTTTTAGTTGGAAGTATTATAGCCATCTTAGTTAAGTATTTGTGCTAGTTTTTGAAAATCTGAAGCTATTCTTAAAAGAATGTCTGAAACTGTTTCTGAATTTAACTCTGTTTCTTTCTTTAAAAATACTTCTTCAAAATCAGGAAATATAGATAAAGTACTTTGTTCTTTAGGTGCTAATTCTGCAGTAATTTCTGCATCAAGTTTTCTTTTCTCCCATAAATTATAGGTAATTTGAGAACCATCTTTTAAAATTGCAACTAATTCTGATGCTGGAATAATATAAGCAACATAACCTGTTCCTGATTTACCTAAACCTTCTTTAATTTCATACTCTTCAGCAAAATAAGGATTATAAGTATATTTAAATAATTGTCTATCTGCATTAGCAGGAACCATATCTATTTCCTTATTATCATTATCTCTTACAATATCAATCATTTCAATAAAGATGTCTACACCTTTATTTAATTCTCCTTCAAAAAGTTGTACTTGTTTACCAAATTTTCCTTTTTGAAAAAAAGCTGTTTTAATAACAAATGCTGGATCTGCTAATTTTAGTTGTTTAAACCTTTCCATATGGAAAGCATAAAACTCATTTTCTTTTTCTTTTCTGTTCATATATTTATATTAATTGTTACGTACTTTGTGGTGGAAAATCTATCTCCACTATTCTTATGGTAGATCTATCAAGTTTACAAAAGAATAAACCTGTTAGGCCATTTCTAGACTTAAGAAAATGAAAAGCTAAAAGCTCTTCATCATTTACTATATATCTTTCAGGACCATAAAATCTTATTTTTCTTGAAAATGGTTTATTAATACCTATTACAACATCTGCATGTTGAAGTAAGGCATCAGCACCAAATAAATCAGAATCTAAAACATAGTTACCATACTGGCCATCTTTAGATCTGTCAGGATGATCAATATTTCTATTGAGCTGACTAAGAACTATAAAAGCTATAGGATATTTCTTTTTCATTTTTGTAAGAGCTTCTCCTAATGCATAGAGCATTTCAAACTTATCTTTTTCTTGTTTTGCAACTCTAAATAAAGATGAGTGATCTATAGTAACTAAAGTATTTATATAATCATATGTTGGATTATCATTTTGGTCAACACCTTTTTGAACTTTGTGTTGTTCCATATAAGCATGTATAGTAGCACACATTTCATCTACAGTACAAGGATCATATATTACATCAATGACATCTGTTTGTTCTGTTTTTTCATATATTTCTATACACTTTTGGAAAATAGCTTTATCAATTAATTTTCCTTTACTCATTAAAGTATTGTAATCAGAACCTGTATTCATAGATAGTTTTCTAATACCATTGGTTTCATCAACCATTTCAAATTGAAACTTTAATACTCTAAAAGTTTGGTCTGTGTTTTCTGTTATAACATCATTAACCAATTGCTCCATAAATAAAGTTTTTCCTACTCCTGGTCTAGCTCCAACTACAGTAATAGTCTTCCATTCAAGACCATCACAAAATGCATCATTAAATCTAATCCAAGAAGTTTTTAAGGATTTTAAATCTCCTTGTCTTCTAGCTTTGATTTTTAGAATAGCTTTTCTTAAAGAGTCTCTTTCACTGATAGGCTTATAAGCCCGAGCTCCATTATACAAATTTTCCATAAAAATTATTTTTCAAAAAGACTTATTGTTTTTTCTTTTGAAATATT
>Ga0209297_1000101_pt1 | contig 57116 bp, 62 predicted proteins | sample S_130805_MF_Meta_FD_187322 | JGI IMG/M metagenome (GOLD analysis project Ga0209297, IMG submission 187322) | Freshwater microbial communities from Lake Simoncouche, Canada to study carbon cycling - S_130805_MF_MetaG (SPAdes) (version 2) | ecosystem: Environmental > Aquatic > Freshwater > Lake ...
CCAGCGCCAGGTAGGCGGTGGGGAATAGCAACAGGCCGGACCAGCCCACAAACACGAAGCGGTCGCGCTTCAGCCAGTCATCGAGGACGTCGAACCATCCCCGGCCTGCCGGCGCCCGCCCTACAGCAATCGTCATCGGAGAGATGCGCGAGGGAATCCCCGCTGAGAGGTCGGATACCGCGCGATCGTAACAACGTTTGCATGGCTACAGAGGCAAAAGGAAATGGGCTGAAATCCTTTGGCATCAAAGGGTTCTAGGTATTTATTCACAATTGACCTTTTCTGCCCTGGCGACGCTCCGGCAGGATGCCAGCAGTTCTAGACCGGGCTCCCTATGGCCGACCCCATTGATCAGCCGGTGCTTGGTTCCCGCCGACTGTCCAATCTGCTGATGGCCGTGCTGGTGTCAATCGGTGGCCTGGGCTTCCTGCTTGCCAGTGCCTCCAGTTATTTCGGCAAAGACCTGTTGCCGCTGGGGCACCCCGCCGCGCTGTTGTGGGTGCCCCAGGGCCTGGTCATGGGGGCCTATGGCATCGCCGCCCTGCTGCTGGCCAGTTATCTCTGGGTGGTAATCGGCATTGACGTGGGCGCCGGCAGCAATCATTTCGACAAGGAGACCGACGCGATCACGATCCGCCGTCGCGGTTTCCGCCAACTAATTAATTTCACAATTCCCTGCAGTGAGGTGCTGTCGGTGAAAGTGGAGGTGCGCGATGGCCTCAATCCCCGCCGCCGCCTCGCCCTCAAGTTGCGCGGTCGCCGTGATCTGCCCCTTACCCAGGTGGGGGAACCGGTGGCCCTGGCCGAATTGGAACGCAGTGGTGCCGAACTGGCCCGTTATCTGGGGGTTCCCCTGGAGGGCGTATGAACTGGCCTAATTGCTTGCTGCGCTGGGGCGGCACCCTTGGCCTGCTGGCGGCCCTAGTGCTGCTGCCTGCCTGCACCCCGCCCGCCGCCCATAGCGATCTCGGCTGCGGCCAGAGCAACATCCCCTGCCTCCAGGGCACGGCCCGGGTGCTGCTCAGCACCGCCAAGGGCAAGGTACTTATTGAGCTAGATGGCAAAAACGCCCCGCTCACCGCCGGTAATTTCCTAGATCTGGTGCGGCGCGGCGCCTATACCAACACGGTGTTTCACCGGGTGGTGAAGGATCCCACCCCCTTTGTGGTTCAGGGCGGTGACCCCCAGAGCAGCCGTCCGAATGTGCCGGTAAGTCAGTACGGCTCAGGCAATTTCCTTGATCCAGCCAGTGGTGCCCCCCGTTACATCCCCCTCGAGGTGAAGTTGAAGAACGAGGCCAGCCCCCGCTATGGCACGCCCCAAAGCGGCGCCCGGGTCAGTGAGCAGTTGGCCCTGCCCCACCACCGGGGCTCGGTGGCGATGGCCCGTTCCCAGGATCCAAATTCGGCCAGTGCCCAGTTCTATATCGCCCTTACCGATCTACCGGAACTGGATGGTCGCTATGCCGTTTTCGGCCATGTGATCGAAGGTATGCCCGTGGTTGATCAGATCAACCAGGGGGAACGGCTGCTCAAGGCCGAAGTGGTGAAGCCCTAGGCCAGCTTTCGGCTCAGGCGGGCACGTGGGAATCGGAGCTGAGCAGTTTCAGCAGTTCCGAATTCACCCCGGAGGCCCGCTGCAGCGCCACCTTGCCGGTGCGGGCGATTTCGAGAATGCCGAAGGGTCGCAGCAGCTGTTCGAGGGCCACGAGCTTGCCGGGGTCGCCTACCACCTCGAGGGTGAGGGCCTCATCGGCCACATCCACCACCTTGGCGCGGAACACCTGCACCAGATCAAATACGGCCCCGCGGGTTTCGCTGTTGGCTTTCACCTTCAGCAGCATCAACTCGCGTTCCACCGCCGGAATCGTGGAGAGGTCGATCACCTCCAACACATTCACCAGTTTGAGCAGTTGCTTTGTCATCTGCTCCAGCACGCGGTCATCGCCGCCCACCACCATGGTGAGCCGCGAAACACCGCCCTGTTCCGTGGGACCCACGGCCAGACTTTCGATGTTGTAACCACGCCTGGCAAACAGGCCTGAAATCCGGCTCAAAGCTCCGGATTCATCTTCCACCAACACCGAAAGGGTGTGCTTCATTGCCTCACCAGGGCCCCGCCAAACCTACGCGCCGGTGGGCTGTTGCCGCAGCCAACGCAGCAGCACCCGGTTGAACTGTTCGGGATCCTCGTCGTGGGGGCAATGGCCCAGCTCCTCCAGCCATTCCAATTGGCAGAGCCCAGCGGGGGTCCGTTGCAGCACCTGCTGGGCAATGGCCGGCGGCACCAGCCGGTCCTGGCGGCCCCATAGCAGTAGCAACGGCTGGCTTAAGCGCGGCAGCAAGGCCGGGGCGGTGGCCTGGGCCGGCCGCAGGCCCATGCCTCGCACCATGCCGGCCAGGGCGCGGGCGGCGGTGGGGCGGCTGGCGGGCCGTTGGATCAGGCGAATCAGTTCGGCGTCGATGCGCTGGGGGCGGTGGTAGGCGCTGCCGATGCCCAGCCGCAGGGGCCACGGCTGGCGCAGCAGGGCCAGCAGCGGCCGCAATGGCACCAGCCAGGTGAAGAATTTCACCAGCCAGCGGTGCAGGCGCCGCCGCCAGGGGGCCCGCCGCCGCCGCAGGGGCAGCAGCAGGGTGGGATCCGGCAGCGGGGCGGCCACCAGGGAATGCACCAGCTCTGGGGCAAACACGGCGGTGGTGAGGGCCACCAGGCCACCGATGGAATTACCCACCAGCACCGCCGGTACCTGCACCACCTCCCGCAGGAAGTGCTGCAGCTGGCGGCTCCAGAGGCGGTTGTCTAGGGGAATGCCGGGCTGGTCTGACTGGCCAAAACCGAGCAGGTCGATGGCATAAACGCAGTAACCGGCTTCGGCCAGGCCCCCGGCGTTCTGGCGCCAGTGGCCGCTGGCGGCCCCGAAGCCATGGATTAGCACCAGCGCTGGCCCCCCCACCGGCCCGAGCCGCCGCCAGTGGCAACTCCAACCCTCAAACTGACAACTGCTGTGTTCCCCCCAGTCGCTGCCAAATGACCGCTGCTCAAGGGGGATCGTTAGGGGGGGAAGGGCGCGGGTAACGGCAATGCAGGCGAACCACTCTCACTATTGCGAAGCCGGCGCCTCTGTGGAGCTGGGCTCAGGTTTTTTTCGGGCGGATTCCCGGCCGGCCCGGGATTTTGGTGTGTTGTTGCTGCGCTGGTTGGCCCAGGGAACCGCTGCCTCCCAGCCCCTGACGGTGCTGGATGGGCTGGCCGGCTGTGGCATTCGCGGCCTGCGCTATGGCCTGGAGGCCGGCGCCACGGCGGTTTGGGCCAACGATGCCGATCCAGATCGCCTGCCCCTGCTCACAAAAAACCTTGCCCCCTTGCGGGCCCAAGGGCTGAGCCTCAACTGCACGGCCCTCACCATTCAGAAACTGCTGGCCCAGCTGTTGCTGGAGGAGCGGCGCTTTGACCTGGTGGATCTCGATGGCTTCGGGGCGGCCACGGCCCTGGTGCCGGCGGCCCTGGAGGCGGTGCGCTTTGGCGGCATTCTTTATCTGGCCAGCAGCGATGGCCGTTCCTTCACCGGCCACGACCGCGCCGCGGCGGTGCGGCGGCTGGGGGCAGCGGTGCGGGCCCAACCCTGCAGCTGGGAATTGGCCCTACGCCTACAGCTGGGGGCGATCGCCCGGGCGGCCTGGAGCCTGGGGCGTGGGGTGGAGCCGTTGTTGAGTTTCAGTGAGGGCCGCACCTTTCGCACCGCCGTGCGGGTGAGCCGCCAGCCTGCCGCCGCTGAGGAACTGCAGTTGGGCTTGCAGGCCTACTGCCACCGCTGCGGCAACCATTGGGGGCAACCGCTGCTGCGCTGGAAGGGTTTGGGCGCTTGCAGTTGTGGGGCCGAACCGGTGTTGAGCGGCCCACTGTGGCGGGGGCCCCTCCAGGCGCCAGCGCTGTTGCAGGAGGCCTTGAGCCTGGAGGATCCCCAGCGGCCGCTGCTGGCGCCGGCGGCCCAGCGGCTCTTGCTGCGGCTGCTGGCCGATGACGGCTTGCCGCCGGAGGCCAGTGCCCTGGCTGATCTGGGGCGGCAGCTGGGCGGTGGCCCGCCGCCCTTGGCGGCCCTGCTGGGGGCCCTGCGCCAGGCCGGCTGGCGGGCCAGCGCCAGTGGGGTGCAAGCGCAGCAGTTCCGCTCCGATGCCCCCTGGCCAGAACTGCTGGCCACTGCGGCCCGGCTGCAGAGCGGCGGCAGCGACGGATAAGCTGCCAGCACTGCGCCCGTTTTCCATGGCTTCGGAGATCTTTGGCACCGCTGCGATCTTCTGGGTACTGATCCCCCTCGGCCTCGCCGGTGGCGCCCTGCTGCTCAAGCTCCAGGGGGACTGAGCGGGCGCGCTCCCGGCCGCAAGTCCCTAGGCTCGCCTTTGCTTGAAGGGGGCCATGCAGGTTCTGGTGCTCGGTGGAACGGGAACCCTCGGTCGGCAGATCGCCCGTAGGGCCTTAGACGCTGGTCACCAGGTGCGTTGCCTGGTGCGTTCGCCCCGCAAAGCCGCCTTTCTGCAGGAGTGGGGCTGTGAGCTCACCCGCGGCAACCTGCTCCAACCTGATTCTCTGGCCTACGCCCTGGAGGGCCAGGAGGCGGTAATTGATGCCGCCACGGCCCGGCCCACCGATAGCGAAAGCGTTTATCGGATCGACTGGGACGGCAAGCTCAATCTCTTTAACGAATGCCGCCGGGCGGGCCTTAAGCGGCTGGTGTTTGTTTCGCTGCTGGAGGCCGAACGGTTTCGCTCCGTGCCGCTGATGGATATCAAGTACTGCACTGAGCAGCTGCTGGCGGATTCCGACTTTGATTACACGATCCTGCGCAGCTGTGCCTTCATGCAGGGGGTGATCGGCCAGTTTGCAATCCCTGTGCTGGAGAGCCAAACCGTTTGGGTGAGCGGCAGCTCCACGCCGATTGCCTACATGAACACCCAGGATGTGGCCCGCTTTGCCGTGGCCGCCCTCGGGCGGCCGGAAACCAGCCGCCGCAGTTTCCCAGTGGTAGGGCCTAGGGCCTGGAACAGCGGTGAAGTGGTGCAGTTATGTGAACGCTTCAGCGGCAAGGAGGCCCGGGTGATCCGGGTGCAGCCCTTGCTGCTGAAGTTGATGCAGAGTTTTGCGGCCTTTTTTGAGCCAGGGGTAAACGTGGCCGAGCGGCTCGCCTTTGCCGAGGTCACCGGCGGAGGCCTCAGCCTCGATGCCCCCATGGAAGAAAGCTATGGCGCTTTCGGCCTCGATCCCGCTGAAACCACTGGCCTGGAGGCTTACCTCAAGGAGTACTACAGCGGCATCCTCAAGCGCCTGCGCGAGCTGGAGGCCGACCTTGATAAGGACGCCAAGCGGAAGTTGCCGTTCTGAGTTGGGGGTAGGGGGGAACAATGGGCAAAACCAGCCCCCGATCCCCCATGGCCATTGCCCAGTTCAAGAACCTGCAGCGGCGACTCACAAACCTGGAGCAGGAGGCCACCACCGAGTTGGATCGGGTTTGTGGCAACAGCCTTTGGGCCAGCGTTGGCCCGGATGTAATCGATGCCCTGGAGAACCCCGCCGACCGGGCCCGGGCCAACTACTACTACGGCCAGTTGCAAACCGTGCGCGAGCTGCAGGACGCCCTCGGTTAAGCCAGTAGCGCGGCCAGGCGCCGCTGTTCCTCGCCGTTGACCAGGCGCCACTGGCCGGGGGCCAGCCCCTGCAAATCCAGGGGCGGTCCGCCATCCATCAGGTCGAGGGCCACCCGCAGCAGCCTCAGGGTGGGAAAGCCCACCGCCGCGGTCATGCGGCGCACCTGGCGGTTGCGGCCCTCCCGCAGTTCCAGCTCCAACCAGCTGGTGGGCACCGTGAGCCGCTGGCGGATTGGCGGATCCCGTTCCGCCAGCTGGGCCACCGCCGCCGCCGCCAGGGCCCGGGCCCTGGCTGGCCGGGTGGGGCCGTCCTTGAGTGGCAGGCCCCTGGTTAGCTCCGCCAGGGCCCCCTGGCTCAGCTCCCCCTCCACCTGCACCCAGTAGCGGCGCCAGTGGCCCCAGCGGGGATCAGTGAGCCGTTGCTGCAGCCGGCCCTGGGCGGTGAGTAGCAGCAAACCTTCGCTGTCGCCATCAAGGCGGCCGGCCGCATAAACCCCAGGCACTGGCACCAGTGGGGCCAAGCAACCCCAGCGGCTTCCCGGCTCAGGGGTGAATTGGCTCAGCACCCCGTAGGGCTTGTGCAGCAGCAGGGTGGGGGGGGCTGGATCCGCCATCGCCCTAAAATGAAAAACAACTGTTGATCTGGCCCCATCCCTGCATGATTGAAACCTCTGGCGTGATTGAGAAAGAGCAGGGGAACGGGTTCTATCTGGTCACTCTGGAGCAACCGGCCGGCCACCAATGCCTTTGTCGCGCCGCCGGCAAGCTCACCAAATTCCGGATCAAATTACTGGCTGGCGACAAGGTGCTGGTTGAGATCAGCCCCTATGACCTCACCCGCGGCCGGATCACCTATCGGGAACGTAATGCCTCCGCCCCCGGCGGTCGCCCCCCCGGCGGCGGTAACCGCCCCGGCGGTCCCCGGCGCCGCTAAACAGCCTGGGTTAAGAGCGCTTCGATTGCTGCTTTTACGGTGCTGCGTTGCTGCACCCCCCGCCATTGCTGTTTCAGTTCCTTTTGCAAAAACAGCTGCACCGTGGGGGTGCCGGTAACCCCGGCTTGGGTTGCGATCTCCGGATCGGTTTCCAGGTTGATCTCCACCCCTTGGGCGGCCCCCTCTAGTTCGTTTAGGACCCGCTTGAGCTGGGGCTTGAATACGTGGCAGGGGCCGCAGCTGGGGGAGGTGTACACCACCAGTAGGGGCTTGCTGCTGTCGTGGTACAGCTTGCGCAGGGCATAACTGCCCCCCTGCCAAAGGGCCTCAGCATCGAAGTCCGTTTCCGTGGTGTTTGCTGTTTCCTTGGGCAGCTCCGCCGCCACCGGATCCACGGGCTGGCGTTCCACCGTCACCGCCAAGTTTTGCTCACTGAGCCAGCGTTCCGCCGCCAGGGCCGCCTGGCAGCCGCTGGCGGCGGCGGTGATCGCCTGGCGCCAGTGGGGGTCGGCCACATCACCGGCGGCATATACCCCCTCACGGCTGGTGGCCGGGGAGCCCGGTTGGGTAAGCAGATAGCCATTGCCATCCAGCTCCAGCTGACCGCGCAGCAGGCGGGTGTTGGGCGTATGGCCTATGGCATAGAAGAGGCCCCGCACCGCCAGGGTTTCGGCGACGGCCCCCTCCCCGTTTAGTAATTGCACCCCCTCCAGCCAGCCATTGCCGCTAAAGCCAGCGATCTGGCGATTCCAATGCACCGTTATCTGGGGGTTGGCCAACACCCGATCGGCCATGGCCCGGCTGGCCCGCAGCTCCTGGCGGCGCACGATCAGATGCACCTGGCTGCCGTATTTGGTGAGATACACCGCCTCTTCGCAGGCGGAGTCGCCACCGCCCAGCACGGCCAGCTGTTCATTGCGGAACTGGGGGGTGGCGCCATCGCAGATGGCGCAGGCACTGATGCCTTTGTTCCAAAAGTGATCTTCCCCGGCGATCTGCAGCCGGTTGGCGCTGGCGCCGGTGGCGATGATCAGGGAATGGCTGTTGATGGTTTGGCCTTCCACCTGCAGCCGATAGGGCCGTTGGGATAAATCAATCGCCTCGGCGTCGGCTTCGATCAGGCGGGTGCCCCAGCGCACGGCCTGGGCCTTCATGCGATCCATCAGGTCGGGGCCGAGGATCCCATCGGGGAAGCCGGGGAAATTTTCCACATGGGTGGTGGTCATCAGTTGGCCACCGGCGATGCCGCCGTCTTGGTAGCCGGTGATCAGCAGCGGGTTGAGGTTGGCCCGGGCGGCGTAGAGGGCGGCGGTGTAACCGGCCGGACCGGAACCGACCACCACTAGGTTTTCGATTGCTGGCTGCGGGGTGACCATGGCTGGCTTATGCGGACTGAGTATGACTTAGCTTAGCGGCCTGGGCGGTTGGGGCCGTTGGGGCCGTTGCTTTGCTTGAAGCCTGCCCACAAAAAAGCCATGGGCGCGGCTGCGGCACCCATGGCTGAGAAATGTTTGGATTTGATCAGGGCTGGATTGTTAAGGCCTAGGCAACCCCATCAGTTAATGAGGGCAGGCTGAGGGGTTTTAAGTTTGGCTGGGGACATTCCAACAGCCAGTCGGCAAACTCTGAGGTGAGGGCAAAGCTGCCCTCGTAGTCCTTGATGGCCTCCAGCTGTTCAAGGCGGCGACCTAGCCAGGCCAGGGTGCCGTTGATGCTGGGGTGCGGAGACGATTTAGCGTCCATGGCAACCTCCGGATGGGGCCCACGTTGGTCGGAGCGGTTTACTCCGGTAGGTGGGTTTCGCAGAACGTCGCACTTTTCAAATGGCCGCAATGTAGTCACTGTCACCAGATCGACTAATCCTGAACACCTAGCCAGTCAGGGACAAGTCTTTAGAGCCGCTGAATTCCCTCTGGATAGGGATCCACCTGCAGGGAGCGCGGCAGGCTGGGGCCCTGTTGCAGGGCGGCCGGTAGCCGCAACCAGGGGTCAACCCGGGGCTGAATTTGGCTTTGGGGCTGGAGTTGGAGTTGGAATTGACTTTGGGTCTGGACCTGGGGTTGGGGCCTGAACACGGGGCTCCAGAGCTCCTGTTGTTTTTGCATAGGCACCACCTCCAGGCGCACGGCTTCCGCCTGGCTGGCGATCGGGGCCAGGGCCAGTAAAGAGCTAGCGCCTAGGGCCGCTGCGAGGTGAAATCCGCTCATGGGCGGAAGGTATCGCCTTGGGCCGCCGGTGCAAGCCTGCAGCGCCGGCAAAGCAAAAAAAAACCCCACTGCCCGGCAGTGGAGTTCAGGGTGACGTGCTCGCGGTGGGCTCCGGGCTCCTTTCTTTCCGCTCCACCATTAAGGACCGCCGGGGAGACAGAACTGTGACTGGATCAGTTCACACCCTGACCAAATGTGACTGAACCCCGTCTGTCGCCCGTAAAACCTGGCAATTGCGGCCCTTTTAGCTCGATCACATCCCCGGCCCCATCGGCCACCGCCCGGTGGCTGGCCCGCCAAGCGCTGGGGGATCCCCCTATATCTGGCGACTCAGCGCTTTCCGGCGGCCGCAGCAGGTAGGGGGTGCTGAGGCTCCAGTTATTGGCGTAGCCCATCAGTAGGGGGTCGGCGGGGGCATAGATGTATGAGGGCAGCCGGGGCACCGGCTCCAGGGCACTGCGCTGGCCATCCATGCGCACCGCCCTGGTGATCGCCTGGAGGAAACGGCTGCGGGTCACCACGGTGGTGAGGTAGGCCACCACCCGTAGCCGGGGGGCATCAAAGCCCTCGGCGCACATGTCCACACTCACCAGCCAATCCCCTTCCCCCTGCTGGAAGCGCACCAGGGCCTCCGCCGCCCGCGGGTCCTGGGAATGGACGAGCACCACCCGGTCGCCTTCCTCCTCCAGCAAGCCGCCAATGCCGCGGGCGTGTTTGATGTTGCGGGCCACCACCAGCCCGGCCGCCCCAGGATGTTGCTGCTGCAGGGCTTCCCGCCGCCGCCGCGCCTCCAGCAGCACCCGCAGCCCGATGCTGCTCGGATCCCCCAGGCGCACGGCCCGGCGCAGGTTGCGGGCCCGCCAGGTTTCCCGTTGCTCCGCCGACATGGGCGAGCGTTCAGCATCGCCATCCCCTTCGCGGGCGTGGTCGATCCAGCCGTCTTGAAAGCGGAATTGCAGGGGCCGCACATCGCCGGAGGCGATCAACTCCTGGGGTTCCACACAAAGATCAGGGGCAATCACCCGTTGGCGGCTGCCGTCTAGCTCCACCAGCTTTTGGCTGGCGGCACAGAAGCCCAGTTGGTCGGCCCGGAAGGGGGTGCCAGTGAGCCCTAGGCGCAGGCGACTGCCCTCACTTAGTTGCTCAAAGGTCAGACCCCAGCCGCTTTGGTCTGGCAATTGGGGGTCGAGCCCCAGGTGGTGCACCTCATCGGCCACCACCAGCCAGGCCTGCAGGGGCCAGCGGCTCTCCAGGGTTTGACGCAGCAGCAGCGGGTCGCGGCTGGCCCCCTGGTAGCTGCAGATCAGGCCATCTCGGCCCAGCTCCCCTTCCCCCAGCTCCAGTTGCAGGCTGGCGGCGGCCTTGAGCCATTGGGCGGTGATCGAGCTGCGGTGGCTGCAAACGCAAAGACCTTGCAGCAGCCCCTCCTGGCGCAGTTGCCGAAAGGCATAGAGGCTGCCCAGGGTTTTCCCCGCCCCGGGCCCCGCATGGATCAGCACATCGATGCTCTTGGCGGGGTTTTGGGTCGGGGTGCTGAGGCGGCGGCGCAACAGTGCCAGCAGCCGTTGTTGCCAGCTACGGGGGCGCAGGGTGCCGGCGGCGGAGCCGTTGGCCTGGCGGATGGCGAAGGAAGGGGAACCCATGGCGCGCATTTTGCGTGTTTTTACGCCGGCTGGTACCTGTCAACGCCTGATTGCCTAGAACAGGAGCTGTTGCCCCTGAGCTGATGCGCCTGGCTGTGACCGGAGCCTCCGGCAAAACCGGTTGGCGGCTGGTGGAAGAGGCCCAGCGCCGGGGTCATGAACTGGTGCCGATCCTGCGGCCGGGATCACTGCTGCCGCCTGAGTTAGAGGCCGCCGGCCTGGGGCCCGCGGTGCAAAGGCTGGAACTCCACGACCGGGCCGCCCTCACCAAGGCCCTGCAGGGCTGTGATGCCCTGGTGATCGCCACCGGGGCGCGACCGTCGGTGGATTTGGCGGGTCCACTCAAGGTGGATGCCCTGGCCATCCGTGCTCAGATCGCCGCCTGCAGGGCGGCGGGGGTGGGCCGGGTGCTGCTGGTTAGCTCCCTCTGCAGTGGCCGCTGGCTGCATCCGCTCAACCTGTTTGGCTTGATCCTGGTTTGGAAGCGGCTCGGGGAGCAGTGGCTGGAGGCCAGTGGCCTCGCCTGGACGATCATCCGTCCCGGGGGCCTCAAGGAAAGCGAGGAGCAGCTAGACCAGCAGGGCATTCGCTTCAGCGGGCCTGATCAGCAGGAGAGCAACAGCATCCCCCGCCGGCTGGTGGCCCGGGTTTGCCTAGATGCCCTTACGGATCCGGCCGCCGTGGGGCGGATTATCGAAATCACCAGTGGCGCCGATCAACCAGCCCAGGGGCTTAGCGACTGGCTGGCCACTAATCCGGCCTGAGCGGCGTGTTGCTGACACCCGAGCCTGAATTCCGGGGGCGCTTCCCCTGGTGGGGCGCTGATCTACAGACCCTGCGCGACACCCTCAGGCCGCCGCGGCTGCCGCCGGACCAAGGGATTCCTTTGACCATCGGCTTGGCCGACGGCTCTGCCCTACTCGCTGTCCACGACCCTTTGGCTGAGCCGCTGGGCTTGGTGCTGCTGGTCCATGGTCTTGGCGGCTCCAGTGATCGCGAGGGCCTGCGGCGCCTGGGGCTGGTGCTGCAGGCCGCTGGCTTTGCGGTGCTGCGGCTCAACCTGCGGGGGGCTGGCCGTGGCCGGCCCCTGGCCCCGGGCACCTATGCGGCCCATTGCAACCGCGACCTCTTGCCGGCCCTGGCCTTCGCCCGGCAATTGGCGGCAGGACAGCCCTTGTTTGGGGCAGGTCTTTCCCTGGGGGGCACGGTTCTGCTCAACGCATGCCTGGGGGAAAATGCAGATGGACTTTCAGCTGCTGAGCTTTCAGCTGTTGGATTGCTGGATGGCCTTGTTTGCATTAGCAGTCCCCTCGATCTGGCCCTCTGTGCCACCTCGATTGATCGCCCCCGCAATCACATCTACCAGCGTTGGTTGCTGCGGCGGCTGGTGCAGCAAACCCTGGAGGACCCCGGCTCGGTAACGCCGGCGGAACGCCAGGCCCTCGCCCAAGTGCGCAATATCCGCGGCTTTGATGCTGCGATTACGGCACCCCGCTGGGGGTTTAGCAGTGTTGATCACTACTACCAAGAGGCGAGTCCTATCCATCGGCTCTTGCCAGGGGCCGATGGCAATCCTCCCCCCGCTTCCCTCCCCTGCCCCACCCTGTTACTCCAGGCGGAGGATGATTCCTGGGTGCCAGCCTCTAGCGTTCGCTCCCTCGCCGCTGGCCCAGCCCCTGGGGGGCTTGAGCTGCTGCTCAGCCGCGGCGGTGGCCACAACGGTTTCCATGGCTGCGGCGATCGGCCCCATGCCTGCTGGTCTGATCAATTAACGGTGCGTTGGCTGCAAGGCCTGCTGGCTTAATTCCACCACTGCCTGGCGGGCCCAAGCGTCTACGGCCAGCACATCCTCCAGGCTGGGATCCGGCCGCAGGTCCTGGCGGTGACGGTCACAGGTGCGTTCGATCAGCTTTGGAATATCAAGGAAATGGATCTGCTCCTCCAGGAACAGCGCCACCGCCTGTTCATTGGCGGCATTCATCACGGCGGGCATGGTGCCGCCAGCCCGACCGGCGGCGTAGGCCAGCTCCATGCAGGGGTATTTAGCCCGATCCGGGGCCCGAAAGCTGAGTTGACCCACTTCGGTGAGATCCAGGCGCCGCCAGGGGGTTTCCAGCCGTTCGGGCCAGCTGAGGCAGTACAAGATTGGCAGCTTCATGTCGGGCCAACCCAGCTGGGCCAGCACCGAGGAATCGGCCAATTCCACCAGCGAATGGATGATGCTCTGGGGGTGGATAACGATCTCGATGTGGTCGTAGTCGAGGCCGAATAGGTAGTGGGCTTCGATCACCTCCAGCCCCTTGTTCATCAAGGTGGCGGAGTCAACGGTGATCTTGCGGCCCATGCTCCAGTTGGGGTGACTGGTGGCATCGGCCACGGTGGCGTTCACCAGGTCGGCGGCCGCCCAGTCGCGGAAGGCACCGCCGGAGGCGGTGAGCTGGATGCGGCGCAGGCCCGGCGTTGGAATGCCGGTGGAGAGTCGGGCGCTGTCAGCCCAGGGGGTGCCCTGCAGGCATTGAAAAATGGCTGAGTGTTCGGAATCCGCTGGCAACAGGCGGCTGCCACTGCGTTTCAGGGCCGGCAACACCACCGGCCCGGCGGCGATCAGCGTTTCCTTGTTGGCCAGGGCCAGGTCTTTGCCCGCCTCGATCGCCGCCAGGGTGGGCAGCAGGCCGGCACAGCCCACGATCCCCGTAACCACTAGATCGGCGCTGGCCCAGGCCGCCACGGCACAGAGCCCCTCGGGGCCAGCCAGCAGCACTGGAAGGGGGGCGGCGGCGGTCTCTGTTGCTAGGGCCGCCAGCCGTTGCTGCAATTCCGGCAGCAAGGCTGGATCGGCGAGGGCCACCGCTTCCGGTTGATAGCGCTTGATCTGGCGTACTAACAGTTCAAGGTTGCGGCCGGCGCTGAGGGCCACCACCCGGAAGCGCTCGGGGAAATCATCAACGATTTCCAGGGTTTGGGTGCCGATCGAGCCGGTGGATCCCAGCACACTGATGGCTTTCACTCGCGACTCCCGGCCCTGGCTTTTGGTCAGTCTCCCACCGTTGGGGTCCGCAATCAGAGCGTTTCAATTTTGGTTGCTGCCTAGGCTCAGCCCCCTTGGTGCGGACCTATGGACCTGCTCTGGCTGCAGCGCTGGAACTTCATTGAACGGGCGAAGCTCGAGCGGCAGCTTTGGGATGCCTTTGAGCAGGGCCAAGACCTGGAGGGGTTGGTAACCGAATTACGTAACCGCCTGGAGGACCCCAGCGCTGAAACCGAAGCCTTTGAGCGGTTTCGGCTCGAGGTGTGGAGCGAATGCCTGCGGCGGATCCGCAAGATCGAAGCCACGATGAAAGACCGCAGCCCCAATGACTAGGGAGCTAACGCTGGATCCAGTCGGTAAGGCCGCCGGGACGGTCGATCAGTTCAATGCCCCGGGCTCGGAATTCATCGCGGATGCGGTCTGCTTCAACGAAATTCTTGGCAGCCTTGGCGATCCGACGGGCCTCGATCTGCTGTTGAATCTCCGCTTGAATTTCCCCAGTGGCCCCGCTGTTGGCGCTGGCTTCAGGGTTTGCCTGGCTGGCCCCAGCCCCCTCGGGTCTCAACCCCAGCACCGCCGTTAGCTCCTGCAGCAGTTGCCATTGGGGCTCAAGGCTGCGGTCTTCTTGGTTGGGGGCATCACCCCGTTCCAGTCGATTGGCAAGGGCGCGCAGGGGGCGGGCCAGTTCAAACAACACCGCCAGGGCGGCTGAACTATTTAGGTCATCGTCCATGGCTGCCATGAAGCGATCCCGGTTGGCGCTCAGCCAGGGCTCCTCAATCGGATCGATCTGCCCATGGCAGGTTGGATCGCTGGCGCTGGCGGCAGCCCAGCCCAGGGCCTGCTGCTGGCGTTCCCCCAGCAGCAAGGCGGCATTAAGGCCCTTCCAGCCGGTGGCGGCCGCATCCAAGGCCTCGGCGCTGAAATCCAGCGGCTTGCGGTAATGGGCCTGCAGCACAAACAACCTCAGGGTCATGGCTGAAACGCCGCTTTCCAATAGGCCGCGGATTGTGGTGAAGTTGCCGAGCGATTTCGACATCTTTGTGCCGCCCACATTCACCATGCCGTTGTGCAACCAGTAGCGCGCCAGGGGTTTACCGCTGGCGGTTTCTGATTGGGCAATTTCGTTTTCGTGGTGCGGAAAGATCAGGTCGGCACCGCCCAGGTGAATGTCGATGGTTTCGCCCAGTTCCTGGCGCACCATCGCTGAACATTCAATGTGCCAGCCGGGCCGCCCTGGACCCCAGGGGGAAGGAAAACTTGGCTCCCCTGGTTTGCTGCCCTTCCAAAGGGCAAAGTCAAAGGGGTGCTGTTTGCGGGCGTCTTCACTGCTGCTGGTGCGGCCACTGGCCCCCTGCTGCTGGTCGTTTGGATCACGACCACTGAGTTGACCGTAGCCCTGGGCCTTGGCCACGGCGAAATAGACATCGCCATCGGCGCTGTAGGCGGCTCCTTTTGCTTCCAGTTCAGCGATCAGGTGGCGGATGCCATCAAGACAGCGGGTGGCCCGGGGACTGCGATCGGCGGGGAGAATGTTGAGCAAGGCCATGTCGGCTTCGTAGGCCTCGATATTGCGATCGCTCACCACTTCCATGCTGGTGCCCTCGGCCGCGGCGCGGTTGAGGATCTTGTCGTCGATGTCGGTGTAGTTCTGCACAAAGGTCACGGCGTAGCCACTCCAGCGCAGGTAGCGCCGCAACACATCCCAGGCGATGTAGCTGCGGGCATGGCCCAGGTGGCAGAGGTCGTAAACGGTGACGCCGCAGCAGTAAATCGATACCTTTCCGGCTTCCAGGGGCTCAAATAATTCCAGCCGCCGGTGCAGGCTGTTGAACAGGTGCAGGCTGTTTTGTGGTTGCTTACTCATCTCACTTCGCCTCCATCCAGTTGGGGCCGGCGCCAATTTCCACCAGCAGGGGGACCGAGAGCGTTACAGCCTGTTCCATCGTCTCCTTGACCAGGGCCATCACCTCCCGTTGGGCGATGGGATCGCATTCCAGCACCAGTTCGTCATGCACCTGCAGCAGCAGTCTCGCCGGTAGCCCAGTGGCGCTGAGCTTCTGGTCCAGCTGCACCATCGCTTTCTTGATGATGTCTGCGCTGGAGCCCTGGATCGGCGCATTGGCGGCGGCGCGCAATTGCTGGGCCTCCATGCCGCCGCGGCGGGCCACCGCCAGATCGATTTCCTCCGGCGCCTTACCCCTCAGCCGCCCCAGCCCATGGGGATCGAAGTGGAACGGCCGCCGACGGCCCATCAGCGTTTCCACGTAGCCGCGGCTCAGGGCCAGCCGTTCCTGTTGTTCGAGGAAGCCAAACACCTTGGGATAGCGCTCCTTGTACTTGCTTAGGAACTGCTTGGCCTCCGCCTGGCCCACGCCGGTCTCCCGGGCGAAACGCTGGGCGCCCATGCCGTAGATCACCCCGAAGTTGATTGTTTTGCCCAGGCGCCGTTCATCGGCGCTGATCTCCTCTTTATCGAGCAACAGCCGAGCGGTGAGGGCATGCACATCGTCGCCATGGTTGTAGGCCTCCACCAGTACTTCTTCACCGCTGAGGTGGGTGAGGATGCGCAGTTCTATCTGGCTGTAGTCGGCGCTGAGCAGTTGCCAACCCTCCTGGGGCAGGAAGGCCTTGCGGATCTGACGGCTGTAGGCCGTGCGGATGGGGATGTTCTGGAGGTTGGGATTGCTGCTGGAGAGCCGTCCGGTGGCGGTCACCGCTTGGTTGAAGTCTGTGTGTACCCGGCCGGTTTCTGGTTCCACCAGCAGGGGTAGGGCATCCACATAGGTGCTCTTTAATTTGCTCAGGGTGCGGTGTTCCAACACCAGGGCCACCACCGGGTGATCGGCCTCGAGTTTCTCCAGCACGGCCGCATCGGTGCTCCAACTTGTTTTTGTTTTGCGCGATTTTTTGCGGTCTAGGCCGAGCTTGTCAAACAACAATTCCCCCAATTGTTTTGGTGAGGCGAGGTTGAAGTCCACCCCGGCCGCCTGGCGGGCCTGCTGCTCCAAAATCTGCAACTGTTCGCCCATGGCCTGGCCCAACTCCTGCAGGTAGGGGATATCGATGCGGATGCCGGTGGCTTCCATCTGGGCCAACACTGGTTCCAGGGGTAGCTCCAGTTCATCGAGCAAGCGGGGCAGCTCCGGCCCCATGGCGTTTAGTTGCTCTCTCAGGATTGAGGCCAGGCGATAGGTGAGATGTACGTCCATGCCGCAATAGAGGGCGGCAGCAGCAACGGGAACGGAGGCGAAGTTCTCGCCCTTAGCCACCAGGTCGCTAAAGCCCGTGGGTGTGAAGCCGAAATGCCGCTGGGCCAATTCATCGAGGCTGTGGCGATCGCCGGCATCCCGCAGGTAATCGGCCAGCAGGGTGTCCATCACCACCCCCTGCAGCGGCAGGCCATGGCGCAACAGCACCAGACGGTCGTATTTGGCGTTTTGCAGCGCCTTTGGGTGGCTGGCACTGGCCAGCCAGGGGGCCAGCGCAGCGAGCACCTCTTCCAGGGGCAGGTGATGGCCGATCGGGATGTAGGCCAACTCCGCCAGGCCTGCGCCCCAGGCCAAGCCCACCCCTACCAGCTGGGCTTTGAAGGGGTTGAGGTCTGTGGTTTCGGTGTCTAGGGCCACCGGCGCCGCAGGATTGGTTTGGCCCAGCAGCAGCTGCAACAGGGTGTTGAGCTGGGCGCTGCTGCTGATTAGTTGGGGCTGGAGCTGCGGCATTGCTGGCGATGCCGGGGCTTTTGGAAATGCCAGGTCTTCTTGTAGGGCCCGGGCCTGGGGGGAGGTTGCCTTGGTGGAGTCAGAGGGATCGATCGCCTGGGCGTTCAACGCTTGCCCGATCGATCCCAAGCCGAGCTGAACATGACTACCAACACCCGCCACCTCTGTGCGAACTCCAGCCTCAGCTCCAATCCCAGCAACATTTGCGCCAACCCCACCAGCGCCAGCCACAGCTCCGCTGTCGCCAGCTGAGAAAATCTCGGCAAAACGATTCACCTGCTTGGCGAGGCTGTGTAATTCCAGTTCATGCAGCTGGGCCGCCAGCTGGTCTGCCTGCACCCTGCCCAACTCCAGCCGCGGCTCCGTGGGTAGGGGGATGTCCACCAGGATTTCCGCCAGCATCAGGGAGCGATAGGCGTTTTCCTTGCCGGCGGTCAGTTTCGCTTTGAGGGCCCCCTTAAGCACCCCCTTGCTGGCCTTTTCGTCTTCTAAGGCCTCGAGGGCGGCGTAGATGCCGTCGAGGTCACCATTTTCCTTGAGCAGGCTGATGGCGGTTTTTGGCCCCACCCCTTTTACGCCTGGGATGTTGTCGCTGCTGTCACCGGTGAGGGCCTTGAGCTTCACCACCTCAGTGGGCCGCACCCCGAGTTTGGCCAGCACCCCCTCCTCGCGGATTTCCGTGGGCCCGCTGTTCTTGGCGTAGGGGCCACCACCCATGTACAGCACAGCGATTTGACGCTGGTCATCCACCAATTGGAATAGGTCGCGGTCGCCGGTGAGGATGCGCACTTGCCAGCCAGTGTTGGCGGCCCGGTTGGCCAGGGTGCCAAGCACGTCATCGGCTTCGTAGCCGGGTGCCATGCAGAGGGGCAGGTCCAGGCTGCTGCTCAGGATCCCCTGGAGGTTGTGGAGGTCCTGGAAAAAGTGTTCTGGGGCCACATCCCGGTGGGCCTTGTAGGCCTCGTCTGCCTCGTGGCGGAAGGTGGGTTCGGCCGTGTCAAAGGCGATCACCAAGCCCTGGGGCTGCAGACCTTTGCAGTTGTCCAGCAGGGCCTTGAGGAAGCCGTAGGTAACGCTGGTGGGAATGCCCTCCTTGGTGGCCAGGCCGCCATCACCGCCCTTGGCGAAGGCATAGAAGCTGCGGAAGGCCAAGGAATGCCCATCCACCAACAGCAGTAGTGGTTTAGGGGAGGCCATGGCCTGGGGCGAGTAAGGCCCAGCCTGTCATCTGATGGCCAGGGATCAGCCATTCTTAGGGCAGCTGCGATCCACCGATGACGCGACGGCCCAGTCGCTATGCCGTGCATCTGCTCCTGGAGGGGGGCCATCGCCACTCCGTGCATTTTCCCAGCATCGAAGCCTTTCAGCAGTGGTACGGGGAAAACCTCAATAAGCCCGATGCCCAGGCGTTTATAAACGTGCCGATTGCTGACCTAGAGGGGGAATATCTGGTGGTGCGTCCCCGGGCGGTGCTGGCCGTGCATGTGGAACCGCAATTCACGGGGTTGGAATGAGCGAGGAACGGCTCAGCCTGTTGTGGGGCATCACGATTGCCTCCGGGGCCTTTGCCCAACTGCTGGCGAGACTCTGCAACTTGCCCGGTGTAGTGCTGCTCCTGGCCATTGGCCTGGTGGTGGGCCGGGCCGGTTTCCATTGGGTGGAACCCCTCGACCTAGGCGATGGCCTCGGCACGGTGGTTGGTCTGCTGGTGAGCCTGGTGCTGTTTGATGGCGGCCTCAACCTGCGGCTGCCCGGCGGCGAACTCAAGACCGCGGTGCTGCGCATCGTGCTGGTGCGGCTGGTCTTGGGCCTAGGGGCGGGTCTGCTGGCGGCCCACTGGCTGGCGGGCCTGAATTGGTCCCTGGCGGCGGTTTATAGCGCCATCGTGCTGGGCACCGGCCCAACGGTGGTCACCCCGCTCGTGCAACAGATACGCCTCAGCCCCCCCTTGGGCGAGCTGCTGGAGGGGGAGGGGCTGGTGCTGGAACCGGTGGGTGCCGTGCTGGCGCTGATGCTGTTGGAACTGGTTTTGGGCCAGCTGCAGGGGCTCCAAGGGGTGGTGGAAGGGCTGCTGCTGCGCCTGGGCTTTGGGCTGGGGGTGGGCCTGCTCACGGGGCTGCTGTTGTCTGAACTGCTGCGTCGCCTGCCAGAGGAGTCCGCTGCCCTGGGGCTGCGGCTGCAGCTCACCCTTGGGATGTTGTTTCTGATGTTTACCGCCTGTGAGGCCCAGTTGCCGGAGGCGGGGCTGCCGGCGGCGGTGGCGGCCGGGCTGGTGGTGGGCCGCAGGCCAGCTTCCAATCCAACGGAACTGGATGGCCTGATCCGTCAGCTGGCCCAACTGGCGATCACGCTGCTGTTTCCGCTGCTGGCCGCCGATGTGTCGTGGGCGGAATTAAGCCCCCTGGGCTTGGGGGGCGTGGCCTGCGTGCTGGTGTTGATGTTGCTGATCCGACCGGTGGCGATCGCCGTAGCCACGTTTGGTTTGCCCCTTGATGGGCCCCAGCGGCTGATGCTCACCTGGTTGGCCCCCCGGGGCATCGTTACCGCTGCGGTGGCCAGCCTGTTTGCCATTCGGCTCGAACAGGCGGGGGTGTTGGGGGCAGGGCGCTTACAGGGCCTGGTGTTCCTAACGATCCTGATGACCGTGGGCATCCAGGGCCTCACGGCCCCCCTGCTGGCCCAACGGCTGGGCCTGGTGGAACCGCCTTTAGCCGAGGCAACGCTCGAGCCGGAGCCGGTCCTCTCCGCTGGCGTGTAGCAACAGCCAGCTATCGATCAGGTCGGGGCCCTGCATCTTGCCCAGCAGGGCTGCCCGCAGGCTTTTCATCAGCAAACCTTTCTTGACCCCAGCGGCTTCGCAGGCCTGGGACAGCAGGGCTTTAGCGCTATCTGCGCTGAGTTCAGCAGTCGGCAACAACGCCAGCAGGGCCGCCAGGGCGTCGCGGGCGCTCGGTTGATCTAGCTGGGCAAGGGCATCGGCGCCGAGGTCGGGCCGCTGGAAAAAGGGCTGGGCCTGGTCCACCCCATCGGCCAGCAGGGTGAGCGAGGGGCCGATCAAGGTGCAGAGCTGTTGCAGCCAATCGCCGGTATGGCTTTCCAGGGGATAGCCGGCCTGGACCCAAAGGGGCTGCAGCTGGCTTTCCAGGGCAGCGGGGCTGAGTTCGTGCAGCACCTGGCCGTTGAGCCAGTTGAGCTTGTCCCAGTCAAAGCGGGCGCCAGCTTTATTTACCCGCTCGAAATCAAAGACGCTGGCGGCCTGCTCGAGGCTGAAGCGTTCCCCCATGCCCTCCGGTGCAGACCAGCCCAACAGGGTCATGTAATTGGCCAGGGCGCTGGCGGCGTAGCCCAGCTCGCGGAAGTCGGACACGGAGGTCACCCCATCGCGTTTCGACAGCTTCTTGCCTTCTTTGTTCAGGATCAGGGGCGTGTGGGCGAATTGCGGTATGGGCAGGCCCAGGGCTTGATACAGCAGCAGTTGCTTGGCGGTGTTGGCGATGTGGTCTTCACCGCGGATTACGTGGCTGATCGCCATTGCCGCGTCATCCACCACCACCACCAGGTTGTAGAGGGGATCACCAATTTGATCGGCGGCGGCCCGGCGGGCGATCACCATGTCGCCACCGAGGTCGGCCCCGGCCCAGCTCATTTCACCCCGCACCAGGTCGGTCCAGGTGATGCTGGCGCCGTCGTCGATGCGGAAACGCACCGTGGCCTGGCGACCTTCAGCGATGAAGGCCTGCTCCTGTTCAGCGCTGAGCTGCCGGTGGCGGTTGTCGTAGCGGGGGGCCTGGTGGCTGGCTTTCTGGGCCTCGCGCATGGCCTCCAGTTCGGCCTCCGTGGCGTAGCAGCGATAGGCATGGCCGCTGGCCAGCAGCTGTTTAATCGCCGCTTGGTGCTCCGCCAGGCGGCTGCTCTGGATCACCGGCTCCCCATCCCACTGGAGCCCGAGCCACTGGAGCCCATCCAGGATGTTGACGGTGTAGGCCTCCTGGCTGCGTTCCTTGTCGGTGTCTTCGATGCGCAGTAGGAACTGGCCGCCGTGGCGCTTGGCAAACAGCCAATTGAATACAGCTGTACGGGCCGTGCCGATATGAAGGGTGCCGGTGGGGCTGGGGGCAAGCCGCACACGAACGGGCCCTGTCACCGCACCGGAAACAATGGTTTGCATTTAAGTGTGAACGGGACTGACGGGGTTCGAACCCGCAACTTCCGCCGTGACAGGGCGGTGCTCTAACCGATTGAACTACAGTCCCATGGCCTGGATTCGAAGCGTTGACAATAACAAAACACCTTAAAGTGCGTTGTTAGCTGGCGCCCTTGGTCCTGGTCATCTCCCCTGTTGGGGAAGAACCAGTATCAGGGTCAGAGGTGCCGTTCGTCAACTGCGTTCGCCAACTGATTGGAGTCAATTTTCTGGAAGGGGGCCTGGGGTTTGCCCGATAGAAGCCAGCAGCCCAGTAACTGAGCTGCCGTAGTTGATTTCAGCAAGGCTTTTGGCCTGCTGATGCTGGAAATAGGCAGCGCTCAGCAGCAGTCCTTAGGGACGAAAGCCGGCGGGCTCAATCAGGCGCACTTGATTGCCGCGGGCCGTGAATTCACGGCCCTGGTCGCTTTGGACCACCACACGGCCCCCCGACTTGACGCGTATGACCCGTGCCCGCACCCAGCCAAGGGCAGCAGACTCGAGAACTTTGACCACATCACCGGGTTGAAGATCCAATTCCATGTTTATGAACCTCAAAAATGGAACGGGGGGCATCGGACGCGCCGTGGAGGACTTGAACCCCCGACATCAGGTTTTGGAGACCTGCGTTCTACCAACTGAACTAACGGCGCAGGTGGCGATGCACCCCCGGCCGGTGCAACTTTAGACACCGGCGAAGAACGATGGGCTACAGGCTTCAGCGATCGAAGCGCTGCTTCACCCGGGTGGCCTTACCTACGCGATCGCGCAGATAGAAGAGCTTGGCCCGGCGCACCTTGCCGCGGCGCTCCACATTGATGGAGGCCACTTGGGGGCTGTGGAGCATGAAGACCCGTTCCACCCCGATGCCCTGGAAGATCCGGCGCACGGTGATCGTTTCATGCATGCCGCCATGGCGCTTGGCGATGACGACACCCTCGTAGGGCTGCACCCGTTCCTTGGTGCCTTCCCGAATCCGCACACCCACCTTTACGGTGTCGCCCACATAGATCTCGGGGAGGTCGCTCTTCAGCTGACCCTCCTCAAAGGAGCGAATCAGTTCCTCGGCGCTCAACTTGCGGCCAGGGGCTTTAGTCACGGCGGTCTCGACGGCAGGGGCCTCGACTACGGCGGACTCATTAGCGTTTTCTACGGCTTTTTCCTCTGCTGTCATTGCGATTGAGACAACCCCGTGTTGCCGTGGCAGGCCAAACAACCAGCTTACCCCCTCAGCTCAACCCGCCTTGGCCCGGGCTAGCAGTTTCTGAACCAGCATGAGGGCCCCGGTGCTGAGCATCCAGAGCAGCCCCAGCCCATTCAATAAAACGTAGATGCTTTTGCCCTGCTCCCCCAGCCATTCCCCCTCGTGCAGCTGCATCAGCAGGTGGGTTTGGTCACGGCTGAGGCCCCCCCAGTCCCGCAGCAACCGATAGCCCATGCCGCTGCAGGCGGTAAGCAGCAGCGGGGCCAGCACCACCGGGGCCAGGCGGCCATGCCAGCGGCGCAACACGGGGAGCAGGGGCAGCAGCGCGGTCACCGAATGGGGGCTCCCCCCCGCAGGGGCGACAACGTTGATAGTTTGATGGAACGGGATCGGTTCTTAAGGGAATGAATTTGTTTGCCGAGCTGCTTGCTTCCTCCCGACCCCAAACCGGACCCCGCATCAGTCAGAACCGCCGCGGGGTGGAGCTGAAATCACCGCGGGAAATCGAGATCATGCGCCGTTCCAGCCGCATTGTGGCAACGGTGCTCAAGGAAATCATGGGCCTGGTGAAGCCCGGCATGACCACCGCAGACCTGGATGCCTACGCCGAAGATCGGATCCGCAGCCTTGGGGCGGTGCCCAGTTTTAAGGGCTACCACGGCTTTAGCGGCACCATTTGCGCCAGCATCAATAACGAAGTGGTGCATGGCATCCCCAGCGCCAAGCGGGTAATCCGCGATGGCGACCTGCTGAAGGTGGATACCGGTGCCTGCTTTGAGGGTTATCACGGCGACAGCTGCGTGACCATCTGCGTGGGCGAGGTGCCAGCGGAGGCCCGCCAGTTGTCCCGGGTGGCCCAGGAAGCGCTGATGCAGGGGCTAAGCCAGATCAAAGCCGGCAACACTTTGCTCGACATCGCCGGCGCCGTCCAAGACCACGTGGAAGCCCATGGCTATGCGGTGGTGGAGGACTACACCGGCCACGGCGTGGGTCGCAACTTGCACGAGGAGCCCTCGGTGTTCAACTTCCGCACCAGTGATCTGCCCAATGTGACCCTGCGCTCCGGCATGACCCTGGCGGTGGAACCGATCCTCAATGCCGGCATCAAGGGCTGCCGCACCCTTAAGGACCGCTGGACCGTGGTCACCGCCGATGGCAGCCTCTCGGCCCAGTGGGAACACACGGTGCTGGTCACCGACAGCGGCTGCGAAATCCTTACGGATCGCGATGCCGTGTGAACCAGCTGAAATAGAGGCGGCGCCCCCAGGCGGCCAGGGGCATCAGTAGCCAGGTGAGTGGGTTTGGGCTCACAATCACCAGTTCCTTGCCGGCCAGCACCTGGGCCACCACGGCGGCTGCCACCCGATCAGCATCCATAAACCCATAGGGGTTGAGGGCCGAACGGAACGGCCCCAGCACCAGGCGCCGCACTGGCCAGGGGGCATCAAGGCTGCGCAGGCTCAGCAGCTGCCCCAGGGTGCGCTTGCTGATCTCATAGAGGGGACTGAAGGCCGGATTCACCTCCGCCTCCGAGGTGTTTACCCAGATTTCCCGCCGTTGGCCGCTGGGGTTGGGGCTGGCCAGAAATAGTTCCAGCAGTCGCAGGGCGCTGAGGGTGTTCACCTCAAGGCTGAGCCGGGTGGCCTCGCGATCGCGGGCCCCCATCACGTTGATGCCGTGGTTGATCACCAGGATCTGCAGCTCCGCCAGCAGCGCTGTTAGCTGCTCCTCTTCCCCCACCTGCCAGGTCACGGTCTGAACTGGGATCTGCCCCCCGGCGGCGTCGCGCAGATCAAGGCTGCCGGCGCTGTGGCGCAGGGCCACCAGCGAGGCCCCCTGCTGATCAAGTTGCCTCAGTAGCGCCTGCCCAAAGCTGCCGCCGGCGCCGGTAACGCCGATGCGTAGGCCAGCAAAGCCAGACGACTGCCCCAATTGCCCCCCGCTCGGCCGTTAGATTTTCCCACTCTCCGGCCCCGCTGCCATGGGATATCCCAGCTCCACCCTTTTGGTGGGCTCCTGTGAACCCTTCAGCGGTAAGTCGGCCCTGGTGATGGGGCTGGTTTCGCAGTTCCGCAGCAAGGGCATACCGCTCCGTTATGGCAAGCCGCTGGCCACCAGCCTCGAGCACCAGGGGGCAGCCCCGGGGCCGTTGATCGACGACGACGTGCGCTTCCTGGGGGAAATCTTTGACCTGCCCCAGGGGGCCTTGCTGCCCTCCCTGCGGGCGATCGCCCCGGCCACGGCCCTGCGCCAGCTGCGCTCCGGGGTGCCGGTGCCGGCGGAGCAGGCCCTGCTGGAACTCCAGCAGCTGCTGGCTACGGCGGAGGGGGTGACCCTGCTGGAGGCCGCTGGTTCCCTCAGTGAGGGACTGCTGTTTGGCCTGAGCCTGCCGCAACTGGCCCGGGGTCTTGGCGCCCCGGTGTTACTCGCCCATGCCTGGGAGGATGCCCGCAGCGTTGAGCCCCTGTTGCAGGCCCAGGCGCTGCTGGGCGACCACCTGGTGGGGGTGGTGCTCAACAACGTGGAGCCCGAGAAGCTGGCGCTGCTGCGCCAGGAGCTGGTGCCGAGCCTGGAGGCCCTGGGGTTGCCGGTTTATGGCCTGCTGCCCCGCAGTCCGCTGTTGCGCAGCGTCACGGTGGGGGAACTGGTGCAACGGCTCGGGGCCGAGGTGCTTTGTTGCCGCGAACGCAAGGACCTGCTGGTGGAAACCCTCAGCATTGGCGCCATGAATGTGAATTCCGCCATGGAGTTCTTCCGGCGCCAACGCAACATGGCCGTGGTTACCGGCGCAGATCGCACCGATATTCAACTGGCGGCCCTGGAGGCCTCCACCCAGTGCCTGATCCTCACCGGCGCGGCAGACCCCTTGCCCCAGCTGATTAGCCGGGCCCAGGAGCTGGATGTGCCCATCTTGAAGGTGGAGCACGACACGCTCACCACCGTGGCGGTGATTGAAAAAGCCTTCGGCCATGTGCGCCTCCATGAGGCGGTGAAGGCCAGCTACGCCTCACGGATGGTGGCGGAGCACTGCTGTTTTGATTCTCTGTTTGCGTTGCTTGGCCTGGGCTGACCTCCACTTTTCAGGGGCGTCGCTGCTACGGTCTGAGGCTTCGCTGAGCGCTGGCGCTGCCTGTGACCCGGTCCCTTGATTTGCCGGCGCTTGACCGGGTTGACACCCTTGCCCAGGAGTTGGCTCTTCTCCAGGACACTGGAAAGCGGCGCATCGCCATCCTTGGCACCCGCCATGTGCCCGTGGTCTCGGTGCATCTGGTGGAGCTGGTGACCCGTTCCCTGGTGCAGGAGGGCCACAGCCTGGTTACTTCTGGCGGCCAAGGGGTGAATGCAGCGGTGATCCGGGGTGCCATCGCCGTGGACGCCAGCAAGCTCACGGTGATCCTTCCCCAGAGCCTTGAGCGTCAATCGGTTGAATCGCGGGAACAGCTGGATCGGGTCTTGCACTTGGTGGAAAAACCTGAGCACGACGATCTGCCCTTGGTGGAGGCCAGCGCCTTCTGCAATCGCGAGATCGTTAGCCGTTGCGATCAGTTGATTTGTTTCGCCTTCCACGACAGCGAAACCCTGATTGAGAGTTGCCGTGGGGCAGAGGAAATGGGCAAGGTGGTCACCTTGCTGTACTTCGACTGACCAGCAGCCCCGCCGCTCAACTGGCGAGCACCGCCCTGAGGCCCTCCAGGTAGAGCACGGCGCTGCACACCAGCCCCGTGGCCCAGCAGAGGGCCCGCAGGGGCGGCACGTTGGCAACGAAGGCAGGGATGTAGATCAGCCGCAGCAGCGGATGCAGCCAGGCCACCAACACCGCCAGGGGGGCATCCACCCCCGCCAGCAGGCAGAGCAGGCAGGCGGGGGCGTGCAGGCTGAAGGCCTCGAAGCTGTTCTGGTGGGCCCAGCTGGCCCGTTTGCCCCAGGCGGGTAAGCGCTCAAACATCGCCCTGGGCGCCTGCAGGTCCGCCATGGTGAAGTTGGACTGGGATCGGGCCGCGCCCAGGGGCACCACGCTCAGCACCACCACCAGAGCGGCCAGCACCAGGGAGGCGGCAAAGGGGGTGCCAATTGCCGTCAGGCCAAGGGTTGCGAAACTACTCACTGGTACCTAGGAAGGGTGTTGCTCCCCTTTCTAGGCTGGGGAGTGTTGCCCAGATCACGCCCCATGGCCGATAGCTACAGCTTTGATGTGGTTTCAGACTTCGACCGCCAGGAGCTGCTGAACGCGGTGGACCAGGTGCGGCGTGATGTAGGCCAGCGCTACGATCTCAAGGATTCCAACACTGAGATCGAGCTAGAGGAAGCCAGCATTGAGATCACCACCGCCAGCGATATGACCCTGGAGGCGGTGCTTGATGTGTTGCGCCAGAAGGCCACCAAACGTGACCTTTCCTTGAAGATCTTTGACCTCCAGCCCCCCGAAGCGGTGGGCGGTAACCGGGTGAAGCAGGTGATCAAGCTGCGTAAGGGGCTCAGCCAGGAGTTGGCAAAGCAATTGAGCAAGAAGGTGCGGGATGAATTGAAGAAGGTCAGCGTGTCGATCCAGGGGGACAGCCTGCGGATCACCGGCAAAAACAAGGACGATCTGCAGGGGGCCATCCAGTTGTTGCGGGGCGAGGATCTGGAGGTGCCGCTGCAGTTTGAGAACTACCGCTGAAGCTCAGGGGGGTGAATTTAGCGAGGTGTATTGGGTTGCACCTGGGGGCGCACACAGATGCCGAAGTCTTCGCCCACCCAGCAGTCCCATAGGCCAACCCGATGGCGTGCCTCACCCCAGCGGGAATTGTTGGCCCGTTCGGTGAGGCCGCGCACCTCCGCTTTGCCCGGACTGATTGGGGTCACGCTCAGGTCTGTGACCCCATAGCGCCGCAGGATTTCAGGCCCCCTCAGGGCAAAGGCTCCGGCGGGCGCGGCATTGTTGATTTTTTCGCAACCAACCATGGAGGCGCTGGATTCCTTGCCACTCCAGATCTTGCAGAGGGCCTTTTGCCATTGCGGTTCAGCGGCGTGGCAGGGGAGCCCAAGGGCTAGCAAGTAGCTGAGGGCGATCAGGGCTGAGGGGTGCCTCATCGGGCGGCGGCCAGTACCCCCCTGTTTAGCCGCTTAATGCTGCACCTTCTGGGGCTTGGCAGGTTCGTTAGGAAAATCAACGCCGATGATCTGATTTTTGTTATTCAGAATCACAAATAGAGTGTCGGTGAGGCGGTTGAATTCCGTATTCACCAGCACCAGCTTGCCATCTTTGCTTTGTTCCGCTTCAACGGCCTTGTCTACTTTTACAAAGTTACCGGTTTCCTTCTGCAGATTCAGCCACTTGGCCTGTAGGGCCATTGGGGGCAGTTCCTTTTGCATATCCAAGCTCAGGAAACTGCGGGCGCTGATGAATTGACCAGTGCTGAGCGCGTTCACAAAAGCCAGGGCCACCTTGGTGGAGGGCTGCTTACTGGCGTCATAGAGCTGACCCAGCAGCTGCCCCTGGCGGTTGAGCACCATAAACAGATCCTTTTGGCCAGCGGCGGTGTTGAGGATGGCCTCCACCGTGGTGTTTTTCAGCCCAGGTGTTACCCGCAGGATGGTCCAGCTGAGGAGGGCGGGCTGGGTTTGCAGGGTGCTGTCCACCATGCTCGGGCTGCTGGTTTGCTTCAGCTCGTCGGAAAACTGGCTGTAGCGGGTATTGGCATCACGATTTTTGATGGCCTCAAGGATGCGTGTCGCCGCGGCGCTGGCCTCCGCCTTGCCGAGGGCTGGGGTCGCCTGGGGGCCGCTGGCGGCGCCGGCCTGGGCCTGAACCGCTGCGGGGGTTTGGGCAACGCCAATCCCAACAGCCAATAGCAGCGCTGCCAGGGCGGACGACCGAAGGGCAGAGCGCAGGGGGCGCAGCATCATGGGGAACGCTTGTTTGCGACCAGTTTGCCCTGGCGGCGCCTCAAGCGCTCTGACGAAGCCAGCGAGGCTGATTAGAAAAGGGAGTCTTTGCTTTCCCTTCGCCATGGGCCGCTGCTTTCCGCGCCTGCCGCTGCTTTGCCTCAGCCTCGGCCTCGGCCTTGGCCTTGGCGTCCTCGGCGCCTCCCTGGCCCAAGCCCAGCAAGACAACATGCTCAACGCCCTGAATGCCCTGCGCAACGCCCGGGCCTCCCTGGTGCTGGCCACCCCGAATAAAGGCGGCCATCGGGAACGGGCGATTGGCCTGGTGGATCAGGCGATTATCCAAACCCAGGAGGGGATCAACTACGCCGCCCGTTAGCTCAACCACTGCCTTAGCAAGGGGCAGAACTCAGTGAGAGAGCGGGGTTCAGCGCTGAAGTTCCAGGTCGCACTTGTATTTACGGCTAGCCAGGGCCTTCAGCGATTCCTCTTTCACCACCAGGCTCATCTGCTGGGATTCCAGCTCGAAGTCGTTGGCTTTGGGGTTGGCGGTTTCTAGTTCCTTGCGGGTGCGGTTGAGGCGGGTTTGCAGCAGGGCGGTGACCTCATCGGAGCAGCGGGGCGTGGGCTGCTCGGAGCGGAAGGCGCCGCCGCCGGGCTGGGCCGCCAGCGGTGCGCCCGTCAGCCCCAGCCCTAAGGCGAGGGCTAGAACCAGTCGCTGGCCGGGCCTTGATCGATGCCGGAATCGATCTAATGGCAGCCTGGCGTGGTTGCAGCCCATGGGTTGGCAGTTTCAGCCGCTTTACTTTGCCTGGCCGTTATGGCCAATCCCCTGCAGGAGCAGGGCCAACGGGTGCAGCCCGTGGCCTCCTCCGCGGGGATGGTGGTTAGCCAGGAGGCCCTAGCCAGTGGCGTGGGGGCTGCAATCCTGCGGCGGGGGGGCAATGCAATCGATGCGGCGGTGGCCACGGCCTTTGCCCTGGGGGTGACCCTGCCCCAGGCCGGCAACCTGGGGGGCGGTGGCTTTCTGTTGTTTTGGCATGGGCCCCAGCGGCGGGCCTATGCCCTGAATTTCAGGGAAAGGGCCCCCCGCCGGGCCACGGCGCAGATGTTTCTGAATGGGGCGGGGGATGTGGACCGCGCCAAGGCCACCCGCAGCCTTTTGAGCACAGCGGTGCCTGGTTCGGTGGCTGGCTTGTTGGCGGCCCAGGAGCGCTTTGGGCGCCTTTCCCGTCAAGAGGTGCTCACCCCAGCCATCGAGTTGGCGGAGCGCGGTTTTCCGGTTTATCCCGAGCTGGCGGCGTCGTTGCGGCAGGCTGCGCCGCAGTTGCAGAGTGATCCCACCGCCAAACGGCTCTTTTTCCGAATTGATTCAGCGCCGGTGACGCCCGGGGGCAGGGGATCCACTGGAGTGCGCTTCTATCGCGTTGGGGAGATCTTGCGGCAGCCGCAGCTGGGGGCAACCCTGCGGCTGATTAGTCACCAGGGGGCTGCTGGTTTCTACCGGGGACGCTTGGCCCAACAGCTCGAAGCCCTGATGGCCAAGGGCGGTGGCCTGATCGACCGAAAGGATTTGGCGGCCTACACCGCCCCCTGGGTGGAGCCGGTGCGGGGCAGTTTCCGCGGTCTCACGGTGTTGTCGATGCCACCCCCCAGTAGCGGTGGCGTGACCCTGGTGCAGCTGCTGAACCTGTTGGAACCCTTTGACCTGGCCCTGGCGGGGCTCAACAGTGCCTCCACCATTCACACCATGGTGGAGGCCATGAACCTGGCCTACCGCGACCGCAATAGCGAACTCGGCGATCCCGACCAGATGGCGATCCCGGTGGAACGGCTCACCAGTAAGGCCTATGCCGAGAGCTTGCGCCCCCTGATCCGCTCCGATCGCCATACCCCCAGCGCCCAACTGGCGGGGCTGGCCCCTTTGCCCAGCAATAGCACCAACACAACCCACCTGTCGGTGGCCGACCGCCAGGGGTCGTTGGTGGCGCTTACTACCACCCTCAACTTCGCCTATGGCAATGGCATTGCCGTGCCTGGGGCCGGCTTCTTGCTTAACAACGAGATGGACGATTTCACCGCCAAACCAGGGGTGGCCAATGCCTATGGCCTAGTGCAAGGGGAACGCAATGCGATTGCGCCGGGCCGCCGGCCCTTGAGCTCGATGGCCCCCACGCTTGTGCTCAATGCCGAGGGCAGTCCCTGGCTGGCCACCGGCAGTCCCGGGGGTAGTCGCATCATCACCACCGTGCTGCAGGTGTTGCTGAACCGGATCTTGCATGGCCTCAACCTGGCCAGTGCGGTGCTTACCCCAAGGTTTCACAGCCAGCTCTGGCCCGATCAGATCAGCATTGAGGAGGGCTTCAGCCCAGACACCCAAAGGTTGCTGGAGGCCAAGGGCCACCAACTGCTGCGAACGGCGGCGATGGGCTCAGCCAACAGCGTGGAACTGCTGCCCGCTGGCGGCAGCCTTGGGGTGGCCGATCCCCGTCGGCCGGAGGGGGCAGCGGTGCCCGAACGACCCTAGGGAGGCCAGCCCTGCGGGGGCTTTTGCTTTCGAACCAGCGGCGCTGGGCATGGATAGCAAAGTTGACCCTAATGAAAATGACTAGGGTCAAATGACTAGGGTCATATTCAAGAGAGGTTCGGCTGGCTTTTAGGGTTCTGCTCAGCAGCCTTTTAGGATTCTGCTCAGCAGCCTTTTAGGATTCTGGTCTGCTGGGCCGATGTGCTCTTGAGCTGCTGAGCTGCTCCTTGAAGGAGAGGATTCACCTAGGGCCCAAATAAAAATTTGTAACTTCAGTACTCAGGCTCAACTTTTAGCTCTAAAGCTCAGGCTCAAAGATTAGGTGCATTGCCTTCGCTCCAGCTGTTGATGATGAACCAAGGCCAACATTGCCAAGGTTGGCAATGTTGGCGGCAGCTTTGGTTTAAAGTAATGCTTTGGGTGATATTTTAATCATTACCTGAAGCAACATCTTAAGCAATATTTTCATTTCCTTCGTGCTGGCCAGCAGATGGAGCGGCCCACTGCATTTTTATGCTAAAATATTTGAATTGCTGCGGTATTGACGGATGACCAATTTGAATCCCTGGGTTGAGGCGATTACTTTGCCGAATTATGGGGTACATGGAGGGGCTGAGCAGTTAATTTTTTCCCTAAATTTTAATGATAATGTTTTTGTAGGGCAAGTTACCCCGCAACTGCCGGTTGAGATTGGATATCGCATGCGCCATGCTGAGTATCTGGGGGGATCAGGCACAAATGTATTGGATTTTGCATTAAATATTACACCTGGCGATCTGGATTTAGATGGTATTAGTATCGGCATTGTGGATTCGATTACTGGCCTCAGAGATTTTGACTTTTCCTCGTCAATCACCGACATAAAGGGCAATTCTGCCAGCGACAAAATTCCAGCTTTAAATACTAACAATATTCTTATTGATGCCAAAGGTCCGGAAATTGTGAGCTATGGCAATCTGATGCTGCAGCGCAGCGACATTGGCCTCCAGGCTGTGCTTGAGGTCAATTTTGCCCAAGATGTTCATGTTACCGGAGAGCCATTAGTTCCCGTGCAACTTGGAGCCTCTCCTGGCTATTTGAAGTACAAAACTGGATCAGGTTCTAAAACATTAATATTCGCTGCAACAGTGCCTGGGCCCATGGAGATAAATGACCTTGGCTTCAGAAAAATGACAGGACAAGTGATATATTTACCTGAAGGTGTAAATATTAAGGATCAACTGGGAAACAGTGTTGAGTTGCTTGGATCAAATTACAATGAAACCCTGATTGAGGATGGTAACAGGGTTGTTGTAATGGGTGCACATTACGAGTATCTTGAAACGATCAAACGAGAAGCTCTTGATCAAAATATGGTAATGGAGAAAGAATGGTATTTAAGTGGTGCTCGTGTTGACGATAAGAAGCCAGCTGAGCCAAATAATATTAAAGATTATCTTAGAAATTATAAGATCCCTCAGTTTACCCCAGCGGCTAATGATGTAGATCTGTATCGAATTGCATTTCGCTCAAGTATCCCTGAGCAGGATCGTTTTGTTACTGCCTATGGAATTGCTGGAATTCCTAAAACCAGCGCAGAATCTTTACCATTAGTCTCATGGGAGCATCAAACTTCATTCAGTAAAAAATATGCTGCCTCCCAGTCATTTAGTTTTAAGCCAGAAGATCTTGATTATCTCTCAACATTGTCTACACGTCTAAAGATAGCTCATTATGCAGGCCAAGGTTATGCTGTGATTAGTGCCGATCAATTTGGCCTAGGAAACTCTACAGAAAATTATGCTTATCAGGTCAAGAAAAGTAATCAACAGGCTAGTTTTGATCTTTATTCTAAAACATTAGATTTAATTAAGTCCCTTGGTAAAAGCAGTTCAGATTTGTTTTTAGCTGGTTGGTCAGGGGGGGGGGTTACAGTTGCCGGATTTCTTGAAGAACTGGAGAGTAAACGAATCAAGGTTCAAGGCGCTGCGGTAGCCGCAGGACCATGGGATCAGGAAATGTTGATGAAATCTGCCATCTTTACCCCCCGGGACGGAGCAGACGGGAACACACCAGATGCTGAATGGCTAAACTACTTATTGGTTTACACAGCGTTTTCACTTTCTGGTTACAATGAAAAAGCTTATATTGCAGAAGATGTACTTGGTAGATACTATGAAGTGGCCAGAAAGTTATACACTCGAGAGTATAAGGAGCTAAGGAAAAGTAATGACAAGGATAGGGAAGAGGAGAGGCAGGGCATTTTCATTGATGGGCAATATCTTCCGAACCAAGTAGGCAAGATCTTGCCGGAGAAATATAGCTCTGATCCGGTGGCTTTTGCTAAATCCGCCTATGCTCAGCTATTGAGAGATGCAAGTTCAGGAAATATTCCTCTATCTAGCGATGTAATGATGGTTTACGGCGGGCAGGATGAGCTGATGAGTCCTGATTTAGCTACAACAATTTTCGAACGCCAAAGTATTGGATTTGGCAAGGAAAATATTAGTTTAAATATTGTCGATTCAGCCAATCATAGGGCGGCATTCTTAAGCATGATGGCCGATTCATTAGATTGGTTTAATGGGAAGCTTGTCTATCCTGATCAGCCGGAAGATCCGGCGGCAGGCCAGCCCATGATTGCATCAGGTTGGGATCAGTGGTTTTTCTGTTTCCTAGCGCTTGGCGTCGCCAGGGGCTGGGATTCCAGCATTTTAAAAGTGCTGCAGGTGCTGATCATTTTGAAGGCGTCTATGGCTGGTTAGCCCCGGCAGCAAGGTAGCGGATGTTCTGTTTAGGGTTGCCCAGTCGCTTGGTGGTGAGGGTTCATTTGTGATTAATATAGTCATTTTGGAGCTTTCCCCTGATCGACATCTGACAATTGACTTTCTATTGTGATTAGTACTTTCCTCTGATTAGCTCTTTCCTGCGATTGGCTTTTTAGGGTGAGTGGCTTTTCAGGGTGAGTATTGATGATTCTTGCCTTCTATGGTTTTCGCCTAAATATTGATTATTCACTGCCTAGATACGATTTTCTTAGGGCTTTGTTGCCGCGAAGTTCTGAGGCGCTCCCCTCCAGCACCAGCTGTCCCGCTTCCAGCACATAGCCCCGCTGGGCAATGGCGAGCGCCGCGTAGACGTTCTGTTCCACCAGCAGCAGGCTGAGCCCTTCCCGGTGCAACTGGGCCAGGCTTTGCATCAGTTCCTCCACCAGCAGGGGCGCCAGGCCCAGGCTGGGTTCATCCAGCAGTAGCAGGGTGGGGCGGGCCATCAAGGCGCGGGCGATGGCAAGCATCTGCTGCTCGCCGCCGCTGAGGCTGCCCGCCAGTTGCTGGCGCCGTTCCGCCAGCCGCGGGAATAGGCCATAGCAGCGCTCCAGATCTGCGGCGATGGCCGTGCGATCGCGCCGCAGCCAGGCCCCCAGTTGCAGGTTGTCGACCACGGTTTGTTGGGCTAGCACCCGCCGCCCCTCTGGACAATGGCTAATGCCTAGGCGCACGGTGGCCTCGGTGCTTAGGCCCCTGAGGCTGCGTTCCCCCCAGTACAGCTGGCCTTCACTGGCGGGCACCAGGCGGGAGATGGCCCGCAATGTGGTGCTTTTGCCGGCCCCATTAGATCCGAGCAGGGCTACACATTCGCCGGCCCCCACCTCCAGGCTCAGCTGCCGCACCCCCCAGAGGGCGCCATAGCGCACCCCCAGTTGCTCGAGCCGCAGCAGCGGTGGGCTCATGGGGCCTCCGTCATTTTCCCAAGCCCCTTTATATAACTCAATCGTAATGGCTCCCCATCCGCAACACCTTCACCAGCCGCTGCTCATCCAGCAGCTGATAAACAAGCCGGTGCTGGATGTTGGTAGGGGTTCTCGGCCAGCAGCTCCAGCAATAGCTGAGCTTTGGCTGTTGGCTCAGCGCCGGAGCAAGCTGTCGAACCAGGGTTTGCTTTCAAAAACCATCCCAAAGAACGTCTTGCGGTGGTCGGCATGGGCACCGGTAGGAACTGCGCTAGTTGTTGCACCGTTCATCACCTTCTGCCAGCCCACTGGTAACTGGGCGACGTAGGGGGGCGTGGCCTCATCCATCGCTCCGTAGTAGCTGCGGAGAGGAGTAACACTGCGCCATCGATACACCTGATTGGCCTGAACCCTCTCCCAGTAGCTCCCCTTGCCAAGGGAACTCATGGCTATGAACTCTGGCGTTAGGAAATCGGAAACTTTAGTTGGAATGATCTTGCTCAGTTCCCCATAGTCGATCTCAAAGTCTGCAAATCGCCGCGCCGCAGCTAAATACTGTGGTCGGATCGCCTGACCGGGCAGGTCTGGAATGTTGTAGTAGCGCGAATTTGCAAAGATCTGGTTTGAAATAATTGCCGGCAGCCAAACGGCTGCATTGGGCCCTGGGGCGTGGATCCAATTGTTGATCGTGGCGAACAGGTCGTTGAAGGCACTGGCCGTCGCGACGGCAGTGACCTTAATCCCCTCCTCCTCAAGGCGATTCAGGAACGCCATCGTGGCCCAGCCTCCCTGGGACCAACCGCTGAGGAACAACTGGTCCATCGAACGCCCGAGGGGGGGAAGGATAAGGCGAACAGCCTTGAGCAGATCCAGGCAGGCTTGCTGGGTGCTGGCCTTGACAACAAAGCTATTGGGCTCAGTAGAGATGCCCTGCCCGAAATAATCCGCTGCAATGACGCCGTAGCCATGGCTGGCAAAGCGGGCGAGGATCAGGCGTGTTTCGTAGGAGTTTTCAGGGAAGCTGGGAACTTCCTTTCTGCCGAAGGTTGTGCCGTGCTGATAGGAAACAAAGGGCAGTACACGTTGGCCTCCGTGGGGCAAAGCCAATAGACCAGAAGCCATGGTCGCCTTGCCCGTTTCAGGAATCACCGAGGGGTAGATCACCCTGTAGAGATCAACGTCGTAGCTGGAATTACCAGGGAACTTCTTCTCCCAAGGCCCGTAGGTTTCCCGTTCACCCGTAAGGATGCGATTGAGTCGATCCCGCGTATAGGTGCAGAGGTGAATCCACTGGACACCGGCCTGTTCCACAACCCTGCTGCCCGAACCATCACAGGGCGTCGCCCCCTGCCGGCCCGCGAGATCATCGGGGGTGGTGTCGGCGGCGAAGATCGGAGCACCGCATAGAGAAGCAAAAAGCAGGCCGGCAGCAAGGATTCCGCTCCGACGATTGCGGCGGGCGCTCATGGGGCCCCCTTGCCCAGGTAGGCCTCGATCACCAGGGGATCGCGACGCACCTGTTCGGGGCTGCCGAGGGCAATGCGCCGGCCGAAATTCAGCACCGCTAGTCGGTCACAGAGCTGCATCATCAGCGGCACATGGTGCTCAATTATCAACACCGTTAGCTGGAACTGGTCGCGCAGCAGCTGCACCAGCTCCCGTAATGCCTGCTTTTCCACTGGGTTTAGCCCCGCGGCCGGTTCATCCAGCAGCAACAGCTGGGGGCCGGTGGCCAGGGCCCGGGCGATTTCAAGCCGGCGCTGGTCGCCATAGGCCAGGGAGCCGGCGGCCGCCTCGGCCCGCCCCTGCAGCTGCACCAGGGCCAAGAGCTCCAGGGCGCCGCGGCGGTCGTTGCGGCCCATGGCCACCTGCAGGTTGTCGAGGCAGCTGAGTTGGCGAAATAGGCGCAGGTTCTGAAAGGTGCGGGCCAGGCCCAGTCGGCAGAGCAGGTCCGGCCGTTGCCCTTCAATCGCCTTACCCCGCCAGCGCACGCTGCCGCTGCTGGGGGCGGTGAGGCCGGTGATCACATTGAAAAGGGTGGTTTTGCCGGCCCCATTCGGGCCGATCAGGCCGAGGATCTCCCCCTGCTGCACCTCCAGGCTCACCCCATCAAGGGCCTGCAGGCCGCCAAAGCGCCGGCTCACTTGATCCAGCTCCAGCAATGCTGCAGTTGTCATGGCCGTTTGGGGTTGATCAAGCCCCGGGGAATCAGACCCTGGGGAATTAACACCGGTCCCAGCAGGATCACCAGGCCAAACACGATCAGGCGCAGGTCGCCCACCGGCCGCAATAGTTCCGGCAGGGCGGTGAGCAGCAGGCCCCCCAGCACGGGGCCCAACCAGGTGCGACTGCCGCCCAACACCACAAAGGCCAGGCTGGTGATGCTGGCGTCAAAGCTGGCCTGACGGGCATTCCAACTGTTGAAGTAATGGGCCGCCAAGACCCCGGCGGCGGCAGCGACTAGGGCACTGAATAAAAAGGCCAGCAGTTTCACCCGATCTGTATCTACGCCCATGCAGCGGGCCGCCAGTTCGTCATCGCGGATGGCGGCCATGGCCCGGCCCAGGGGCTGTTGTTCGAGCCAGTGGCAGCCCCAACAGACCAGCGCCAGCAGCAGCCCATAGGCGCCGAGATAGCCCTCGGGACCATCGAAGGGCTGGGGGATCGCAAAAATCCCCACCGCCCCACCAAACCAAGAACTATTGAGTAGCAACACCCGCAGGATTTCCACCAGGGCGATCGTGGCGATCGCCAGGTAGATGCCCTGCAGCCGCAACACTGGTCCGCCGATCACCAGGGCCAGAGCCCCAGCCAGCAGCAGGGCGAGTAGCAATTCCAGCAACACCGAACTGAGCGGATAGAGCTCGCCGTCCCCCGCCAGCGCCGGTGCGCGGGTGGAGAGCAGCGCCGCCACGGTGCCGCCCACGGCATAAAACCCCGGGGTGGCCAGCGACAGTTGGCCCGCCCGCAGCGGCAGATACACCGCCAGGGCCAGCAGCGCCCCCAGCAGCATCTGCACCAGTAGGGAGACGTCGAGCATTTATTGCCTACACCTTCTCCACCAGCCGCCGCCCCAGCAGCCCCTGGGGCCGCAGCAGCAACACCACAAACAGAAAGGCAAAGGCCACGGCGTCTTTGTAGCCCGAGAGGTTGCCGGGTACGCAGGCTTCGGCGATGCCCACGATCAGCCCCCCCAACACCGCCCCCGGCACGCTGCCCAGGCCCCCCAGCACCAACACCCCCAGCCCCTTGAGGCCATAGCCGATGCCGAAATAGGGCCCGGCGATGCTCACGCTCAGGGCCACCAAACCGCCAGCTAAACCCGCCAGGAAGCCGGCCAAAGCAAAGGCCAGCTGCACCATGGCGCCACTGTTGATGCCCAGCAGCCGGGCGGTGGTGGCGTCTTCCGCCACGGCCTGCAGGGCCTTGCCGGCGCGGCTGCGGTTGAGCCAAAGGCTTAGCAAGAGCATCACCAGTGCGGCCACCAGCAGCAACAGCAATTGCACGGTGCGGATTTGCAGGCCATCCCCCAGGGCCAACACCGCTGGCAGGGCCCCCAGCAGCTGGCCGGGGAGGGCATAGGCCTCGGCCCCCATTAGCAACTGGATCAGGTTCACAAGGATCACCCCAGCCCCCAAGCTGGTGATCAAATAAAGCAACGGTTCAGCGCCGCGGCGCCGCAGCGGTCGGAAGGCCACGGCCTCCACCACCAGGCTGGCGGCGGCGGTGCCGAGACCCGCCAGGGGCAGGGCCGCCCAGAGGGGCAGGGCCAGGGGCAGCTGTAGGCCGGCCAGGGCGCCGTTGCTGCCCACCGCCCCCCCCAGCAGCAGATAGGTGAGATAGGCCCCAAGGGTGAACAGGGCGCCGTGGGCGAAGTTGATTACCCCCAGCACCGAAAAAACCAGGGTGTAACCCAGGGCAAATAGGGCATAAACGGCCCCCACCGAAAGGCCATTGATCAGCAGTTGCGCCAACACTTCCATCGGCGCGCTTTAGTTCAGCAGGGCAAAGCGCCCGCTGCGGCCGTCGGCATTCATCCGCACCTGGGCCACAAAGAAGCTTTCCTGCTGCACTTCCCCCGCGGGGCTGAAGCTGATGCGGCCCAGGGGGGTGTCGTAGCTGCCGCTGAGGATTTCTTTGTTCAGCAGCAGGCGCACCTGGCGCAGGGACTTGCCCTGCAGCGGTTGCTGTTGGTTGAGCCGGGCGGCGGCTTCGGCGATCACCTGGTAGGCGGCATAGGCCTGGGCAGTGAGCTGCGGCGGGATGGCGCCCCCCTGCTTGGCCTTGTAACTGGCCACAAAGGCGCGGTTGGCGGCGCTGGGCAGCTCGGGGCTGTAGGCCTGGGCGATCAAGATGCCATCACAGGCCCGTTGGCAGATCGGGTAGATGTTCGGCGTATTCATGCCGTTGCCAACCACGATTGTGCCCTTGTAACCCAGTTCCCGCAGTTGACGAATCAGGTTGCCGCCATCCACCGCCTGCAGGGAAAGCACCACCAGGTCGGGCTTGAGTTGGAGGGCGGCGGTGATCTGATTAAGGAAGTCTTGGTCGTTGAGCTGGGTGCGCTGCACCGTGATCGGTTTGAGCCCCTTCTCTGTTAATGACTTCTGGAAGATTGTGGTTTCGGCGGTGCTGTAGGCATCGTCTTGGGCATAGAACACCGCCGCCCGCTTGATCTGGGGATGGAGTTCCAGGGCCTTGGCGATCGAGAGGGGGGCAATCACCGAGCTTTGGGCCGACACCCGACTAATGAAGCTGCCCAGTTCGGGGATGCCCGTGGCGGTGTTGGAGGGGGCCAGCACCGGCACGCCGCGGCGTTGGGCGATCGGATCGGCGGCGAAGGCCTGCTGGGAAAGGGTGGGACCGATCAAGGCGGCGCTGCCCCCCTTGATCAACAGGTTGAAGGCACTGGTGGCGCCCGCCTCATCACTGCCACCGTCTTCGATGCGCAGCTGCAGCGGCAGGGGGCTGCCGGGCTTGAGGGCCGCCTGGGCCAGCTCCAGGCCGATTTTCTGGTCTTGCCCATACACATTGGCGTTGCCAGTGAGCGACAGCACCGCCCCCACCGGCAGGCCCCCCTTCAGGTTCACCGGCTGGTTGCCGTTGGAGCCACCGCAGGCGTTTAGTAGCAGCAGGATTGGCAGGCAGGCCGCCCGGCTGAGGGCCCAGCCCTGGCGCCGCCGCAGTTCAGGCGATGGCGGCAAAGCTTTCACGGAAGGCCTCGATGGTGGCGTCGATGTCGGCTTCGGAGTGGGCCAGGGAGGTGAAGCCGGCCTCGAAGGCACTGGGGGCGAGGTAAACCCCCCGTTCCAGCATTGCCCGGTGCAACTTGGCAAAACGGGCGGTGTCTGCCGCCTTGGCCTCTTCAAAGTTGCGCACGGGGCCTTCGGTGAGGAAGAAACCAAACATGGCGCTGATGCTGCTGCCGCAGATCGGCAGGCCCGCCGCCTTGGCCGCCGCCTGGATGCCGTTTGAAAGGCGCTTGGTGCGCTCTTCCAGTTGCTCGTAGCTACCTGGGCGCTTGAGGATTTCCAGGGTTTTAATGCCGGCGGTCATCGCCAGGGGATTGCCGCTCAGGGTGCCCGCCTGATACATCGGCCCCGCCGGGGCCACCATCGCCATGATTTCGGCCCGGCCGCCGTAGGCCCCCACGGGCAGGCCGCCGCCGATCACCTTGCCCATGGTGGTGAGGTCTGGGGTGATGCCGAACTTCGACTGGGCGCCGCCGTAGGCGATGCGGAAGCCGGTCATCACTTCGTCAAAAACCAGCAGGGCGCCGTATTCCTTGGTCAGTTCCCGCAGGCCCTCGAGGAAGCCGAAGTCGGGGGGGATGAAGCCGGCGTTACCCACCACCGGCTCCAGGATCACCCCGGAGATCGAATCGGGGTTGGCGGCAAACAGCGCCTTTACCGCCTCCAGATCGTTGTAGGGGGCGGTGAGGGTGCTGGCGGTGGTGCTGCTGGGCACGCCGGGGGAGTCGGGCAGGCCGAGGGTGGCCACCCCGGAGCCGGCCTTCACCAGGAACATGTCGGCGTGGCCGTGGTAGCAGCCTTCAAACTTGATCAGCTTTTCGCGGCCGGTGTAGGCGCGCATCAGCCGCAGCACGGCCATGCAGGCCTCGGTGCCGCTGTTCACAAAGCGCACCATCTCAACGCTGGGCACCGCATCGATCACCAGCTGGGCCAAGTCGTTTTCCAGGGCGCAGGGGGCGCCAAAGCTGGTGCCCTTGGCCAGGGCCTGGTGCAGGGCCTCGATTACTTCGGGGTGGGCGTGGCCGCAGATGGCCGGCCCCCAGCTGCCGATGTAATCGATATAGCGGTTGCCGTCCACATCCCAGGCGTAGGCCCCTTCCACCCGGTCAAACACGATCGGTTGACCGCCCACGGAACGGAAGGCCCGCACCGGTGAGTTCACCCCACCTGGCATCAGCTTTTGGGCGGCCGCGAACAACGCATCGGAGCGGCTGGTGTTCAGGGCGGCGGCGGTAACCAAGGGAGCGTTCAGCAAATCACAAGCCCCCATCCTTACCTAGAACCTTGCCCCCTAGCCTGGCAACACTGTTTTGTTACGGCAGCAAGCCAGTGGTGCAGCGGATTGACTGGGCTGAACTTGAGCGCCGTCTCCGCCGTTTACTGCCCGCCAAGGCGGTATTGAGCAAACGCCAGGAGCTGCTCAGCTACGACTGTGACGGCCTCACCATGGACCGGCACCTGCCCCCCTTGGCGGTGCTGCCGGAAAGCACCGAGCAGGTGGCGGCGGTGTTGGGGCTTTGCCATGAGCTGGGGGTGGCCTTCGTGGCCCGGGGTAGTGGCACGGGGCTCTCCGGCGGGGCCTTGGTGGAGCAGCCGGCCCTGCTGGTGATCACCAGCCGCATGCGTCAGGTGCTGGCGGTGGATATTGATAACCAACGCATTCGCGTGCAGCCCGGGGTGATCAATAGCTGGGTGACCCGGGCCGTGAGCGGCGCTGGTTTCTATTACGCCCCAGACCCTTCCAGCCAGGTGGTGTGCAGCGTGGGGGGCAACGTGGCCGAAAACTCCGGTGGGGTGCACTGCCTTAAGTACGGGGTAACCAGCAACCATGTGCTCGAGCTGGAGGTGGTCTTGCCCGATGGCACGGTCACCACCCTGGGGGGACCGCTGGCGGAGGCGCCCGGGCTTGACCTGCGGGGCGTATTCATTGGCAGTGAGGGCACCCTCGGGATCACCACGGCGATCACCCTGCGGCTGTTGCGGGAGCCGGAGGCGGTGGCGGTGCTTTTGGCGGATTTCAGCTCGATGGAGGCAGCCGGGGAGGCGGTGCGGGCGATCACGGCGGCGGGGGTGTTGCCGGCGGGGATGGAAATCATGGACAACTTCACGATCCGCGCCGTGGACGCCATGTTCGAGCAGGAGCTTTATCCCAGTGATGCGGCTGCGGCCCTGCTGATTGAACTGGATGGCAGTGGCCGGGAGGTAGCGGTGGCGGCGGAGCTGAGCGAACGGCTCTGTCGTCAGGCCGGGGCCCGCCAGGTGCAGCAGGCCGTGGCCCCCGAGGATCGGGCGCGGCTCTGGTTGGGGCGTAAGAGCGCCATCTCCGCCCTGGGGCGCATGTATCCCAGCTATTACCTCCAAGACGGGGTGGTACCCCGCAGCGCCCTGCCCCGGGTGCTGGCCGCCATTGCTGAATTAGCTGAGCAGCATGGTTTACCGGTGGCCAATGTTTTCCATGCCGGGGATGGCAACCTGCACCCGTTGATTCTCTACAACGCCAGCGAGGCTGGGGTAAAGCAAAGGGTAAAGGAGCTGGGGGCGGCGATCCTGAGGCTCTGCGTTGATGCCGGCGGCAGCATCAGTGGCGAACATGGGATCGGTGCTGATAAGCGTTGCTTTATGGATTGGATGTTTAACGCCGATGATCTGGAAACAATGCAATTGGTACGAAGGGCCTTTGACCCGGATCAACGGGCCAATCCCGGAAAATTATTTCCCACTCCAGTGGGCTGTGCTGAATCCAGCCGCCGCGCCCAGCAGTTAGAATTACCGGCCCAGGTGAAGGCATTTTAGCTAAGGCCGCCCCCCTAGAGGGGGCCAGCATTAGCTCACAATCGCTGTTTTGATCACTGGGCCTGAGTATTTACTTAGGTTGCCCAAGGCCTGTGACCATGCGCGTGTTGATGACCAGCGCCCGGTCCTATGACCGGGCCAGCTTCGCCAGCCAACTGGGGGAACGGCAGTCCAGCCCCCACACCTTCACCTATTCCTCGGCGCGGCTTGAAGCCAGCACCGCTGGGATCGTGGCGGGCCACGAGGCGGTTTGTGCCTTCGTAAACGACGACCTTTCAGCGCTCACCCTGGAGCGGATCGCAGCCCAGGGCGTGCGTTTTCTGGCCCTGCGCTGTGCCGGCAGCAACCAGGTAGACATCGAGGCGGCCAGCCGTTGGGGCGTTTCAGTGGCACGGGTGCCCGCCTATGGCGCCGATTCCGTGGCCGAATTTACGCTGGCCCTGCTGTTTGGCCTGGCCCGGCGGGTGCACCGCAGCCATAGCCGCATCCGCGAAAATAATTTTGATCTCTCTGGCCTGGTGGGAATCCAGCTGCGGGGCCGCAGCGTTGGGGTGGTGGGCACCGGTTTGATTGGGGCCGCCACCGCCCGGCTGTTGCTGGGCCTTGGCATGAAGGTGCTGGCCAGTGATCCGGTGGGTCAAGTGCCAGACCTGGTGGCGGCGGGGGTTACATATCTGGAATTAGCTGAGTTGCTGCAGCAGTCTGAGGTGGTGAGTCTCCATTGCCCTTTGCTGCCAAGTACCCACCATCTGATTAATGAAGAGTCTTTGGCCTTGATGAAGGCTGGGGCGTTGTTGATCAATTCCAGCCGTGGGGGCCTGATCGACACCCCGGCGGTGATCAGGGCCCTGCGCAGCCGCCACCTGGGCGGCTTGGCAATTGATGTGTATGAGGGGGAAAAGGCTCTGTTCTTTGCAGATCACAGCGAAGATATTATCGGCGATGATCTTTTCCATCAACTCAAGAGTTTTCCTAATGTGTTGATCACTGGCCACCAGGCATTCCTTACCCATGAGGCCCTGGCTGCCATTGCCGCTACCACCCTTGATAATCTTGATGCCATGGAGGCAGGTTTGGCCTGCCCAAACTTGGTGCTGCCCCGCCCATGAGTCGTTTACGTGTGGCCCTACTGGGCGTCTGCGGCCTCAGCCTGCTGGCCGGCAGCAGTTTGCTGGTGGCCTGTCAGCCCAAACCCGTGGAGCCACCACCCCAGTTGGCCCCCAGAAAGGTGTCGGCCCTGGGACGGCTGGAGCCGGAAACGAAGATCCGTAAGGTCTCGGTGCCCAGCTCCCTCAGTGGTGATCGGATCGAGAAAATCCTGGTGCTGGAAAACCAGGTGGTGAAGGAGGGGACGCCATTGGCGATCCTGAATAGCTACGGCACGCTCAAGGCCTCCCTGGAGGAGGCCAATGAACTGGTGGCCGTGGCCGAAAGCAAACTTGCCCAGGTGAAGGCGGGGGCTAAGCAGGGGGAAATTCGCGCCCAGGAATACAAGGTGCAGAGCCTGGAAAGACAACTGGCCGGTGAGCAGTTATCCCAGGATCAGTCTGTGAAGGCGGCCCGATCTACCGCCAGTGAAGCCAAGCTGGAAACGCAGCGCTATGACCAGTTATTCAAGGCCGGGGGGGTGTCGGAGCTGCAGCGCGACCGCTATCGCACCCGGGCTGATACCACCACAGCTGACCTGGCCAAGGCGATTGAAACCCGTGCCGGCACGCTCAGCACCCTGCGGGCCGACATTGAAAGTGCCCGCCAAACCTTGGCCCAGATCAAGGAGGTGCGGCCGGAGGATGTAACCACCGCCAACAACGAATTGCGTAAGGCGATTGCCTCCCGTAACCGCGCCCGTCAGGAATTTGACTTTGCTACGGTGCGGGCCCCCCAGAATGGTCAGATTCTGCGAATAGTTGTGCGCCCTGGCGACAAGGTGGGTGAAGATGGCATCCTGGAGATGGCAGATACCAGCCACATGATTGTTAGCGCGGAGGTATATCAAACTGATCTGCCGAAGTTGTTTGAAGGGCAAACAGCAACGATCACTGCCGATGGCTTTGAAGGTAGCCTCAAGGGCAAGGTTTATCAGGTGCTTCCCCAGGTACAACGGCAAACGGTATTTACTGGCCAGCCTGGCGAAAATTTGGACCAGCGGGTTTTCGAGGTGAAGATTCGCCTTGAGACCACGCCGGAGCAGCAACTCAAGCTGCGTTATGGCTCAAATCTGCAGGTAAATGTGGTCTTTGATCCAAAGGGGCAGCCGGCCAATGGGCAGCCGGGTCTGAAGCCATGAACAAGCGTCTGGCTAAATGGTTGAAACGCACCCCGGTGGCCTGGCTCCAGGTAACCAACAATCCCGTGAAGATGGGCATTGCCCTGGCGGGGGTGAGTTTTTCAAATCTGCTGATGTTTTTTCAGCTCGGTTTGCTCGATAGCATCTACAACAGCCAGCGCAAGCCCATTGATCGCCTGCGCGCTGATCTGGTGCTGGTGAGTGCTGGTTACAGCAACATGGGTTCCCTGCAGGATTTTCAGCGCAGTCGTTTGTATCAGGCCCTGGGGGTGCAGGGGGTGGCGGGGGTGTCGCCCCTGCGGATCTCTAGGGCCACCTGGATCACGCCGGCCACCCGGGAGTCGTTTGATGTGTACGTGTTTGGAGTGAATCCCAGTAGGCCCTCCCTGGCTTTTCCGGAGTTGGAGCAGGACCCCGCCCGGCTGCAACCGCTGCGAAATGCCCTATTTGATCGCAATTCGAAAAAGCAATATGGTGATGTGGCAAAGGCTGTGGCCCGCGATGGGGTGCTGCCCCTGGAGGTGAACGGTCGCTCGATTCGGATTGTTGATACTTTTTCGATGGGGGCCACCTTTGCTGCGGAGGCAAACCTAATCACCAGCGATAGTACGTTTCTGTACCTGTTTCCGAAGCAGGATCCCCGCTTGATCCAGCTTGGTCTGATCCAGTTGCTGCCTGGCGCTTCCCTGGCGGCAGTTAAGGCAGAGCTGCAACCGTTGATGCCCAAGGATGTGAAGGTGCTTAGCCGTGATGAGCTGGCCCAGCTGGAGGTGAACTACTGGAAGAAGAATTCCTCGGTGGGCTTTATATTCTCGCTGGGAGTGTTGGTGGGATTTGTGGTTGGAAGCATCATTGTTTATCAGATTCTGTTTGGGGATGTGATGAATTCCCTGCCCCAGTACGCCACGCTTAAGGCGATGGGTTACACCGATGCCTATGTGATTGGGGTGGTGATTCAGCAGTCGGCAATTCTGGCGGTGATTGGCTTTATACCTGGGGTGCTCAGTTCCCTGGGCCTCTATGCGCTGTTGGCGGCCGTTACTAAGTTGTCGGTGTTTATGACCACTGGTCGCGCCCTCCAGGTGCTGGGTCTCACCTTTGTGATGTGTGTGGGCTCCGGGGCCCTGGCCACCCGCAAACTTGTGCAATTGGATCCTGCCGATGTTTTCTGAACAGGCGCTGCCGCCTCTGCAGCCGCTGATTTCCCTCAAGCATGTGAACCACTGGTTCGGCACTGGCGAGGAGCGCAAGCATGCACTTAAGGATATTTCGCTGGATATTTATCCTGGGCAACTGGTGATCTGCACTGGCCCCTCCGGCTCTGGCAAAACCACCTTGCTTACGATGCTGGGCGGTTTGCGTTCTTGCCAGGATGGCAGTTTAAAAATCCTTGGGGAGGAGCTGAATGGCGCCAGTAAAGAACAATTGGCCAAGTTGAGATTAAATGTTGGTTTTATCTTCCAGGCCCATAACCTAATGATGTTTCTTAATGCCCGGAAAAATGTGCGGCTCTCCCTCGAGTTGCATGACAAGTACTACGAATCAGATATGGATCTGTTGGCTGAAGAAATGCTTTGCAAGCTGGGCCTAGGCGATCGAGTCGATTATTTTCCGGCCAACCTGTCGGGCGGCCAGCGCCAACGGGTGGCGATTGCCCGGGCGTTGGTGAGTAGGCCAAAGATTCTGTTGGGGGATGAACCCACAGCCGCCTTGGATAAGGAATCGGGCCGAACGGTGGTGAACTTGATGAAGGAACTGGCTGAAACCGAAAAAACCACGATCATCATGGTTACCCATGATAACAAGATTTTAGATGTGGCCGATCGCATTATCATTGTGGAAGATGGCCGCCTTGCTGGCAAGGAGGAAGAGGAGGCTTTTGTGAACAAAATGAGGGATGACTCCCATTGATTTATAGTTTTACTGTTACCACTAAAAATTGCCCCTTGATTTGATTCTGTCTGGTGGTCATTTTGTTGATATAATATTTTACTTTCACTGGGTTTGTGCTTCTTGTTTGATGTTGCTTAGCCAGTGCTGCTTGGCTAATGCTGTTTGGTTAATGCTGCTTAGCCAGTGCTGCTTAGCTAATGCTGTTTGGTTAATGTTGCTTAGCCAGTGCTGCTTGGCTAGTGCTGTTTGGTTGATGCTGCTTAGCCAGTGCTGCTTAGCTAATGCTGTTTGGTTAATGCTGCTTAGCCAGTGCTGCTTAGCTAATGCTGTTTGGTTAATGCTGCTTAGCTAATGCTGTAGGACTGCTTGGCTATTGCTGCAGGGTTGGTGCTGTTGGGCGTTGACCTAGATGCCCTCTTGAAAATGACCCTAGTCACTTGACCCTAGTCATTTTCAAGAGAGTAGACGAAACCTTGTTTTGCCACGGGAGCCTCACGGATCCCTGGCCGCAGAACGAGAGCCCAAGGCTGCTCGGCATTTTTTGAGGTGCCATTAATCAATTGATCTATTGATCCATAAATCCATTGATCTATTGATCCATAAATCCATCATCAGCTTCTTCGTCAGCTTCGTCATCCACTTCGTCACTGATATCAACGCTAACTGGTGCGTGGTCGCTGGGTTTTTCCTGGCCCCTTTCTTGCTTGTGAATTTCAGATCGCAGTGCCCTGGCTTGGAGCTCCTCTGATAGGTAGAGGTGATCGATGCGCCAGCCGCGGTCCCGGTCCCAGGCGCCGGAGCGGTAATCCCACCAGCTCCAGTGGCCTGTATCCGGTTCAAATAGGCGGAAGGCATCGTGCAGGTCGTCATCTAGGCAGGCCCGTAGGGCCTGGCGTTCGGGTTCGCTGGCCATGATGCCGCCAGTCAGTCGGGCCGGGTTGTGCAGGTCGCGGTCCTCCAGGGCGATGTTGAAATCTCCCACCAGGCAGAAAGCTTCCCCCTGCTGTCTTTGCACCGCGAGATATCGCTTTAGGCAGGCCAGCCAGGCCAGCTTGTAGCTGTACTTATCGGATTTCAGATCGGAACCATTGGGCACATAGAGATTGATAATTCGCACCCCTTCCAGCGAGCCACTGATCACTCGCTTTTGTTCCCCCAGCTGCTGGGCTTCGCTATCGCCAGGTAACAAAGCATCAAAGCCGATGCGCAGGTCTTCCAGCGGCTGGCGGCTGAGCAGGGCAACGCCGTTGTAACTCTTCTGGCCACTGATGGCCGCCTGGTAGCCAGCGGCCTCCAGGCCCGCCCGCGGAAAGAGGCTGTCTTCCACCTTGGTTTCCTGGAGCCCCACCAGATCGGGCTTGGCCTCCCCCAGCCAGCGCAGCAGATGGGCTTCGCGGCTGCGGATCGAGTTCAGATTCCAGCTGGCAATGCGCACCGAAGCAGCCCCCTAAACTCAGAGGATCTATAAGTTTGGCCATGCTCTCCCTTGGCTTCCGATCCCTGCTGGGGGCCATGCCAGCTGCTGCCGTGGCCATCGCCCTTCTGGGCCTGCCCCCTGGGGCCCAGGCGGCCCCCAATGAACCGCTGCAAGAACAGAACCTTTACAACTACGGCACCAGCAAGCCCAGCAACTCGCTGATGGATGTAACCAATCCGATGGAGTTGATGAACCGGCTGCGTAATTCCAGCGCCATGGACAACGCCACCAACCCCAAGGACGCCATCGATGCGGCCCTGCGTCAGTTGGAGCAGCCTTCAGCCCCCGTCGGCAAGGTGGTGCCCGTTAAACCCTGACAGGGGTTTTTGGCTGTTGGTTTGGCCTGGCGTAGCTGGGCCAGGGACCAGCTGCTGGCCACTTGGTCCAGCACCGGTTTGGCTGCAGCCGTGCTGTGCAGCTTTGCCTCCCGCAACAGCTTTATGGCCTGGTCACCAGCGCCTTTCTCCTGCTGGAGCAGGGCCAGGGCCACTAGGGGCCTCGGGTCTTCTGGGTGATTGTTGATCAGTTGTTTGTAGGTGGCTTCGGCCTCCCCTGGCTTCTGGCGTCGCTGCTGGAGGTCTGCCAGCAGCAAGCCCAGGGGCAGGGCTTCGGCTTTGCCCTTGCTGGCCAGAAGCGTGGCTTTGAGTTGCTGTTCCGCCTGCTCGCCCCGGTTTTGTTCCAGTTGCAGCCGGACCAGTTGCTGCTGGGCATCGGCCTGGAACGGCTGCACATTCAAAATCTGGCGCAATTCCCGTTCCGCCCCCGCCGCATCCCGTTGACCCCGCCGTAGTTCGGCCAGCAGCAGCCGCAGGTTCCATTGCTCCGGCCGTTGGTCACTGAGGGGTTCCAGCAGGGCGATTGCCCCCTTCTGGTCATCGAGGGCCAGGCGCAGTTTCAACAGCTGCAGTTGTTCGGCCTCGCTGGCGCTGCCCTGGAGCAGCCGCTTTTCCAGCTGCGCCCGGCGCCGTTCCAGGCTCAGCTGCTCCTCGGCCGCTGGAGGGGCTGCGGCCTTGGGGCTGATCCGACCAAGCCACCAACCGCCGCAGCCCGCCAGGGCCAAGGCGCCAGCCCCCAGCAGTACCCAACGGGAGGTCAGCAAGTTGAAGCTACCCAGACGCACCGCATGCCCATGGCTGGGTCCAGTAAACCCTGGCTACAGGGGCCTGCCAGCGGCATCGCTAGATTCACGGGTGGACCTGCCTTTCTGATGCGTCAGCACCCGATCCCCCCGGTTACCGAACCGATGCAATACCGGGCGATCGGTCTTGTGGAAGGCACCTATGTGCCCACCGAAGCCGACACCCTCACCCGCGGCCACCTGCGTAGCGCCGATGGGGTGGAAATAGAAGCCGTGCTGCTAGGCCGGGTATTAAGCCTGGTAAAGCGCCATCTCAGCCTGGAGCAGCCGCACCTTTGGGTGGTTTATCCCCGCAGCCGCGATGAGGAGAAGCTGCACCTGCAGGTGGTGGGGATCTGGGAACCCAGCACCCTGGCCACGGAGGAACCCGACCTGGTGGACAGCCTGCCGGAGGGGGATGGCTACTTCTCCGTGCGTGGTGAATTGATCTTCACGCGGCCGGAAACCAATGATGTGGTGGTGAAAATCCGCCAGCAGCCCCGGGCCGATGGCAGCCGCCCCCAGCCCTTCAAGTTGCAGCTCAAGGGCAGCATCCCCCTGGAGCACCTGCGCCATTTCGTTGCCCTAGACCTGCGCCGCAGCGGCCAGCAGTTGGAGCTGGAGCACTTTGAGGTGATCGGTGCCTTGCCCCAGCGCAGCGACCGCCGCGGTGGCGGGGGCGGTGGCAAGCGGCCCCAGCGGCGCCCAGCCGCCGCCAAATGAAGCGGCCGTGACACCGGAAGCAGGGCGCTGGGCCTATCTAGACCTGCCCACGGGGGTGGCTGGAGACATGTTGCTGGCGGCCCTGTTTGACCTGGGCCTGCCCGAGTCGGTGGTGTTGGAACCGCTGGCGGCCCTGGGCCTGGCCGCTGCCTTTCGGCTGGAACTTCAGGAGGCCCGCAGCGCCGGCCTGCGGGGCCAAAGGCTCCAGGTGCATCTGCTGGAGGCCCCGCCCCCGGAACGCCATTGGGCCCAGCTGCGACCCCAATTAGAGGCGGCCCCCTGGCCGGAGCCCCTGCGCCAGCGGGTGTTGGCGGTGTTTGAGTGCTTGGCGCAGGCGGAGGCCACGGTGCATGGCTGCCCCCCGGAACAGGTGCATTTCCATGAGGTGGGGGCCGTGGATGCCCTGGTGGATGTGGTGGGGGTCTGTGCCGGGTTGCTTTATTTCGGTATCGATCACCTGCTGGCCTCGCCGCCGCCGGCGGGCCACGGCCGGGTGACCACCGCCCACGGCACCCTGCCCCTGCCGGCTCCAGCGGTGTTGGAGTTGGCCCGCCGCTGGCAGATGCCGCTGGCTTCCAGCGAGGGCTTTCCCGCCGGGGAACTCAGCACCCCCACCGGCCTGGCGCTGCTGGCGGTATGGGTGCGCCAGTTTGGCGCTGCTCCGGCCCACACCCCCGCCGCCGTGGGGATTGGCCTGGGCCAGCGGCAGCTGGATCGCCCCAACCTGCTGCGGCTCTGGCAACCGATGGCCCCGGGGCCAGAGCCTGGTTCTGACCCTGGCGGCGCCAGCCTGGAGTGGTTGGTGGTGCAGCAGTGCCAGATCGACGACATGGATGGCGAGGCCCTCGGCTTCCTCCAGGAACAACTGCGGGCCGGCGGCGCCCTTGAGGTTTATGCCCAGCCCTTGCAGATGAAGAAAGGCCGGCCGGGGCTGCAGCTCACCGCCCTGGTGGCCCCGGACCAGGCGGAGGCCCTGCGTCAACTCTGGTGGCGCCATTCCAGCAGCCTGGGGCTGCGGGAGAATCTGGAGCAGCGTTGGGTGTTGCCCCGCTCGGCCACCAGCCTGGCCAGCCCCTGGGGGCCCGTGGCCGCCAAGCGCAGCGGCGGACCAGGGGGGGGGCGCTGCAAGCCAGAGGCCGAGGATCTGGCCCGCCTTGCCCTGGAGCATGGGCTGGGCTGGGCGGAGCTGCGGGCTGCCCTGCAACAGGTTGCCGGAGGTGCGGATGCGGGTGTTTGAGCTAGGGCGGCGCTTGCGCTTGCCGGGGGGGCTGCGCCCCTGGGTGGCGGGCGGCAGCCTGTTGTTTGTGCTCTGGGCCCTGGTAAGCCATGGCCGCCAGGTGCTGGATCTCGCCCCTGACCAACGGGGCTGGGCCCTGTTGCTGATCGGCCTCAGCCTCACGGTGGCGGCCCAGTGGCTCAATGGCCTCGCCTGGTGGGGGCTGTTGCGGTGGCTGTCGTTGCCGTTGCCCTGGCAGGAGGCGCTGCCGCTTTATGTGCGCACCAATTTGCTCAAGTACCTGCCCGGCGGGGTGTGGCATCTGGTGGGCCGCCTGCGCTTGCTGCGCCAACGGGGCAGCAGCGGTCGCCAGGCCCTTGTGGCGGTGTTGTTGGAACCGTTGCTGATGGCGATCGCCGCCCTCTGCCTGGTGCCGCTTGGGGGCATTCAGGGGGGGCTGGGGCTGCTTACCCCCTTTGCCTTGCTGTTGTTGCGGCCTGCCTGGCTCAATCCACTGCTGGAACGGCTGTTGCGCCAGAAGCAGAGCCTGCTGGGCGCTGGGGAAGACCCTGGGGAAGCTGCCACTGTCATTGCTGGCGCCAACGGAGCTCCCCCGCGCCTGCAGGGCCCCCCCTGGCAGCCGCTGCTGCTGGAATTTCCCTTTCTTGGCCTGCGTTTTGCTGGTTTCGCCAGTTGTGTGCTCTGCTTCAGCGAACCAGTGGGGCCTGGTTGGGGGGTATGGCTGGCGGCCTTTGCCTTGGCCTGGACCGCTGGCCTGGTGGTGCCGGGGGCGCCAGGGGGACTGGGGGTGTTTGAGCTGGTGCTGCTCACCCGCTTGCGGGGCCAGGTGCCGGAGCCGGAGTTGCTGGCGGTATTGGTGAGTTATCGGCTGATCAGTGGGCTGGCCGAACTGTTGGCGGCGGCTGGGGCGGCCGCGGATTCTCGCAATAAGCCTTAGTCTTGAGAATCACCGCCCTGGTTTGGTGGCCGTTTCCGGCAGCTTGCGCCACGACCTACACCATCGCGGCCAGCGACTCACCCCCCAGCGGCAGCGGGTGTTGGATCTGTTTCAGCGCATTGGCGGCGGCCATCACCTGAGCGCAGAAGATGTGCACCTGCAGCTGCTGCGGGCCGATAGCAAGGTATCCCTGGCCACGGTGTATCGCACCCTGCGGCTGCTCAGCTCCATGGACCTGTTGCGGGAGCTGGAACTGCCCGAGGGCAGTCGCCGTTTTGAGCTGGCCACCGCAGAGGAGCATGACCACCACCATCTGGTCTGTGCCGTATGTGGGCGCACAGAGGAGTTTGAAAATCCCCTGGTGGTACAGGCCGGTGAGGCGGCCGCCCGCCTGCATGGCTTCCAGCTGCTCACCTCCTGCCTCAACGTGAGGGGGCTGTGTCCGGATTGTGAAGGGCTTCAGCGGCGGCCGTTGGAGCTGTGACGCACAGGGATCAAAACTGGCTGCAGCAGGCCACCGTTGGAATCGTCGTCGTCGGAATCCACCGTGAACCAGAGGGCCAGCCCCAGGAGCAACGCAATGGTGCCCAACAGGCTGAGCTCCAGCATGGCCGGTCCGCGAATTGTCTGAATACTAATCAGTTTTTAGCCTTATCGCCGCTGTTTCTCAACAGATTGCGCACCCCCAGCCCCATCACGCTGCCCACCAGCACCGCCCCCAAGCCATGGCCCTTGAGCACCGTGGCTGTCACCATGATCGGCACCAACGCCTGACCCAGCACGGCGCTCTGGATGCTGCAGGCCATGGCCCCGATCGCCACCTGGGCGGGCAGGCTGCCGGGTAGGGCGAGGGCAAGCCCCTGGCCCAGGGCTGCCGCCCCAAATATCAAGGGAAAAAACAGTCCCCCCACCCAGCCGGTGCTGAGGCAGAGGGCCGCCAGCAGCAATTTCAATAGGCCCAGCAGCAGCATTGGCAGGGCCCCCTGCAGCAACTTCCCCTGGAGCAGGGCTGAGATCTGCTGTTCGCCAGAAAACAGGGCCAGGGGTTGCCAGTGATTCACCAGGGCCAGCAGCACGCCGGTGCCAAGGGCCTGGGGCAACACCGCCAGCTGCCAGTGGGTGATCAGTTGCTCCAGGCGCTGGCGTAGGCCCAGAAACAGCATCCCCAGCAGGCCACCCAGCAGGCCACAGAGCAGGCTCCAGGCGAAGAAGTCCAGCGATTGATCTAGGTCGTGGGGCCATTGGTAGGCCACCCCCTGTTCGCCGCCACCGAAACGGCTGAACCCCTGGAAGGCGGCAAATCCGGCCATGCCACTCACCAGGCCCGGCAACCAGCTCCAGAGGCCCGCCGGCAGCGGTTGGTCCTGGCGTTCGGCCAGGGCCACGCCCCCAAGCAAGGGGGAGCCGATGAAGCCCAGGGCGCCGCTAACGGCGCAGCTACTAGGCAAGCGCAGCCGCTTTTGGGCCAGCACCAGGGCCGCTAAGGCACGGCTGAGTAGGGCCTCCGGGCCGAGGCTGCCGCCCCCCACCAGGGCCAGCAGCCCCAGCAGCAGATGGCTGCCAGTGTGTTTAAGCGGCATCCCCTGCTTGCTGTGCAATTCCCCAAGGGTTTGGTGCAGTTCAGGCAAGGGCACCAGACCCCGGCGCCGCAGCAAACCGATGGCCAGGCCGATGCCAATCGGCACTAAGGCCTGCCACAGCACCGGTGCTTGGGAAGGGAAGCCGTTGAGTACTGCTGGACCCCAGGCCAGGGCCGTAAAGCCGGCGATTGCCGCCATCAACAGGGCGGCCAAACTGCCGGCCACGGCGCCGATCAGGCCACTGGAAATAATGCTGGAAAGGCCTCGGCCCAGCTGCTCCGCCAGCATCAAGCGCCGGCGCCGCCTGCCAGAAGACCAATGGGGCCAAGGGCTAGCAGGAAGCCGGCCACCGTGAGGCCCAGGGCCAGACGCAGGGTCCACACCAGGCCGAGTTTGTGCAAGCTCAGGTAGGTGACGCCCACCACGGCAGTGGAGGCCACCAGGGCCCCGAGCCACCAGCCAGCATCACCACTGGCGGCCTGGCCATGGAGCAGCCCATGGACGCCCACGGCTAGGGCCACGAGGCCACCGCTGAAGGGCAGCGCCACGGGCTGGCCGGAGCGGCTGGCTTGCAGCACCAAAAAGCCCAACAGGGATACAGACAGAGCAGCCAGCAATTCCGCCAGGGGCAGGCCGATGCCGTTGGCCCCCATCAGGGCGCCCACCACGGCGCCCCCAAGGGCGTAGGCCAACAGCTGCCAGCCCAGGTAGGAGGCCACGGTGCCCACGCCCACCAGCAACAGCAGGTGATCAAGGCCGAGCAGGGGATGGATCAGGCCCCCATGGAAGTGGCCGCTGGCGCTGCCGTGGGCTTCTGCCGGCAGGGCCGATAGGGCGGCGAAGCCTAGGCCTGCGGCGAGGGCTAGGCCCAGGGAGCGCAGTTGGGGGGCAGTGGGTTTCATTGGGAGTTCGGTCCGCGCCGGAGAAATAGGAGGGCTAGGCGGTGGTGAGCGTTCTGACTGGACCCCGGAGGGGTCTTCACAGCTGCGGGACAGTGCCGGACTTGCACCGGACTTTCCTCGTTACCTCCCCGGGCTGAATCCGGGGAACCACTGGCATAAGTATCGCAGCTTGCTAACGCTTGGCTAGTTCAGGCGAAACCTTTGCCCGCATCCGGGGCCACACAGGCCTGGAGCTGCTGGCGCAGGCGCCCGTGGTTCAGGCCGCGGCCGATCAGCACGATTTGGTTGCTGCGGGGGCTTTCCCAATCGGTGTCATCGATTGAAAAGCGTTTGCCGGCCAGGTGAAACACATGGCGCCGTTCGCTTTCGTTGAACCAAAGGATGCCCTTGGCCCGGAAAACTTCGGCGGGCAGCTGGTTGTCGAGGAAGTTTTGGAATTTGCGCAGGCCCAGGGGCTTGTCACTGCGGAAAGACAGTGAGGTGAAGCCTTCGATCGAGGCCGGTTCGTCGTGGCTGTGGGCATGGCCGTGGTGGTCATGGCTGTGCTGGCTGTGGTCGTGCTGGCTGTGGTCGTGGCCGTGATCTTCGTGCTGCCCGTCTTGGTGCTGGCAGTGGCCGTGGTCGTGGTCACAGCTGCTGTGGTCATGGTCTTGGGCGTGATCGTGGTCATGGTCGTGGCTTTGGGCGTTCTGTTCGGCCACCACCCGGTCGGATTCGAAGAGGCCCACGCTGAGCAGCAACGGCAGCGGCACCTCTCCTTTTACGGCCCGCAGCAACCGTGGATCCTTTTTCACACTGGCCAGCTGGGCCTCCAGCTCCAGCAGTCGCTCGGAACTCACCAGGTCGGTTTTGTTGACCAGCAAGATGTCGCCATAGAGCACCTGGGCCCGGCCCACCTCGGTGCTGAGGATCTCCTCGTTGAAATTCTCCGCATCGATCACGGTGATGATCGAATCGAGCCGGGTGCTGTCGCGCAGGTCGCTGCCCAGGAAGGTCATCGCCACCGGCAGCGGATCGGCCAGGCCTGTGGTTTCCACCACCAGATAATCCACCGGATCAGGCCGGTCCAGCACCTTGTAAACGGTCTGGAGCAGTTCGTCGTTGATCGTGCAGCAAATGCAGCCATTGCTGAGCTCCACCATGTCTTCGCCGGTTTTAACGATCAGCTCGTTGTCGATGCCGATCTCGCCGAATTCATTCACCAGCACCGCTGTTTTTACCCCCTCCTGGTTGGAGAGGATGTGGTTCAGCAGGGTGGTTTTGCCAGCCCCGAGAAAGCCCGTGATGATCGTCACGGGCAGGGGCGCGCGCTGGGGGGCCGTGGTCATCTAAAGGAAGGCTCAGAAGAGAAGGGTAGTTTTCAGCACACCGCCATAGGCGCTGTTGCTGCCCATGCCAGCCGGGTTGGTGATCGTAAAGAAGGCCGGAGTGACGCTGATGTTGTCGGTGACCTGGAATTTGTACCAGATTTCCCAGGCAAAGGTGCTTTCGTCGGTGCCGAGGAAGCCGTCGTTGCTGGTCACAAAGGTGGGTTGACCCACGGCGGTACCGAAGCTGTTGCCTTTGATCAGAGCATCGGCCCATTGCAAACCCACGTACCAAGATTGGCTCTGGGCCCTCGCGCCTTTCTGGTTAGCTTCCACGCCCCAGATCTGGGTAGCCTTTTTGGCGCTGTAGGCGTTGGTACCCCAGCCGGCACTGATTGCTGGAATCCAGCCGTTGTTTTCCGGTTTCCACCAGCCGCTTAGTGCTAGGGCATTTACGTCGAATTGGCTGAGGCCAGCAAATGGGTTGGTGGCCTTGGGGGTGCCAATGGGGATGTAGCCGAGGCCGGAGGTGCCGTCGTAGGCGCCGCCACTCTGGGAGTAGGCATAGGCGGCCGTGAGGTTCCAGTTGGCAGCTGTGTAACCAATCTGAACGGTGCCGGTGCCGCCAGATTCGTTATTGGCGATGCCGCCTGGATCGGTGCCGAGGGGACCGTTAGTGGCGATCACACCCAGGGTGCTGTTTGAGCTGGAATAACTGGACTTGCCGTTTTGAGCCACATAGTTGGCACTAACACTGAAGCCGTCCTGGGTCCACCAGATACCAGCACCGGCCCCCAAGGCAGAGGTATAGGCGCCCGGCGCACCGGCGTAGGTGAAGAAGTCGAGGATCGTGTCAGCTGGGTACTGGCTGGGCCAGACGGCCAGCATGTCGTCCTGGCGGACGCGGGGGCCAGCGGTGACAGTGAAGTTGGAGCCGATCGGGAACT
>Ga0209297_1000102_pt1 | contig 56919 bp, 31 predicted proteins | sample S_130805_MF_Meta_FD_187322 | JGI IMG/M metagenome (GOLD analysis project Ga0209297, IMG submission 187322) | Freshwater microbial communities from Lake Simoncouche, Canada to study carbon cycling - S_130805_MF_MetaG (SPAdes) (version 2) | ecosystem: Environmental > Aquatic > Freshwater > Lake ...
TGCTGCTGTTGCTGCAAACATAAACAGCGGTACTGCCACTGTTGCACAAGCCAACGCGATAGATGGTGCAACATCTGGCATCGTTACCGCCTCCATCAGCGACACTGCCATTGCAACTCTCGCTGGGATCTCTGGCACCGGCAATGCTTATACAGTTAGCGTTGCTGATGCTTCTGTAAATGCAGCTGATCTCAATACACTTGATGGCAAAACTACCGTCAATGTCAATGCTGGTTCAGTAGGAACTCTCACTGGCACTGCCGCTGATATCGTTACCGCCATCAATGCAGCTTCAATCGATACTGCTGCTGCTGTTGCTGCAAACATAAACAGCGGTACTGCCACTGTTGCACAAGCCAACGCGATAGATGGTGCAACATCTGGCATCGTTACCGCCTCCATCAGCGACACTGCCATTGCAACTCTCGCTGGGATCTCTGGCACCGGCAATGCTTATACAGTTAGCGTTGCTGATGCTTCTGTAAATGCAGCTGATCTCAATACACTTGATGGCAAAACTACCGTCAATGTCAATGCTGGTTCAGTAGGAACTCTCACTGGCGCTGCCGCTGATATCGTTACCGCCATCAATGCAGCTTCAATCAATACTGCTGCTGCTGTTCTTGTCAATATTAATGACGGCAACGCAACTGTTGCTCAAGCCAACAGCATTGATGCACAAACATCCGGTGTAGTTACCGCCAACATCACTGAAACCGCCATCTCTACCCTCGGAGGCCTCACTGGCACAGGCAACGCCTACAACATCTCCGTTAACGATTCTTCCGTTAATGCCGCTGATCTCAATACCCTTGATGGCAAAACTACTGTCGATGTCAACGCAGCTTCAGTAGGAACACTCACAGGTAACGCCGCCGATATCGCATCTGCAATCAGCGCTTCGACAATAGATACCTCTTCCGCTGTTATCGCCACTGTCACCGGCAACGCAACAGTTGCACAGGCAAATACCATCGATGCCAATACTACTGGCGTGGTGACCGCAACAATCAGTGATGGCACCATTGCAAGCCTCAGCACCCTCACAGGCATAGGCAACGCCTACACCATTGCGGTGACCGACAGTTCCGTTGATGCGGCATCGCTCAATAGCCTCGATGGAAAAACAACCGTCAACGTTAATGCTGGCTCCGTTAGCACACTGACTGGCACCGCCGCTGATATCGCCACCGCGATCAGTGCCTCAACAATCAATACTGCTGCTGCAGTTACCGCCACCGTCAACAGCGGCTCTGCAACGGTTGCACAGGCAAACGCCATCGATGCCAACACCACTGGGGTGGTAACAGCAACGATCAGCAATAACGACATCACAACGCTTGCTAGTCTCACCGGCACTGGTAACGCCTACACCATTGCGGTGACCGACAGCTCAGTTAATGCGGCCAGCCTCAATACCCTCGATAGCAAAACCACCGTCACCGTGAACGCTGGCGCCGTTGGCACCCTCACAGGCACCGCTTCTGCGATTAATACGGCCGTCAATGCTGCAACGATTGATACGGCCGCCACCGTCGTCGCAACCGTCAACAGTGGTTCTGCCACCGTTGCTCAGGCCAACAGCATCGATGCCCAAACCACGGGTGTTGTTACTGCCACCATCAGTGATACTGCCATCTCCACACTCGGTGGCCTATCAGGCACAGGCAATGCCTACTCCATCACGGTTGCCGACTCTTCCGTTTCAGCTGCTGCTCTTAATACCCTTGATGGCAAAACAACCGTTGCCGTCAACGCCAATGCGGTTAATGCCATTTCGGGTACGGCGGCTGAAGTTACCACTGCTTTTAATTCGGCTGGGATCAGCAGTCTCAATGTGGGCAATGATTCAGTCACGATCAGTGATACGACCCTGAGTGGTTCTGACCCAACCGCCCTCAATACGGGAGCGGGGACAGACAATCTGACGTCTACGAGTACCGCTGACCAAAGCCTTAATCTCTCCGAAGCAAATGCCGGCAGCCTCGGTTCGATTGCCTTCTCAAACCTCGAGAACTTCACCCTCGGTGCTGGCGCTGATACCGCCACGATCGCGGCTGGTGGCACCCTCTCTTCTCTTAACGCCGGCGCTGGATCTGACACCCTCAATACCAACTCCGCTGCTAACAGCCTCACCATCAATGCCACTGCCACTGGCTCCGTTGATGGAACTAATATCTCTAACTTTGAAACTATCAATACCCTTGATGGCTCTGATACAGTCACTGTTACCAACAGCGCTACTGCTCTTAATCTAAATACTGGCTCCGGCACTGATTCCCTAACATCCACCACCACTGCAGATAACCTCAACGTCTCAGCTGCCAATGCAGGTACCCTCGGATCCATTGCCTTTACTGGCCTTGAAAACGTAACCCTCGGTGCTGGCGCTGATACCGCCACCATCGCTACCAGCACTAACGCCGCTCTCTCAAACCTTGATGCTGGCGCTGGATCTGACATCCTTAATACAAACAATGCCGTAAACAACCTCACCATCAATGCCTCTGCCACTGGCTCCGTTGATGGAACTAATATCTCTAACTTTGAAACTATCAATACCCTTGATGGCTCTGATACAGTCACTGTTACCAACAGCGCTACTGCTCTTAATCTAAATACTGGCTCCGGCACTGATTCCCTAACATCCACCACCACTGCAGATAACCTCAACGTCTCAGCTGCCAATGCAGGTACCCTCGGATCCATTGCCTTTACTGGCCTTGAAAACGTAACCCTCGGTGCTGGCGCTGATACCGCGACCTTCTCTTCAACAGGTGCCCTAAGTGGCAACCTAAACCTCGGCGCTGGCGATAACACCCTCACCTTCAATTCAGGTGCTGGAACCCTGGGTGGCAATCTCACCAGCGGCAGCGGCAACGACACCGTTACCTTCAATGGCGGCAATATCAACGGAAGCGTTGATCTCGGCGCAGGCACCAACTCCGTCACCATCAACAGCAATGGTTCCACCATTGGTGGCAACCTCACCATGGGAGGCACCGACACCCTTTCCTATGCCGGTTACACCAACCCTGTCAACGTAAACCTTTGGTCGGCAACGAGCGTTTACTACGGCAACGCAACAGCAATTGGTGGTTACATATCTGGCCTAGACAACCTCGTTGGCGGCAGCGGAACCTCCGACACCCTCAATGCACAGTCGGGATACAACACCCTCTCCGTTGCCAGCAACGGCACATCAACCCTCGACGGCGCCCTCACCGTCTCAAGCTTTGAGAACGTCAACCTTGGTTACTACGACGACACCGCCACCATCGACGATGCTTTCCAAGGCTCAGGTGGTGGTGCGGTTAACCTTAATCTTGGCAATCAGAACGACACCCTCAACCTCAATAACTCTGGTTCAATAACTGGTTCCGTAAGCTTTGGCGATGACTACGACACCCTCAACTACGGCAACCGCGACACAGCTGTTACTGCTACCTACACCAGCGGAAGCTGGAAGACAACTGATGTCGGCGGAACTGTTGCCAATGATTTTGAGCGCATCATTACTGGTTACGCTGGCGACACCATCACCGGCACCGGTTCTACTAATGCGCTCTTCATTGATGCTGGGGTCGGTAATGACACCGTCGCCGGCAGTAATGCATCCGATGTCATCTACGCCCGCACTGGCACAGACAGCATCAATGGCGGCGACGGCAATGACCAGATCCGCTTTGCCAATGGTGAACTCACCAGCGCCGACACTGTTGTTGGTGGTGATGGCTATGACAAAATCGCCTTTGACAATGCCGCCACCGTTGATGATAGTGATTTCACCAACGTAAGCAAAGTAGAAAATGTTGATTTCACCAACGGCACCAACAGCCTCACCCTTGACGCCAAAGCCAGTGCTGCAACGGTAGGGTCTGACACTCCAAATTCCCTAAGAGTAACCACTGGCACAGGTAACGGCACTGACACCATCAACGCCTCCGCCTTCACCGCAAACCTCACCACCAACACCGGTGGCGGTAACGACAGCATTACCGGTGGCAGCGGGGCTGACACCTTTGAATTCACCAGCAACGATCTCACCAGTGCTGACTACCTCAAAGGCGGCACTGGTACTGATGCGATCAAAATTCTTGGCCCTGCAGTAGTTGATGACAGCGACTTCAGCCAAGTGAGCGGTGTTGAAAAGGTTGTTCTTGATAACACCACCAACAACGTTACCCTGGGAGTAAAGGCTGCTGCTGCTGCTGGCACATCAGACACCCTTGATCCAAGCAACAGCAACTCCCCCTACCTAACCCTGCAAGGTGGTGCAGCTGGCGACACTTTCACCATCTTCCTTGATAGTTCTGGAACTAACACCGACGATGGTGTGCGCGCCAATGTCGAGGCCTTTGGTGGCGCCGGCAATGACGTCATGACCGTAGGCCGCAACGCTGCTCAACTAGTTGACAGCGCCCCTGGCCAACTAAACCTCCACGGTGGCGATGGTCATATTGCGCTAACTGATAGCAACGATGGCTATGACGTGCTCAATATCACAGGCTTTGGCCTAAACCAATTCAACGATTTCACCCGCAACGGTGAGCTCGGAGACTTCATCTATTTCGCCGCGGTGCCTACCAGCGAAACGATGGATTCCGAGTACTTCAATATGAAAGTTGATGGTTTTGACAAGGTGAATTGGGATAAGAGCCCCACCCAAGCCGTCTCCTCCACCTCCGAGCTCAGCCTGTTGGGCGCCAGCGCTTCCACCATCAGCAGTGGCTCCTCCTTGGATCTGGCCTACAACGTTGATGCCGCTGGTGCAGCTGATGCCAGCAGCGTTTCCGATGGCACCTCCGCTTTCAACAGCAGTGTGGCCATTGGCACCAAGAAGAGCACGATGGATGCAGCCGCCGATCTGGGCTTAGACACCAGCCTTGATGTGGGCAGCGTCGTTACTGCCATGACCAGCTCCGGCGCTGCCGATGCCTTCTCCGTGGGCTTCAGCATCGGCATGGACCGTGGTTCCCTCTCCAGTGGCGCAAACCTTGATGTGGCCATCGATGACAATTCACTCGTTACCGCCCTCGCAGATACCACCACCGGCAATGCCCTGGCCGTATCCAGCAACGACGTGACCGGCCTAACTGAGCTCAGCAACTTCACCGGCACAGAGGCCGTAAGCCTCGCCGTTCACCTGGGGCTCGATACAGAAGCAATCGCAGCCACCACCAACGGCAGTGCAGAAGCCGTGGGCTGGATGGGTTCCACTGGCCTTGAAAACACATCGGTCAACTCGTCCGGACTGGGCCTGATTGCCTTGGACACCAAGGCAATCAATACGGTTTCGGCTGAATCAGTTACTGGCCCAGTGATCGCCGATGCCTTCTCCGCTGTAACTGGCATCAGCGCCACCAACTTCAACTTTGCTGATACCGCCAGCCAAATCAGCGTAGCCATAGACAGCAGCACCAACTCCAGCGCCAACTCGGTGCTTGGTAATGCCTTCAGCAGCCTGAGCTCTGCTGTGTTGGGGCTATTTGGTCAGGGTGCTCAGAACCAAATCATTGGCACGGAATCCGTGAGCGCCATCGTTACCGACCACGGCTTCTCTGATGCTGCTTCCGTAGGCGGCAACGCAACTGCCAGCGCAGACCAATCGGTGGAAGCACTGTCTGGCTATCACATCACCACCACCGAAAACCTGCTGCTGCAAGGCAAGAGCAACCTCAGCTCCACCGCCTCCAGCTCCGTGGTGGATGCCTGATTTAGCCTTAAAACCTAGTTAGAACTAGGGGCGATAGCCCACCCTTGATGCTGCTGCCACTCTTACTGGGCCAACTGGCTTTGCCAGCCCCTAATCCTGGCTGGGATTGGCCCGGCCCGCCCTCCAGCCTGATTCGGGTGGTAACGGAAGGCAGCTATCAAGCGATGATCACAGACTTCAAGCAGGCCTATGGCCTGCAACAGATGCCATCGGTCACGGTTACCAACCGCTGTGAACGCACCAGCTATAACCGCGCCACCAGCACCGTATGTCTATCGCCAGCCATGATCAGTGGCCTTGCCCGGCTGGGGGACGGTGCTCTGGTGTTTGTGGTGGCCCATGAACTCGGCCATCACCTGCAAAACTCGATTCCACAAATTGTGGGCCCCATGCCCAGCCGCACCCAACGGGAACTGCAGGCCGATTGTTTGGCGGGAATACTGCTAAGCCGCAACGCTAAATTGCGCATGAATGACCAGGATGTGCAAGAGGCACTCACAGCAGCCCAACGGCTAGGTGATAGCACCTATGACCACTTCAATCACCACGGCAGCGGCGAAATGCGGATGCTTGCCGTACGTTCAGGCATGCGTTATGGCCGCCAGGGCCAACGGGATAACTATTTCCCGTTGTTCTGTGGCCTACAGGCTGGTGGTACCAAAAACCGCTTGGGCAGTTGAATCCACGTGATTAACACTGCTCAGGTGTAGGGATTCACTGGTGCTGAAGTGATAACCATCCACGCCGATTGAAGCCTGGTTTGCCGTGGCGCTAACGCCGTTGTGGCCGCTGGAACCAGCCACAGCTGCGGCCTGGGCAAAGCCGGTGTTATTGGCAATGGCATTGATTTGTTCGGCGCCGCTCATGGAAGCGTGGAAAGGCACCACGCTGGGCGAATTGATCGTGTTCCAGCTTTCACCAGTGCTGGCCATGATCCCACCGGTGCTGCTGTTCAACTCGGAACTAGCATGGCCCAGGGTGGACACAGCCTTCACCAAGCCATTGGTATTGGCGTCGGCATTTACCAGGCCACCGAGGCCTGTGAAGGTAAATTCAGAGGCACCAATACCTACGGTATTCATTGCCGTGCCCTTGGCCAGGGTATCTCCAGTGATGGCATTAGCTGTGGTTTTAAAGATCGTATCCACATTGGAATTGATAGAGCCAGAATCACCGGCAAACAGGTTTGCGTTGACGGCACCGTTATTGCTGAGCAGTTCGCTGATCGCCGTGGCATGGCCACCGACCGCATCGGCCTGGGTGGTGAAGTTTGCCTGACTATTGATGTTTAGATCAACCCGGCCAGCTGCCTCCATCTGGAGACCACCGATGGCATCACTCACCAACCCGTATGCCCTGCCCAGGTCAGCAATGGCCGTGGCCTCATCTCCCTTAAGGAATTCACGAGCCCCTTGGAAATGATCGCCCACACCATCACCCACCACAGAGGCCTCAGTGAGGGCGGTGAGCTTGGCACCGGTGTTGATGGCCAGGTTGCCGCCGGCGCTGTAGGGGTCAAGAACTTTTGAGTTAACAGTGTCACCAGGATTATTCAGGCTGGTTTTACTTACATGCGTCAAGGAATCAGTGGTGGTAGTGGTATCACTAAAAATACCGCGCAAGTTTTCGAGGCTGGTGCTGGCTTCTGCCGAACCCATAGCCGAATGGGCACCGGTGTGCAGTCCTATGCCGGCGATGCCGGTGAGGTTGAGGTCTGCGGCGGCCTGTACGGCTGAATCACCCACGCCAGCCACATCACCCACATCAGTAGTGGAGCGGGCCCTACCGGAGGTGCTGTCAGTGCTGGTGTCTAGCTGGATTGCAGTGGTGCCCCGCACATTGGCATCGGCACCGGCCACCAGGTCCATGTTGAGGATGCCAAAGCCGCCCTGGGCCTTATCAGCAGGGGATGTGGCGTCTGGGGGAGATTTAATGCCAAAACGGCTGTGGGCGTCGGCGTCGGCGTAGTCAGCCACGCTGTCGGCACTGGTGTGGGCGCTGGCGCTCACCAGGCCACTCACATCCGCCAATACCTGCAGGTTGGCGGCACTCTTAAGGGTGGTGTCATTGGCAGTGTTGGCGGGGTTGACCCCAAGAACGCCACCGATGTTCGTGGCATCCAGCAGGGCAACGGCGTTATCTGATACCCCAGCGGAGCTCACACCGATGCCGGCCCGCACCGGCACCTGCACCGTGAGGTTGCCGCCCACATCGGCATTAACTTCATTTAGGCCGATCGCTTGGCCGGTGGCGTAGGAGTAGGCGGCGCCGTTGGGGATTTGGAGGCCAATCGAGCCTATGGGGTCTGAAACTGCTGTAGGGGTAACACCCGTTGATGCAGCAACCGCCACGGTCAAGGGGTGACTATCTGAGGCCAACTGAGAGGCTTCAGCAGTGGGTATGAAACGCAGATCAACGTCTGTTCTTATGGGTATGGGTGTAGCAGGAATATCAGTGGTTGCCGCTTCAGTAGTAACGACGTTTGCCCAAGCAGGCTGGCTGGAATCAGGGTTCAGCCATTGCAGCGAACCGTTTTCGGCTGGATTGAAGCCAAAATCAACAGAGGTAAGCGAAAGGGTTAGGGAAGAGCTGCTCGGTGGAGATTGTCCAGCTGTGAGCCCATACAAATCCCGATACAGCTGATCACTGGTAAACAGATCGCCGATGCTTTGGCTTTGGTTGGTTGTGATGGCCACGGCTTCAGCAGGCGGTTGGGTCGCTATGTAAAACAGCATGCCTGACCCATAAGCCTGTTGACAACAGGGTTTTGCATGGGTGCTATCAATACGCGCCGTATTGCTGAGACACAGCTATACAAATGAGCGATACCTAGCTGAATTAACAACTACGGGCAGATATACAGCCCCCAAGTCAGCAGGCAAGCCAAAGACAAGCTCAATTGCTGCCTAGAGGGGCCGCTAGCCGCCCTAGCAACCGTCCAATCGCACCGACCACCGGACTGGCAGTTCCCGTATGGACAAAGGGTAATTAGTATTTCTTATGGGACGAGCCAAGGGGCTGGGCTTCCCTTCCGGCGGCGCTTGAGGTACAAGGCAACCAGTAGACAAGTGCTCCCGCCAAGATGGAGGACACGCTGGCGGGGGCACCCGAGGAGCTAAAGGCGTTTAGTGCCCGTTTCCGGTCGGAAACGCTGGAAGGCTTCAAGGCGATCTGTAAATCCCAAAACAAGCAGTACACCAAGGTTCTTGAAACCTTGGCTGAGTCCTACGTGCGGGTGCAAGGCAACCTGCGCCAGGCGGTGGTGGAATGCCTGAGGGAGGGCACCACTGAAAGCGAGGTCACGGCCCTGCTGGGTGGCATGGGCAGTGACCTGGCCGAGAAAATCCATGAGATCGAAAGCACCACCCAGGCTTCGCTCAACGAGGTAAAAGGCAGCTCTGAATCCCTAGACCTGCGGCTGGCCTCCCTGGAGGAAATGCTGGCGGAAATGAGCCAGAGCGGTGAACGCACCCGGGTGGAAATCGTTGGTGGGGCCTCGATTCGCCCTGAGGACAGCAAAGAAGAAACGCTGGTGATGGCCCCGAAAGACTGGCGGGAGCTAGTGGGGCGCTTTATGGAATTGGAAGATGCCGTGCGCAGTGAGGATTCAGGCCTGGAGATGCGGGTGGAAATCCTTGAGGGCATTGCTGAGGAACAGGGCTTCTCCGTGCGTTGGGAAGGGGGGGCTGAGCACCGCAGCCACGACATCGTTGTAGGTATGGGCAACGAAGTGGATATGCACGAGCTGATCTGAGCTTTAGACCAATTCAATCGACTTGGCATCAAGGGTGGGAATGTGACCTGAGGTGTCGGGGGCAATCACCGCCAAGGCCTCGAGGGTGCCCTTGCTGGTGTCGTTGGCGTAGAGGATGCCGGAATGGTTGTCGAAAACAAATGCCGCCGTGGAGTGTTCAGGGTGGCTATCGGTGACCACCTGGAAATTAGAAGCGCCCAACACACCCGCCTTAAGCCCCTGGGCCAGATCGGAACCGGCGGCAAAGGCACCGGTGCGGAAAATCATCAGGCGGTCTTCGCCAACGGTGAAATCTTGTAGCTGGTCTGCCAGCAACGAACCATTGGTTTCGCGGCTACCGAGCACGAATTCATCCATACCCGTACCACCACTAAGTTGATCAACACCAGCCCCGCCAAACACCAGATCATTACCTGCACCAGCTTCAATTATGTTGTTGCCGCTGTTACCATAAATAGAATTATTCAGCTCATTACCGATGGCCTTGAGATTATCCAAACCTTGTAACTGCAAGCCCTCAAGTTCCTCTCCCAGTGTGTAATCAACACTAGCCAGCACCCAATCAACCCCCTCTCCAGCAGATTCACTAACCTTGTCGCCAGCGGAATCCACCCGATAGGTGTCGTTTCCAGTGCCGCCACCCATCAGATCGCCACCGGCCCCACCATCGAGGTAGTCGTTGCCAGCTCCGCCCAAAAGCGTGTCTGTATCAGCGCTTCTGCCATAGATGGAATCATTGCCATCGCCACCATCAAGCTTGGTGCCAGAGGCACCGCCATACATGATGTTGCCCAGTTCATTGCCAATGCCCACCAGGGAACCGGTGCCACGCATGTCTAGGTTTTCCACATTGGCGCCGAGGGTTTGATCCACCGTGGCAATCACCCAGTCAACGCCCTCAGCAGCCAGCTCAGTCACGCTATCTGCGGCGTCATCAACCACATAGGTGTCGTTACCGATACCACCCTGCATCCAATCAGAGGAACTGCCACCATTCAGATAATCATTACCGCCACCCCCCTCAAGCCGGTTATGGCCGGCGCCACCAAATAGCGAATTATCAAGGCTATTGCCCGTGGCATTGATATCAGTGGTATCTACCAAGTAAATGTTTTCAACATTATCGCTGAGGGTATAAGAAACAACCGATTTCACCCAATCGATGCCTTCGCCTACGCCCTCAAGAATCACATCACCAGTATCACGCACCACGTAGGTGTCGTTGCCAGTGCCACCCCGCATCTGATCGTCGCCGAGGCCGCCATCGAGGTAGTCGTCACCTGCATCGCCCCAGAGACGATCGGTGCCAGTGCTGCGGCCATAAACAGAGTCGTTGCCATCGCCGCCATAGAGGTCACTGCCAGCGGCGGAGCCATAGAGAATATTGGCAAGGCTGTTGCCGCGACCCACCGCATAGGTGCTGCTGCGCAGGTCTAGGTTTTCAACATTAGGGGCCAGGTCGAGGGCCACCGAGGAGATCACCCAGTCGGTGCCCTCACCGGCCAGCTCCACTACCACATCTGAGCTGGAATCCACCAGGTAGGTGTCGTCGCCGCTGCCACCGCTCAGCCGGTCGGCGCCGAGACCACCATCGAGGTAGTCGTTGCCGGCGCCGCCGTCGAGAACGTCGTTGCCCTCGTTGCCAAACAGCTTGTCGTTACCGGCAAGGCCGGAAATCGAATCATTACCAGCGCGCCCCTGCAGCTCGTCCGAGCCAGCGGTACCAGTGAGGGTGACGGAAGCAACAGCCATGGGAGGAACCCCGCGGGGGTGGTAGCAGGAAAAAGGTAGAAGTGTTTTGACCGGCCCTTATTCTAGGGGTAAAGCAACACTTCTGGCAACAAATACGTGGGGATATTGCTATCTATACAGAGCCATACAAAGCAACTATTTGAAAGTATTGCGGCAAAGCCAAGGCAATACTTTGGTCAGCAATTGCTGGAGATTTGCGGCCCCCATTTGGCTGCCATCAAGGCCATTGTCGATGGCAAGCGGCCCATAGGCTTGGCTTTGGCCAGGGCCCAACGCCACCTCAAGTCCCTTGGGCTCCTTGCCCTCACAACGCACCCGCATCGGCCTTTGCAGCTGCAGCTGCGGATTCCAATGGCCACCGGCCTGGCTGAAGCTTCCCAGCTGAAACAGGCGATACTGCCCTTGCGCCAAGGGTTTACGGGTATAGATGTAGTGAAAGCGGCGGTGCAGATCCGGCTGGGCCTGCTGGGCCGGGTCATCATCTTTTTCCCGCTGCAATGGGGTTTGGCGGGGTTTGATCTTGAAAGCCGAACCACCCCCCAACCAAGGGGTGGGCGGAGGCGGTGAAATCACACCCCATTCAACAAATTGTGTTTCTAAGTATCGCCAATCTCGCTTAGACAAACCCTTGCCAGCCCTATGCCAAGACTGCTGGGCATCGTGGGGTTCCGGCGCCGGTTCCCAGGGAGCATCTGCCGGGGTGCAGGCCGCTAGCGGCAACAACAGCAGGCTAGTAATTAAACAAGGCAGGGGTCGCAAGCGTCTATCAAACGAATTCCATGTCTGTACTCTTGAGCCCACTGGTACCGGTGCCACGGACCACCGCCAATACGGTACTTCCCTGGGTCCAGTCACCGTCTTCGTCATACATCAATGCGCCCTGGTCTGAGGCGTAGGCCATGTGGATCGAGCTATGGGCCTGGCCCTGGATGTGCTCAAGGGTGTCGTAGATGAAGGCGGTGCTGCGGTTGGTGCTTTCCGCCATGGCGGCATCCACAAAGAAGGCCTCGGCGCCCTTAACAATGCCGGTGAGAGCACTGGCCAACTGCAACTTATCGCCTTCGGCGCGGTTGAAATCACTCACCAGGTCGGTGCCGCGTCCAAAGCTGCTCACATCAAAGAGGAAATCATCTGCCCCCTTGCCCCCCCGCAACACATCGGAGCCAGTGCCGCCACTGATCTCATCGTTGCCAGAACCGCCAATCACGATGTCGTCGCCGGTGCCGCCGAAAAGTTGCATGCCCTCAGAGCTGCCATCAATGGCAATGCGGTCGTCACCACTGCCGCCATCAACGATCGAGCCATAGGCATTGCTGAGGTCGATGCGGTCATCGCCACTGCCGCCATGCACAACGCTGTCGAGGATGGCGCCCCGCACCCGGTCGTTGCCGGAACCCACATTCACGAAGGAATCAACAATGCCACGGTTGAGGTCAAGCACGCCAGTGCCCTCCACCGACCCAGACACCTCATCGTCGCCGGCGCCGGTGTCAATGGCGGATTGATAGATGCCGGCGCTCTCCCGCAGGGTGGCCGCCAGGGCTGTGGCCCCCTCACCGGATTGCAGGAAGGCATCACTCAAATGAATATTTTGGGTGGCCACACCTGTCACATGGTCGGCACCTTTACCGGTGATCACGGTGGCATCGTTTAAGCCCATGGCCACGAACTGATCTAGTTCCTTGCCGGTAAAGCCCGCCCAGTCGCTGAAATCAGCAGTTACCGAGCCGTGGCCGATCACATCCACATCGCCGGTGCCATCAGAAACAATCGTGGAGGAGTCGATCCCGTAACCATGGGCACTGATGCTGCTATCAGCGGCAGTGATGGAACCCTGGGAGCCATCGATGGTAATTACAGCGGCACCACTGGAATCAAGGAAACCAGTGCCTTCAATAAACACTTCGCCCTTCACAACCCCAACGCCATCAGCCTGGAACTGATCAATCAGGCCGTGGTCACCGCTGCCGCTGAGCTGGGCCGTGGCCAGGGCATCGGCCTGCACATTGCCGTGGATCACCACGGTGTTGGCAGCATCGTTGGCGTCTTGGCCATTGACGCCATAGGCGCTGGCAGTGGTGCTGCTGTGGTCATTGCTGCCATCGGCAACGCTGAGCGCCTCCGAACTCACATGGAACGAAAGCGGAGCGGAACTAGAAACCGCGAGGTCGCCATCGCTGAGGCCTGTGGCGCTGGCATCTGTAGTGATCAGCACCGCATCGGCATCGCTGCGGCCACTGGCAGTGGCATGCACTTCAATGCTGCCGCCTAGGGCAGTGGTGACCTGGAGCAGGCCATTGGCATCGCTGGGTTGCAGCAACACATCCCAATCGCTGTCTTGGTGGGCGCCTATACCAAGGGCAAAGGCTTCTGAAAGCACCTGCTCGGCATAGGCATCGCCATAGCTGAGCCCCACCTGCACCGCTTCGGCTTCGGCTTCAGCCGAGAGATCCAACCTGCCGCCCACCACCACAGGGCCACTGAGGTCTACGGCCTGGGAGGCCGAACGGGCCCGGGCCCCCTCCTTGGGGTCAAGGAGCGAGAGGCGAGCTTCGTCGAGCTCGAACAGGTTGAGATCGTCTGCCATCAATCCGGTGGAGAGGATTCACAACGCAAACCTAGGGGCAATAGCTACAGCGCACAAGCGAATTTCTGGGCATAGGCGATGAATTAGCGGCAATACATCAGGGGATATCGACAGTGCCATTTGACGGTAAATATGCAGAGACACATACCAGAAGAAACGGTGTTATACCAAGGCTTCTAGCGGCTAGTTTTAGTAAATTAGACTCAAACAAAACAGCGAATAATCTCAGAAAGCCCTATAGCTCTGTATACACGGCCCCAGGCCCGTATTGCTGGGACCAGCTGGGGCACAACCCGGAGCCTTTGGCAGCACTACAGAGCTCAAAAAGCAGCAATACATGGGTATAGCTGCAAAAAATCTGCAAAAAACCAATCAGCATTTCTTATCAGAGCACCCTCCTTTCAAGGGGGGCTTGGGCAGGCAGCAGGAGTCAGCAATACAAAATCAAGCCTGCAGGCAGCGTTGTATAGCTGCTGGGATCACAAGGGGGACAAAGGATTAGGGCTAAAAACACAACTATGCAAACCTGAATAACAGCTGCTGTGTATACCGATCACCCCTGCAAACCTCAGTGCTGCCAAGGGTTCTGCCCAATGGTTAAAGGCTGGGGAACACTGCTAACTTGCAGAGGTCGTACCGCATTGATCAGGGCCAACAGCCATGGCACTGACCACCACCACCAACGGCAGTGTCCTGCTCGGGTCTCCGAACGCTGAAAGCTTCGGCTCGAGCCAGACGGCTTCCTATGTGTTCGGCGCGGGCGGTAACGACAGCTTCAATGCCACCAATGCCTATACCGCCCTCTACGGCGGTGCCATAACCGACTACGCCTTCAGCACAGGCCTAGACGACGCCGGTAACCGGGTGCTGTTTATCCAGGACGTGCGCATCGGCAGCCCCGATGGCCTAGATCAGTACCAGGGCAGCGGCTCCCTCGGCTTTGGCTTTAACCCAAGCATCTCGCCCTCAGGCCAAAGCATCGATCTGCGCACGGCGGCGAGCCTGCTGGCCGTGCTGCCCTCCAGCCCCAACCAGCTGCCGATCGCCTTCAACGACAGCATCACGCTGCCGGAAGACACGGCGCTCAAGTTTGACGCACTCCAAAACGACAAGGATCCGGAGTCCGATCCCCTACGGGTAGTAGGCGTAGTGAACGCCGCCGGCAATGCCGGTAGCGCCGTGCTGGGGGTTGATGGCCAGATCACCTACACGGCGATTGGCAAATTTGATTCCCTTGGCGCCGGCGAACACGCCAATGAAAGCTTCACCTATGTGGTGAGCGACGGCCGTGGTGGTTCAGACGAGGGCCGCGTTGATGTGGAAATCACTGGCGTTAACGATGCGCCGGTGGCCCGGGCAGACCAGATCAGCCTCGGCCAGAACCAAAGCCTCAGCTTCAATCCGCTGGGCAACGACAGCGACATTGACCACAACGATTCGATCCACATCGTTGGCGTTTCCAGCCAGCAGGGCAATGCCGGCATAGTTGGCATTGGTGCCGATGGCAAAACGCTCACCTACACCGCCGCCGGCCATTTCGACGCCATCCCCAAGGGCCAAGCCACCAGCGAAACCTTCACCTATACCGTTGCAGACGAGGCGGGTCTCACCTCCACCGCCCAGGTAAACGTAACGATCAGCGGAGACAACGACAAGCCGCTAGTGGTTAGCGACACGATCGCAGTCACGGAAGACCAGGCGATCAGCTTTAACCCCGCCGGCAACGACAAAGACCCAGACCAAGGCGACAAGGTGCGGGTGAGTGCCGTAAGCAATCCAGCCACTAACAAGGGCGTTGCCCAAGTAGATGGCAGCGGCAATGAGGTTACCTATACCGCCATCAACCATTTTGAAAGCCTGCCCGAAGGGGGCACCGCCCAAGAGACCTTTAGCTACACAGCCGTAGACAACAACGGCGGCAGCAGCCCCGGCACCGTTACGGTAAATATCACTGGCGTGAACGATGCTCCGGTTGCCGTCAATGACGCAATTGAAGTAACCGAAGACAGCAACCTCACCTTTAAGGCTTCTGGCAATGACCGCGAGGTGGACCAGGGCGACAGCATCAGGACCGTTTCAGTAAGCAACCCAGCCGGCAACAAGGGCACAGCCATACTTAATGCCCAAGGGGAAGTTGAATATAAAACCAATGGCGCCTTTGATGAGCTACCTGTAGGGGCCAAGGCCACCGAAAGCTTCACCTATGAGGTGGCCGATAGCCTGAATGCAAAAGACCAGGGGCGGGTTGATGTGACTGTGGTGGGCGTCAACGACGCCCCAGTGGCAACAAGAGACACTGCCAGCGTCTCAGAAGACCAATCGGTGGTGATCGACGCCGTCGCCAACGACACCGATGTGGACCGGGGTGATGTATTGCAGCTGGCCAGTGCCACAGCGGTATCAGGCAGCAAAGGCCAGGTAACTACCAGTGCCGGCCGGGTGATCTACAACGCCGAAGGCCGCTTTGATTCACTGGCCCCGGGTGAAACCGCCAGCGAAAGCTTCAGCTACCAGGTAAAAGACAACAATGGTGGCTATGCCACCTCCACAGTGGCGGTAACCATAGAAGGCAAAAATGATGCCCCCAATGCCAATCCAGATACCTATGCCGTAAACCAAGGGGGCAGCATTTCCGTGCTGCCCGCCAGCAACGACACGGATGTGGACCATGGCGATGTGCTGAAGGTGTCTGAGGTGCACAGCCGCCCCGGCGCCAAGGGCAGCGTGAGCCTCGATGGCAACGGCAATGTTACCTACAGCGCCGTAACTGGTTTTGAAGGCCTAGCCCAAGGTGAAACCAGCCAGGAAACCTTTGACTACACCGTGGCCGATAAATATGGCGGCATCGACCATGGCCAAGCGACGGTAACAATCACCGGCGGCAACGATGCCCCCGTAGCTGTCGATGATCAAATCGTGATCTCGGAAGAACAGCTGCTAGAAGCCGCCGATGGCTTGCTGCTGGCCAACGACCGTGATGTAGACCATGCCGATACCCTCAAGGTAACGGCCGCCAGCGACGCCAGCGGCAGCAATAGCCGTGGGGCCCTGAGCATTGAATCCAGCAGCGGCAGGGTAATCTACAACCCCGCCGGTAAATTTGACAACCTGGCAGAGGGCCAATCAACTGATGTTAAATTCAACTACACCGTTACGGATAGCAAGGGCATTAGTTCCACAGCCCAGGCAAATGTTCATATCACTGGGGTAAATGATGCCCCTGTGGCAGTGGATGACACATTGGCATTGAAGCAGGGCGAAAGCACCAGCTTCAATCCTGCCGGAAACGACACCGATGTGGATAACGGTGACACCCGCCGGGTGATCGGTGTAATCAACCCAACCACAAACCTGGGCCAAGCCAGCCTCGATCCCGTAAGCCATGCGGTGAGCTACACCGCCGGCAGTGCCTTCAATTACCTAGCCGCCGGTCAAACAAAAACAGAAACCTTCAGCTACACGGTGGAAGATCGCTATAACGGCAGCGATCGCGGTGATGTAAGCGTCACAGTGACTGGGGTAAATGATGCCCCAGAAGTTGTAAATGATGTGGTAAAGGTGGCCGCCGGCCAGAGCCTGCGCTTTGATCCCACCGTCAATGACCGCGATGTGGACCAAGGCGATGTGCTGCATGTGAGCAGTGCCACCCTGGGCAGCCTCGCCCGGGGCGCCATATCAATCGGATCAGATGGCAAGTTGTTTTATGAAAGCAACGGCAAATTTGATTACCTACCCCAGGGCAGCAGTGCCGTAGAAACGGTGGACTACACCATCAGCGACACGCTGGGTGCCCAAAGCAGCGGCAAGATCAATGTGGTAGTAGATGGCGTTAATGATGCCCCCATCGGCCATAGCGACAGTTTCAGCCTCAAGGAAGACCAGGCAATAGCAGTGGAAGATCTGCTTCTCGCCAACGACACAGACATCGACCAGGGCGATATACGCACCATCAAGCAAGTAAGTACTTTGACAGGGGTGGGCCCCGATGGGACAAGCTACAGCGACATTGTTAAACTGACCAATGGCCAGGTGCTCCTGAACGCCGCCGGCCATTTTGATTACCTCAACCAAGGGGAAAACTTCAATGGTCAATTCAGCTATGTGGCCGGCGATTTATTTGGCGCTTCCACCGATCGCACCAATGTATCAGTAACAATTGAAGGCATCAATGACACGCCAATACTCAAGAATTTTGCAAACCTAAAGATCAACGAAGGTGGCAGCACAGTATCGATTGCCATTGCCGATGCCGCCAGCGATGCAGACCAAGGCGACATCCTGCGGTTTGACGCGCCCGTTAACAACGCCGCCTACATCGCTGGTAGCAGCGGCGGCCGCTTTATTGTGAGCCAGGGGGGCGGTGCAGTTGCATTTGATCCCGGTAAAGACTTTGAATACCTTGGCGCTGGCGAAAAGGCAATCAGCTCCTACAATTTCTCAATCCGAGACCTGCGCAGTGCCACGGCCACTGGTCAATTAAATGTGGAAGTAACCGGTGTAAATGATGCCCCTGAGTTGAAATCTCCTGGCACAGAAATACGCTACCGGGTGGGCGAGGATTTCACAGCCACTAGCCTTGATCTTGTGAAAGATGGCAAGGTATTTGATGTGGATCGCAATGATCTATTAAGTATTAAACAGATGCAGGGCACTGGGCTGAGCACCACGGTGGCAGATCTGCAGGGGTCGCTTGGCAGTGCAGCAGCCCCAGCTGGTAGCGGCCTGGTGATGACCAATACCTCAGGATCACAAATCCTCAGTCTGGGAGTTAGCACTGCACCAGTCTCAGCAGACGGATCAGGTTTTAACTTCAACAAGGGTGGCAGCAATGGCGCTGCCGTCACAAGTTACAACCAATACGACAAACTTGACGATGGCGAATCTGCCTTTGAAAAACTGGATGTGGTTTATAAGGACAATTCCGGTGCCACAGTTACAGCACCGGTAACCCTGGAAATCCAGGGGCACAACGATGCGCCAATTCGCATCGACGGGGTAAGTACAAATCTAAACGCCCTAACTCCTGATTCCGTAGGGATAGCACTCACCACCCCCACCACCATCACCCAAGCCCAACTTCTCGGCAACTCCTTCTACGACGTGGATGGTGATCAACTCAGTGTAACGGAAGTAAAAGTACTGGAAGGTGATGGCAAGATCACTGCCGTAAGCGGCCAGCCGGGCACCTGGCAATACCTGCCCTCCCATGCCGGTGATGTGAAACTCGGCTTCACGGTGAGTGATGGCACTGCCAGCCTGAGCGCCAACGCAAATCTCTCCGTTAAGGATCCCTACCTAGGTGATGCCGCTGTTGACTGGGCAATGGTGAAGGATTCAGCCGGCGGCTGGTCAGTACAAAACCCTGATCGCACCACTGGCACTGTGCAGATGGGTAGTGTTGATAAGATTCAACTCACCGATGGTCGTGGTAATAACTACATCAATTCCTACCTGCCTGAGGGCTATGCGGCGGTGGGCTTTGATGCCGATTGGATAGCCCCAGCAGCCGGCCAAAGCGGCAATGCCAGCAATGGCGGCCATTGGCAATTTGACCTAATCCTGCGCGGTGATGATCCTGTAACCGGTGACAGTGTTTTCCGATTGCAGCGCTTTGAAGGCACGGCTGATGGCAAAGAAGCCGCCAGCCTGCGCAATACAAGCCTGCTCACGGAAGTTGATGTAATCAAGCTGGAAACTGAGCTTTACGACAGCACCGATGCCGGCAGCTGGCGCCAGGTGGATATCAATGGCGATGGAGTGCTGGGCCTAAATCTCAAGGGCACAGTATTAGCGGCCTCCGGCAAAGACAAGGTGATTGATGGGGGCTCTGGGCTGTTGTTATTTGAAGGCAACACCAGCAGCAAAGACACGGCAGTACTGGATGGCAACACCCATCTGCTCACCAATAACGATGGCACCCAGGCCTATGCGCTGGAGGGTTACCGGGCCGCTGCGATCGGCGCCCTGGGTGACATGACCCAAGTGTGGTTTGTGGAAACCGCTAACACCAGCAAGGCAGATTATGTGACCCAAGTATTTGACCACGCCGGCCAAGCCCTTGGGGTTGCCCAGGTGGTAAACACCACATCCTTCAATGCCGCCACCCAACTTGGCGCCCAACTAACCAGTGCCCAGGTGGCCCTGGAAGCAAGCCAAGATCCAAATCACATCATCCTGGTGGATCCAAACAAAAACCAAGCAAACCCTTAAATCACAGGCAACAACAACTGGCGAGAAATATCACACAACCAAGCTTCCTGCTCAGGGCTAAGACAATTAGAAGGCAGGTGATTGCCATAGAAATCAATGGCGATTACGCCCTTCACCACACTGGCCTGGATGGGGCGCAGTTCAGGCCGTTGTTTAGATAACACCGCCATCAGGGTGATGGGATCCTCCGGGAGCGGTTGGTCGCTGAGTTCTATCACCAACGATTCACCATCGCCGAGATTCCAACACAACACCCGCAGTTGCCATACCACACGATAGCCGAGGGGTTGATCGATGTTCAACTCAGCAGTACTCAGCTGATTTCGATATTAGCGGCTGTGAGGTTAGCATTTCTACCATTTTCATTTAGCACTGCCACGGTGCGGCTGCCTTGGCTCCAGTCGCCATTGGCGTCATAGAGCAGGGCACCGGTGTCTGTGGCATAGGCCAGATGGCTGTGGCTCACGCTACCCATAGCCTGGATATTAGCCATCGAATCCACAATCACCGCCTGATCCATATTGAAGCCAGCTTGTTGGGCTTGGGCGGCGCTAACAAAGTTTACGGCCGTGCCCTTTTCAAAGCCGGTGAGATTGCTGCTGAGCAGCAGCTTGTCGCCTTCGCCACCATTGAAATCCTGCAGGTGATCGGTGCCACTGAGCATATCGGCAGCGGTGAAGTGGAAGCGATCGGCGCCGGCACCACCCTTGATCTGGTCTGAACCAATGCCACCGCTGAGGTCATCGGCACCGGCACCACCTTGGAGCAGATCCGTGCCAATGCCGCCATCAAGACGGCTGCTGCTGGAAGCACCGGTGATCTTGAGGTTGTCGTTGCCGATGCCACCATCAAGCACTGAACCTTCACTGGCATCAAGGGTAACGGCGTCATCACCAATACCCATCAGGAAATCACTGCCGCTGGCACCACCCGTCACCACATCATTGCCGGTGCCGGTGTTCACATGGCTATTTACAAAACCTTGGGCGGCGCTAAGGCCATCACCGGAGGCGGTGCCGATCACCAGATCGTTGCCACTGCCGGTATTGATGGCGCTATCGACTACACCACCGCCATTCACTGCCAGGTCTGCACTGTCTAGGAACAGCTCAAACTGATTGATATCACTAGTGGCATGGCCTTCCACGCGGTCGTTGCCGGTGGAGGTGGTGATGTGGGAAGCGCGGATGCCAAAGCTATTGAGTTGATCAATGGCACCGGCATCGAAATGATCCCAGCCGGAGAGATCTGCGTGGAGGGCGGCACTGCCAGACACATGGGCTTGGTCTTGGCCATTGCTGCGCACCAGCACATCATCCACACCAATGGCACTGGCACCGATCGTGATCGTATAGGGATCCGAGCTCACGTGGGAACCGAGATCTTTGGCATCAATCGATGCTTCAACCGTGGCACCGATGTTGTTGCTGGCACCCACACTACTCACGGCCAGGTGTTGCAAACCAACGGCGTTGGCACTGAGGCCAGCCACTTGGGTTTCTTCGTTGTCGTTACCAACCAACAACGACTTAGCGGCCACATCAGCGAAGGGATTACCAACGATCGAGACGTAATGCTGATCGTCGCCGGTGCCTTGCACACCATAGGCATCGGCATCGGCCTTGAGCTCGATGACCACATCGCCATCGGCCATGGCTTCGGCGTTGGCATCCACCCCAAGGGTGATGTCGCCATGGCCATCGGTAAATACATTGATGTTGCGCAGGCCACCGGCATTTGCATCGGCCTCGGCGATACCGGCCAGTAGGCCATCGGCGCTGGCCTGGGCATCGGCGGAAACGCTTACCAAGCCGCCGTGGCGGCTCACCAGGTTGAGCAGCCCAGGGGCATCACTGCCGAGGATGGCATCAAGGGAGCCATCGTGCTCGATTGCAATCGCATCGGCATGGGAGATGGCCTGGGCCACCATGTCGTCGCCAAGGCTAAAGGCCTGATCTACGGCATCGGCGGCGGCATCGGTGCTGATCGTGAAACTACGGCCGGCGCTAAGCAGGGAACCCTCTGCTTGCACACCGGCGGTGCTGCTGTCTGCCTGGGCGCCACCAAAGATGGCGGGATCATCTTCCCCATGGAGGGTGATCTCGATGGTTTCTGATTGACCATCACTGCTGAGCACCTCAAAGCTTTCAACAACCCTTTGGCCGGTGTTGAGCTGATCAAGCAGGGCTTGGTCGTTGGTGAGGGTGTAAGTCCAGTTGGCGGCATTGGTGGCACCACTGCCGGTGCCGGTGCCATTGAAATTAAAGGTGCCGTATTTGCCCTGTTCGCCGCCGTAGGCAAGCAGGTGGGTGCCGGCCGGCATGGTGGGGGCATCGCCGAGGTCGGCGTCGTGCACAAACAGGCTGCCCGACTGCTTAGTGGTGACCCCTTCAACGATGGTGCCCTTGAGATCGCCATCAATTACAGAGGGGTCATCTTGACCCTGCACCTGCACATTGATCTGGTAAGAAGCGCCATTTTTATCTGTTACCAGATAGCTATCGGTGGCGGATTCACCGCCATCAAGGCCCCGGCCGGGGGTATAGCTCCAGGCACTAAAGCCCTCGGCATCGGGGGCGGCGAGGCTGAAGGAACCCAGGGGGCTGGGGCGATATTCAAGGGGTGTTAGCTCGGCGTAGCCACTGCCATCGAGATCATTGAAGCTGAGATAACCACTGCGACCAGAAGTATTGCTTTCCGACACCTCAAGGCTGAGGCTGGGGGGCCCAGGTGGTTGTTCTGGGGGGATGTCAGTGCCGTCTGCAGCGAGATCAACGCTGAATTCCATGGCCTGGGGCAGATCAGCAGCTACATCAACAGGTTGATCCTGAAGGGCTGTGATTGTGGGCTCAGGGGTGGTGGTGGTGGTGGCCATGGCAGGAAAGCGAAGGGATGGAAGAAGAAAAGGCTTCAGCTATCGCTGCTGCTGGTGGCACGAACCACCACGTTGGAACTGAGGGTGACGTGGCCATCAACGCTGAGGTCGTGGACGGCAACGCCTACGGCATTGAGGTGATCGCTGGTATCGGCTGTGCCGTGGACCGTTTGGGCGGTGACGAAGCTGGTGTGACTCAACACGGAGGACACCTTGAGATCACCGGCAACGGCGCTATCGGGCCCATTGAGGTCGATGCCGAGCAGGGAGGCATCAGAACCGGAGTTGACATTGCCCTGCACTGAATTAGCGGTGGTTTTGAAGTCGTCTACCAATACAGACTTGAGCGTGCCGTTGGCGGCCAGATCAAGGGTGCCTAGGTCCATGCCGGTGATGCCATAGGTGGCGTGGGCATCGGCATCGCCACCAACGTTGTTGGCGATGGTGCTGAGCTTGCCAGACACCTGGTTTTCAAAGCTGGCGTCTGCACCTACATGGATCGTGTCTGCCACCTGCAAACCAGTAAGCGAAAGGTTGCTGGTGGCAGTGGCGAGACCGTTGGAACCCACATCAGCAACAACGCTGCTGGTGTCGATCAAACCGATGCCCTTGAAGGCGGCTGTGCCACCCACATCAACGTTGTCTAGCTGAACACCAAAACCAAAGAAGTCTCCGCTGGCAACGGCATCACCGAGGGTGATGTTTGCGGCCACATCACTCTGGATACCGGCGGTGCCGTTCACGGTGGCATTGCCGGCGATGTTGAGGCCAAAACCAGCGGCCAGGTCATCGGTGTCAAAACCGAGGGAGGCGAGATCAGCGGCGGCGAGCACTGCATCGCCGGGGTCATCACCAACGCTGGTGGCGTGGACGCTGGAGGTGTTGACGGCGGTGCCGGTAAAACTGGCGTCGGCTTCTCCGATAAAGGCACTGTGGGCCACACCCACATTGGTGGTGAACACCTGGGCGGTGGCGCTATCGCTAACGCTGGTGGCGGTGGCATCGGCATCGCCGTTGGTAATGGCCGAAAGGGTGGTGTTACCACCCACATTCAGGTAGCTGCCATCGATGGCGGCATTGCTGAGGGCGGCGGCATCACTACCCACCTGGGCGAGGGCCAGATCTGCGGTGGAAGTGGCGGTGGCGCTGGTAACGCTGCTGTCGGTGGCGGTGAAGGCGCCGTCGTTACCGAATTCAATGTCGTAGGCCTGAACCGCGGTGCGGTTGGCGGGATCCACCAGGGCGGTGGCGGCCCCTTCGGTGGAGGTGGCGCTGGCGCTGGTGTTGGTGGCGATCTGGCCGGTGAGCGTGCCGGAGCCATTAACGGTGGCGCTCTGCAGATCAACGCCGTACACATCCCCACCGGAGGCGGAACCTGCTTCGGCGGTGGCAGCACCGGCACTGCTGCTGGCGCTGACCTTGACCGTATTTGCAACGGTGCCGGTGAGGGTGCCATCACCGCTCACCAACAGGCTGGCCTTGGTGGTGGAGTCGTCTTGGCTGAGGCCCTTGGCCCCCTCAAGACTGGCGGTAGCCGTTACATCACCACCACTAACGTTGGTGGCCTCACTGGTGGTGGCCATGGTGATGGCACCAGAGACGGTGCCATTTCCACCGATGCTGGTTTCAGCGGAACCCAGGTAGGTGCCCTGCACCACGCCGGTGTTAACCGTGGAACTGGCGGCGCCGGTGGTGGTGGCGGCGGTGGCATTGCTGTTGAGCCGCACATCGGCCTGGAGGCTGCCGGCACCGGCGATGCTGTTGCTATCGGTATCGGGATTAGCGGTGAGGTCTAGGCCGGTAACGCTGTTGCCTTGGTCGGCGGCGAGCAGCACCTCGGCTTCGGCGCTGCCGGTGGTGGCGTTGGCGGTGGCGGTGCTGGTGGTGACCACCGAGGCGGCAACTGTGGCGCCATCGCCGAGATCTAGGGGGCCGAGGCTGGCGCCGGTACTGTCGCCCAGCTCGGTGCTGGCGCTGGCGCCATCGGGGAAACCACCGTCTCCGGTGGAATTGGTAACGGTGGCGGCGCTGGTAAGGGTATTGCTGGCGCTAGCCCTGATCGCCACTTGACCAGCGGCGTTGGTGTTGTTGGCGCGGATGCCGGCGGCATCGTTGATCTGGGCCGTGGAACTGCCATCGCCGCCGGTGGTGGCAGTGGTGGCAATAACAGTGGCGGTGCTGCTGCCGGTGAGGCTGCTTTGGCCGCCGATGTCTAGCTGGTCTGTGCTGAGGCCGGTGCTGGTATTAACGGTGCTGCTGGCGGAGCCATCACCGGTAACGCCGCTGGAATCCGCGGTGAGCTTGACCTTGCTGCTGCCGGTGGTGGTGGCATCGCCATCGATGCTGAGCTGGGTGGCGAGCACCCCATCGGATTCGTTGAGGCTGGCGGTGGCGTTGCTTTCGCCGGTGGTGCTGGAGGCCTTAGCGGTTAGTTCGGCGTCGGTGCCGGCATTGAGCTCAGCATCGGCCTGCACGTGCAGGCTGTCGGCAACTAGGCCCTGGAGTAGGTCGAGTTCCTGCCTGGAAGTGGCGTTTGCCATGGGAGGTGAGCCGGCGGGGGAGCGACACGAATGTGTGGACTCAGCCTATACGACACAACGCACTTCTGGCAGCTAATTCCTTAAATGTATGGTAGATATACAAGCCAAACCCTTTGGTATCACAGTATCCTCAGAGGAGTAAGAATAACTTATCTGAGCCCTGTATGCATCAATATCGCTAAAGCAATACAGCAAAAGCCGTATAGACCGGTGTTGCTGAGTATATAAAAGCCATTAAAAAGGGCCCGGATGGGCCCTGGGGATGTTGGGTGGGTTTGAGAAATACTCAACTCACCAGCATTGGTGCATTCATAAGGTCGTCTTCGGCGAGGCTGAGGAGATCAGCAACAAGCGCGCCTGGGATATCCAGGAGGTCTGAGCTCAGCAGGAGCAACAGGTCGGAGGCTTCGGTGAGCACCCGGGTTAGTTCCCGGAGTACCTGCCGAAGCGTGGCCGTTGCGCCACTAAGTAGTTGAGCCAGTTCGGCGGTGACGTCGCCGATCAACTCTTCGATGGCCTCTTCCGAATAGCAGTCATCGTCTGGGTCGACGTTGACCACCTCTAGATCGGAGGTCATGGGCCCTGGCGCGAAGGAATGGATAAAGCAAGAAACTGGGGGGAGGTCCCGTGGGCTTACTCCCCCCCGCACCATCAACCGATGGTGCCGGCTTCTGCCTTGGAATCCACGCCCACGTTGGCCAGGATGGTGGCATTACCAGCGATGTGGATGTGGCCGCCTTCGAGGCCGATGGCATCAACGGAGGCCACGGCGGTGGCGTTGCCGCTCACCGAATGGGCACCAACGAAGTTGGTGTCGTTAACGATGGCGTTGATCGTGCCGTTGCCGCCGAGGTTCAGATCGAGGGTGCTGATGCCGCGCAGGTCTTGGTAGGAAGCCGCAGATGCATCTAAGCCAGACCCTCCGATGTTGGTGGCATTGGTGTTGAACACACCAGATGCGGTGCCAAGGATGGTGCCATCGCTGGCGCCATTGAGGACCACATCATTCAAACCAGTGATGATCGAGGGAGGATCCCCTACACCAGCGAAAGCATCACCCGCAACGGATTCAGCATTCAGGGTGCCAGCGATTTGGGCTTGGCCCTTGAGGGTGCTGACGCCGCCGATGCCGGCTACACCAGATATGCCGGCGGTGCCGATGTCCAGCCCATCGAAACCGATGGCGCTGAAGTCGCCATTGGCCAGGGCGTTAGCAGCGGTGCTGGAAGCATCCACTGTGGTGGCCAGCTTGGCGATGCCGGTGAGGCTGCCGTCGGAGCTGGAAGCGAAGTCCAGACCCTTGCCGCCCAGGAGATCCAGGCCAGCAGTGGCAGTGGCGATGCCATCAACGCTGGTGGCAGTGGCATGTTCGGTGCCCTGGGCCAAGGCCGAAAGGGTGCCAACGCCGCCGATGTTCAGCTCAAGCCCTGTGGCAAGGCCGGTGAGTGAGGTGTTGGTATCACCAGCATGGGCTGTGGCAGCACCACCGGTGCTGGTGGCGGTGGCATCGAGGGTGCCGAAGGCCTGGGCGGTGATGCTGGCATCGGAAGCCACATCAAACAGGTTGGCATCAAGGCCAGTAACGCTGGCGGCAAGACCAGAGGAGGCTGTCGCATCGTTGGATGGGGAGCCTACGCCAGCACTGCCAACGTTTTCTGCGGTGGCGTTACCAGTCAGCTGGGCAGCACCAGTCACGCTGGCGATACCGCCCACGTTGAGGTCACCAATTTGGGCACCAACGAGGTCGGCGCTGTTACCCACCAAGGCATCGGCATCGGTGGCGGTGCTGAAGGCTTCTGCTTTCAGTGAACCAATGGCGGTACCGGAGATGGTGGCATCGGAGGCGATGTCGATGCCATAGGCGGTAGATGCACCGTCAACCGATTGCAAACCCATCGCTTGGAGGGTGTTGTCACCAGCGGTTGCATCGGAGCCAGCGGCTCCTCCGGTCACATTGGTGGATTTAGCGCTCAGGTTGAAGTTGGCGGCACCTTGGATCGAACCAAGGCCACCGATATCAACGAGATCATTGAAATCAGCACCGTTGATGTTTGCAGCGAGAGCGGCGGCATTGGCATCACCAGCGGTGGTGGCGGCTGTGGCAGCGCCGGTCACAGATGCAATGCCCTTGAGGGTGGCATCGCTGCTCACGGTCAAGTCGGCACTGGTTGCCAGGCCAAGGGCGCTGGCCAGATCACCTGTGGCCTCAGCCTTGCCAGTGACGTTGTTGGCAGTGGCAGCACCGTTGAAGCCCACTTGGCCAAGCACGTTGCCAATGCCACCGATGGTGACTTCTTCGAGGGAAGCACCGGTCTCATTGCCACCGATGAAGGCTGCATCGGCAACGGTAAGAGTGCTTGCAACACCGGTGCTTTCGGCCGTGGCCGACAGGTTGGTGCTGCTCAGACCCTTGAGGGTGGCATCAGAGCTAACGTCAATAAAGTCGTTGGCATCGAAACCACCAACTGCGGTCAGGGTGCTGTCAGCAGTGGAATTCCCTCCTGTGACATTGGAGGAGCTGGCGTTGCCGGTGAAGGTGGACTGACCGGTGATCGAGCCAACACCACCAATTTGAGCATCCGCAATTTGGATGCCTTGGATGGTGCCGCCAATCGAATTGGCATCAGCCAGGCCAGCGGTAGTGGCAGCCGTTGCGGAGCTGGTGATCGAGCTCAGGCCAGTGACGGTGGCGTCGCTGGAGACGTCGATGCCGAAAGCAGAGGCGGCCCCGGTGGTCGCATCAAGACCAGTTGCCGTTACAAGTTCGCTATTAGCGGTGGCAGCACCCACCACATTGGTGGCGTGGGAGGTGTTGCCGAGGCTGGCTTGACCAGCGACAGAGGCCACACCACCAACTTCCAAACCATCAAGGCTCGCGCCGGTCAGGTCGTTGGCAAAGGCTGTAGCAGTGGAGGTGGATGAAGTGCCGGAGGTTGCAGCAGCGGTGGCGCTGTTGGTCAGTTGGGCCAGGCCTTGGATGCTGGCGTTGGAGCTGACGTCGATGCCGTTAGCATCAAAACCTTGAATGGCGCCGGAAAGGTAGCCATCGGCTTCAGCGATACCAACGACGGTTTCGGCTGAACCGGTGATCGTATTCACCGATTTGCCGAGGGCAGTCAGTTCGCCGCCAACTTGGAGGGATGAAATATCGCTGAGACCAGCCGAATCACCGATGGTGGCGAAACCAGTGGCATTACCAGCGCTGGTGGCAGCAGAAGCATTGGCGGTGGTGGTGGCAATGCCGCTCAGGCCAGCGTTGGAGGCAACATCAAAAACGTTGGTTCCGGATGCGCTTGCTTGCAGGCCGGAGTTGAAATCAACGTCAGAAAGGCTGCCGCTGTCGCCAGTGACATTTGCAGAAGTTGCTGCTGATTTAGCAGTTGAAGTTGCAGCAACTGTGGCTTCGGCATCGACATTGACATTGATGTCCTGAAGACCAACGCCTGATACCAGGTCGCTTGACCAGGATTCAAAAGGAGCTGGAGATGAAGGGGCGGTGGGGATGGATGAAGCCATTTGTCTTAGGGGGTGGGGTGTGGGGTTGAACGGTTCGAATTCAGCCCCACTGGGGGGCACGAACTGAAGGTATGCCCAGCGGGATGCCCTTGTCGATATTGCTGGCCCATGAGTTTGGTATAGAAAAACCCTGTTATTGCAAGGGTTTTGGGCGGCTAGAGATATATCCGCTTTCGCATATGTTGGCGAGCAATACAAACAACAAAAAGCCGTCCATACAGGACGGCAATACAACCCTTAGACGTATTTTTTAAGAGCTGGGCTTGTTTATTGGTGGGCTTCGGCGGCCTTAGCCGGTAATTTAGCGATGGCTGCTGCCCCTAGGCGTCCAACCACCGGCAGGGTAAGCAGTCAAGTCACCGGCGGTCGGTGCGGCCCCTGAAATCGATCAGGGGCTTGTTGAATAGAGTTGCTTATCAGTGCCCAAAACAGGCTCCGGGGTGCCGTTTTGGAGCGGAGCAGGAGGTCAGCGGCGCTGGCGCGAAGCAATGGATCCCGTGGGCTTGCTCCCCCCGAGGTCTACGCCTTCAAACGCCAGCAAATTTCAGCTAGCGGCCAACCAAGCATCCAAAGCCTGGGGACCATCGAAATCCAACAAGGCCTCGGCCAGGGACTCAAGTTGCTCCAGCGCTAGGGCGCGTACCGCTAGTTCCTGCTGCGGGCTTAGTTGGCCGCAGCGGCGGGGTAATTGACGCAGGACTAGGGATTGGGCTTCTTGCTGCTTGCCCTGGAGTTCGCCTTCTTTGAGGCCTTGATGGAGACCCTGTTGGCGCCCCTGTTGGCGCCCCAGCTGGCGGCCCCTCTCTTCCCCTTGGCGTTCACCTTCCTTGAGGCCCTGTTGGCGGCCCCTTTGTTCTCCGTGGCGTTCGCCCTCCAGCCGGCCCCGGCGGGTGTACTCAGCAACGGCAGCTTGATAGGTGACCGAATCGTCGAGAATTCCCATCTTGAAATACGCATTGATTAGTTCTTGAGAAAAGCCTAGCCCTGCCAACAGGTGACAGCCACCGGCAATTTCCTTTTGCAGCACTGGGTTTTCGATTGCTGCCACCCGATCCGCCACCAGCGCTAAGTGTTCAGCATCAGCGCTGGGTTTTGCAGTAGCGGCTGCGGATCTTGTTCCCACAGCCGCACCACCCCATATCGATGGCGGGTGTCGCCCACCTGCAGTTCATCCACCTGGACCAACGGGCTGTTGGTTTTTCTTAGGTAAAGCACCACCTGGCGGATCGGTTTGCGGTGTAGGCGCCAGAGCCGGATCCAGTACTCCAACATCCGTTCCGGCATCAGACGATCCGGACGGCTTTGGAATTCCAGATGTAGCAATTGATCTGGTTGGACTGCGTTACCTGATTCGGCTGCAGCACCTGGTACAGCTGCCGTAGCTGCCTGCAAAATCACGGTGTCGGCCCGGTGGGTCTCGGCTGCCAGCTCGGTATCGATCAGTTGCCAGTAAAACGCTGGGGCGATCGATCCGCCGCTGGCGCCAACCAACTCATCGCAAACCAAACCACCAACCCCCGACACCCCAAGCAACCACTGGGCCAGGGCGCCAGGGTTTGAACGCACCAACTGCTTACAGAACTCATCAATTGCCACCAGGAACAGGACACCTATTCCTTAAAAGCCCCCAAATGCCTGTTTTGTATCAGCCAAACAGGTCGCAAACTAAATCGCCAACCAAGCATCCAAAGCCTGGGGACCATCGAAATCCAACAAGGCCTCGGCCAGGGACTCAAGTTGCTCAAGCGCTAGGGCGCGCACCGCTAGTTCCTGCTGGGGGCTTAGTTGGCCGCAGCGACGGGGTAGTAAGCGCAGCACTAGGGCTTCGGCTTCATGCCGTTCACCTTCTTTGAGCCCCAGCTGGCGGCCCCTCTGTGCCCCTTGGCGTTCGCCTTCCTTGAGGCCCTGTTGGCGGCCCCTTTGTTCTCCGTGGCGTTCGCCTTCGGCTAGGCCCTCCAGCCGACCCCGGCGGGTGTACTCAGCTACGGCGGCTTGATAGGTGACCGAATCGTCGAGAATTCCCATCTTGAAATACGCATTGATTAGTTCTTGAGAAAAGCCTAGCCCTGCCAACAGGTGGCAGCCACCGGCAATTTCCTTTTGCAGCACTGGGTTTTCGATCGCTGCCACCCGATCCGCCACCAGCGCTAAGTGCTCAGCATCAGCGCTGGAGGAGCGACCTGCTTTACGGGCCAAAGTGGCCAAGGGCAAGAGCGCAGGGTTTTGCAGTAGCGGCTGCGGATCTTGTTCCCACAGCCGCACCACCCCATATCGATGGCGGGTGTCGCCCACCTGCAGATCATCCACCTGGACCAACGGGCTGTTGGTTTTTCTTAGGTAAAGCACCACCTGCCGGATCGGTTTGCGGTGCAGGCGCCAGAGACGGATCCAGTACTCCAACATCCGTTCTGGCATCAGGCGATCCGGACGGCTTTGGAATTCCAGATGTAGCAATTGATCTGGTTGGACTGCGTTACCTGATTCGGCTGCAGCACCTGGTACAGCTGCCGTAGCTGCCTGCAAAATCACGGTGTCGGCCCGGTGGGTCTCGGCTGCCAGCTCGGTATCGATCAGTTGCCAGTAAAACGTTGGGGCGATCGATCCGCCGCTGGCGCCAAGAGAATTGCCGGCACCGGCACCGGCACCGCTAGCGCCAACCAACTCATCGCAAACCAAACCACCAACCCCCGACACCCCAAGCAACCACTGGGCCAGGGCGCCAGGGTTTGAACGCACCAACTGCTTACAGAACTCATCAATTGCCACCAGGAACAGGACACCTATTCCTTAAAAGCCCCCAAATCCATTTTTGTATCAACTAGCAGGCCCAGCAAAGACCTACAGGGATATACAATCGTTTAAACGTGTCGACCCCATGGCTGCAGCTAGTTCAAAGCAGGCCATACGGCGCTGGGGTAACAGCCTGGGCGTCCGGCTTCCAGTCGCCATCGCCCGGGAGGCCCACCTGCTGGAAGACCAGGAGGTGGAACTAACAGTTGTGGAGGAGGGTGTGCTGATCCGTCCTGCCCAGCGGCGACTTTCCCTGGAGGAACGATTGGCGGCCTATCGGCCCATGGCAACGGAAACGGTCGAGGCAATGGCTTGGCAGCCGCTGGGTGCAGAAGCACTCGAATGACATCACGTCGTGCATCTCCCATCTGGGTGCCGGAGCGAGGTGAGGTGATCTGGATCGACCACAACCCCCAGGCCGGCAGGGAAATGAGGGATCACCATCCCTTTTTGGTGCTCTCCACCGCTTCCTTTCACAGCACCGTGGGCCTTGTGGTGGGTTGCGCCATGACCTCAGCGGCCTACAACCACGGCTCATCCATGGCTGTGGATTTAGGGCCAATCCCGGAAAACCCTGCTGCCCACAGTTTTGTGCTGTGTCATCAGATCAAATCGTTTGACTGGAAAGCCCGCCGCGCCAAAACCCACCCGATGGGTCTGCTCCAAACCGATCAGCTGGATCAGGTGCTGGAAATCGTGGGGCAGATCCTCGGCCTATGCCCGTGAACCCACCATCGCAAGCTCAAACAGTTAAATCGCCAACCAAACATCCAAAGCCTGGGGAGCATCGAAATCCAACAAGGCCTCGGCCAGGGACTCAAGTTGCTCAAGCGCTAGGGCCCGTACCGCTAGTTCCTGCTGCGGGCTTAGTTGGCCGCAGCGACGGGGTAATTGACGCAGGACTAGGGATTGGGCTTCTTGCTGCTTGCCCTGGAGTTCGCCTTCCTTGAGGCCTTGATGGAGACCCTGTTGGCGGCCCTGATGGAGGCCCCTCGCTTCCCCTTGGCGTTCGCCTTCCTTGAGGCCCTGTTGGCGCCCCCTTTGTTCTCCGTGGCGTTCGCCCTCCAGCCGGCCCCGGCGGGTGTACTCAGCTACGGCAGCTTGATAGGTGACCGAATCGTCGAGAATTCCCATCTTGAAATACGCATTGATTAGTTCTTGAGAAAAGCCTAGCCCTGCCAACAGGTGACAGCCACCGGCAATTTCCTTTTGCAGCACTGGGTTTTCGATTGCTGCCACCCGCGTTACCTGATTCGGCTGCAGCACCTGGTACAGCTGCCGTAGCTGCCTGCAAAATCACGGTGTCGGCCCGGCGGGAGACGGCCCAGTGGGTCTCGGCCCGGTGGGTCTCGGCTGCCAGCTCGGTATCGATCAGTTGCCAGTAAAACGCTGGGGCGATCGATCCGCCGCTGGCGCCAAGAGAATTGCCGGCACCAACACCAACACCAACACCGCCGCCGCCCAAGCCACCATCAGGCGACCCACCAACCCCCGAAACCCCAAGCAACCACTGGGCCAGGGCGCCAGGGTTTGAACGCACCAACTGCTTACAGAACTCATCAATTGCCACCAGGAACAGGACACCTATTCCTTAAAAGCCCCCAAATGCCTGTTTTGTATCAGCCAACCGGCAAGGCACAGACAGGTCTGGACAGGGCCGGTCAGAACAGGGCCGCCATGCCGGTCTGGTTGGCTGGCAACCAACTAAGCCACGAGCGTCAACATACATCTATGAAAACAGAAAACGAGAGGATGGCCCGATAATCGTCCCTGCTTTTCAACTCAGGGCAACCCCGCACAGCTAGCTGCTCCTTAGGTAGTGGGCCACACCAGCGTGAGACTGGGATCAAGGTCAATGGAAACCCCTTCCAACGCAATCGCCGAAACCCCAGTGAGGGCCGTTGCTACTCCGTTCAAGCTGTAGGAATCCAAGAAGTTGGCTTCAGTCACGATGGCATTAATGTCAGCCTCAGCAACAAAATGAAGATCCAGAGTACTGATGCCCTCAAGGCCCTCAAATGCCATTGCAGTTACTTCGCTAGCTACTGATATAATACTGCCAATGAACTCATCAGCTGCAGCATCCAAAACAGAACAACCGACAGCTGGGTAGAAGTTAAAGGCCATTAATTCGACGGCGCCAAGGGGATCGGACACAGTGTTGCCAATTGGATTGCCGAGGTCGTCAACACTGCTCAGGTCAAAGCCCTTCAAGCAAACTAAATCGCACAGCAACATTGGTGGAGATAGCATGAGCATCTCAATAATAATTGGCAATATAGTCCAACCCAATGAATCAGTGACACTGACTAATTCTGGCGTTATAGATGGCACCTCTATCGGCAATGGCTTGATGATTTCCAATTCAGGGATTTTCAGCCTCATGTCGTTAATTGCTGCTGGTAATGCATCCCAAACAGGTAAAGCGCTCGACAAAAGCATCGTAACTGCTGGATCCGTTGGCAATTCGGCTAAATCCTGAGCAATGCTTCCGGATTTACAGCAGGTGATTAAGGCCACCACGATCAAAGAGAACGTAGGAGCCAACGACAAGATAGGACTCGCCACTCCTACCAATAAAGACTCAACCACCCCAGGTGACTCCACCACAGGAGCTTTTGGCACAACTGGCGCCTTAGTGGGTGCGAGCTTCGGGCGGTTTGGAGACTCTAGCAGGCCTGAATTGAATGGTGAGTAGGAATTTTTCAGCATGGTTGCAGCTAGCGGGATTGGCCGTTACGGCAACGGGTGTGGATGGGTTGTGAGTTCCTCACAAATGCTGGAAGCACATAACTAAGCCTTGATGTCCAGGCCCCTGTATATATGCTCAAACATGGCATGCCTTTGCGACGGGAGGGATGAATAATGGCATATTGTATATACCAAAAGCCAGTCAGATTTCAAGCCAACCATAAGCCGTCTAGGCGCCAAAGCCAGTTGCTACCGCAAGGGATTTCAATGACAGGAATGAATATCAGGCCATTGCTGATGGCCTACAAAACAAGCAGAAAAGAACCTTTGTATTACTCAAAAGGCTGGTTTCAGGCAAGAGAGCAATACAGAAAGGAACCACAATTATCGACCACCGGTGGACGGTTCCAGCTCGGAAAAACCGGGCCAAGCAATACAGCTATATACAAGACAGCTAAAAAATGACACCACAAATCCAACCACCAGCAAACAGGCTTCATGCACCACCGTCGGTTGGCTAGTGTCGGGCAAATTCGTATTGCTATATGTATTTGTATTGCTAATGAGCAATTGAAGGGCCGCAAGCTGGCGGCTTCAGCATCTGCAGTGGCTGAACCCTTAGTAGTGGAGGCAAAAGCCTTGCCTGCAAGAGTTGCAATACCAATTACATATGCACCATCCCATATCAATGGCGGGTGTCAGCCACCTGCAGTTAATTCACCTGCAGGTCGTTCATTTTCACCAGTGGGCTGTTGGTTTTTCGCAGGTAAAGCACCACCTGGCGATCCGGAGGCTCTGGAACTCGAGATGTAGCAACTGATCTGGCGAAGTTTTTGTGCACGGCTGCAAAATCACGGTGTCGGCCCGGTGGGAGACGGCCCAGTGGGTCTCGGCCCGGTGGGTCTCGGCTGCCAGCTCGGTATCGATCAGTTGCCAGTAAAACGCTGGGGCGATCGATCCGCCGCTGGCGCAAGGAGATATGCCGCCACCGCCACAGAAGGCGCTAACACCGCAGCAGCAGCCACCGACGCCTCCAACTCCAGCGCCATAGCCATAGCCAACTCCACCGCCCTAGCCCTAGCCACCATCCAGCAAAAAAGCATCATGCAACTCACCTATAGGCGACACATCACCAGCAAATCATCACCAGCCAACCCACTAAAGCCCTAGACGCCAAACAGCAAAGGGCCAAGGCACAGGGATTTGAACGCACCAACTGCTTACAGAACTCATCAATTGCCACCAGGAACAGGACACCTATTCCTTAAAAGCCCCCAAATGCCTGTTTTGTATCAACCAACTACGCCACCACCAACGGTGGTGCATTCATTAAAGAATCATGATCTAGGCTTAATAAATCATCTAACTGCTGGCCAGCGTTATCAATCAAATCATGGCCCAGCAACAACAACAAATCAGCCGATTCCGATAAAACCCGCGTTAATTCCCGCATCACCAGCCGTTGGGTGACCTGCGCTCCCACCAATAAAGACGAAAAATCGCCAGATGCCTCCCCCACCATTGCCTCGATGGCCTCCATCTGAATTGTGGGCAAAAGGGGCTGCATCTAGCAAAAAGGACGGCAATACGCCACAAAACAAGCCAACACAAATCTATCTAAACGGAAAATGGGGGGATCGCCAGGGAAAACGTCCCCCCACACACCAAGAGACAACCCCGCTGCCTAGACCGTGAGGCCTCTACGGCGGGATCAAATCCATCTGACTCAACTGATATCGCCGACTCAGACGCCCACGTTTGTTGCGTTCACCCTGCTGGTGAGGGTGGTGGAGCCCACCAGCGTGAGGGCGGAGTCGGTTTCAATGTGGCCTAAGTCTAGGGCAATAGCCGTAATACCACTCAGGGCCGTCGCCGCACCGTGCACGCTATGGGCATCAACGAAGTTGGTGTCGGTCACGATGGCATTAATCGTTGCAGAACCACCCAGATCAACAGTGAGACTGCTTATGCCGGTGAGGTCCTGGTACGACGTGGCGGTTGCGGCTAGATCCACCGAGGTGGCAGTGGTGTTGAACACACCAGCTGCAGTGCCCAAGACCGTGGCCCCACCGGATCCAATAAGGTCCAAGCCATTCAGACCATGAACATCCAGAGGAATGACCGATGTGCCGGCTGTGGCATCACTAGTGCCACCAACGCTGTTGGCTGTCACCGTGCCGGTCAGCTGAGCTTGACCTTTGATGGTGCTGAATCCACCGACACCCGAGTGGGCATTAAGCCCGTCAAAACCAAAGGCGCTGAAGATGCCCGTGGCTGAGGCCGCGCCATCGGTGGAGCTGGCTTCCACCGTGGAAGTGGTGATGCCCAAACCCACCACATCCAGCTGACCACCAGACTTGAGGCTTGTTACATCTGAGAAGCCAAGGGAACTCAACGTTGCTTGAGCTGTAGCGGCAGCTCCCACACCAGTGGCAGTGGCGTCACCAATGGCAGAACCCAAAGCCGTGAGGGTGGAATCGCCACCGGCATCCAGGCTGAAGGTGTCTAGGCCAGTGGCCGCGAAGCTCAAGCCTGCATCCACATCATGCGTTCCAACATTTGAAGCCAGAGCCGAGCCCGTCAATTTCGCCGTTGTGGTGATATCTGCGGTGGAGCCAGTGGTGAGATTCAGGGTGTTGATGCCTGTGGCAGTCAGGCCGGCAAAAGCAGAGGCGGCCTCAGAAACGCTGCTGGCTGAAGCATCAGCCGTTCCTTGGGTGAGGGCGGTGACGCTGCCGGTGCCCGCAAAACCTGTGGCTCCAGTTGTGCTCAAGCCCGTGAGGGTCGCCAACCTGGCTACCCCAAGGGAGTCGGTACCGGCTCCGGCATTGGCACTGCCATCACGGCTGCTGGCTTCAACAGAGAGATTTGTGATTGCCTGGGCTGTGAGGATGCCATCGGCAGAGCCAGCAATCAGGCCGGATTTCAGGGCCTGAACATCAGAAGACAGACCGGCTTCAGCTGTGGCTGCCAAGCTCACGCTGGTGGCAAGAGAAGTTGTATTTGCCTGGGCCCCAAAGATGAGATCCGAACCGCCACCAATGGTGAGGGAAGTTAGATCGCCACCCAAGGTGATGTCTGCTTCACCAGCTTGCGCTATGGCAGTACCGCCAACAGCTGTGGCAGAGGCATCAAGGGAGCCAACCACCAAACCCTTGAGGCTGCCGTCGCTATCGATGGTGATCGAGGTGCCGCTGATCAAGCCTTTGGCGACATTGGCATCGAGGGTGGCAGTGGCGCTACCGCCGGTGCTGCTGGCCAGGCCCACACTGCCGAAATCCACTTCACCGATCAGGGTGCCGGTGCCAGCGAGGTTCACGGTGGCGAGGGTGGCACCCACCAGCTCATCAGCTGTGGCAAGGGCAGATGCAACGCCATCCACCGTGGTGGCAGAGGCTTCGTTGGCCAGGCTCACCAAACCAGTGATGGCGCTGGTGCTGCCGTTACCAATGATCGAGGTGGCGCCAATCCCTTGCTGCAAATCAGTGAGGTTTGCCCATGCCGTGGCACCACTGCCAACAGAACTGGCCGTAGCTGAAATCGTGTCTAGGGCCTTGCCCGTGAGCGAGAGGGTGCCGCCTGCGGTAAGGGAGGCGAGGCCATCGATACCAGCACTGATGTCTACCAAGCTCTTGGTTGTGGAGGAGCCACCCACAGAGCTCGAATCCGCCAGCGAAGTGGTGGTGGCAATGCCCTGGATCACCACATCACCACCGCCAACGATGGATGTTGTATCGATTAGGGCAGAATTGATGTCTATCTGAGAGGTGCTCTCACTGTTACCACCTACTGCGCTGGATAGGACTGTGGATTTGGCAGTGCTCAGGGCCGACAGGGTCACATCGGCGTTCGTATCTACGAAGAGGTCTTGTATACCTATGGCGCTGATCGTTTTAGAGGCAGAGGAAATTTCAGCCATGGTGGTGGGTGGAGTGGAGGGGTGGGTTTCTGTATAGACGCTCGGCCATCAGGCCTCGAAACAACCGTAAGCCGCAACGGTGCAAAAATCACGCTGCGCCACAAGGGATTTCAAGGGGGCAAAGCCGGGGCTAGGGCAATTCAGAAACAGCAAATCCAGCCCCAAAAGGGGCTTTGTATTGCTCAAAAGGCCATCCTCAAGGGCCACAGCAATACAAAGCCCAAACCTGTTTCTCACTCACCAGTGGTCGGGTAATTTTTCAGCCAGCAAAAATCATCAATACAGCTATATACAAATAGGTCAAAAATGGGCTACACAGAACCAACCACCGGCGGACCGAGGAAAAACGGTACCGGTGGTAGGAGGTGAGCACGCAAAACCGTATGCATGTATAGATAGGTATTGCTTATCAATGGGTTGCTGGGGTGCGCTGGGGCGCTCGGTCCATGAAAAAAGCCCGCCTAATGGCGGGCTGTGGGATGAACATAAGAGACTGATCAGATGGTAGATTTTGGCCCAGGTGATCAAGCGATGGTGTGGGATTCAGATTTCGAATCCACGCCAACATTCGACAGAATCGAGGCATTACCAGCGATGTGAATATTTCCAGCATCTAGGCCAATCGCCTCCACGCTGGCCACAGCGGTGGCATTGCCGCTCACCGACTGGGCACCAACAAAGTTGGTGTCGTTAACGATAGAGTTAATTCCACCGTTGCCACCCAGGTTGAGGTCCAGACTGCTAATCCCTTTCAGGTTCTGAGCAGAAAAGCCGGATGCATCTTCAAGGCTGCTAGTGGCCGAGGTGCTGAACACGCCAGAAGCGGTACCGAGAACTGTGCCATTGCTGGCGCCATTAAGTTCAACATCATGCATGCCAATGATTGAGGATGCAAAATCACCCACCCCTGCTAATGCGTCACCCGAAACCGATTCAGCATTCAGGGTGCCAGCAATTTGAGCCTGACCCTTAAGAGTGCTAATGCCGCCTATGCCACCAGTTCCAGATGCAAGGTGGTCACCATTTACTGTGACATCACCGATATCCAGGCCACTAAAGCCTATAGCGCTGAAGTCACCATTAGCTAGAGCGTTGTTAGCTGTGCTGGAAGCATCCACAGTGGCAGCCAACTTGGCGATACCGGTAAGGCTGCCGTCGGAGCTAGAAGCGAAGTCCAAACCGATAGCGCCATTGAGATCCATGCCCGCAGAGGCGGTCGCGACCCCATCAACAGTGTTGGCAGAGGCATTTTCGGTGCCCTGGGCCAGAGCAGAAAGGGTGCCAATGCCGCCGATGCTCAGATCGAGCCCAGTCTCAATGCCGGTCAATACAGTGGAACTTTCACCAGATCCATTGATGTAGTCACCGGCTTTAGCGGTGGCATCACCACCAGTGCTGCTAGCGGTGGCATTCAAGGTGCCAAAGGCCTGGGCGGTGATTGTGGCATCGGAAGCCACATCGATGAAGTTGGCATCAAGCCCACTCACGGTGGTGGCGCTCAATCCAGATTCGGCAAGCGCATCGTAGGGACCAGTGTCGCCAACGTTTGCAGCAATTGCAGCACTGGTGAGCTGGGCAGCACCGGTGAGGTTGGCAATGCCACCCACATGGAGGCTACCGATGTCAGCACCGGTGAGTTCAGCACTTTGGCCCGCTCTGGCAGTTGCAGCGTCGGCGGTGCTGGCAGCATCAGCCTTCAGGCTGCCGATCGCGGTACCGGAAAGAGTGGCATCAGAAGCGACATCAATTCCGAAGACATCATCTGCATTAAGTAAAGGGTCAGTGTCAGCCAGATGGGCGACGCTAGCTGTCCCAGCAGCTCCCTGCAAGCCAAACGATGACAGCTCCGTTCCGCCAGCAGTTGCAGTTGCACCGCCAGAAGAATCATCTTGAGTAACCGAGCTAGCAGCAGCACTCAGGTTAAAGTTTGCAGCACCAGTGATAGAACCAACGCCACCAATATCAAGCAGGCCAATGAAATCAGCACCATTAATATTGTCAGCTACAGAATCCGCAGTAGCATCACCTTTAGTGGTTTCAGCAGTTGCAGAAGAAGTAACTGATGTAAGGCCTTTCAGGGTTGCATCACTGCTAACTTCAAATGCAGCCAGGGGATCAATACCACTGCCTAAGTCAGCGATATTTGCAGTTGAAATCAAGCCATCGGCGTTATCCAGAGAGCTTTTCGCCGTGGAGTCTCCCTCCACATTGGTGGCTTTGGAGGTGTTCCCAAAAGTAGTTTGACCGGTCACGGTGGCGATACCGCCAACGTCAATACCATCGATGTTGGCACCAATGAGGGTGCCAGCGAGGCCTTCTGCCAGTGCCAAATCCCCAGTAGTGACAGAAGCAGCGGCGCCATTCACCAGGCTGCTTATGCCTTGAATGGAAGCGTTGGAGCTTACATTGATATCTGTTGCATCAAAGCCTTGCTGGGTACCAAAGAGTTCAGCCGTAGCCTGGGCACCAAGTTGGTCGTCAACCACCGTTTCGGCAGAAGCAGTGATGGTGTTCACAGCCCTGCCAAGAGCGGTCAGTTCACCACCAGCATTCAGATCAAGTACATCTTTGACACCAGCAGAGTCCTGAAGGGAAGCCAGGGCAGCGGCATCGCCTTTGCTAGTGGCAGCAGAAGCAGTAATGGTGGTGGCAGCAGTTGCACTGAGGCCAGCATTGGAATTTACATCAATTATGGTGGCATTGTTTAGGCCAAAGTTGCTGTCAACAAAGGCGAGGCTGGCACTATCATCACTGACATTTGTTGCGCTTGCATCTGACTTAGCGGTAGACGTAGCAGAGATGGTTGCCTCTGCATCGACATTGACGCCGCCGAGGTTATTCAGACCTGCAGCACTAACAGTATCAACAGAAATAGCAGCACCATCAAATTGAGTGCCATAAGAAGCGGGAATGTGCAGCCTATTTACTTCGGCTTGAATCTGTTCAATATTCGAACCAGGTGTACCTGAAGTAACATTAGCCGATTTAAGCAAATCAGCAATTAAGCCTTGTGAATCGGAGAGTGGGGCGGTTGTCATTTTCCTAGGGGGTTGTTTGTGGGGTTGAACGTTGAACGCGATCACCCCACAAGGGGGCGTGACAACACCTTATGCCGAAGCAATAGATCTGTCGATATTGCTCAGTATGGCTATGTATGCACCAGGGCGAATATCAACGCCAGCGAGAAGGCTTGCGGCACCGTGTATTTAGGCCTGTATACACAAACTACTTATGGCCCAACCACCAGCACAGGCATCAGGGCCGAGCGCATATTGCTGCGTGTAGACAGATGGAAATTAAAGGGATTTTGTTTTATGCAATATTTGCAAAAAGAAAAATCGCTAGTTTGTTACAGAATGTTGCGGGGTGCCGTCCCAGGGGATGAATTCGAGGTCTTCGTCGGGGGCGGGGCTGGGGGAGGTGCTTTCAGTGGTCGCCGTTGGCCCCTCAGCCGGTTGCTCTTGCCGCAACGCCTCCAGGCATAAACCCTGTAATTGCAGGTATTCCCGATCACTGGGGTCGAAGCCAAGCCCCTGCAGAGCAGGCTCTAATACCGCAGCAATATCCTGGAGGGAAGCACCCACCACCTCCAACGGCTGCTGACGCACCGCCAGGTTCCAGCCCGGCAACAACTGCCACTCCAACCAGGGCTCTGGACCGCTGCTAAGCAAAACGTTGCGGGCAGGGTCCTGTTGCAACACCAAACAGTTGCTAAGCCCCGTGGCACTTAAGCGGATCAGCACTACCCCCGGGGAAAATGCACCGACTGGCACATCCGTAGCCAACAGCTGCATCAACAGCTGCTGTAAATACCGACCACGACCCAACTTGCGCGGACTGCAATGGCGGTCGATGGCTTCAATACAATTCGGTTCCAGCCACAATTCCACCCGCCTGGCCAAGGGGCACTGCTTCTCTATGAAACGACCCTGCTCGTTTCGGCGTTCATTACGACCCATCCGCTCGTTCAAGCTCGCCTGCTTTCAATCATGACTGCATTATGCAGCTATCAAGCGTTGCTGGAGCTGAGCGCTGTGGCCTTGGAATGGGCGTCTACCACCAGGTCGCCTTCGCCGTAGAGGGTCACGTGGGCGCCGCTCACGCCAACGGTTTCAGAGCTGCTGTGGCTGCTGGCCTGGCCATGGCTGGTAACCGCCGTTACGAAGCTGTTGTCTTCGGCGATCGCCACCAGATCAGCGCCGGCCGTTGAGATCGTGGGATCAGCAGAATTGGCGAACACGCCAATGCTTCTGCTGTCGTGGCTGGCGAAGGAATTACCCAACTCGGTGGAGGTGAGGCTATCCACGGCAACACGGCTGACGCCGGTGATGTCGCTGTTACCAAAGCCCGCACCAAGAATGCTGTGATCCAAGCCCACCGCACTGGCCTGGCTGTGGTTGATGGCATCACCTTCGAGCGTAACGCTGAGCAGATCAGCACCAATTACGCCAGCACCATAGAGGCTGCCGGTGGCGCCAGCACCCTGCACTTCGCCGCCGCTGATGCCACTGGCGCTAAACAAACCAGAAACACCCACATTGCCTCCCTGGCTGTTGGCAATGATCGAAGCACGATCGCTGATTTCACCGGCAGCATCTATGGCACCAATAACACCAACACTGTGAATATCACCCACACCGCCAATACTGATTACGCCATCGGCAAGCAAGGAGGCACCAACGGCCTTGAGGTCTGATTCAACCTGGGCCTGGCCAGCCTCAGACTGGGCGATTACATGGCTGTTATTAAAGGCACTTACTTCAATCGAACCATTGCGATCAACGGCAATGCCATCACCACTGCCACCATTAAAGCCGTGGACATGAACACTCAGATCAACATTGGCATCATCACTGGCCTGGTTACCTTCGCTGCTGGCCGTAACGGTGCTGTGGCTGGCTGCATCAAAGGCAACGTTGCCATCGCGACCAGCCTGCACATTGCTGGCTTCAACAGCCGCCACATCCAGATTCAGCCCAGCAGTGGCTGTGCCTTCCTGGGTGCTGGCCTCAGCGGATACGGCAGCATCAGTGCCAACTGTGGCAGTTAGATCAGCACCACTGGAAACATCCACATGGTTGATACCTTCGAGCTGTAGGGCGTGGCCAGCGCCACCATCCACCTGCACAACCACATCACCGGCGGTGCTAGCAGCTTCAACAGCAGCAGTGAATTGACTGCTGGCATCAACCGCCAGGGAGCCATCGGCATGGATTACATCAGTGCCATCGGAAGCACCAAAGGCTGCAGCTTCATCACCAATGGCGATGTGGCTGCTGGCGTCACCATCAACGCTGGAGGAAACCTCTTGTACGGAAACAACGGCACCCAACTGCAGGTCGCCATTGCCATCGGCGCTGTAGGAGCCTTCAACCCCAAACACCTGGTCAAGAACGGCATCGCTAGTGGCCAAGCCGGCAAGGCTGGAGGCCAGCAGCTCCACATCAGCGGAGGCATCAGCACCCAGGGTGATGTCGCCACCGGCAGTAAAGCCATCAACGGAGCTGCCCGTAACCTCGCCAGCATTGAGGCTAGAGCTGGCGTCACCGGCCAGGGAGGCGGCGCTATTGGTGGCAGTAAGGCCAGCTTTGGCGATCAGCTCAGCATCGCCCTCAACAGAAACCGTTTGGGCCTTAAGACCCAGCAGAGCGGCGAGATCTGAATGGCTATCGGCTGCGCCGTCAACAGAGTTAGCGGTGCCGTCAAGTACGGCTAGGGCATTGGCAACGAGCTTGGCATCGGCATTGCCATCCAGCAGGGTGGCAGCGGCCACAGCCACTTCGCTGCCCACATGGGCCAAGGCAGCCGCATCACCGCGCAGGCTTTCGGCCAGCAGTTCAACCGAGGCACTGGTGTCGGCATCAATGCTGATATCGCCAGCAGAATTCGCCGATCCAACCGTTACGCCGTAAATCTCGGAGGCGTTGGTTGCTGCAACGGCGCTGTCTTCATTGGAGCTGGCTGTGCCCTTGCTATTAAGACCGTTGTCAACGGTGATCGTGGTGGTACCACCGGAGGAAAGGCTGTCGGCCTCGATGCCAGCAAGGAAAGCCTGCACATCCTGGCTGCTGGCGGTGGCCAGCACACTGCTGGCAACACTTTCACCGCCAAGGAAGTTGTTAACGATCAGCTGAACGTTGCCAGCCGCCTCCTGCACGCCAAGGCTGACGCCAACCTGATCAGCACCGATGTATTCGGAGCTGGCGGCACCGGCAACAGTGTTGGCAGCCCGCTTGGAATCCACCTCAAGGGTGGAATTAATTGTGGTAGAACCACCGGTTTGCAGAACGCCCTCCTGCTGCAGACCAAATGCGTCGTTTGCGTGGGTGGAAACCTCAACGTCTCCACCGCTGCTCTGGGCAGATTGATCAAGGCTCAGGGAAGCATTGGTAGTGGCCGCCAGCTGGGCACCGGTATCCACGTCGCCAAGGTGGATGCCACCGACAGTGGCAAAGGCTGCGGTGGCAGTGGCGTCGCCGCTGGAGCTGGTAGACGTTTGGCTGACGTCTGTAGCTGAAAGGTTGTTAAGCAGCAGGGCACCACGCACCCCATGCAGGTCGCCACTGCCGGCTGCCTCATGCAGGTCAAGGCCAAGGATGCTGGCAGCATCAACAATGCTGCTGCTGGCACCGGATTGGCTGGCACTGCTAAGGCCGAGGCTTACGTCGGTATTGGTGTCAATCCGGGAGGAGCCGCCCACCAGCAGCTGCTCAACATCGGCACCCAGCAGCTTGTCTATCGCCGCTGTGACAGTGGCATCGTCTGCAGCGCTCTCGGCTGCCGCCAGGAAATCAGCAGATACAGCACCACTGGCGATGAAGTTGTTGCCAACTTCCAAACGCACGTGGCCGCCATCGCCACCGTTTAGATCAAGGCCGCTGGCCTGGGCAACCCCCAGGTAGGCATTGGCGGCATCAGCACCACCACTGGCATCGGCGCCGGCCTGCAGGGTTACGGAGGCTGCAACTGTGCCGGTGCCACCAAGCTCAATGGTGGCCTGGTCTGCCTGAACGCCAGCCGCATCCACCAGGGTGCGGGCATTGGCGACGCCATCAACAGAACTACCGCTACTTTCAGCGGTGAGCTTCAGGGTGGAGCTGAGGTTGGTGCCGGTGCCGGTGGTTAGGGCATCGCGTACTGCTTCACCAGTGCTGGCGTCCGCCAGATCTTCAAGGGTTAAACCAAAGGCATGCAGGTCGGCCAGGCCACTGCCATAGCCAGCCACACTGCTGCCAGTGGCGATGGCTTCAGCGGTCACCGATGCCGGTGCAGAGAAGGAATCGCCAACGCTGGCTCCCTTGAGCTCAATGCCGCGGGCAGCTACCTGGGAGACGGCTTGGGGCTGCACCACAGCAGGAGCTTCAGTTGTGGTGGCGGCTGCCGTCATGGGTGGAGATACCTAAGAGGGGGAGCTGAAAAACGGGACTTGGTGGTCCACGGACCTTTTATACGTCGCCAGCCGCGAAAAGAACAATGTCTCGCATACATATTTCAGGCTCACCGGCGGCACAGCAGGGGAAGGGCGCTGGGCCCAGAAGGCGCGAAGTGATTTGAGACACATATGTACGAAATACATATATGCAGTTTCTGGCGATTGAAGGGGGTAACGCCATCGGAATACCATGAACACAGAGGACCAGCCAAGGCAGAGAACAAATTCAAGGCACCCAGCAGGCAGGGGCCGCAACCAGAGTTGCGCCAGGCCGCAATCGAAGCCAAAAGGGCAAAAATTACATAAATCTCCAGGCAGCTGAATACAAAGACAACGCACAAGCCAGTCGCAGCAAGGCTTTTAGACGCCTAAGCAAGCATAAAATCGAAGTCACCCGCAATCCACTGATCCCAAAAATGGAAAGCAAGATACATAAATACATTCGCAAGTAAATCGTAGCGATAGACATATACAGGTATATAAAGCCGAAAAAAGTTGACAACAGCTGCCCAAGGGGTGAATATTGGGTGCAAAGGATCAGCGTTGTGAATTCCGGCCCGAAAGCCAACCTCACACCTAAACTCTATACACGTATGTACGCGTATAGAGTTAACTCCTACTGCCTCAACCTTTGCGCAGCCAAACGGCATCACCGGCTCAGGCGGCAGCTCAGTGGTAACAACGGATACCCCCACCCAGCGGTGAGGGTGGCGGCCCCATGAAAAAGGGTTTCCGCAAAACGATCTCGCTCGAGTCGAACCAGAGCCGCCTCACGATGGAAGGGGCACTGACGGCCGCCGCCATCGGGCTGATGATGATGCTGGTGCTGCATCAGCAGCAGACCCAGGCCTCCGGCGGCGAAGAGGCCCAAGGCAATCCACGCCCGAATTTCGATGCCACCCGCGTCCCCACCGGTCGGATTGCGGTTTCCCAGGCCAGCACCCAGGACGCCACTCGGCTGAGACAAGCCTCCCCCTTTGCCGCCCAGGATCTAGGGGACGTAAGAATTGACGACACCAAACACAAAAACGGTGGCTCGGCCACCAGCCCAAGGATTTCCTTTAGTTTGACTGATGGCCGTGCCCCCTACGGCGGCGGCTATGGCGGAAGCGCCCAAGGCTCAAGCGGTACCTACGGCGCCGAAAATTCCTCTGGACGCAGCAATGGCGGCTACCGCAGCAGCAGCAGCAGCCAAACGACGCAGCAATCCACCCAGCAATCCGAGGCCCCATCCATTGGTGCCAGCACAGGCCCTGGCCGTGGCGCCAGCGGCGCACCAATAACTATTGACACCACCGGCCTAAGCAGTGGCGAAGCAGCCAATGCCATGGCGGCAACACCATCGGCGGGCGCAGCAGTGGGCCCTGGTAAAGGGGCCACTGGTGTTGCAGGGGTCGCCGATCAATCCAGCATTCAGAGTGGAAAAGCTGGCGCGGCGGTGCAAGAACTGGCCAGCGCTGGGGCCTTGGCTGGGCCTAGCAAAGGCGCCACTGGTCTAGCCGGCAGCTTTACGGGCAATCTCAACAGCGGCGGCGGCGGCGCCCCGGAGGTGGTCAAGCCGTCTGCTGCCACGGCAAGCCTCGAATATCACGCCTTTGACGGTCCGATGGCCGGTTCAACCGCCTACATCGACACCAACAACAACGGTTTTTTTGATCCCGGTGACTGGTACACCTACACCGATGACCAAGGCTATTTCAATATTGACTATGTTGACAGCAATAAGAACGGCACCTGGGAGCAAACCGAAGCCCTCAAACGGGGCGATGGCAGTACTTACTACTTAACCGAAGGGGCAAGTTTACAAGTTCACGTAATCGGGGGTACAGACACCGTATCAAATTCGCTGAACCGCCACGAAATGCTCACCAGCCTCAGTGGCACTGGTGGGGTGGTGAGCCCAATCACAACCCTAGTGGAGGGGATCAGCAAGGATCTCGGGGTGGCAAATGCCGAAGCCGAAGCAATGGTGGGCAAGATCCTTGGGATTGACAGCACCGTAGACCTCCTGAAATATGATCCATTCAGCATTACTGTAAGCAATTCCCGCTCGCTAGACAACAACAATATCGCACTAGACTATAAAGTTAAAGCAGCACAAATCTTTAATCTTGGCTACGTTACTGAAGCAGTGGCTGGCCAGGAGAGCTTTAATGGCCTGCAATCGCTTGGCAATGAGCTGCTGAAAGCAGCTACCCATAGCGATGGATCTATCGGCAGCCTAGACCTAACAGCAAACGATGACCTGAAAAAATATTTCTCAGGACTTTCCTCTAACATTAGCGCAGGGGCACTGGATGCTTTTACCAGCATCACCCAACAGGCCAATAGTCTTATCAAGCAATCTGGGGCCAGCGGCGAGGTGCTTTCTGTTATCAGTAGCGATCGCTCCATTGATGGCTTGGGCAGCAACAAACTACTAAACAAAGGCATTGATTCCTCCAGAGATCTGCTAGCAGATGTGCTTAAAAAAGATGAAAGCTTTGCAGATGGAGGCGCAGCTAAATTATTCTGGAGTGACGCAAATGTAGCCGATGGCTCAATCGCCTTTGAAGCACTGCATAACTTTATCGGCCTACCCAGCGATATCCACAGCTACGCTTCCCTACCTGATGTGCAACTGCAGGCAGAGCATAGGGGGGAAACCAATGCAATCGCAGCTAAAGGCAATGCCGTTGTATCCACCTATGAAACTGTTTCCCTGCTAAAAGATACCACCCTAGATTACAGCCATTACACAGCAAAACCCAGCAGCCTTAGCAATGCAGTGGCGGCAGCAAATAAATCTGCTGCAGTTATAGCACCAGACGCAACTACGGGAATAAAACTTTCAGACACACCAATCAGCAAAGCGATTCAAACAGCGTCAACAACATCAACAACGGCTGCAGCAGGATCTAGCACCTCCGCAGCGGGGTCAACCACATCAAGCACACCATCAACAGCAGCATCATCTACAGTAGCGACTTCTACAGTAGCTGCCTCTACAGTAGCTGCCTCTACATCAGCATCACTGCCAAGCATCTCAGCCAACAATGCCGCCCAAATAACTGGCGCCACGGTCAAAACCAATGGAAGCGGCACGGTAATTCAATTGCCAGATGCAAGCTCTACAGCTAACACAAATCAAATAAACTCAGCCAGCAATAGCAGCAACAGCAATACTGTTTCTAGCGAATCCACAGGCTCTAGTTCTAGCTCTGGCCCATCCTCTAGTTCTTCATCAAATTCATCCTCTGGCTCATCATCCAGCAACTCATCTGGCTCCGCTTCAGATGCAAACCAAAATGCAAACCAAAATGCAAACCAAAATTCAAGCCCTAATTCAACTACAAATTCAAGTTCAACCTCCACTGCCCCCAGCAACTCTGGCTCGAGTAACTCTGGTTCTAGCAATTCTGGTTCTAGCAGTGCTTCTGCCTCCAACTCTGATTCAAGTTCAGGAGCGAGTGCTGGGTCTAGCTCAGCTTCTAGCAACACTCAAACCGCAGACAACAACACCAGCAAAGCTTCAAGTGAAGAATCCAAGTCCAGCCCAGTAGAAACCAGTAAAACACAAGAAGCACCAGCAAATACAAGCAAAACTGAAGTTAGCTCCAACAACAACAGCAGCAATAGCAATAGCAATAGCAATAGCAGCTCTAGCGAATCCACAGGATCAAGCTCTAGCTCTGGCTCTGGCTCTGGCTCGAGCTCGAGCTCTAGCCCATCCTCTAGTTCTTCATCAAATTCATCCTCTGGCTCATCATCCAGCACCTCATCTAGCTCCACTTCAGATGCAAACCAAAATTCAAGCCCTAATTCAACTACAAATTCAAGTTCAACCTCCACTGCCCCCAGCAACTCTGCCCCCAGCAACTCTGGCTCGAGTAACTCTGGTTCTAGCAATTCTGGTTCTAGCAGTGCTTCTGCCTCCAACTCTGATTCAAGTTCAGGAGCGAGTGCTGGGTCTAGCTCAGCTTCTAGCAACACTCAAACCGCAGACAACAACACCAGCAAAGCTTCAATTGAAGAATCCAAGTCCAGCCCAGTAGAAACCAGCAAAACACAAGAAGCACCAGCCAATACAAGCAAAACTGAAGTTAACTCCAACAACAACAGCAGCAATAGCAATAGCAGCTCTAGCGAATCCACAGGATCAAGCTCTGGCTCTAGCTCTAGCTCTGGCTCTAGCTCTGGCTCTGGCTCTAGCCCATCCTCTAGTTCTTCATCAAATTCATCCTCTGGCTCATCATCCAGCAACTCATCTGGCAACTCATCAGATGCAAACCAAAATTCAAGCCCTAATTCAAGTACAAATTCAAGTTCAACCTCCACTGCCCCCAGCAACTCTGGCTCGAGTAACTCTGGCTCTAGCAATTCTGGTTCTAGCAGTGCTACTGCCTCCAACTCTGATTCAAGTTCAGGAGCGAGTGCTGGGTCTAGCACAGCTTCTAGCAACACTCAAACCGCAGACAACAACACCAGCAAAGCTTCAATTGAAGAATCCAAGTCCAGCCCAGTAGAAACCAGCAAAACACAAGAAGCACCAGCCAATACAAGCAAAACTGAAGTTAGCTCCAACAACAACAGCAGCAATAGCAATACATCCACTGACTCAACATCATCTATCCCCGCCGCTTCATTCACATCTTCAACAAGCCCTAGCGGAGAAGCATACACAGCAGGCACAGCTTCAGCGGATCACACAATACCTGTAATCCAGGAAAGCAGTGCGCTGGCAACTGCCAGCCAAGCCAATGGCCAACATTCAGATGTTATTGCATCAGTTGCAATCGAACCAACCACATACCAGTCACTACCAAATAACCCACTGGCAGGTTCCCATGAACAAGCCGCTATCCCCGCCGCTTCATTCACATCTTCAACAAGCCCTAGCGGAGAAGCATACACAGCAGGCACAGCTTCAGCGGATCACACAATACCTGTAATCCAGGAAAGCAGTGCACTGGCAACTGCCAGCCAAGCCAATAGCCAACATTCTGATGTTATTGCATCAGTTGCAATCGAACCAAGCACATATCATTCCCTACCAAGCGACCCACTAGCAGGTGCCCATGAACAAGCTGCTCAAATCAGCAAAGACCTTAGCGTTCAGCCAAGTTCAGTATTTAATGGCGAACCAATTCTACTGGAAGCAATCCACGACCATTCAATCAATGCCCAAGCCCTAGATGGCTCAATTGAAGCTGATATTTCCCACCAAACCCGCGTGCTCGATAGAAGCACCCTGCTGATGGGTGGTCAAGATGATGTGTTACGGGTAGAAGCTATTACTGATATACATATTTCCCTATTTGAAGCAATGGGAGTTGAACTACATGGCGAGATATCAAGCGTTGCGATAGAATTCAGCAAGATCGACATGGGCGCTGGCGATGACATCATCGAAATAAACAGCGTACTCTCCTTGAATATTGACAGCAGCGAAGATATCGCAAAATTAATTGGAGATATAAACCAGGAAGAACTGGGAATGCTGGATTCAATATTAATGGGCGGTGACGGTAATGACACGATGATTGTGAATGGTGCTGCGCGCTCACGAATTGATGGTGGTACTGGTAATGACGATATATATCTAACCGGCGAATCGCAATATGTAACCCTTGATGGCGGCGCCGGTGATGACCGTATTTTTGGCACAAACCATAGTGAAACCCTTATTGGTGGCGATGGTGATGACCTTTTGTTTGGCCATGGGGGCCTAGACGAAATGACCGGTGGCCGGGGCTCAGATATATTCATTGTAGATACAGATGAAGGCGTAGACCTCGGCAATCTCAACGCCCTTTCAGACTTTGAAAAAACGATCCTTAGCGGTAAAATCAGCAACGCCGAACTTGCCTCTATAACAGATTTCAATGGCATGGAAGGTGATGCCATTGCCCTGAGATCTGCCAGCATCGGCGTGACCCAACACGCAGAAGATCTTTTTGTTTATACCCCGGCAGCTTCAGACATGGACAAACAAGTATTACTGCTCTCAAACTTTGATGAGTTTTTCTTCTCAGGTCAAGTGGAAATGAAGGAAGGCTATGCCCTGCTCACCGATCTAGATACGCTCGTACAATTAACAGATGATGGCCATCTCCACGCCCTAGCCCACGTGAGCAGTCAAGTGACCCCGTCTAACGGAATGGTCTTTACCACAAACAACTCACTTTCAAGCTAACGGCACAAAAATCAAAGCTGCATAACGCTTGACTGGTTAGGCAGAGCCAGGAGAATAGATTGGCAGGCAGCCCTGCTTACATCCCAGCCGTCTTATCGCCACCTTTACTAAACATATCCGTGAGCAGTGTAATCATCGGCTTATCCCGCACCTTGATCAAAGCAGTAACGCCCATGCCAGAACGCAGGGGAATTTGCTTGCCTGAGATCTTAATAGATTGAGTTTGTAGTTTTACCTTGGCGGGGAAATAGGGGGCCCGGGGGGAATTCTTATCTGGCGGCAGCAGCGAGGGGCCCACATCCACCAAGCGTCCTTTGATCGAGCCGAACTCTGAATAGGTATAGGCATCAAGCCTCAGTTGCACTTCCATGCCAGGGCTGAGGAAGCCCACATTCATATCCGGCACCACCAACTTGGCCAGATCACGGTCATCCGGAATCACGCTAACAACTTCTTCGCCAGCGGCCACCAATTGGCCCGGTTGCTTGGAAAGGCCAGAAATCTTACCAGACATTGAGGCCCGAATGATCGTGAGATCCACTCGGCTGCGTAAATCGGAAAGACGATTAAGTGCCTGGGCCTTTTCCTCAACAGTTTGAGATTCAAGCCGCTCGGAATCTAGATCGAGGCGCTCCTTGGTGGAGGAGGTGATCATCCGCTGCACCGCAGCCCTAGCCCGGTTCTTACTGAGTTCCTCCTGGGTAGAAGCCACAGCTGATTCCAACTGGCGCACCTTATTGCCCTGCTCTAACACCTGCACCTCAGCCACTGCCCCATTCGCCAACAAACCGCTATAGCGGCGCAGCAAATTACGGTTCAGTTCAAGTTCCTTATTTTTGGCCAGCAGGGTTTGCTCAGTTTGCCTTGAACTGAGCTCAGCCTGGGTTAGATCAAGCTGGGCAGAGGCAATCTTAATTTTGTCTTGGTTGTTTATCCTGTCGGCTTCAAGCTCCAACTGGGGCCGAATGCTCGCTAAGGCGTCATCTGCATGGGGGGCATGGCCATTGCGCAATTTCAATACCGCCAGGCGCCGCTCCTTCATCGCCACAATATCGCGGGCATCCCTGGCCTGGGCCACCTCCTCACGGTTCTCGAGCGTTAACAACACCTCCCCCTTCTCTACATACTCGCCATTTTTTACAAAGACATTACCCACCCGCTTCGTAAGGGTGGAAACCACCTTATCGGAACCGTCAGAACCTTCGATTACACCACGCACCTGAATAGTTTCATCCACCCGACCCACAAAGCCAATCACCATGCCAAGGCCGGTGCCACCAATCATGAACCAAACCACCGCCCTAGACCAACCCATGCCTTGGCGTCCCATGCCAAAGGCGCGGTTCGTGCGAAAGCGCGGCGGCTGCTTTGCCGGGGGGGGGGAAGCGGGGGGTAGCTCGGCAGCCATGGGCTAAGGAATTATCAATTCATACTAGTACCTTGTTGATTATAAAGACTGAAATAGGCGCCCTTTCGCTCGATCAATTCGCGGTGGCTTCCCACCTCAAGGATCTCACCCGCCCCCATGAGAACAATGAGATCAGCATTAACAATGGAGGAAAGACGATGGGTGACATACAAAACGGTACGGCCCTTTAATTTGGCCATCAGGTTTTCGCTGACCCGGCGCTCGGTTTGGTAATCAAGGGCAGAGGTGGCTTCATCCATCAGCAATACGCTGGGCTTCTGCAGGATCGTGCGGGCGATCGCCAATCTCTGGCGCTGGCCACCTGAGAGATTGGACCCACGCTCCCCCACCTTGGTGTCATATTTGGCCGGGAGGCTCTCGATGAACTCCTTTGAACAGCTGATCTCCACCGCCTCATCGATCTCCTCCTGGGTGGCCGTGGGGTTGGTGAGCGTGATGTTGTCAAGGATGCTGCCGTCAAACAGCAGGGTGTCCTGGGGGACGATGCCGATCTGCTTCCTTAGGGAGTAAAGCTCCAGCTTGGCAATGTCCATGCCATCCACAAGCACCTTGCCCTTCTCGGGTTCATAGAGCCTGGGCAACAGCTTGGTGGCGGTGCTCTTGCCTGAACCGCTAAGGCCCACAAAGGCCACAAAGGAGCCGGGCGGTATATGTAGATTAATGCCCTTCAAGAGATATTCCCCGGAAGGATTATACCTAAACCAAATATCTTGATAGTCGATTTCACCATTCAGGGAGGAAACAGATGGCTTCTTTAATTCGTCTGGACCAGCTTCCTGGGGATGATTGAGAATATCTCCCAGCCTCTCAATTGAAAGGCCAATCTCCTGAAAACTCTGCCAGATTTGAGACAACCGTAATACTGGGCCGGTTACATAGCCAGCAATCATCCGGAAGGCAATCATGCCGCCAAGGGTGAGCTGGCCATTGGTAACAAGCGCCGCCCCCATCCAGACCACCATCAAACTGGATGTCTTATTAACAAAATTACTGAGGCCACCGCTGGCGGTGCTCACCAGGGTGTTATTAAAACCGTCAGCCACATAATCCACATAAAGATCTTGCCATTTCCAGCGGGTGCGCAGTTCAATGCCTTGGGATTTAACTGTTTGCATCCCTGAGAGCACCTCCACCAGGTGCGACTGGGTTTTTGCCGCCGCCACGGATTTAGATTGAATCTGTTTGCGTACGATCGGCGAGAAGTAGTAGGTGAGGCCGATCAAAGCCGGAATCACCGCTAGGGTCACCAGGGTGAGCTGCCAGCTATATACGAGCATTACAAACACATAGATCAGCGAGAAAACGGCATCAATAACGGCGGTAAGGGCTGTGCCGGTAAGGAATTTTCTGATATTTTCAAGCTCAGAGATCCGGCTAGACAGCTCACCCACTGGCCGCTTATCAAAAAACTTAAGCGGCAACTTAAGCATGTGATCAATCACCTGGCTGCCGAGGGCAATGTCAATACGATTAGTGGTATCTACAAACAGAAATGTCCTTAAGCTCTGCAGAACAACTTCAATCAGGGCAAACAGAATCAAGAGGCTCCCCAAGGAGCTCAGGGCGCTGGGGGAGCTATTGATAATCACCTTATCAATAATCTGCTGAATCAGCAGTGGGTTGGCAAGGCCAAACAACTGCACAAATAGGGAAGAAAGCAACACCTCCGTAAGCACCACCTTGTAGCGGCCGAGGGAGGGCAGAAACCATTTTAAACTGAAATTATCTTCGGGGGTTTGGTCTGTTTTAACCAGTAGCAAAACCTCCAGCCGGCCATCCGTTTGGACAACAAGATCCTCAAGGGGTAGCTCCGCTATACCCTTACTAGGTACAATAATTTCACAGGCTTGATCACTGGCTTTACTAACAAGGATCAACTCCTTATCCTGCAAAAGTAGCAGGGGAAACTCAAATTTATGTAGGGTTTGGGGAACGATTGCTGTGATTTGAGTTCTGAGGCCGAGGGTTTCACAAATGGCCCCTGCCAGGGGTAAGGTAATGCCACCAAAGCGCTCGGTTTGATCCCTGAGAATCCGCAACACCATTTCTCGCTTCAGCGGAATTCCCATGGTTTCGCAAACCATGCGTAAACAGGCTGCCGAACCTTCAATCGGGCCACGGCCCCGCCGATAGACAATTTTCAGTTCATCATCAGACTCTACATATTCAGGTTCAAAGTCTTCTTTAATAACCTCTATTTCTTTCTCATCTAAATCTCTAATCTCATCAAATAATAAAAGATCAGGATTTTCAGCATCCTCGCTTGAATTAGCAGCAGAAAGGCTGTTGCGTAGGGCCGCTTGATCTATACCAATCACCCGAAAAGCCTTGGTTTCGGCAAAGAGGGGCTTGAGGTTTGTGGTAACGGTGCCATGGGCTGAGCCACCACTCACATACCAAAGCATCGCGCCGGTGCAGAGTGTTTCCACATTGGCGGCAGTTGCAATACATACCCGATAAGATGGCAGACATTTTTTAACAATATCAAGGGTGGAAAGACGGCAGCTGGGATGCTGCTTAAGAAACTCCACCGTGGCTTCAAATAACTCCGCCTGGGGCGCCTGGCTGCCCCAATAGGCCCGGGCCTCCCGGGACTTAGCAAATAACTGTGTTACTAACTCACGCTCAAATCGAACGGCAATTACCGGGGCAGAACAGAGGGCTGTTTCACAACTTTTGCCCCGCAACACCGCCACCCAGCCCAGGGTTTGACCAGGCCTACTGAGCTCAACAGTTTCGATCTCATCGGTGCGGCTATCGCGACCAACAATCCTTACCTTCCCCTCCACCAGCAGGTAAATATGGGTAACTTTGCCATCGGCCCGCAGCAGGGTTTGACCGATCGTGCCCCGAACAAGTTCCCCCTTTTCGGCTAATAATGCTTTGGTTTGGTCGTCACACTGGCGAAACGGCTCAAAAAAATCAATCAGCTTTCTGATTTTTTGAGTTACATCTGGATTAGCGGTGGTGGATGTCATCTATGCCTGCCCCAGCATAGCATTAACGACCTTTTGCAATTCAATATTCATCAACTCCTCTAGCAGCTGATTCTCCAGCTCTGGGGTAAGCGTGGCTTCGATAACATGCTCGACCACAGTAATTAAAATTAGATTCTGCACCACCACAGGCTTGTTGAGATTGCCTTTATTAGCAGTTGTCGAGAGGGCTCGTATTTGCTCTGCAGTTTTAGCAATTGGCATCGGACCAACAATGCCATTGGTGTATTTTTCAGGGCCCAGGGAATAATCAAAGGCCAGATCTGAAATCAAGCATTCTTTATTCTTCAAGCGCAGATACAGCTCCTCCGCCAGTCCAATATCCGTAAGCCTGAGCATTGAATAGACCACCTGATCCATATCGCGCTTACGCTTGTAGTAGTAGTCGTTTAGCTGCGGCCGCAGCCATACCTGCTTGATATATTCCCGCCGCTGGTCATCCGGGGCCTCGGGATTGGCTTCTTTAATCTTAGCCAGATAATCCTGATAATTTTTTAATTGAATATCCACCTGAGCCAAGAGGCGTTCCTGGCCGAT
>Ga0209297_1000105_pt1 | contig 55546 bp, 48 predicted proteins | sample S_130805_MF_Meta_FD_187322 | JGI IMG/M metagenome (GOLD analysis project Ga0209297, IMG submission 187322) | Freshwater microbial communities from Lake Simoncouche, Canada to study carbon cycling - S_130805_MF_MetaG (SPAdes) (version 2) | ecosystem: Environmental > Aquatic > Freshwater > Lake ...
TTGCTTCTTTTAGCATTGCAATGCTTGCACCTAGGTTTTTTAGTTCCGATAGGAATCGGAGCCACATCATTTGGGAGATACTTATATATGCATGTTTGCTTTGATCGAAAAAGGGGAGCAGCCCCATTTTCCTCCAATACCTCAAGGTCTCCAATTCATACCTTCTTGGGAAGACATCTTCACTTTTCAGGATTTCATCGTCTGATAGCCCCAAAACCTCTTTTTCGTTTGTGATATCAGCAAGTTTTATCCTGTTTTCAAGCAGTATACTTGGGAAAGTTTCTATTGTAGATCTGAATAATTCAGTTAGTGGTTCCATGAAAATCCATTAAATAATAAAAATTATTTGGAAGTAATCACCATAAATACTTAATTTTGGTAATTATTACAAAGTTTGACTAAAATACCAATTTTGAAATTATATCTTAGTCTTTCAAATATAAACAAAAAATCAAAATGAAACGACACAAATGTCAGCTTCCAGGTTGCAACAAAGATATACCATCTTGGAGACATCGTAATGCAACTACATGTTGCAAAGAACATGGTAAAGAGTTGAAGCGTTTTCGTGAAGCTACTAATTACCAAAAGCTAAAAGCTTCAGCAAATCCATCAATTATTATGTATCGACAATTAAAATGGATTGTTGATCATTATGGTTACGAAAAGCTAATTGATTTAGATGCTGTTAAATTCCTTGAGATTAACTGGGCTATAAAGCCGGATGTTTTTCAAAAAGATGGGATCACAGGAACAAAAGTTCAAGATTTAGGATTTATAATTTCAAAACCTCACCATATAATTATATACAAATTATGATAAATACAAATTTTAACAGCGATGCGTTAGCTGAAATATTAAAAAATGCGCCAACAATAAAAGTGGATGTTAAACATGCAATAGTTCCATCTGTACAACCAACACTACCAGCAACCCCCGTAGTTAATGTTAATCCTCCACCATTATTACCTGCAAACAATTTAAATATCAATGCTCCAAAAAAGTCAAATAAAACATTCTGGATAATTGGTTTATCTGTAGCTGCAGGTTATGGCATATATAGATATTTAAGATGGTTAGATGAAAAACAAAATAATATAAACAAATAAAACATAAACTATGAGTACACTTTTTCCGCAGGGAATGTTCCCTGAATTAGATGCGTATATAAAATCGGTCATCTATAATGAGATGCAAAAACATGCATCAAGTATGCCACCTCCTGACATCGACAAAGATGAGATATGGACTTTAAAAAAAGCAGCATCTGTAATTGGTATATCAACTCAGACTCTGTCAAAGATGCTTTTGCGAGGAGAGATTGTAGCTGTAAAACCAGGTCGCAAGTGGAAGTTAACCAAGCACAATGTAACTAATTACATGAACCGTAATAGAAACTAAGATGGGTGTATCCTTTCTCATAACAAATAAAAATGCTGCTAAAACATCAATCATAATTGATATAGCAGTTGATGGTGCAAGGATAAGACTTCGTCCTGGTTATCAAATTGATATTGCTGACTGGGACGCTAAGAAAGGGTTTGTAAAAACTTACCCTGGTAAAAGCACAAACGTCTTAATTAGTAGGAGGCTCAAAGAAATGGAGTTAACTATTCATGAGTACTTAGATCAATACAGATATGGTAAGCCACGACTCACTTTTATTGAACTGGAGGAAAAGCTTAATCTGCTAATTGCTAATCCACGAACTAAGTTTAATAAGAACAAAAAAAGTGGGGTAGGAAGAGGAGCGGATACAGTCTTATATTTTTTAGATTACTTTATTAATGATAGTGAAACAGGTGTAAGGTTATCGCCAACCAAAAAGAAGCTTAAACCATCTACAATTAATAGTTTTAAAACTACCCGTAAAAAGATAGCTGCTTTTTTTAATTCAAAGGGTTGGGATTTAAAGCTCTGGGAGTTTACGCAAGAGCATATTGATTTACTTAGTGATCATTTGATATTGGATTTGGAATGGTCAATGAACACCCACGCCAAATTTATGATGGACTTACTTCAGGTTTTTAAGTATGCTGTGAAACTAAAGAAGCTGCCTCCTTCTATATTAACTGAGCTAAAATTTGATACTAGCCGCGAGGAGACAGACGCTATTTACTTAACAATGGATCAGGTTAAGGAGATGTATGGTATAAGGAAGTTTGACCTACCGGAGCAAGAAGTGGTGCGCGATGTGTTTGTAATTGGTTGTTATACGGGAATGCGTTTTTCGGACTACAGTGTACTTGATCCGAGCGCTATACGTAATAATAGACTGTCTTTTATACAGGTAAAAACAGGCGCGAAGGTTACGATACCAATTCATCCAATTGTGAATGAGATTTTGCTGAAGTACAACTACGTATTACCAGCAGTTCCAAGGAATAATGAATTCAATGCAATAATTAAAACAGTGGGTGAGCAGATGCCGAGTTTGCATGTGCCATTTACGAAACAGATTACATACAAGCGAGAGCTGGTTGAGATTGAGAAGATGAAGTATGAGTTTCTAATGACGCATACAGCACGCCGTTCGTTCTGCTCCAATGAATATATAAAAGGAACTGACCCAATGATTATTATGGCCATAAGCGGCCATAAATCGTACAAGTCGTTCATGCGTTACATTAAAGTGTCTGGCGATCAGTTTGCTGACAAGATGGAAAAGATATGGCAAGAGCGCGAGGCAAAGGGTCTTTAATCATTAGTGCACGGTCACAACGTGAGCATGCACTAATGCAATTTTTAAAAAAACAAAAACAAATACATATGGCTACTATCAATCAAAAAGTCGATCAATTAAACAAGTTAACAATGATCGCAATGACATCGAAAGATGCTTATATTTTCAGAGCAAATCAAGAAGTGTGTGAGTTTATCAATTCGCTTAAAGTCGAAGGCTATAACATATGCGAAGGAGATGAACTCGATATATACACTGATTACGAGATGCATGTAATAGACCGCCTTACAGCTTTAATATCACAATCAATGTCGGCAGATGAGGTTATACGATATGGAATGGCTGATGACGGAGAAGAGCTGGAATTGGATCAATTTTATAGTTACATGAGTGACTCAGAAATAGGTCTCTTGGAATGTCGTGTAAAAAATCCAGAAGGTATTCGTTTCTTTTATCTTGATGGTGATGATATCACCTTAAAAAAGGCACCATACTTTCATTTTCAAGATTGTATTATGTATAAAGTAGGTTTATATCCAAGTGAACCGGCCTTCAAGACAAAAGAGTATTTAGAAATGGCTGACAATATAGCATGGGATAAAAATCCATTAGATGATTAATAGTACCAACTTTTTAATGGTTGATACGACACAAAAAAATAATACCGTAACATACCTTATAAATTAACACAGTAAAAAAAGTAACATGAAAAAAAACAAAATAACAGTAGATGATTTAAACTTTGCTACATGGTTAGCAATAACGTCGGAGGAATTTAACTCAAATGAAGCACATGCTGCAGTGGTTGATTACCTCGACAAATTTAGGGCGAAAGGTTACAGGGTTTACATGAGCGGCACGCACCGTTATAATGACAGTGAGTTGCGCATAATTGAACGCATAGTAACCTGGACCGCACAGATTATATATGCGGAGGATTTAATGAAGAAGGAGCTTAAATTTTTCGGAAAAGATGCCGAACCTGATATGTATTTTGGACAAATTGAAGATGCAGAAAATGGTCTGCTTAAATGCAGGAAGCAGTTCCCTGACTTTGTCAAGTGCTTCATTGAGGAAGACGGTGCAATATATCTAAAGAGTTCACCCTATTTCATCTTTGAGGAACGCTTGATGCATAGGACAGGGCTATTATTGCCTGAAATGGAACACAGCATAGAAATGGCTGATTAAACGGTTTAGGATGTATGTTATGGTTATTAAGGGAACCACTCGGTAAAACGGGTGGTTTTTTTATTTGAATAAAATTAATATAATGTGTCATAAAAAGGACAAAATAATATATATTTGTCCCATATAAGACACATTATATGAAAAGCACTCCCATTTTATTGCCAAAAAATCTCAAAATTCTCAAAGAATTAGGTGAGCAAATTCAACTTGCTCGGTTACGTAGAAAATTCAGTGCAGAGCAAATTGCAGAAAGAACAGGACTAGGCCGAAAAACGATTTATAATATTGAACAAGGTAGTCCAAGTGTTGCTATTGGTAGTTATCTCCAAGTGCTTTTTGTATTGGGATTAGAGAAAGATTTGACCATGGTAGCGGCTTCTGACCCACTAGGTAGAAAATTACAAGATGCAGGAATTGTTACTAGTAAACGTGCCCCTAAACAAAATAAAATGTCATGAAAAATAACGAATTAAAAATATGGGTATACGCTGATTGGCAGTCCTTAGGGGGTTTTCAGCAAATGGGCATTTTGACAACACAGCATGTGCGAGGTAAAGAAATCTTTTCCTTTGAATACAATGAAACATGGTTGACATCTAGTGGTCAGGTTTTATTTTTAGACCCAAATCTTAGTATGTATAAGGGCAAACAATATCTGCCCGAAGAGAAAAGTAATTTTGGATTATTTCTTGATTCGTCTCCTGATCGTTGGGGTAGACTATTGATGCGTAGAAGAGAAGCATGGTCTGCAAAAAAAGAATCAAGAGAAGAAAGAACACTTTTTGAAAGTGATTATTTATTGGGTGTTTTTGATGGAAATCGTATGGGAGGGTTGCGTTTTAAATTAGAGGAAACTGGAGATTTCTTGAACAATCAAAAACAAATGGCCGCACCACCATGGACTTCAATTAGAGAATTAGAATATGCAAGTCTTCAATTAGAAAGAGATGATGTTGTAAATGACCCTGAATATGCGCAGTGGTTGAATTTATTACTAGATCCAGGTGCTTCATTGGGAGGTGCTAGACCTAAAGCAAGTGTAACTGACGAAAAGGGTAATCTTTGGATTGCAAAGTTCCCAAGTGCCAAAGACGAGAAGGATGCTGGTGCTTGGGAGATGGTAGTACATCAATTAGCATTGAATTGTGGGATTCAAGTACCAGAAGCGAAAATTCAGCAATTTTCAAGTAAGCATCATACGTTTTTAACTAAAAGGTTTGATCGTATACATCAGCAACGAATTCATTTTGCATCAGCAATGACTATGTTGGGACTTCAAGATGGAGTAGATTATAAAGACGGAATTAGTTACTTGGATTTAGCTGCTTTCATAATTCAAAATAGTGCGTCAGCAAAAGAAGATTTGGAACAATTGTGGCGCAGAATATTGTTTAATGTTTTAGTTTCAAATACAGATGATCATTTACGAAATCACGGATTTATATTAACTAATCAAGGTTGGAGATTGTCTCCAGCTTATGATATGAATCCAAATGAGATGGGCAATGGTTTAACGCTCAATATTTCAGAAAATAGTAACGAACAAGATATAGCGGTTGTTATGTATACTGCTAGTTATTATCAAGTAAAAGTCGATACTGCGAATAAAATTCTAGAAGAGATGTTAAAAGAAGTTGCAAACTGGCGCGTTATTGCAAAGAAACTTGGCATCAGTAACAGTGAAATTGAACTAACAAAAAGGGCTTTTAGATTAATTTAATTATTATGTTGAAATGAAAATGCAGTAAATTATTTACTATTAAGCAAAAACTAATTTCTCAATGTGGTTAATATCTTTATAAGAAAAAAATATTATTTGATAGTGTAAATAATAATTATTTCTATTGAACATCGTATTAATTTTCGACAATAAAATTAAGATTAAACATTTTTTTTAAAGGGTAGATTACGTATTAGTTGAAATAAAAATCAAAATATCATCATAAATTTTAATTTTTTTTATGGCAATACATAAAAGATTATCTGTAAAAAAACGAACAGATTTTGGCACTGATTTAAATGATTATGATTTGTCTTTTCTTCCTACTCCAGCACCTGGTCCTTTCAAATGCGAAGAAAATTTAGTTGATATATTTGATCTTGAATATTTTAGTCCAAAATTGCTAGCAAAGACTCGTAATGAATTTCAGAAAGCAGTTATAAAAGCAATCGGATTAATAGATTTTAAAAAAATTGAGAATGGATTGTTCAGTTATGTATTTTCCGCAAAGGACAAATCTTTGGAACTGCTGTTACTGAAAAAGTCATTGTTACAATTTGAATTTGACTGGCTTAATTCTTTTAAAGATTATATTTTATATCATGATATTCAACATTTACGACCAGATGATTTAGAGAAATTTGAAAGTGACATATATAATAGTATTGATCAATCTTTGTTAATCAGTATTGAAAGTTTAAATAAATACATGAAATTAGCAACACGCATAACAACTAAATATTTGAAACAATATGCCGCCTATTCAAAAAAGAAACATAATGGGAATAGTCTGACAAATGAATATAGTGAGATTCTTGTTTCGAAAGGTTTTAATAATTCAAAATACTACATGCCCGATAATACAGCTCCTGATATTCTTTCTTTCTATTTGAAATCACAAAAGGAAGGAGATATATTTTTTGAGCGATCATTATTTTCCTCTTACTCAATTTGTAATAGATCTGCAGAGCACTTTATGGTGGCATTTAATTCAAGAAGGCGAGGAATAATGAGGGTAGACATTGCAGCAATTGATTATCGTATTTTTAGCAGTTTCATAGTTAGCCCTGCTTTTTATGATTTTCAGTTTGAAATCCTTGTTTTACCTTCAGTCAAACCTCTATATGTTTATACTGATCCTGAAAATGAAATAGAACAGTCATTCAAAATTGATTTAGACCCGATACTCTAAATTAATAAAAGCACCCATTAATACCATTGCAAAAATAATTTTGCAAGAACTCTACGCAAACAATGCTCTTTTTTATTTGATGTTTATTATTTTATTCAAACATTTATATAATTGATTATTGGTTTGTCTTTTTTGATAATTTCAACCCATAGAGGTAACCATTAATCAGCTTATTTAAATCTATTCCTAAACTTGGAAGCACACTAATCTAGCACACTAATTTAATCACGATCTAAAAATATGAATTTCTCGACCTTGTTCGTGTCAGTGATATTTTATAAAACAATGATTATCAATTATTTGAGATATATGATTTTCTTGGTCCACACTAAATCAATTTCACGCTAAATCACCCTAGATCACTCTAAATCATCATTAAAGTCAAATTTTCCCTCAAAAAAGAATTTTAAAGGCGTTTGAAAATGATTTAAAACTATTTAAACTGTGCGTGAATAGGTGCGTATCTAATTAATGCTTTAAGCATCCAATGGGTACCACCCATATTCCATCTTTGCGTTGGTATGCATTTTGTCCTCCAGTTAGTATCATCAAAAAAGCGGCCTTTCCCATTTTTTCTTCATTGACTTTTTCTTTAAGGGACAATAAATTTTTGGCAGCCTCCTCAATTTGTTTGTTTCCTAGTTTTACTTCAATAGCAGCCCAACGTCCATCATGGAGTCGAATAATTAAATCGGCTTCTAATCCATTTTTATCTCGATAATGAAATACATCTCCATCATTTGCTTGTGCATAAATTCGTATATCACGTGTGCACAATGATTCAAATAAAAATCCAAAATAGGAGAAGTCATTTAGAACGCCTTCTGGGTTTATACGCATAACAGCTGTTGCGATTGAAGGGTCTACAAAATGCCTTTTTTCAGTAGTTCTAATGGCCGTCTTTGAACGTAATGATGGCGCCCATGCTTGTAGGTCTTCCACCACAAAAATTCTTCGCAGTGCATTGATATAGGAACTAATTGTTTTGTCTGAGATACTTATGTCAGTTGCTTCGATATCATCTTTTATTGTTTGATAAGTAGCTGTAGTAGCAATATTGCGCGCTAAGGAGCGAAGTAATAATCGCACTCTTTCTGGATTTTTTTCTATACCATCCACCCGAGATACATCCTGATTAATTATAGCTTCAACATAATCCATTGCCATCCGTAAACTAGGTAATCCTTTAAGATCAATACTTGCTGGCCATCCACCTCGGCATAAAACATAGGCAATTTTTTCAATTGTTAATTCAGATATTGCTCCATCATCTACCTGATTCCCTTCAAATAATGCACGTAATGAAATTTGACCGCTTGACTCTTTGGATTCATACAAGCTCATTGGTCGCATCTTTAATCGAGCTATACGACCTGTTCCAGTATGGGCTGTTTCATTTTCAGGAGGAACTGCAGAGCCTGTTAAAATAAATTGTCCTCGTGCTGATCTTTGATCTACTTCAAACCTAACAGCATCCCATAAAATTGGAGCTACCTGCCATTCATCTATAAGCCTTGGTGTTGCACCTTTAAGAAGTAAAGAAGGTTTTGTATCCGCCATTGCATGATAGGAACTAGCATTGTCTGGGTCTTGCATAAATACCATACTTTCAGCAGCATTACTTGCAGTGCTCGTTTTCCCACACCATTTGGCTCCTTCTATGAGTACTGCACCCGATGATTCTAGTGCTAGCTTTAATTCTGCGTCACATAGCCTTGGTAAATATGGCTTTTTACTCATTTTTGCTACTTTAATTAAGTAAATGTAAGCATAATTACTGACTTTGGCGCTGTTTTACTTCTGACTTTGGCGCTGTTTTACTTCTGACTTTGGCATAATTATTTTAATATGATGTACATTTTTCTATTGCTCATAAAGTCCGGAACGGAGCAAATATTCACTATTTTTGCCCTACCTCCGCAAAACACCCTATCAATCAACCTTTTAAATTGTAAACCTGGCACATTTTCATAAAATATTTGTTTTGTTAGCGCTAGGGTTCATATCTAATACGGTAGCTGCGCAGCCTTCCTTTATTATACATAACCAATTTAGTGCAGCACGCGAAAATCAATTACAAAAAGGCCTAGATTCTACCAGTTCTCTTCTAATACAACAGGGTGGAACAAAAGCAACTAAAACAGCCATACTTCCAGTAACCCTTACCACACAGTTTAACAGCCATCATCCATACGGTTACAACGACGGGTCTTTTATACCGGCAAGTGGCTTACAAAGCCAATTAACATTTGGCGCAAATATTAAAGTAGGCCCGGTAAAATTGCAATTACAACCAGAACTGATATACGCGGCTAACCCTACTTACCAAAATAATGGAAGCTATGGGTATAGTAGTGGCAAACCCTATACTAAATTATATGGTGGCCAATCTACCCTAAGTGTAAGTGCAAGTGCATTTAGTGTAGGTATTTCTACGGCCAACAAATGGTGGGGGCCAGGTATAACAAGTGCGCTTATCATGTCTAACAATGCGCCTGGTTTTGGTAATATATTTATTAAAACACATAGGCCTGCAAAAACGCCCATAGGTAATTTTGAATTTGAACTAGTAGGAGGAAGGCTCGAAACAGATAGCTTACTCCCTTACGAAAATTTTCATTTAAAATCCAGTCCTAATTTGCGCAACAGCTGGCGTTATGTGAATGCCTACATTTTAAGCTACAATCCTAAATGGCTAAAAGGCGTTTATATAGGTTTGATAAGATCGTTACAGCGGTATGGGCCTGATGTGGTAAAGGGCGCCGGAAATTTTTCTAGTAAATACCTGCCCATTGTAACCAAAACATTTCAGAAAAAAAATGATTGGGGAGACGATACTTTAAACACCGATCAAATAGCTAGTTTTTTTGTGCGCATGGTATTTCCAAAATCAAAATCGGAACTATATGTCGAGTATGGCTACAACGATTATGGCGAAAGTACCCGCGACTATTTAATGGCCCCAACGCATTCGGCAGCACATATTGTTGGCTTTAAAAAAATAGTAAGCCTACCAAAAAATAAATACCTAAACCTAGGGATAGAATTTACCCAACTAAGTCAATCGCCAGATGCCATACTGCGTAGTGCTGGTAACTGGTATGTGCATGGCCAAGTATTACAAGGTTATACCAATTACAATCAAATAATGGGGGCAGGGTCAGGCTTTGGTGCCAACAAACAAATTGTAATGGGCTCGCTTGTTAGTAAAAACAACCGTATTGGTGTGTTTATAGAAAAAACAAATAGAGATCCTGAAAACCGCTCTATTTTTTGGACCGATATGGCTTATGGCATTACACCGCAGTATACCATAAATAATTTTACGTTAGCTGCGCAACTTGTTTTTATTGCAAGTAAAAATTACATGTGGGAAAAGGAAAACAACACATCTAATTTTCATGCAAAACTTGCTATTACCTATCCCATAAGTAACATAAAAAATTAATAAATGAAAAAACAGCTTTTATTTATTAGTTTTTGTTTGAGCCTTCAACTTACTATGGCACAAACGGCTTCTATGTTATCGGATGGAGTATCTGATTATATCAGAAGGGCTCAACTTACGGGTGCAATAAACCCTAGCAATAGCCTACTCATAAATAGTTTTGCGCAAAACCTTACACATTTAGATAGCCTACAAAAAAACAAACCGCTGCTACTTGCAAAAACTAAAAATAATTTTTTAAAAGTGAGTTTTTTGCCGGTGTCACGCACTGCACAATTTAATAGCGACCTACCACATGGCTTTAATGATGCTGGCATGATACCATCTGCTGGTATGCAATGGGTATTTAGTGGTGGTATCCATATTAAAATGGGTGGTGTAGAACTCCAGTACAAGCCCGCATTTATTACAGCGCAAAACAAAGATTTTGAAACCTTTCCTACCGAGCATTACCCTGTGTTTTGGAAAACCTATTATCGTTGGCTTAATACCATCGACAATCCAGAAAATTTTGGATGGGACAAGTATAAAAAATTATTACCGGATCAATCTGCCATAAAATATTCGTACAAAAACCTAACCCTCAGCTACGGTACCGAAAACCGCTGGTGGGGTCCGGGCCGTTACAACGCACTTATATTAAGTAACAATGCGACAGGTTTTGCGCATGCAGCCCTCTCTACCAGTGCACCTATTTATACAAAACTGGGTAACCTAGAATTTCAGTTACTATCAGGTACGCTTCAAAGTTCAAATACCATTCCTCCCGATCATTACAGGTATGACCAGGGCGTTTTGTTGTACAAGCCCAAGCCTCAGCAAAGCAGGTACATACGGGGAGCCATCATTAGTTTTAATCCAGTATTTGCACCCGGTTTATTTGTGGGGGCAACAACCGTGGGGTATGGGTACAAGGGCAGTAGCAGTGCAAACGAAAACGCTACTATGGGCTCTTTATTTGCTAGGTATGTAATGCCAAAAGACAAAGCCGAAGTTTACATCGAGTTTGGCCGTAACGATAAAGCCCCAACACCACTTAATATAGTAACCGAAAACAATTATCCGCGTGCCTATGTAGTTGGTTTTAGAAAATTAGTATCCCTTAACAATAAAACAAAATTTATTGAATTAGCCGCCGAGCTTACCCAGTTGCAACTACCTGCAGCGGGCTTAACTTTTGAAGGAAATAGTTGGTATACCAGTAAATCGGTACCACACGGCTATACCAATGAAGGGCAAATATTAGGTGCACATATTGGTCCGGGCAGTAATAGTCAATTAATGGCGATTAGTTATGTCAATAATTTTACTAAAGTGGGTGTAGAATTTGAGCGCCTCGTACACAACAACGATTTTTATTATAACGCCTTTATTGTTACCAATGATCCTACCAGGCATTGGATAGATGTGTCTACCACACTGGTTGGAAATTATGCGTACAAAAAAATAATCGTATCTGGTAGAGCCGCCTTTGTAAGGTCACTTAATTATCAGTGGTACATACTGGAAGGATTAGGCTATTACAAGAATGGGTACGACCGCTTTAATTTTAGCGCTTCATTTTCTATAGCTTACCGCCTGTAATAAATAAATAAAGCGCGGTTATAAACGTACCTATAAACGCACCCGCTACAAGCGCCAACAGCCAATTTAGCTCATTTTTTTTAAGCGGCATTTCGGGCGTATCTACAACTTGTATTGTGGGTGTTTCTTGTAAGAGCGCTGTTTTGCTCGCCTCTAAATTTTTAGTGAGCTCACCAAAAATAGCAGCCTGCACCATCTTATCTCTCCCTGTTACTTCTACCTGCATTTCACCACCCTGAGAAAAAGCGGGGTTGGCATCTAGCAACTCTCTCCCAGCACTAATGGCAGTGTATGTTTTATTATTTAAAACAGCTTTAATGCTATCTACTCTTTGTTGCAACCTTTCTACATTCCCTCTTACTCTTTTTGTTTTAGTATCAATGTAAAAACTACTGGTAACAGCTAGTAAACGCTGGCAAAGTAATTGACTAAGCTGTTCGTTTCTGGTCGTTATTTCCAACGAAAATAAACTTAGTTTTTTATCGGGCTTAGCAATGGATAATTCTTTTTCGGTAATACGTTTTAAAATTACATGAAGTAAGCTATCCTCAAGTCGAGTAAACACACCCTTTTTAATGCTAAAATTTACCATATGGCCAACCTCATTGCTATTGGCCCATTTGTTGGTATAGCCATATGCATTGGCATAGGCATCGGCAAGTGAAATTTTACCACTGCTATCATAACTGGTTAACAATGCCTTTTTTAAAAGTGATTTACTTTTTAAAAGTTCAAGCACATTGTCTCCTTGTAAAACACCCGACCCGCCCGAAAGTCCGCCTAAGTCTATTCCAAATTGCCCGGCCAGTGCAGATGCAATCCCACCTCCACTACTTTTATTATCTTCTACTACAAAGGTAGTAGCAGCCGTGTAGGTATCTTTTTTTATAATAGAATAGCCAACGCCTAGTAGTCCGCCAAGCATACCCATTATAAGCAGGATGCCCCAATGCGCCAATAAAAAAGCAATACGCTTTTTGATACTGCCTATTAATTCGGCAATAAAATAAGTAGGTTCTTCTTGTTTATCTGATAATGCCATATAAATAAATTAACGCAGTACGCTGATTAAACTAATGATAGCAGAAAGTGAACCAGTAATCGCCGACAGTTCGATAATAGAAAGTCCTTTTTTACCTGTTTCTGTTTTTGCAGGAACAATAATTTTACTGCCTGGATATATTTTTGGATAGCTTCTAAAAAATAAGAAGTGATTTATTTTTTTACTGATACCACTAGGGTACTGTACATATGCCTTTTTTAAATTGCCTTTATCAGTAATGCCACCCGCCATAGAAATATAGTCTCTAAAACTAGTAGAGTGGTAGCTTAATATTTGTGGGTTAAATACTTCACCTTTAACTTCTACAAAAGGTTCTTGGCGAGGAATAAAAACACTATCGGAAGGGCGTAGTAAAAACGACGTAATACCATTTTTACTTTCTGATGGCGCACCTACTCGAAGGCCGTTTCTAAAAACCTGTACATCTTTAATAGATGCATATGGCGATACACCGCCTGCTTTTTGTAGCAGTTCTTCTAAAGTTTCATTTCTTTTTTCAAGCGCATACACACCAGCGTACAATACCTCACCGCCTAATTTTACTGCCCCTAGATTTTGATAGTTAAGTAACCTAGGTACAAAAATATAATCGAGTGGCTCTAGCGCATGCCTAGTGCCCGATGTATTTAAATTAGAATCTACCGCAACCACCATAATTTGCATAAGTTGGTTGGTAAGGGTATCGGCCCTGTTTTTGCTAAGGCGTGAAATTTCAACCTTATGGTTAGCGGCTTCGTTGTTAAAACCACCGGCCATAAGTAATACATCTTCTAATTGCATACCCCTGCGGTACGGGTACATGCCAGGATTTTTAACAGAACCTGCAAGCGTTACTGTTAATTTATTTTGGATACCATCGGTACTGGCAATGGTAATGGTATCATTTTTATAAAGTGCAATATCCAAGGCACTGCCGCTTACTATTTTTTGTATATCAAACGATAATAAAGTAGGCTCGGTACCAGGGATATTTCTTTTAATGGTACCTCTATTTAAAAAAGCGTTTTCAATAACACCATCTGCTTTTTTTAGGAGTGTAGCCACGCTTAAATTATTAGTGAGCTCGTAACTACCAGGCCTGTAAACAGCGCCCTCTAATACGACTCTATTGCTATAAATATCTAAAATTTTATCTACAAAAACAGAGTCTCCATTTTTTGGCAGTATCGTTTCAAAATCGATAGCAGCCACATCTTTTAATGACATGGTTCTTACATCGTAACGCGCAAGCTTGGCCACATCTTTAATAGCAGCGGGTTTAAAGCCACCTGTATAATTGATAGCAGTTGCTAGGGTTTCGTTCTCTAATAATTCATAAATACCAGGCCTTACCACTTCGCCACTAAATATAATGCGTTTGGTAACGGGTCTAAATCTAATAACGTCTTGGTCTTGTAGTCTTATATTTTTATCGAGTAAGCCCTGTTGTAAAAAGCCGTAAAAATCTACACTATCAATAATTTTATTGTTACGTATTAAATCAATTTTACGTAATGACCCATTAACGGTGGGTCCGTTGGATAAATACAAAATATTAAAAAAGCCTGCCTGCGCCGTTAATACATAGTCGCCCGGAAATTCGGCCTCGCCGGTAACGGTAATTCTAATAGATCTAATATTAGCAAGCGTTACATTTAATTTACTCCCGCCGCTATTAAGTGCCGGATAAATACGGGCCAGTGTACTTTTAATTTTACTAGTAGCTTCTTCAAGCGTTAAGCCACTCAGTGATACATAGCCTGCATACTCCATTAGTATTTTTCCTTCAGGACTAATGCCGGCATTCATTTCTTTTACATTGGCGCCCGTAATACTAATAGATAAAACATCTCCAGTGCCTAATACATAATTTTGTGGCGTTGCCACTTTTACATTGGGTTGTAAAATAGGGTATGGGTTACTAAAATAATCGAACCCATAATACCTGCTTCTTTTTTTAAGCCTTGGAATTTCTTCTACCCAAGTGCTGTCTTGCATAAAAATGGTAGAGTCGAGTATAAAATTTTTAGCTCCGCTATTGGTTGTTTTAGAAATGCCCTGAATTCTTAAGAGTCGCTTTTTAAATCCGTTTACTTCTTTAGGGTCAAGTCCCATACGTACCAACTGTCCAATACCTTCCGACTCAGAAAGTCCACTATTTTGTCCTTGCATCCACATTTGCATGATTTGCTGGTCCGACATCTTATCTAATTTTAAATTAGGTAAGCCGGTATAGTTGCTTTGTGCTACTGCACTTAGGCCAAGTGCAAAAACTAAAAAGGCTGAAATGCCAAATTGCAAAATGGGGCGTATGGTAAATTGGTTCATCTTCAAATTTAAAATATGACAAATATACGGCTAAAGGCCATAGCTTACACCTAGTGACCAACTGCTACCGGTGGTGTTCCACTTACTGTACCAACCATTGAAAGTCAGGCCATTGAGTAGCTCATAATGCGCATTTAAATAAATTTCATTCCGGGCTTTATAATCTCCTTCAAATAAGGCGGGTTGAGGCTGTTGTAGGTACTGATCTACAATAGTGCCATCATCACCTTTTCTTATGGCCTGATAGCGCACCATGCACTTAAGCCTTGGTATAGGGGTGTATTTTAAGCTGAGTAACAACCTGTCGGCGTTACTACCCATCCAATCGCCCATAAAATAACCATGGCTGGTATAGGTTTGTGCCGGAATTAAATTGTTATACACAAACGGGTTAATCCTAGTGTACTCGGCATTAAAAGTTAAATACGGCACGCCAATATCCGTTACCGAACCACCTAACGTGTAACCGAGTTGATTTCTGCTTTTAGCCCTAACAAAAACAGTACTCATTCTTATTTCATCAACAAAAACACTGGTATACAAGTGTGTATTTTTAAGTTGGTTTCTGCTGCTTACATTAAAAAATATTTGTGCGTTAGAGCCTGCTTGTATATGAGAATTGTTGGCAATATTATCATACACTTTATAAAACATGACAGGAATTAAATAACCAACATCTAACCTGTCACTATAAACCACCGATTCACCAAAACTTACATCAAGCCCCTTCATGGCTTTAATTAAAACACTATGTGTCGAAAAAAACTTTGGAATAAATACTTGACGCTCGCCACCAAATACACTATTATCTGTGCCATACGTGCGTGCACTATCAACTATTTTTGAATTTAACCAGGCATGTGTGTTGTTAAAACGTAGCCAGCTAAATGGGCTATAATCAAAACGTAAAAATGGAAAGCTAGGTGCTTTATCGGACAATACTACTCGGCCATTTTCGCCATAGCCATACAGTAAATGGTCTTGTCCAAAAGCAATGCTACCATTTTTAAAGGTATAATTAATACTGCCTCTAAATTCTGAAAAATTTTGACTCTTAATTACCGACGTGTCTTTTCTGATAATGCCGGTGCCGGGAACGCCCTGCCTATTGGTATCAAAGCCTTTCCCTTCTTCATTAACGTCGCTAAAAAAAAACTGGAAGCCAACACGTTTGCCCGCCGTTCCCCAAAAATGTACACCTGTGCTTTTTGTTTGGTAATTGATATTGTTACCCATGGTTACCGAACCTCCAATAACAGGGTCAATAAATAATTTGGTGTTTTTATTGGCGGTATAAAAACTACGCCATCTACCTACTTTATCTTTTGCAAAAAAGGTAGGGGTTGGCGATAAATTTATTGGCGAAACGGCATTAAATTCTTGTTGGTAAAAAGCAAGCTCTTTTTTTTCAATGACAGTAAGCTGTTTACTTTTTAAGGCGATGCTATCTAAACAAGCGGCTAAATAGGTTTTGCTTAAAGGTCTAATATGATCTTCAAAATCTAAAAGCCCCTTTTGCGCCATTCGCCCTATGTAATTGTAAATTTCAGATTTGTGATTTTCATAAACTTCTTGCGCATACAAAGGAGCTATGCTGCTAAGTAAAAAGCAAATTATTAGAAGTTTATTTTTCATGAAGTAGGTAGGTTTATATTAATAAGCGTTTTGATCGCCTCTTATTAAATTAACAATGGTTTGTAATATAATTTGACAGTCTAGCCAAAATGTCCAGCGGTGTATATAGTATAAATCAAAATTAACGCGTTTTTGCATGGAGCCTGGCGCTTTGGTTTCGCCCCTGCAACCGTTTACCTGCGCCCATCCTGTAATACCTGGCGTAACAATATGGCGTAGCATGTAATTGTCGATGGTGTGTATAGATGCCATATTAAGTGGCGTGGGGTGCGGGCGGGGTCCTACAACACTCATATCGCCAATGAGCACATTCCAAAACTGAGGAAGTTCATCCATGTTCGTTTTACGCATAAAAGCACCAATGGCCGTAATGCGCGGATCATTTTTAGTAGCCTGGTTATAATTGCCATCTTCATCTATATCGTTAGAAGAAGGTACCATGGTTCTAAATTTATAACAAGTAATTTTTTCGTTGTTGAGTCCCCATCTTTCTTGCTTAAATATAGCAGAGCCTCTCGAGCTTACTCTAATGAGTAGTGAAATAATGGGTAATAGCCACCAGCCTAATAGTATAAAAAATAGCATCGAAAAAAGAATGTCAAAACTGCGCTTTAATATTTTATTTTCAGGCTTGTCTAGTGGCAGGGCTCTAATATTAATAACCGGCAAAAGCCCAATATTATTTACCTGTACACTCGCGTCTACGTACTGTTGTAAGTCAGGTACAATCCGCGCCTTTGTTTTATATATGTCGCAGATAGCCAAACATACTTTTATTTGTAGAGTGGCCGCTGCAGGTAATGTAATCATTACTTCATCTACATTACCTTCTTTTAATAAGGCTTCCAATGCCTCTAATTTGCCAAGGTATTTGCTGCCATTAAGTTTGGTGGCTTCGTCATCTATAAAACCATAACATTTGTAACCGTAATAGTAATAGCGGTTAATGGTCTCGTAGAGTTCCATGGCACTGGGGGTAACACCCACAATTAAAACATTTTCTACAAATTCTCCTACAAATATGGCAGCGTGTAGTAATTTTCTAATAATGTATTTAGCTACCGACTCTAGTACAAAAAGAACAGATAAAAAAGTAACAAAAAAGAGTCCGCTAAAAGCCAGGTATTCCCTTAAAAAAAAGGCACTCGAGGTAATTAAGATGCCAAATAAAATAAGGGAGTAGAGGATAAAAACAATTTCTTCCGAAAATTTATTGGATCGGCGCTCGGCGTAAAGTCGTGAAAAAGATCCGGCAATATACCAGACAATAACTGCGAGTAAAGCAAAAAGTAAAAGCGCTACATTGTAAAAATGGCCCTCGTGTAAATGAAGTAACCTCAACGAAATAAAAAAAGACGCCATAACTACTGGAGCGTCTATGATATATCTTAAAAGGGTATACTTATTGGTGGCTTTTGCCATTTTTTATCAATGCTTTAAAAACGGTTACATAAGCCTTCGTTACTTCGTCCCAATTGTATTTTTGGGTAATCCCGTCGCGTGCTTTTGCCTTTAATGTTTGAACAGCTTGGAGGTTATTTTCTGCCTGTTGCAAATATAAGGCAACAGAGTCAGAGGTTTTTTGAAAAAACCACCCAAATTCACCATTTTCAAGCATTTCTCTATTAAATACCGTGTCTAAAGCAAGTATCGCACAACCGTAAGCCATGGCTTTAAGCATGGTAGGGTTGGTGCCCCCATATTCGTGGCCATGGAGGTAGGCATAAGATTGATGGTACAGCTCGGCAAGTACATCACTATCAGTTACATAACCTAAAAATAATATATGTTCGTTGGCATGGGCTTTCATGCTTTGTGCATAAGCGTCCTGGTAGGGTACGTCGCCTACAATTACCAATTTTTTATTGGAATTGGCTTTTTTAAAGCCTTCGAGTATTACATCGGAGTTATTATCGGGTATAAGCCTGCCCACAATTAAAAAGTACTCATTTGGCCTAAGGCCAAATTGGCTAATTAGCTCCGGGTTTTTAGAATGCATAATATTGGCGCCATAGGCAATAACCGTAGAATTTGCCTTAAAGGTTTTGAGGTATACCTGGCGCATGGCCTGGGCGTCGGTAATAATGGTATTGTAAAATAGGGTAGCAAGTTTAGCGGCAAATTTAAAATAGGCAGCGCCTAGGCCTTTCCATTTAGGGCGCAGCCACTCGAGTCCGTCAACATTGATGAGTGTCTTTTTTTGAGCCAGCAAACTAATAAGTCCAAAGGGTCCGTTGGCGGCGTTTACAACAAGTATAACATCAACTTTACTACAACAAGCGTGTATCATTGAAAAAAAGGAATGTACCAGTTGGTTTAAACTTTTTGTTTGCACGGTTGGCATATACATAAGTTCTACGCCATTTATAGTTTCAGGTCTTGTACTAAATAAATGTTTTTGGCAATAAACGCGCACACCAATATTTTGCGCAACCAGTCTTTCACTCACTTCTTTTACAAATGTTTCGTAGCCAGAGTAAACAATAGGGTAACCCCTAGAGCCAATAATGGCGATTTTTAATGGTTGGTTGGTATTTTGCTTGGTATGGTTATGGTTGCTTTTCAATACACGCCATTATTTGTTCGGAAAACTGTGTTCTCGAAAACTTTTCTTGCATTCTTTTTTTTGCTTGCACCCCCATATTTTTTCTATACGTTTCATTTGTAAGTAATGGCTCAATAATTGCTGCGGCTGCTGCAGCATTATTAATAGGTATCAGTAGCCCAGATACCTGATTTTCTATCATTTCAACGGCGCCACCTTGTTGTGTAGCTACTACCGCAAGGCCTGCTGCCATGGCTTCTGTAACCACTAAAGGTGCAGGGTCTGGTAACAATGAAGGTAAAATAAATACATCTAGTGCACCATAAATATTTGCAATATCGGATCTGTAAGGAAGTTGTGTAATATGGCCTGTTAACTTATTTGCATCAATGAGTTTATTGATATTGTCATGCAAATATTCGTAACCTGCAAAAGCGTCACCTACCATTAAAAAATGAACATTTTTGTGTGTCTTAAAAATTTCGCCAGCAATCTTTACAAAGTAGTCTTGCCCCTTCCAAAAATGTACGCGGCCCATCATGCCAATTAAAATAGTGTCTGGGCTAATGTTAAGTGAATGGCGTACATCAGACGCCGTATTTTCATACAACCAATAGTCGACACCGTTATAAAGCACATCAATTTTATTAGGTGCTACAAATTTTGTCCAATGCTTTTTTACAGCTTCAGAAACTGCAATGCCATGGTTATTTTTTGTATTAATTAAGCGCGATAAAATTCTAAAAAGCAAATACGGCTTTGCAATAATTTCATGAATATGCCACAGGTGCCTAATACCTAGTTTTGATGCCACAAAAACGCCTACAATAACGCCCGTAGTATTAGAATAAATGAGGTCTATTTTTTGTGCATTACAAAGCTTAATTAATGTGGTGTAAGCCTTATAATTGGCCACGAGTCTATTGAGTATACCTGCTAGATTAAGGTACTGCCTGCGCAGAATACCTAAATTTAAAATAACAACCTTTACCCCTAAGCCTTCCAATTTTGTAGCTAGTGGGCCATCTTCAGACAAAACCACCGTACAATGGTGCCCTTTTTTTGAACAAAACTCATTCACGGCCAATAGTATTTTGCTGGCGCCGTATAAATCAGATGAGCTGTGTAAAAAAAGGATGTTCATTAATTATTTAATTTCTTGATTTTATAACGGTAGCAGGTGTGCCTGCAACAACGCTGTAGGGTGGAATATTTTTTGTGACCACCGATCCCGCTGCCACCACCGATCCTTTTCCAATGGTAACACCCGCTAAAATAGTAGTGTTTGAAGCAATCCAGCAATCATCTTCAATAGTTACAAAAGAAACAGTAACGCCCTGATCTTTCATGGAAATGCTGGTATCAGAAAAATTATGATTTTCGGCAAAAATGCTTACACCTGGCGACATCATTACATTTTTTCCTATCGAAATAAATCCAGAGCATCCAATATAAGCACCCGGTCCAATATTAGAATTGTCACCAACAAGTAAGCCTTCGCCAATGGCGCCGCCATAAATATTGGAAGGTCTGATAATAGCATTTTTGCCAATGGTTACCCGGTTACCAAACACAATACCTTGTTTGCTTAGGCAGTTAATTTCGGCACCATCTTCTACAATTAAATCTTTACCGGCCGTTAAATAGTGTGCGTATCTAATGGATACATTTTTACCCACTAATAAAAGGCCTCCCGATTTTTTAAAAAATAAACGCTCATACATACCTCTAATGGCAAAAATTGATAGGCGTAAAAGGGTATAAAAAAGATCTTTCTTTTTCCAGGAGCCTGTAAATCTAGATTGTATGTGTTCGAGTGGACCGATGCTTGAAAATTTGCAGTAAATATAGGCAAACCTTTTAATAATGTGCGGCCGCTAACTATTTATACTGCGTTGAAACACAGCTTCTAATGCAGCTAGTGTTTTGCTCCACGAAAAATGTGTGAGCCGCTCTGTCCCCTTTTGTGTTAATGATTGAAGTAGGGCCTGATCTTCTAGTGTTTGCCCAATTAATTTACTTAACGCATCTGTGTTGTAGGGGTCAAAACTAATGGCGGCGTTACCGGCTACTTCTGGTAAGCAACTATTCCCCGCAACAAGTACAGGTACCTGGTGGGCAAAAGCTTCTAATATGGGAATACCAAAACCTTCATTAAAGGATGGAAAAACGTAAAGTGCAGCATGCTTGTAAAGCGTTGCCGTTTGGTTGTCGGGTAAATAGCCCGTAAAAATAACGCGTTCTTTTAAGAGGATTGATGTTGTAATCCTGTCAAAAACGGCATTGTCTTGTAAGGATGGCTTATTGCTTTTTTGTCCAACAATAACGAGGTATAATTCTTGAGGGTTGTTTTGTAAAAGCATTTCAAAAGCTTCAAGTAACGTGGCTAAGTTTTTTCTTTTTTCGATGGAGCCAACGTGTAAGATAAATTTTTTATTTAGTAGCTGCTCCCATATAAAATCTTTTCCTTCAGCTTGTTCGGTTGATTCCGTAATGCTAGACGCTGTAATACTCGACTTTGGCCCGATATGTATAGGAACAATGTTAGCTGCATCAATGCCCGAATATTTTGCAATTTGCTGCTGCGCATAAGTAGTCACCGTAACAATCGCGCCTGCTTTTTTAGCAGCACTTATGCCAATAGTTTTAAATAAACCAAGCCAATATTTATTGTAATGAGAAGGGTATTCCCAAAAAAAAGCGTCATGAAAAACCGGAACAGTGGTAAAGCCTACATGTATATAGGGCACAAAATAATCGGTACAAAAAACTAGGCTACAACCATGTTGCCAGGCTTTAATAGGTAGGGTTATTTGTTTCCAGATGGTGTAATTGAGCTGCTCCCACATTTTGCCAATTTTACTACTACCGGTATAAATGGGTAAGCGTGTATCTAAAAAAACATAATCAAATGATAGGTGTTCTTTGTTGTTTTGGATTTCTTTACAAAGTTCACTCAAATAGGTATGCGCACCCGTTTTTGCAATTTTTAAATCGCGGGTATCAATGCCTATTATTCGTTTTTTTTGCTGCATATAAGTATTACATTTTTATAGCAGTATACGATTTTGGAATCCCAAATAATGTTTCAACTTCAATAGTAGCTTCTGGAAAAGTTTGCTGAAACCTTTTTTTCGAAAACATGAGTGTAGACCTTGATACTTCAAGCGCTGCCTTATATGTTTTTTGTTTGGGGAAATAGTTGATGTTAAAAAGCATAATGAACAGGGCTCTTAACGCGTGCGGTATAAACTGAAATAGCGGAAGCAAACTATGTGGCTCTAGTGGAAACCACAAGCTAGGTGTTTGAATAATATATTTACTACAAACGCGTTTTACTTCTGCTGCAAAAACAACTTGGTTATCGTAGCTACCCACGTGTTCAATTACAGAATTTGAAAATATTAAATCAAATTCACCGGCTTGGGAAGGGAGGTCTAGTGCATTACCTTTTACCCATACAAATCCTTTGGCATCAGGTGCGTTTGTGGAACTGCGGTCTTCTAGGTTTAATAAATAAATAGTGCAGCGGTCGTTATCCCATCCCATATGGTGCCAAAAATCTAGTTCGCCACCAATGTCTAATATTTTAATGGAAGATTTATGTGCTAGTAATGATTCAATTAATTTTTGTTGGCTAGCAAATCTTTTTTGCCGAATTCGGTTAACAAAAGAATCCTTTTTGTTGTGGTTTACAAATATTTTAAATACGCTCATCTCTTACTACCTTATTTGATGGGTGGTTCTAATTTGCTACTCATATTAATAAGTAAACCCGTTAATATCCAAGTAATATAACAGATGTAAATGTAGGATTCTGCCTCCGAAGTAAAAAGTGGAATGAGCATGCCCACTTTTACCAGAAATATAAATAGGGCCAACCTTCTTATTTTGCCCGTCTGGGTTTTAAATAACTGTAATGCTTTACGCATTATCATAAAGTACATAGCAATGTATATGCCCGCCGTTACAATACCAGTTTGAACCCCAATAATAACAAACTGATTTTCGCCACCCACATTGTACCCCGAAAAGCCAGATATACGGCCCGCATTCCCAAGCCCAATCCCTAATGGATTTTGAACCATCGATTCGAGGCCATTGGCCCATTCAATTAAATGCCCTACGCTAGAAGCGTTGGTAAAAGTGATGGAGTTGATGATAAAATCTACAAAATCATTATTAAATGAAATGAATAATAAAACACCACCAGCTAGGAGTGCGCCAGTATGAATAATTTGCAACAGCAGTTTCTTTTTAGTGAGTAATGCATATGCATATAACATAATGCCATAGCTCACCAAAGAAGCTCTTGAAAATGCAAAGCTCACGCAAAACATACTACCCAATAATACAGCCGTTGTAAATGTATTGAGGGTTAATTTATTATCACTTGTGGTTACAAGCGCTGCTGCGGCTGCCAGTGAAATAAGAGAAGCAGCAGCCAGTTCTAGTGGGGTAGAAAATAAGCTGGCAAAGCGTTTCATACCATTTTCAATTTCAAAAGTCCAGGTGAGGCCATAAGAGCCAGATGGGTCTTGATCAAAAAAGTATTCATTAAAACTAGCGTAACCACTTATTTGTTGAATATGGGTATAGGTAAGTACTTCGATAGCTAATACACCGGCTACGGCAATAGTGAGTACACCAATAAGTGTATACACCCAGTGCATGTTTATATGATCTTTGTTAAGGAGCCTCCCGGTAAAATAAACGAGTGGAAAAAAACTTAAACTTTTTAAAGCCACCAGTCTCTCAAAAAAACTATACGTTCCAATGGGTAGTAGGGCATAGAGTATATTGATGCACAAAAATGCGAACATTAATTTATCTATGCTGGTCCAGTTATTGTCAGATTTTAATTGAGTAATAGCATAGGTTAAAAAAAGTAGTATACTTATTTCTTTAAATAACTGTAAAAATGGAATGAGTTTTTCTAAGCCAAACATATAAGATACCGATAATGAAATGGTGTAAATAGGTAAGGCAAAAACAATAAATAAAAAGATACCCTGTTCTCTTTTTTTATAAAGTGCATGAATGGCCGCAAAAAAGGCTGTGCAATAAATTAGTGGCAAAACAAACATAGGGTGCAATTTAAAAAAATCCGCTCAAGCGGGCCGTTATTTTTTGCCCAGCGGCATAAGTTGGCTTAACTGCTTTGTGAGCCACTTTTTTGTTTTATCCAAAAGGGTAAAATCGGTCCCTACATTATAATATCTGTGAATGCCAGAGTGCCTATAGGCTTTTTGTAAGCCCTCGCCATAGAGCACTGTTACTGGTTTTTGAAGGGCTGCTGCAAGGGTTCCAGTACCCGTACTTAAACAGTAAATGGCTTTAGCTGAATACAGTAGGTCGCAAAAGGCAAAAATATCTGGAGTTGAAAGGGTATTTGCGCAATTGATACTTATAGCCCTGCCACCCAATACTTTCATTTGAGCTTTAGGGGTAATATTGTTTTGATCAAACCAGTGTTGTATGGTGGCTGGATATTTGATATCGCCCGTATAGGAAATATAATTGGGGTCGTAAATGATTTTATTAATAAGGGACTCTACTAGTTTGGGCTTATAATAAATTTCTGGCTCATGGTTTCTTTTATGGTCATCAAGCCCATATGCGAGCATTAAAAGATCGAGTAAGTTTTCACCCTCTTGTATATTTTCTGAAAAATAAAAAAAGCCGGAGTCATTTGTAAATCCATCTAGGTAAGGGTTTAGTTCCCAAACCAATTTTTTTGTATCAGGGGTTCTAAAAATAGAATCGTTAGAAATAAATACCTGATTGAAGCCGCCGTATTGTTTTGCAATTCGGGGCAAATGACTATAAAACAAATGGTCGCCAAGTCCTCCTTTTTGTATGGATATGATCAGTGTTTTCATGAAAACCGGTTTGTCCATTGTTTATAAAATGCGGTTTCAAAGGCTATTTTTTTTGCCAGGTAACTTTTGTTTTTGAGTTCTAAAAAATCTTCAAATTGGATACGTTTTTGTGCGGGTAAGCTGGTTTTATAATGGCTGTAAAATAAATCAACAATCGTAAAACGGTCTTCTAAAAAATCATTCTTTGTAAATAATTGTTTTACATGTTTTATATATCTATTCTTGACAGTTTTTTTACTGTGGGTCCGAATAGTGACATTGTTATCGTGTTGTCTATAGTCTAGTAAGGCTTTATCAATACTGAAGGATTTGCCAAAAGTGTAAGAAACAAGTGCCATCCATGCGTCATGATTGTAGCTTCGATGTATTGGCATGCCAATTATGTAATCTTTAAGGGCGTAATTGCAAAGTGTAGTACAGCCTAGCACAAAATTTCCAAACAATAAGGTTTCTAAACTGTGTTTGTATTTATGATGCCCTAATTCATTTCTAAAAGACTTGTTTATCGTATTTTTTTGGGCATCCATTAAACAAAGGTCACTATATACCATACAAGGCTGATCTTGTTGTTCTATTTTTTGAAGTGCACTAAAGCATTCTTCTAATTTGTTAGGATGCCATATATCATCCTGATCTGATAAAGCAAAGTAAAAGCCTGCAGGTAATTGGGTTATGCAGTGTATAAAGTTGCCAACTACGCCACGTCTTATATCATTTTTGATAAAAGTTATATGCCCTTCAGCTGCATATTTTTCTAATATTGTATGCGTTCCATCTTCGGATCCATCATCAGAAACAATAATTATTGTTGGCGGTAAAGATTGGCTTAGAATTGAATCTATTTGCTCACTAAGGTACAGGGCGCCATTATAGGTAGCCATTAAAACTGCTATTGATGGTATTTTACTATTTGTATTAAGCATCTCCTACTGTTTTTGTGGGTCTAAAATAGGAGATTAAAAAATTATTTTTAAATACAAAGAGTTGGATTGCAATATAAACTCCTGCGCAGCTAGCAATGCAAAGGCATGTATAGATATATATATCTTGAGCAACTACTTTGCAGACCATCGCAATTGGAATAAACGTGGCGCAAGCAATTAACGATTGCAATAGAAATTTCCAAGGGTACCGGAAAGAAAATAATTTATTGGTATAATAAAAATAAATTACCGTAACACTTATTTCGGTAATAATACAAATGACAGAAGCCCCCACTTCTTGATAGCGTGGCGTTAAAATAAAATTGAGTCCTCCACTAATGATTAAACCGGCAATCATTGCAATAAATACCTCTTTGGACTTGTCTGATGGAATGAGTATTTGAAACGCAAATAGATGACCAAATCCAATAATAAGTGGCAATATTGACATGATTTGCATAGGTACAATACTGTTTTCAAATTTATCACCAGAAAATATATGAATTATTTCTGGAGCTATAAGTATAGTGCCAATAGTTAGTGGTATGGTTAGGGCTACAATAAAATAAAATGAATCCTTTAAATTCTTTTGAACGGCCGTTAAATTTTTTTCTGCAAAATGCTTTGATAAAACGGGGATAAATACAGCGCCAACAGATGTTACAAATGGAAGCGTTAATTTGATAAACTTGATAGCTGCTGTATAATAGCCAACTGCAGTGGCGTTGGACAAAAAGCCTAGAAGTACCGTATCCCAAATCGTATACATACTTGAAGCCGCGGTGGCTCCAAAAATAAAGAGCAATGGTTTTAAATGTCTTGAAAACTCTAATTGATAGGGTATCCCTCTACTTTCATAACAAATAAGTATAAAACTGTATACCTGATTACCTAGTATTGTGAAAATTAAAACGCTTAAGTATATATACAAATCTGTAGGTGTTTTTACAAATAAGTACAACAAGCCTAGTGCCAATACTTTAACAAAAACGGATCGAATTGTAATTGTTTTAAAAGCGCCTTTCCCGACGTAATACCAGTCTGTGTAAGTGAAACTAAATAATACAAGTATGCCAGTAATGGTATAAATATTTTGTTGTGGCTCAAAATAGGGGATAAGTAAAATACTTACTAGATATAAGGTGCTGGCAATAAAACTTGTTAGAATAAAAATGGCGCTTAAAGAAATAAAAGTAGATTTTGTAGCTACTGGGTCGTTGTTTGCTTTTGCAATTTCTTTGATACCATATACGGGTATGCCTAAGGCTGCAAACATTGCAAAATATTGTGCATATGAAAAAATAAATTGCGCCTCACCAATGCCGTTTGGTCCCAATATCCTTGCTGCGTAAGGGAAACTAACAAGTGGAAATATGATATTAGATAAGGAGAGTAATATATTATAAACGATATTTTTTCTCATTAACCACTAGTTTTTAAGGGCAGAGATTTTTAAATTATCGATAGCCCAACTTCTAGCGCAGGTATCGTTTTTACCTCCACCTGCATCACTTAATGATAAGTCAAAAGAATTTAATTTGTGCTGCATAGTATGCACAATTTTGTATTTGCTGGTTCCCTTTTTTTCGTCTTTTAAGCTACAAACACCGGGTAGATAAATTTCTTGCGCATGGTTACCAGCAGGAAATGTAGGTCCCGAATTTAACCAATTAGGGTAGGCCTGAGGGGTATTGCTAAAATTTGAAAATCCAGTAAGCAGTCTATGCTGACCATCAAATGTCATCAACCACAAATCGTTTTTCCAAGAGTCATGCAAATACAAATCAAATTCTACTTTTATAATTGTATGTTCTGGAAGTTTATCTAGATGTAGGTCTATTCGGGTATTGTTAAATACCCCTAACATTTTTAGGTTTTTGTAGTTGGTAATTTTATTAAAAGGGAATATCCCAAAAGCAAAATCGCTTAACCAGCCTGCTGTTACAATCCCTTTTGGGTCGCCATTGTTAAAATTGTTATCATAAACAACAGTAATATCGGTTAAGTCTTTGGTACAACTTGTTAAAAGTATGAGTATGCCAGCTATTAGTGTACATAAGTGTTTGTGTTTAAAATAGTCCATATTCGTGCCAATTGTTCTCAAAAATAGCTAACCCATCTCATTTTAACCCTTTTTTTTGAACCCTATCCGTACCTTTATAGCCTAATACCCTTTTATGTCTGAATCTGCCCAAACTTCAAATATTGTTGTTAAAATAGTAAATGAGTCGGGCAACCCTTTGCCAGCTTATGCAACAGCAGGTTCTGCGGGTATGGATTTATATGCGCATTTACATAGTTCGGTAGTATTAGCACCCTTAGAGCGCAAGCTAATTCCTACCGGTTTATTTATAGAATTACCCACTGGGTACGAGGCCCAAATACGTCCACGCAGTGGGCTTGCATTAAAGCAGGGTATTACTTGTTTAAATTCGCCAGGAACCATCGATGCCGATTATAGGGGTGAAATTGGAGTAATACTTATTAATCTTTCTAGCGAAATACAAGTCTTAAATAGTGGCGACCGAATTGCGCAAATGGTGATAGCCCCCGTTATGCAAATTAGTTGGGAGTCAGCAACGGAGCTTACAATTACCAATAGAGGAATAGGTGGGTTTGGAAGCACGGGTAAATAATAATTAACAATATTTAGTAACACATCGCTTGTTTATGAAAATAAAAATTGGTTTTTTAGTACTGCTCGTATCCGTAATGGTTTCTTGTAGAACTGTAAAAAAAGTGGAAGGTATACAGGAAGCCTTGTCTAAAAAAGATACTGCACAAATAGTAGTGGTGAACACCATTTCGGTATTAGACTCAGTAGCCATTGTTAGGGACATTATGGACAAAGTGGAACAGCATAAAATTAATTTCAAAACCTTTAATGCTAAAATAAAAGTCGAATACCAAGGGGTCGAAAAAAAGGACAATTATACCGTGTACTTAAGCATGGCAAAAGACTCCGTTATACTTATTAGAGTAAAAGGAACCTTTTTAGGTATTGCCGCAGAAGGCCTGCAGGCAAAGGTTACAAGAGATAGCGTGGTGCTGGTGCAAAAAGTTGGAGACAAGTCGGTAACTAAAAGATCTATTGCGTATTTGCAAGAAATAACAGAAATACCTTTTGATTTCAAGTCGTTGCAAGACCTATTAATAGGTAATCCTATTTTTCTTAGCAATAACCTGGTGTCTTATAAGGCCAACGGCAATCAACTACTTGTAACCATAGTTGGTGAGTTATTTAAAAATCTCATTAATATAGATAATAGTACACAGCGTATTTTATTTTCTAAACTCAACGATGTTAATGCGCTTCGCAACCGTAGTTGCGATATATCCTATGGAAATTATCAGCCACTGGCTGGTAGTTGGTTTGCTGCGGACCGCAAAATATCCATGTCGGAGAAGTCTAAACTCGACATATTTTTAGATTTTAAGGAGTTCTCGATAGACGATCCTATTAAATATTCGTTTGAAATACCTAAAAACTATAAGAAAAAGTAATTTCTGGCACATTTTGCCGTTAATAGTAATATATACGTTTAAACCAGACCCTAGATGACCCTGCAACGCTTTATTTTTTTAGTAGTTTTTTTGATGACGGTACTAGGCGCTTCTGCGCAACAGTCCCGCGAAGAACTGCAAAAAAAGGAGCAGGAGCTTAAAAAAGAGCTCTCCGATTTAAATAAGCAGCTATCTGAAACACAAAAAAACAAAAAACTTTCTTTAAACGAACTAGCACTTATTAAGCGCAAAGTAGCCAAACGTGAAGAGTTGGTACGTGGCATCAACAATCAAATTAACGATCTAGATAATACCATTTTTTTAAATGAAATGGATATTCACAGGCTTCGTAAAGAACTAGATACCCTAAAATTAAAATACGCTAAGAGTATTGTTTTTGCATACAAAAGCAGAGGCAGTTACGAATACCTTAACTTTTTATTTTCGGCACGTAATTTTAATGACGCCATTAAGCGAATGGCCTATTTAAAAAGTTACAGACAAAACAGAGAAACCCAAGCAATTGCCATTTCTCAATCTCGAACCATGCTCACACAAAAAGTAGACGTTCTTAATATTAATAAAAAAGATCGCATGGTTACACTTACGGCGCAAAGTGAACAATTGAAAGTCTTACAAGAGGATAAAAAAGCCCAGGACAAAGTGGTGGCGCAGTTAAAAGGTCAGGAGTCGGTTATTGCCAAGCAAATTAAAGACAAAGAAAAGCAGCGTGTGCGCATGCAGCAGGCGGTGATGGCCATTATTAAAAGAGAAATTGATGAAGCCGCGCGTAAAGATAAAATTGCCAAACAAAAAGCAATGGATGACGCCAAAAAAAATGCGGCATCAGCTACTGCAAAAAATAACACTACAGATAATTCTGTAAAAAATAATTCGACTACAAATACAACTAAAAACAATGAACCTATTGTGCTTGCTAAGGCAGGTTCACGTCCATATTCTCCATTTGAATCTACCGAAGAAGGCCGCGAAACATCCATGCACTTTGAGCAAAACAAAGGCCGCTTGCCTTGGCCAGTAGATCGTGGTAATGTGTTTATTGAATTTGGTGTATCAACGGTGCCTGGTACCAAGCTTAAGCAAAATTCGGATGGCATACATATTGCATTACCAGAAGGATCTGCAGTAAAATCAATTGCAGACGGTGAAGTATCTTATGTAGGAGAAGTAAATGGCGACCAGGTTGTTATGGTGCGTCACGGTAAATATTTTACGGTGTACCAACAACTTTCTAGCGCTAGTGTTAGCGTTGGTAAAGAGGTAAAAGCAGGATCTATGTTAGGTCGCTCAGGTAAAAGTATTGATGGAGAAGGCAGTATTATATTTACCATCAATAACGAGCGCGGTGTTCCTTTAAATCCGGACCAGTGGCTCAGGCCGCGTAGATAAATGTTTGCGTTGCAGTTAACTACCTGCTATTACTCCGTAGCCGCCGCCGCGCCATGAATGGCTTTTTTCCATCCTTTAATAAGTGCACTTGTTGTTTCTGGTGTTTGCGTCGGTTCAAATACTTTTTCTATTTGCCACTGCGCCGCAATATCATCTAGCGAGTTCCAATAACCAACTGCAAGCCCCGCTAAATAAGCAGCACCTAGTGCCGTTGTTTCTGTAATAGTGGGTCTAATTACTTTAGTATGCAAAATATCTGATTGAAATTGCATCAGCATATTATTAGCTGTTGCCCCACCATCTACACGTAATTCTTTAATGGTAATGCCCGAATCTTTTTCCATCGCATTTAAAACATCCATGGTCTGATAGGCAATGCTATCAAGGGATGCGCGTGCTATATGTCCTCTGGTGGTGCCACGCGTAATGCCAACAATGGTACCTCTTGCATGCTGGTTCCAATAAGGTGCGCCAAGACCTGCAAAAGCAGGTACTACATATACGCCGTCGGTGCCATTTACCGTAGCTGCTAAACTTTCGATTTCTGATGCGGTTCTAATAATTTGTAATCCATCACGTAACCACTGTACAACAGCGCCCGCAATAAACACAGATCCTTCTATTGCATACTCCGTAACGCCATTAATTTGCCACGCAATCGTAGTAAGCAAATGATGATGTGATGTTACTGCTTTAGTGCCCGTATTCATGAGCATAAAACAACCCGTACCATAAGTATTTTTTACCATGCCCGGCTGCGTACATTGTTGACCAAATAGCGCTGCCTGCTGATCACCCGCAATACCTGCAATTGGGATGCTATGCGCGGCTAACATATGCTTCGTGTGTCCGTATATTTCTGAACTACTTTTTACTTCAGGCAATATGTTTTTTGGAATGTCTAAAAGTGCTAGTAATTCTTCATCCCAACTAAGTGTATGAATATTAAATAGGAGGGTGCGTGATGCATTGGAAACATCTGTGGCGTGCACTTTTCCGCCCGTTAATTTCCACAACAACCAACTATCAATAGTTCCAAAACAAAGAAGTCCTGCTGCTGCTTTTTCACGTACCCCTTCTACATTATCTAGTATCCATTTTAATTTGGTACCAGAAAAATAGGCGTCAATAACAAGTCCTGTTTTTGCTTGAATAGTTGCAGCGTGGCCCGCGGTTTTTAATGTGTCACAATAGTTTGCAGTACGCCTATCTTGCCACACAATAGCATTATAAATAGGTTGTCCCGTTTGTTTATCCCATACCACGGTTGTTTCGCGCTGGTTGGTAATGCCAATCGCTGCAATTTGCGAAGCGTCAAGCCCAGCAAGTATAATAGCCTCTGAAGCAACACCAATTTGTGTGCTCCAAATTTCGTTGGCATCATGTTCTACAAGTCCGGCCTCCGGAAATATTTGTGTAAATTCTTTTTGCGCGGTAGCTAAAATTTCTCCTGCTTTATTAAAAATAATAGCTCTACTAGAAGTAGTGCCTTGGTCTAAAGCCAAAATATATTTGTTCATAATAGACGTTAATAATTGTTACGAAATAAAATATTATGCGATAAGCATAAAAACATATGCGGCTAGTACAGCGCCAATAATAGGTCCTAACACAGGCACCCATGCATAGGTCCAATCACTTCCGCCTTTATTTTTAATAGGTAAAATGGCGTGCATAATACGTGGTCCTAAATCTCTGGCGGGGTTAATGGCATAACCAGTGGGTCCACCCATGCCAAGGCCTATACCCAGCACTAAAATTGAAACAGGAAGTGCGTCCATTGCTCCATTGCTTTGTGACGGAGCAGTTATATAAAAAACGCCCAGCATAAATGTAAAAGTGGCAATCGCTTCCGATAATAAATTTTTAAATGGATCTTTAATACACGCAGATGTGCAAAATACCCCCAGCTTAGTGGCGGCATCTGAACTTTCGTTAAACTGCTGAAGATGTGCCAGCCATGCTAAAAAAGCCCCAATCATGGCGCCCAGCATTTGAGCTAGCAAATAAGAGGGCACGAGGCTCCAATCAAATTTACCCGCTACCGCTAAACCAATGGTAACTGCCGGGTTTAAATGCGCCCCACTAATGCTGCTACTGGCATAAACACCTACAAAAACCGCTGCAAACCAACCAAATGTAACGGCCAAATAGCCGGATCCGTTTCCTTTGGTTTTGGGTAAAGCTACATTGGCAACCACGCCCGTACCAATGGTTAAAATGAGGGCTGTGCCTAGTACTTCTGCTAAAAATGGGGACATACACTTGATTTTTTGACAAATTACAATTTTTAGTCAATTTTTCCTTTTTTTCTCAACTCCTAATCCTTACCTTTGCGCCCAAATCTGAAACCCTGGTTTACACCCAGTTTTTAGGTCTAAAAACATATTTAAAAAACCCTTTTATACTTCAATAGTATGGCTACAAACGGTAAGATTAAACAGATCATTGGTGCGGTAGTTGACGTGCATTTTCCGGACAAAACATTACCAGAAATTTACAACGCACTTGAAATCACCAGAGAAGGTGGTGAAAAGTTAGTACTCGAAGTGCAACAGCACCTTGGTGAAGACAGCGTTCGTACCATTGCGATGGACGGAACTGATGGTCTTGTAAGAGGTATGGAAGTGGTTGATACAGGAAAAGCAATTGCTATGCCAGTTGGTGAAGGTATCAACGGTCGTTTATTTAACGTAACCGGTGATGCTATCGATGGTCTTCCGCAAGTAAGTAAAGAGGGTGGTCGTCCTATTCACAACAAGCCGCCGTTATTTGAAAACCTAAGTACTGCAACAGAAGTGTTGTTTACAGGTATCAAGGTAATTGACCTTATTGAGCCATATGCAAAAGGTGGTAAAATTGGTTTGTTTGGTGGTGCGGGTGTAGGTAAAACAGTATTGATTCAAGAGTTAATCAACAATATCGCAAAAGGACACGGTGGTTTATCCGTGTTTGCGGGTGTGGGCGAAAGAACACGTGAAGGAAATGACTTATTACGTGAAATGATTGAAGCAGATATCATGAAATATGGTGACGCTTTCAAACATAGCATGGAAGAAGGCGGATGGGATTTATCTAAAGTAGACATGAATGAATTAAAAGATTCAAAAGCTACTTTCGTATTTGGTCAAATGAACGAACCTCCAGGTGCACGTGCGCGTGTGGCCCTTTCAGGTTTAACAGTTGCCGAATATTTCCGTGATGGAGATGGTACAGGAAAAGGAAAGGATATCTTATTTTTCGTAGATAATATATTTCGTTTTACGCAAGCAGGTTCTGAGGTATCGGCTCTGTTGGGTCGTATGCCATCTGCGGTAGGTTATCAACCAACCCTTGCTACCGAAATGGGACTCATGCAAGAGCGTATTACCTCCACTAAAAATGGTTCTATTACTTCGGTACAAGCGGTTTACGTACCTGCCGATGACTTAACGGATCCAGCGCCAGCAACAACGTTTGCGCACTTAGATGCTACAACTGTGTTGTCTCGTAAGATTGCCGATTTAGGAATTTATCCTGCGGTAGACCCTCTAGATTCTACATCACGTATCTTAACGCCAACAGTAGTTGGTGAAGCACACTACGATTGTGCTAACCGCGTAAAATTAATCTTACAACGTTACAAAGAACTACAAGATATCATTGCTATTTTAGGTATGGATGAATTATCTGAAGAAGATAAAATGACCGTAAAACGCGCACGTAAAGTTCAGCGTTTCTTATCGCAGCCTTTCCACGTTGCAGAACAATTTACGGGTTTAAAAGGGGTATTTGTAAGCATCGAAGATACCATCCGCGCATTCAATTCAATTATGGATGGCGATGTAGATGATTATCCAGAAGCAGCCTTTAACTTAGTGGGTACTTTAGAAGATGCCATCGAAAAAGGTAAAAAATTAATGGCAGCTGCAAACGCGTAAGCATCTTTAAAAAAAGGATATGCAATTAGAAATATTAACACCCGAGAAAAAATTATATAGCGGCGAAGTGTATGGTGTTCAATTACCTGGTGTTTCTGGTTTATTTGAAATACTAGATAAACACGCGCCTCTTGTAAGTGCACTTGGAACAGGAAATGTTAAAGTATTAAAAGACAAATCAGCAACCGAAAACTATTCTATCAAAAGTGGTTTTGTAGAGGTAGCAAACAATAAAGTAACCGTGCTTGTAGAAGGCGCATCGGCAGTTTAAATAGTTGTTGTTTAACATAAATGTATGCTAAAGCACTCCACAATGGGGTGCTTTATTTTTTTTGCCCGATATTTGTATCCTCATGAAACGCAGTTTTCGCATCATCATTGTTTTAATTGGACTTTCTATTGGAGGTCTCTTTTTGTTGCAAGCATCTTGGCTAAGCAACTTATTAGAGATTACAGAAGTGCAACTGGTAAACAAAGTAAATGAGGCGGGGGTAAATGTGGTCAATGATTTTAAGGCCCGCATTTATAATGGTCAACCGGGTACACGACCTAAAAAAGGGGGGCTTACATTTAATGGTGAACTGCATTTGCATCCATTTAGACCCCCTACTGTAGAAGACTATTTTACTCCAGATCAGGTAAAAGAAAAAATAGCAAATGCTTTTAGTGCAACTGGGTTCAAAAATTTAAATTTTGAATTTGCAATAACCAACACTTTTGATGAGTATGAAATGGCAACTACAGAATTTCGTACAGAATATTGGGACACTGTAAACAACAGAATATTTTATATAGCCATTATTCCAGAAACAGGTACCGATTACGAAGGGCTCAGTCCTTTTGAAAAATTAATTATTGTAGTTCCAGATTATAAAAGTCAAGTATGGGCATCTTTAAAATGGGTATTACTTGGTGCCATTACTTTTATGATAGTAATTTTGGCGGCGTTTTTTGTTACGATACGTTCACTCATTATTCAGAAAAAACTCTCTGAAATTAAAAGTGATTTCATCAACAACATGACCCACGAATTTAAAACGCCGATTGCTACTATTTCACTAGCTGTAGATGCTATGCGTAACGAAAAAGTACAGGCCAGCTCCGAAAAGATGGACTACTTTAGTGGCATTATAAAGGACGAAAATATTAGGATGAACAAGCATGTAGAAACCATACTACAAGCGGCTCATATGGATAGAGAGGAGTTAAAGTTAAACCCTGTTTCACTTCATTTACACAAACTTATCGTAGGTGCTATAGACAATCATCAACTGCAACTCAAAGAAAAAAATGGCGAAGTGATTTTTCATTTAGATGCCTCTCCAGATGTGATTGTTGCCGACGAAATACATTTCTCCAATTTAATTTCGAATCTCATAGATAACGCTATAAAATACGCAGCAGCGTCACCTGTTATTACCATTAATACCTACACAAAAGGAGATACTATTTTTGTTACAGTAGCAGATAATGGTATTGGTATGAACGACGAAACACAAAAGCGCATTTTTGAAAAGTTTTATAGAGCACATACGGGTAATTTACACAACGTAAAAGGTTTTGGCCTTGGAATGAGTTATGTAAAAACAGTGATTGATGCCCACAAAGGCAGCATTCGTGTTGCAAGTAAATTAGGAGAGGGTAGTGTGTTTACTGTGCAAATGGATCTAGCCAAATAAGGCAGCCATCTCCATAGCTTAAAAATCTAAAATTATTTTGTAGTGCGTAATTGTACATGGACTTCCAGTTTCCGTTGGTAATGGCGGCTACTAGTAAGAGCAGGGTAGATTGTGGCTGATGAAAATTAGTGATAAGCCCATGGGTAATTTTAAAGCGGTAGCCTGGCGCAATAATAATTTGCGTTTTAGTTAATAAGCGTTCTAGTTTGTTTTGCTCAAGCCAATTGCACAGGACATCAAGGGCTGCAGCCGTTGAAGGGAGCTCGTTTTGCGGCATTAACTCGTATGGGTCCCACTGCGCAACGGATAGGTTTTCTGAAGTTAGATTTTGAGTGTTATTTGCGACTTTATTTGCAGCAATAATTTTTACACCCATCCAATATAAACTTTCTAATGTTCGAAGCGATGTAGTGCCTACTGCAATTATTTTTTTTATGTTTTGGCCAGAAATGGATTGCCCATGAAAAATAAAATTATCGCGAAGCATTTGTATAAAACTAGTACGCACATCAATAAATTCTGCGTGCATTTCATGATCTTCCATCCGTGCAGCTTTTACTGGTTTAAAAGTGCCAGCGCCCACATGTAGTGTTACAAAATCTTTTGTAATATTTTTTGTAGCTAACGTATTAAATAGTGCTGGCGTAAAATGCAAACCAGCCGTAGGTGCTGCTACAGAGCCTTCTGCCACTGCGTATACGGTTTGGTAACGCTCTTTATCATTGGCTTCAACGGCTCTATTAAAATAAGGCGGTAATGGAATATTGCCAACCACTTCTAATACTTCTGCAAAACTTTGCGCTTCGTTATCCCATTCAAATTGAATTAAATAATTGTCGTTAAGTGTACTATGTTTTGTTGCAGTAAGTATATGGTTATTTCCGTATCTTATTTGTAGTGATCCTTCTTTCCATTTTTTTGCACCACCAATTAAACAACCCCACAACACTTGTTTTTTTGCAAGCATTGCCGTTGTAATGTCTTTATACATGCTTGCGGGTTCCAAACAAAAAATTTCAATTACAGAACCACTTTCTTTTGTAAAAAATAAACGAGCAGCAACTACTTTGGTATCATTGTGTACGAGTAGCGTGCCACTTGGAAGTACTTCATATAGTTTAGCATACGTCGTTTCTGAGATTTTTGCCACTCGCTCGCTAGCGATCGCATCCGCCCCATTCGGTCCCGTTTCGCCCGCCCCATACACCAAAAGCTTACTTGCATCTCGCTGTTCGAGCGGGTAGCTCGCTATTTTACTAGCTGGCAAATCGTAGGTGAAATCTAATATAGAGAGGTATTTGGGGTGCATTTGGAGGCAAAGTTGCAGCTTTTTAAGCTACTATCCACAGAAAAGTGGGGTTATCCACAGTAATTAACAGGGGTTTTCACTAAAAACACACCCTAAAACCCTACAAATCAATCGTAGCAAAGCCCTTGGTGCTGTATAATTCTGTGGATTAATTGTGCGTTTTTGCTTTTGGGTTGAAAGTGGGAAAAAGTGTTATTTTGTGTCAACAAGTGGTAATTATTAACCAAAGTTATTAACCAATGAACGGATTTCACGGAGAATATGAAGCAACGGTCGATGCAAAGGGTCGCTTCCTTATTCCGGGTGGGCTAAAAAAACAGCTACCGGAAGGGGAGGGTCGCTTTATTTTAAGCCGTGGCTTTGAAAAATGTCTCACGTTATATCCGATTGCAAGTTGGGAAAAGATTGTGGCCAAGATTAGCCAGTTAAATGATTTCGACCCTAAAGTACGTCAGTTTCGCAGACAGTTTTTGGGTGGTGCAACAGAAATAGAGCTAGACAATGCTGGCCGTATGTTGCTTCCTCCATCACTTCGCGAATTTGCCGGGCTCGCTAAAGACATTGTTTTAGCAGCTGCTCTTGACCGTTTCGAGATCTGGGATGCTAGTAAGTACAAACAGCTCTTTGAGGATTTCTCTCCAGAGGCCTTTAGTGAATTGGCCCATGAAGTGATGACCAGTAATGACAAAAAAGATTAAGGATTTATGGAACAAGGACATGCCAATCAAGGTTACCACATTCCTGTCCTTTATCATGAAATCTTACAAGGCTTGCACATTAAGCCTGATGGAATTTATGTCGACTGCACTTTTGGGGGTGGGGGTCATAGCGCAGGTATTTTATCTCAACTCAATGAGAAAGGTAAATTATTTGCATTTGATCAGGACACCGATGCAAAACGCAACGTTATGGATGACGCGCGCGTTGTTTTCATTCCAGAAAACTTTAGTAACCTCCAACGCTTTTTGCGTTTACACAAAGTAACAGGTGTTGATGGCATTTTAGCCGATTTAGGCGTAAGTAGTCATCAATTCGATAAAGGTGATCGTGGATTTTCTATTCGCTTTTCTGGTCCGCTAGATATGCGTATGGATCAACGACAAGCTTTATCAGCCGAGGACGTTGTTCGAAATTATACGGCTGCTCAACTACATAAAATGTTTGAGCAGTATGGTGAAGTCACCAATTCAAAAACACTTGCAGCATATATTGTTACTGCACGTGCGCATGTTTCGGTTACCACCATCGAACAATTTAAATCGCTCATTGCTCCAGTGGTAAAGGGGAATCCCAATAAGTATTTGGCTCAAGTTTTCCAGGCCTTAAGAATGGAAGTGAACAACGAAATGGGTGCATTGGAATCAATGCTCAGTCAGGTTCCTGACGTGCTCAACCCTGGTGGCCGTGTGGCTATCATCACTTTTCACTCGATTGAAGACAGGATGGTAAAAAACTTTTTCCGTCAAGGGAGTTTTGTAGAAACACCTAGTCACCCTTTTTTGCCTGATATCAAAGAAGACGTGTTTACAGTGATTACGAAAAAGCCAATTACCGCTACAGATGAAGAACTAAAAAATAACACAAGAAGTAGAAGCGCCAAATTAAGGATCGCAGAAAAAATTTAAAAGAAAGCCGTGAGCGAACAACCAATAAATAATGCTGGTAATAGTAAAAATCCGCTGAAAGGATTATTGAATTATCAGTGGATCGCTAATAATATTCCTTTCTTTTTATTTATTTCTTTATTGGCCGTACTCTATATCGCAAATGGTCATATGGCCGACCGCGCTATTAGGAATATGAATACCACAACCAAAGAAATTAAAGAGTTACAGTTCGAATACAAGACTATAAAAGGTGAAGTGATGTTTAAAAGTGAAGAAAATCAAGTGATTAAAGCCACTGAACCTTTAGGTCTAAGAGTTGCCAAAGACTTACCTCAAAGATTACAAGTAGAAAAAATACCAGTAACCACAAAAAAATAAGCGCGCCGCAATGGATATCAAAAAAGACATATTATGGAGAGTTTATTTAAGCTTCCTATTTGTTGTGATTGTGTCTGCAGCCATTATTGGTAAAGGTTTTTACATTCAACAAGTGCAAGGGAAATTTTGGAGAAGCATGAGCGATAGCCTTCACCAACACATTGCAGACATTGATTCTGAGCGTGGTACCATTTACTCTGAAGATGGTCAAATGTTAAGTACCAGCGTTCCGCAGTTTGATATTTACATGGATTTTAGAGTAGAGCCATTGCACGTAAACAACGGTTATTTATTTAGAGAGCATATCGATTCTCTTAGTTATTATATGTCAGATTTATTTAAAGATCAATCTGCAGATGAGTACAAGTCAATATTTGTTCAAGCCTACAAAAACAATGAAGGCTACTATTTACTGAAAAAGAAAATCTCATTTAGAGAATACCAAAAAATTCAAACCTTCCCTTTATTTAAATTAGGCCGGTATAAAAGCGGTATGATTTCCGTAGAAAAATCGATCCGTTTAAATCCTTACAAATCTTTAGCATACCGTACCATTGGTCTTGCACGCGAGAATAACAAAGTAGGTTTAGAATATAGTTACGACAGCGTTTTGCGAGGTGTAAATGGCAAACAGCTGGTGCGAACCATTGCTGGTGGAGTAGGCGTACCATTAGATGCGGATACCTACGAAATTGAACCAGAAAATGGAAAAGATGTAGTAAGTACCATTGATGTATTCATTCAGGAAGTAGTAGAAAATGCACTTCAAAAAATGATGATCAAAAATGAAGCAGAGCATGGTACTGCTATTGTATTAGAAGTTAAAACGGGTAAAGTAAAAGCCATCGCTAATTTAGGTCGCGGACAAGATGGTAACTATTACGAAAATTATAATTACGCCATCACGCCATCAGAGCCAGGATCAACTTTTAAACTCGCTACATTGCTTGCTTTATTAGAAGATAAAAAAGTAGGCCTCAATAATATGGTTAATATTTCTGGGGGCACCTGGAAAGTGGCTGGTCAAACTGTTTACGATAGTGAAAATCATGGCAGTGCAGATGTTACGGTGCAACATGCTTTTGAATTAAGTTCTAATGTAGCCATGGCTAAAATGGCAGTACAACATTATAGTAGTAATCCAATGCAGTTTATCAACCACCTCAAAAAAATGGGGATGGATAATCCAACTGGTATTGATTTAGCGGGCGAAGGGCGCCCACTTATTTATAAGCCTGGTCATAAATTATGGGGGCCTTCAACAATTCCTTGGATGGCTTTTGGATATAACTTACTTGTAAGTCCTTTGCAAACGGCCAACTTGTACAATGCAATAGCAAACAATGGAAAAATGACGAAACCTTATTTAGTTTCTGCCATACAAGAAGAAGGTATGTTGTTAAGAGAAATTCAGCCAAAAGTAGTTGCTGAAAAAATTTGTAGTGATCAAACCCTTGCTGCCTTAAAGACTTGTTTAGAAGGTGTTTGTATACAAGGAACGGCTGCTACATTATTTAAAGGAACCCCTTACAAAGTTGCAGGCAAAACAGGAACTGCGCTGATTGCCAATGGCAATAAAGGCTACGCCGATAAAATTTATCAATCATCATTTGCTGGCTATTTTCCTGCCGATAATCCACAATACACTTGTATTGTAGTGATTAAAAACAAGCCGCATGCAGTTCAATTTTTTGGTGCAGCTGTTGCAGGTCCAGTGTTTAAAGAAATTGCGGATCGTTTGTATAGTGCATCTGTAAAGCAAGCGCCAATAGCTAAAACAATGCCAAAACCTGATAGCAATGTGTATATATATAAAGGCTATAAGCAAGACGTTGCTACAATTGCAAAAAAATTAAAACTTCCTTTTGTAGATTCTAGTTTAATTGTAGACGAGTGGGCTACAATCTCGCACGCGCCTGCAGCTGGTTTATTGAAGAGTATTAAAATAGACCAAAAAACAATGCCATCTCTTGTTGGTCTTGGATACAAAGACATGATTTATATCTGCGAATCGGCAGGATTAAAAGTATATACACAAGGCCGTGGAAAAGTAACAACACAATCTATTTTACCAGGGCAAGTATTTGTAAAAGGACAACAAATTCAAATCGCACTTAATTAAAGTATCATGCATATTTTACAAGACATATTATATAAGGTGCACTTACTAGAGGTAGTAGGTGTTACTGATATAGCTGTGTCTAGTATTGCAATTGATTCTCGAAAAGTAATAAAAGGAACTGCATTTATTGCGATTAATGGGGTGGCTAAAGATGGACATCATTATATTGAAAAAGCCATTGAGTTGGGTGCAAAAGTAATTGTGTGTGAAAACATGCCAGCTTTACTTGTAAATGGCGTTACGTATATTAAAGTTGCAAATACACAGGAGGCTGTTGCGTATATGGCACATCAGTTTTATGATGCACCTTCTACAAAAATTAAGTTGGTTGGTGTTACGGGTACCAATGGTAAAACCACGATCGCTACATTATTATTTAAATTATTTTCTGAGCTGGGTTATACCTGTGGGCTAGTGTCTACCGTGCAAAACCAAATTGGAGATCAAATTATACCTGCTACACATACAACACCAGATGCGGTTAGCTTAAACGAATTACTAAATACCATGGTAGACGCGGGTTGTACCCATGTGTTTATGGAATGTAGTAGTCATGCAGTGCACCAGCACCGTATAACGGGGTTGCAATTTACAGGAGCGTTGTTTAGCAATATCACGCATGATCATTTAGATTATCATAAAACTTTTGAAGCGTATATCGCTGCTAAAAAAGGATTCTTTGATGCATTACCTGCAACAGCATTTGCTATTTCTAATGCAGATGATAAGCGCGGCGAAGTGATGCTTCAGAATACAAAAGCTAAAAAACACTATTACGGTTTAAAAACTAGCGCTAACTATAAAGGTAAAATTTTAGAAAATGCACTTACTGGACTTGTAATGCTTGTCAATGAAATTGAAGTTCATTTTAGATTAATAGGAGAGTTTAATGCCTACAATTTATTAGCCGTTTACGGTGCTGCTGTAAACCTTGGTATCGAAAGTAGTGCAGCGCTAACTACATTATCTATGTTAGCTGGTGCAGAGGGTAGGTTTGATTATATTATTAGCAACAAGCAAGTGATTGGTATTATTGATTATGCGCATACACCAGATGCTTTAGAAAATGTATTAGCAACCATTAAAAAATTACGCAAAGGGTATGAGCAAGTTATTACTGTTGTGGGTTGTGGTGGCGATAGAGACAAAACCAAGCGTCCTATCATGGCTCAAACAGCTTGCGATTTAAGTGACAAAGTTATTTTAACATCAGATAATCCACGTACCGAAGATCCAGCACAGATTATTGCTGATATGGAAGTTGGATTAAATACAGCAGCAAAAAGAAAATACATTTCAATTATTGACAGAAAAGCAGCCATTAAAGCAGCTGTTGAATTTGCAAAGCCGGAAGATATTGTTTTAGTAGCTGGTAAAGGACATGAAAAATACCAAGAAATCAATGGTGTAAAACACCCATTTGATGATAAAGCAATTTTATTGACATTCTTTAATGATAAAGATTAATAAGCCACTATGTTATACCAATTATTTACATGGCTAAAACAAGAATTTAACTTACCTGGTGCAGGTATGTTTCAGTTTTTGACATTTAGAATTGCAATGGCGGTTTTGTTGTCTTTGGTAATTGCCACTGTATTTGGTAAAAAAATTATTGAATTTTTACAAAAAAAGCAAATTGGTGAAACCGTTAGAGAGCTTGGTTTACAGGGTGAGCAACAAAAAAAAGGCACACCTACTATGGGTGGAATTATTATTTTATTAAGCATTCTTATACCTACCTTATTATTTGCCAACCTCGATAAAGTGTATATCCGTTTAATGATTTTGTGCACGGTATGGTTAGGTGTTATTGGTTTTTTAGATGATTATTTTAAAATTAAATCACGAAGAGACGCGCAAAAAAAAGGTGAAGCTTACAAGAAAAAAGACAGTGACGGACTTGCCGGTATTACTAAAATTATTGGACAGGTAGGCCTTGGTATTATCATTGGCGTTAGTTTATATTTTAGTAACGCTGTTACCGTAGAAAGAGAGATTATTACGGCCCCAGATGTAACTCAATCTTTGGTATCGTATTCTGGCGCAGTAACACTTCAAAAAGGCGAGCGTTTAGCTAAAGATTCTAATGTTATTGTTCGTATAATTAATGGGGTAGAGCGCCGTTATGTAAAAGTAAAAACGCCAATCACTTCTATTCCGTTTGTAAAAAATCACGAGTTTAATTATAGCAAACTAATTAGCTGGATGGGTCCGGGTGCCGAAAAATACACATGGATCATTTACATTTTTGTAGTGACATTTATTATTACAGCCGTTTCCAATGGTGCTAATATTACAGATGGCCTAGATGGCCTAGCAGCGGGCGTGAGTGCCATTATTGGCATGGCCCTTGGCGTTTTTGTTTACGTGAGTGGTAACTATGTCATGGCCGATTATTTAAACGTCATGTACATTCCTAATTTAGGGGAGTTGTCCATTTTTGTGGGTGCATTTGTGGGAGCTTGTATTGGGTTTTTATGGTACAATGCCTATCCAGCACAAGTGTTTATGGGTGATACGGGAAGCCTTGCATTGGGTGGTATCATTGCTTCACTTGCCATTATTGTTAGAAAAGAATTACTCATTCCTATTTTTTGTGGTGTGTTTTTAATTGAATTATTAAGTGTGATGATTCAAGTAAGTTATTTCAAGTACACCAAGAAAAAATTTGGCGAAGGGAAGCGTGTGTTTTTGATGAGTCCATTACATCATCATTATCAGAAAAAAGGGTTTCATGAAAGTAAGATTGCTGTGCGTTTTTGGATTATGACCATTTTATGTGTGGTACTTGCCATTCTTACTTTAAAAATGAGATAAACATGCAGCATTTTCTAGTGGTTTTGGGTAGCGGAGAAAGTGGTGTTGGCGCAGCACTGCTAGGAAAGCAAAAAGGGTATGATGTATTTGTTTCTGATGCAGGAAACATTGCAGTACGTTACAAAAAAGAGCTCATTGACAATGGTATCGAATTTGAAGAAGGACAACATTCTGCTGCGCGCATACTAACTGCTACAGAAGTGATGAAGAGTCCTGGCATTCCGGAAAAAAATGAAATGGTAAAACAAATCAGAGCTAACGGGATACCAGTGATATCTGAAATTGAACTGGCTTTTAGATTTAAAGGGGACAGTAAAATTGTTGCCATTACAGGTAGCAATGGAAAAAGTACCACCACCGCACTCATGTATCATATCTGCAAAACAGCAGGACTTGATTGTGCAATGGTAGGCAACATTGGATACTCTTTTGCAAAGCAAATTGCAGAAGCGCCCAAAGCCCTTTATGTAGCAGAGATTAGTTCTTTCCAATTAGATGATATCAAAACGTTTAGACCCGATGTAAGTGTTTTATTAAATATTACAGAAGATCATCTAGACAGGTATAATTATCAATTTGAAAATTATATCAAAAGCAAATTTAAAATTATTGAAAACCAAACCAATCAAGACTTTTTCATCTATTGTGCAGATGACGATACCATTACTAACCATTTATCCTTACTAACCTTTCACCCTAACCCATTACCATTCTCTATGAAACAAGAAATTAAAAAAGGCGGCTACATCAAAGGCGATCAAATGATGCTTAGAATTCAAGAAGAGCGCGTAAGTATGAGCATTTATGATTTTGCTTTAAAGGGTAAACACAATCAATACAATACCATGGCAGCAGGCATTGCAGCAACAACCCTTGGCATACGCAAGGAAAAAATTAGAGAAGCGGTGAGCAATTTTCATAGCCTCGAACATCGTATGGAATTTGTAGCTATGGTACGTGGTATTGAATTTATCAACGACAGTAAGGCTACCAATGTAAATAGTACATGGTATGCACTCGAGAGTTTGACAAATCCTACTGTACTTATTTTAGGGGGTGTAGACAAGGGGAATGACTATTCTTTAATTGAAGAGTTGGTATCAGAAAAAGTTAAGGCAGTTGTGTGTATGGGTACCGATAATAAAAAAATTATCGAAGCATTTAAAGGTAAGGTTGCAGTTATTGAAGAAGCAGATAGTGCATCAAGCGCTGTGCTTACTGCTTTTAAATTAGCGTCTAAAGGAGATACGGTTTTATTAAGTCCAGCTTGTGCAAGTTTTGATTTATTCAAAAATTACGAAGATCGTGGAAAACAATTTAAAGACGCTGTAAAAGCATTGTAATTATTTTAGAATAACGCCCTGCAAACAATATTATGCTCAATCAAAATTCAGATACTTTATTTTCTCAAATACCAACGGTAGAGGGGGTAAAAACACAACTAGTTACAAAAACCAGGGGTGATAAATATATCTGGGGAATTGTAGTGCTATTGTCTTTGATTTCTATACTTGTAGTGTACAGTGCTACTGGCTCACTAGCCTATAAAATGTATAAAGGCAACACCAATGTGTATTTGTTCAAGCAAATATCATTTACACTTATTGGACTTACATTGACTTATTTTTTACACCGTGTCAACTATTCGGTGTTTTCTAAAGTGGCTACTATTTTGTATTTTATTTCATTGCCACTTTTGGTGTATACCTTATTTTTTGGTGCACAAATAAATGATGGTAGTAGATGGATTAAGTTACCTATTATTCAGTTGACCATTCAAACTTCTGATTTTGCAAAGCTTGCCTTGTTTATGTTTATTTCAAGAACATTGAGCAAGAAACAAGACGTTATTAAAGATTTTAAAAAAGGTTTCTTACACGTAATCTGGCCTGTATTAGCTACCTGTGCCCTTATATTACCGGCTAACTTATCCAATGCATTATTAACAGGTGCTACATCATTACTACTCATGTTTATTGGCCGAATTAGTATGAAGCATATTATGCTTACTATTGGTGTTGCTTTGATTCCGGCCATTATGTTAGTGTCGGTAGCAATCGTTACTTATAAAGGAAAACCTAAAGTAGAATATACCATTCCACTAAGTAATCAGGAAAAAGAAAAGGTGAAAGAAAAGGGTATTTTCATAAGAGTTAAAACTTGGATAAGTAGAATTCAAGATTTTATTTACGCCACAGATGCGCAAACGCCGTATCAAGTACAACAAGCAAAAATAGCCATTGCAAATGGAGGTATTTTTGTAGGATTGGGCCCTGGAAATAGTAGACAAAGAAATTTTTTACCGCAGGCTTACAACGATTTTATTTATTCAATTATCATAGAAGAGTATGGGCTACTAGGTGGCGCTTTTATGATATTTATATACCTGGTGTTTTTATTTAGATGTATTAGAATATTTAGACGATGCCCTTATGCGTTTGGCGCATTTTTAGCTCTAGGCTTAAGTTTCACCCTCGTTATACAAGCTATTGCCAATATGGCGGTTAATGTAAACTTGTTACCAGTAACGGGTGTTACGTTGCCGCTGGTAAGTATGGGAGGTAGTTCTTATTTGTTTACTTGTTGTGCGATAGGCATTATTTTAAGTGTTGCACGCAATGTTGAACAAACAGAAGGAAGAATTGTAGATCCATTTGCAATACCTGCGACGCCAGCAGTTGCTTCACCTTCAAATGCAACCGTGTAAATGAAAATCAAAGCGATTATAGCAGGCGGTGGCACAGGCGGACATATTTTTCCGGCTATTGCGATTGCAGCAGCACTAGAAAAACAAGTGCCTGGTATAGAGCTTTTATTTGTTGGTGCATCTGGTAAAATGGAAATGGAAAAAGTGCCTGCGGCTGGCTATAAAATTATAGGTCTTACCATAGCAGGTTTTAATAGAAGCAATATTTTTAAAAATATTACGCTGCCTTTTAAATTAATCAAAAGCTTTTTTCAGGTACGAAGTATTCTGTCTTCTTTTAAGCCAAATTTCGTAGTGGGTGTAGGCGGTTACGCTACGTTTCCTGTGCTTAAAATGGCACAGGCAAAAGGAATTCCAACTTTTATTCATGAAGCCAACTCTTTTGCAGGCAAGTCCAATCAAATGCTTGCTAAAAATGCAACGGCTATTTTTACGGGCACAGGTGGTATGGAAACTTTTTTTCCTGCAAACAAATTATTTGTAACTGGTAATCCAGTAAGAGAAAATATTATTGCAGCATCGCATACGCGTGAAGCCGCACATCATTTTTTTGGACTCAATCCAAATAAAAAAACAATACTTATTGTAGGTGGTAGCTTAGGTGCTAATTCTATGAATGAAGTTATTTACAATAATTTAGATGGTTTTGCAAGTTTAGACTTACAGTTGGTTTGGCAAACAGGTAAAACAAACGCTAGTAAATATGCAAACGCTGCTGCCAAATACAGCAATGTATGGGTGGGTGCTTTTATTGCAGAAATGGATATGGCATATGCAGTGGCAGACACAGTGATATCGAGGTCTGGAGCCATGTCAGTGGCCGAAATTTGTGTGGCTGGAAAACCGGCTGTTTTTGTGCCATACCCTTTTGCCGCCGAAGATCATCAAACGGCCAATGCCAATTATTTAGTGACTAATAACGCTGCATTATTGGTGTCAGATGCACAGGCAGCTACTACATTATTTAATACTGTTACAGCACTTGCGCTTGATAGTGCACAGCAACAAACACTTATTCAAAACTTGCAACCGCTTGCTATTAAAAATGCAGCAGAAGTGGTAGCAACTAAAATACTCCAGTACGTACGTGCATAAATTAGATACCATAAAAAATATTTACTTCATTGGTATTGGAGGCATTGGTATGAGTGCGCTTGCGCGTTATTTTGTGTTAAAAGGATGCACGGTTTCTGGATACGATAAAACAGAAACCATTCTAACACAGGCTTTAACGGAGCTTGGTATCAATATTCATTATGAAGACAACATTAATTTAATCGATACAAAAGCAACTGTTGTGGTATACACACCAGCTATTCCGGAATCACATAACGAGCTTACTTATTTCAGAAATAAAGGTTACGAAGTAGTAAAACGCTCCGATGTATTAGGTTGGATTACAGAAGGCACTGTTAATATTTGTGTGGCAGGTACCCATGGTAAAACAACCGTAAGTTCCATGGTAGCGCATGTGTTAAGGGATTCGGGCTATGGTTGCACCGCATTTTTAGGTGGAATAGCCGCCAATTACAATACCAATTTTTGGAGTAGCGATAATAATGTGGTGGTTGTTGAAGCCGATGAATATGACAGGAGTTTTTTAAAATTAAATCCATCCATTGCAGTAATAACCTCAATGGACGCGGATCATTTGGATATTTATAAAACAACGGAGGCTTTTGAAGATGCATTTGTAAGCTTTTCTAAAAAAGTAAAACCAAATGGATTATTACTTGCTAAAAAAGGGCTTACGCGGGAAGCAAGTTTTGATGCTTCTATACTTGTTACCTATCATTTAAACGGTGAAGGCGCTGGTATTTACGCAAAAGATATTAAGGTTGTAAATGGTGCTTATGTTTTTACAGCAGTGGGCTCTAACTGGACTATCGAAAACCTAGTGTTACATATGGGTGGCCTCCATAACATAGAAAATGCACTTGTAGCCGTAGCTGTGGCTATGCATTTGAGTATTGAGCCACAAAAAATTAAAGCAGCACTTGCAAATTTTGCAGGTGTAAAAAGAAGGTTCGAGTATCTGATAAAAACAGACGCTCAGGTTTTAATTGACGATTATGCGCATCATCCAGCAGAGCTTACTGCACTCATAACTGGCGTGCGTAGTTTATATCCGGACGAAAAATTAACCCTTGTGTTTCAACCACATTTATTTAGTAGAACACAGGACTTATGTGAAGGATTTGCGGCTAGTTTAAGCGCTGCCGATGAAATTGTTTTACTGCCTATTTATCCAGCAAGAGAGCTGCCTATAGCAGGTGTTGCATCTGAAATAATCATTGAAAAAATGACCAATAAAAATGTCGTGCTTTTACATAAAGAAGAGGTAAGTGCCTGGGTAAAAGCGCATCAGCCAAAGCTTTTGGTAATGGCTGGGGCTGGAGATATTGACGTACTCATTAGAAACATCAAAAACGATTTATAAAAATAATACGATGCGAAATTTACCTTGGAAGAAAATAATAATGCGTACGCTCTGGATTATGCTAGGGGTAGCTACCATGGTATTTTTTGTAATGGCCTGGCAGGAAAAGGATAAAAAAATAGTCAAAGATATTCAGATACAAATTGCTGGCGAAGAAACCCAGTTGTTTATCAATGAAAGAGACATTAAGGAAATGCTCAAAGCAGGAGGGCATATTATTGGGGCGAAAATGTCATCGCTTAATTTAAGTGCCATTGAAAAAACGGTAGCAGGTAATCCGTGGGTTAAAAAAGCTGAAATATTTTATACCAACCAGCAGGTATTACATCTATTAATTGAAGAACGTATTCCGGTAGCTCGCATATTTACACCTGGCGGTGCATCTTTTTACCTAGATTCTACAGGACTTAGGTTGCCACTTAGCGAAAAAGTTGTTGCACGTTTGCCAATGTTTACGAATTTTCCATCTGATAGACCCATTTTGTCTAAGCCGGACAGTCAATTGTTAAAAGAAGTGGTAACCCTCGGAAAGTTTTTAATCAACGATTCTTTATGGGGTGCACAAATTGCACAGATAGATATTACACCACAGGCAAATTTTGAACTCGTCCCTGTAATTGGCGATCATATTATCGCTATAGGACACGCCACCGATTTGGAGCAAAAGTTTTTGCGCCTACATACATTTTACAAACAGGCTTGGATGCAAAAAGGCGTGCATTATTATGAGCGTTTAGACATTCGCTTTAAAGACCAAGTGGTGGCAATCAAACAAGGAACCGCTAAAGCCCAAATAGATTCGGCACAATCAGCGCAGGTAATTCAGGATTTGATGGCCCAGCCTGCACTAGATGCTGCTGCTGCAGTAGACTCTGTAGCCGTAAAAGTTGTTGACACTGTGAAACAAAAAGCAAAACCAAAACCGGTTATTAACATTAGCAATAAAATAAAAATAGCTCCGTTAAACACTAAGGCTAAACAGAATTCTAAAACAAAGAAAAAAACGAACAACTAAAACACACCGTTATGCATCACAATGAAGCACCGATCATTGTAGGTCTAGACATTGGAACTACTAAGATTGCCGCCATCGCCGGCCGTAAAAATGAGTTTGGAAAATTAGAAATCCTAGGTTTTGGACGCGCTAATTCAAGCGGCGTTCAGCACGGACAAGTTTTAAACATTGACCAAACCATCAAAGCTATTCAGCTAGCTTTAGTTAATTGTTATGAAAGTAACCCTGAGCTAGAAGTAAGCGAAGTATATGTGGGTATTGCAGGTCATCACATTAAGAGCTTGCAAACACGTGGCGATATTGTTAGACAAGATCCGGATACGGAAATTATGCGTTCCGAAATTGAATTCTTGATCAACAACCAGCGTAAAACATTTATTCCTGCAGGTGATCAAATCATTGATGTGATTCCACAAGATTTCCATGTAGACAATAACCAAAATATTAAAGATCCTGTAGGATATAATGGTGTTAAAGTTGGCGCCAATTTTCATATCATTACTGGAGATAGAAATGCCATCCGTAACATTAACAGAGCTGTAGAAAGAAGTGGGCTTACTACCAAAGACTTGGTGTTGCAACCGCTAGCATCTGCAAGTGCTGTAATGAGTGATATTGACATGGAAGCCGGTGTAGCAATCCTCGATATTGGCGGTGGTACTTCAGATTTAGCTGTATTTAGTGAAGGTATTTTAAAGCATACGGCTGTTATTCCATTTGGGGGTGAAAATATTACGCAAGATATCCGCATGGGACTGGGTGTATTAAAAAGTCAAGCAGAAGCATTAAAAGTACAGTTTGGTAGTGCGCTTGCAGATGAGGCGCAAGCCAATGCCTATATCACGATACCTGGTTTAAAAGGTATGCCTGCCAAAGAAATAAGTGTTAAAAATTTAGCACAAATTATTCAAGCGCGCATGAGTGAAATTTTAGATTTTGTTACCTATCATATAAAGCAAGTAGGACTTGATACCCGCTTACTAAATGGGGGCATCATTTTAACAGGTGGCGGATCTCAATTAAAACACCTGATTCAATTAACAGAATACACAACAGGGTTAAATGCAAGAATTGGATTACCAAACGAACATTTAGCGCCCAATCATATAGATGAACTCAAGAAGCCAATGTATGCAACTTGTTTAGGTCTTATCTTAAAAGGTTATGCCGATTATGACATGAAGCACAAAGAGTTTACTGAAACATTTAAACGTGTGGAAGTTCCACGCGGTTTAAAAACAGTAACGCCAGAATTAGAGCCAGTGTCTATGGAAGATGAAGTTCATCCAGCGCCCGGGCCTAAGCCAAAAAATGGAAAAGACCGCGTTGAATTCTGGGAGAAATTCAAAAACAACTTAATTGATTTATTTAAAGACGAAGATGAACTTATAAATAAACATAACTAACCCTTTACAATACCCATTTCATTCTAACTTTCTAAACTCGTTTATATGATTCACTTCGATCTTCCTAAACAAAAATCTTCTATCATAAAAGTACTTGGTGTTGGTGGAGGCGGAAGCAACGCAGTAAACTTCATGTTTGATCAAAATATTGAAGGTGTTGATTTCATTATTTGTAATACAGATGCTAAAGCCATTGAGCAAAGTCGAATTCCCAATAAAATTCAGTTAGGGCCACACCTTACACAAGGTTTAGGTGCCGGTGCAAATCCTGAAGTAGGTAAACTTGCCACCGAAGAATCGCTTGAAGAAATCAAGCGTATTTTAGAAGTGAATACTAAAATGGCTTTTATTACCGTAGGTATGGGTGGTGGTACGGGTACTGGTGGCGCGCCAATTATTGCACAAATTTGTAAAGACTTAGGCATTTTAACAGTAGGTATTGTTACCACACCTTTTGGATTTGAAGGCCCACGCCGTTTACAACAAGCACAAGAAGGTATTGAGCAGTTAAAGCCCCACGTAGACACGCTTCTAGTGATTAGCAACGATAAATTACGTATGCAATACGGCAATTTAAAAATGAAAGAAGCATTTGGTAAAGCAGATAATGTGTTAGCAACTGCAGCTAAATGTATCACCGATATTATTAATAGTAGAGGTCATATCATTGTTGACTTTGCGGACGTTTGTACCGTCATGAAAAATGGTGGTGTTGCCATTTTAGGTAAAGCAGAAGTAGAAGGTGAAAACAGAGCACAATTGGCTATCGAAGAAGCCATTGCCTCTCCATTATTAAATGATAGCGATATCAAAGGTGCAAAATGGATATTAATTAATATCAATAGCGCCGAGGGTGATTACGAATGCACCATGGATGAATTAGAAATTATCAACAACCACTTACGTATGCAAGCCGGAGAAGATACGGATGTTATTGTAGGTATGGGTTACGATAATACGTTGGATAAAAAAATTGGTATCACACTTGTTGCAACTGGCTTTGAACACAAAGATCCATTTGCAAAAGGTCCTGTACATACGAAAACAGTTCCACAAGAAGAAAAAATTGTAATGACACTTCAAACAGAGCAAACAGCTCCAATGCCTGCCATTACTTTTGTTGAACCAGAACCAGTTGTAGAAGAAGTAGTAGCTCCAGTTGAAACATACGTTGCGCCAGTTATGGAAGCTGTAGCTCCAGTTGCTGCGCCTGTTGCAGCTCCATTTGCGGAAGTTCCTACGATGCAATCGCTTGTTCAACAATCTTTACCGCTCGAGCAAAACGATCCATTCATGATGCGTCCAACTTTTAAAGCACTTGTTGTAGAAGAAGAAGCGTATGAAGCATATGTTGCTCCTGTTGCTGAAGAACGTTTCGTATTTCAATTTGAATTAAGCCCAGAAATTACCGAAGAAGTGGTGTTACCAGAAGTAGAACCAGAAATTGTTACACCTCCTGTAACTGCTTCAGAAGCGTTACTTCAATTTACAGTAAACGCTACGCCAACAGCGCTTGCTTCGAATATAGTAGCTGGTTCCATTTTAAATAAGCCTACCAATATTTATGCAGATGAATTTGTAGCGGTAGCACCAGTTGTACATGTGCAAGAAATAGCACCTGTGCAAGAAGTTGCTGTTCAAGAAACTTTAGCACAAGATTTTGCACCTGTGCAAGAAGTGGTGGTTCCTGTTGCACCTATTGCAGTTGGCATTGCATCATCGGTATGTTATATCGCTCCAAACCCAATGACAGCGCAGCCAGCACCTGCAGCGCCTGTTCAACAATCTTATAGAACTTCATTTGGCGAGTCGTTAAATGAATTAGAAGAAGATGCTGAGTTAGGACTTTGCGATATGGAATTAATTGAAAAACCTGAAATGCCTTCTTATAGTCAGGACACCAATATGGCAGCACCTGCTTCTTTTATTGATGACTCAATGTTTGATGATGCAGAAGAGCAAAAACGCAGAGCAGCAGAACGTATCCAAAAATTACGCAACCTTTCATTTAATATGAGTGGTGGTGGCGCAGAGTCTGGTAGCGAATTTGACAATGTGCCTGCTTATGTTAGAAGAAACATGGAACTTTTTGGAAGTACCCTTACTACGGTAGAAGATTTTTACAGTAAGTATACGGTAGGTAAAGACGATAAAGATCAAACACATCTATCAACGCTGAATACCTTTTTACACGGTAAGAAGCCCGATTAATAGTATTTAACTTTGTTTTAGCCTGGTGATTTTAGTTGTAGATCCCAACCTTTTGGTTGGGATCTTTGTTTATACATGTATAAGAAAGCTTAATTTACATATATGCCAAGCGTATTAATAACAGGTGGAACAGGACTGGTAGGAAAAGCGGTCAAAACATTACTTGAAGGGAAGGGTTATGAAGTTATTTTATTAACTAGAAGTAAAACGCCTATAAAAGGTCAGGCCCACTGGGATATAAACGCTGGAACCATTGATAGCACTGCTATTGCAGCCGCCGATTATATTATTCATTTGGCTGGTGCTGGTGTTGCAGATAAAAGATGGTCTACTGCTCGCAAGCAAGAAATATTAGATAGCCGTACAAAAAGTAGCGCACTACTTGTAAAAGCTTTACAAGAAACACGCAATAAAGTAAAAGCAGTGATAAGTGCATCGGCCATTGGATGGTATGGTCCCGATCAAAATACGAACACTTATAACAATGAGTTTGCAGCGCATGGTTTTGTAGAAACAGATCCTTCGTGTCCAGATTTTTTAGGTACTACATGCGCTGCTTGGGAAGCCTCTATTGCGCCTGTTACAGCAAATACAAATAGTTTACAAAAGCGCCTAGTGTGTTTACGTACGGGCATTGTGCTTAGTAAAAATGGAGGTGCCTTAAAAGAGTTTTTAAAACCACTGGCTGTTCGTATGGCTGCTGTTTTAGGAAATGGCAAACAAATGATAAGCTGGATTGATGTTAGAGATTTGGCAAAAATGTTTGTATACGCCCTCGAAAATGAAAATATTGCAGGCAGCTACAATGCAGTGGCACCGGTACCTGTAAGCAATAAAACACTAAC